>JADGMW010000089.1_pt1 | contig 82497 bp, 76 predicted proteins | sample 8641801 | NCBI WGS metagenome assembly JADGMW01 (sample SAMN16272018, study PRJNA661076) | feces metagenome | isolation source: fecal sample from diarrhoea affected cattle A | host: Bos taurus | place: South Africa: Lokaleng Village, Mahikeng | collected 2019-09
GCAGATGATCAGCGGCGAGGTGAACTGGATGGCGCTGGTGACGGTCAGCGGCAGGAAACGCATGGCCCAGAAATTAAGTCCGGTGGTCGCCAAAAGGCAGGCGCCGCGCAGCAGTTCCAGCTTCAAGTTATTGGTCTGAAAGAGGTTTTTTCCGCTCACCGGGAGGAACAGGAGCAGCAGCAGGAAGAAGTGCATGCCGTAGCGCACGAAGACGATTTCGGTGGTCGGCACGCCTTCCACTGAAAGCCACTTGGCCGAGATGTCGAGGACGAGCAGGACGAGTTGCGAGATCAGGACGAGGCCGATGGCCAGGTTGACCTTGTTTTCGATGGGCGCGACGGGCTGGGCCATGGTCAGAACCGACCAGTGGAGGGGCGGGCGTGAACGCCGCCGGGGATGAGGGTAAGCATTATAGATCCAGTATGGCCGCAACTCTGTAGGCCTGCCCCAGCCTTCTTCAGACCGCCCGCCAAGTCAATGGGGGCGGCCTGTTTCTGGTATGGCAGATGGCATTTCCTCCTGAACTGTCAGAAGGTTTCGGCCAGATTGCGGACGCGGGTCGAGGCTACCAGCGCCGCGATTTCGACGGTTTTGCCGTGCCGCGGGGTGAAGGTCAGGGTCACCGGATGGCCGGGAATAAGGGTGATAGAATTGTCCGAGAAGATCCCCGGGGCATCGACACTGATGGTGGTAAAGAGCGCGGTGGCATCTGTATCGAGGGTGACCGCGGCTACCCCGTCGACTTCGGCCCATGTGGCGCTGATCGACGGACGGGGCAGCTCGTAGGCCTTATAGGGTTTTGGGAAATAGTCGTTCTGACCCAATGGCTTGCCGTCAGCGTTTGTCCACGAGAAGAGGAGGAATTCGTCCTCGGCCAGATCCGGAAGAGCAATTTCGGTGGCGACGATAGCCGTGTCCTGGGGGATTTCGAGCGTGCCCGACCAGAGTTCGCGCGTGCTGCCGGAAAGGGCCACAGCCTGTAGCACAATGGTCGAGTTGGTTAGCAGACTGCTATCATTGACGGCCTTGAGTGTGACTGCAGTGTTTTCGGCGTCGGGCACGGCCACGACATTGACGAGGCTATAAAAGCGTCGGGCCATGTAGTGCATCAGCTTCCACTGCCCGCCGTAGTCGAGCGAGGACCAGGAGGCGACCGGCCAGATGTCGTTGATCTGCCAGTAGAGCGTGCCCATGCAGCGCGGCTTGGTCGAACGCCAATATTCGATGGCGGTCTTGATGGCGAGGCCCTGCTGGATCTGGCTGAGAAACACCATCTGGTCGAAGTCGCGCGGGAAGCGGAAATAGCGCGTCATCGTCTCAATGATGCGGGCATTGCCGCCATTGTTGCGCTGGTGGTTCTCCATGACCGGCGAGGACGGGTTGCGGTCCTTCTCGTCTGCGAAGGTCTCGATGACATTCATCGAGGTGAAGGACTGGAAGCCGAACTCGGAGGCGAAGCGCGGATTGACGGTGCGGTAGGCGTCAAAGCTCTTGGCCGAGTGCCAGACGTCCCAATAGTGAAAGTCACCGCGGGTGTCGGAGTGCCAGCCGTCCGAGAAATCCATGTAGCCGAGCGAGGGCGAGGACGGCCAGAAGCGGCGGATCGGATCTTCGTCCTCGACGATGCGTTGGAGCAGGGAATTGAGCCGGTCGTAATTGGCGACGTAGCGCTCTTTCTGCGACTTGGTTTCCGGATACCAGTTGAGCGAGCCGATGACTTCGTTGTCGCCACACCAGAGCGCCAGGCAGGCGTGGTGGCTGAGGCGGCGAACCTGCTGGGTGATCTCGGTCTCGACGCTCTCAAGGAACTCTCGATTGGACGGATAGCTCATGCAGGAGAACATGAAGTCGTGCCAGATGAGGATACCGAGCTCGTCGCAGAGATCGTAGAAATAGTCCGGCTCGTACTGGCCGCCGCCCCAGATGCGCAACATGTTCATGTTGGCCGCCTTGGCGCTGCCGAGCAGGTCACGAATGACGTCAGGAGTGATGCGGCTCGGGATGGCGTCGGCCGGGATCCAGTTAGCGCCCATCATGGTGATGTCGCGGCCGTTGATGCGGCATTTGAAGGAATGGTCGATCTCGTCCTTTTCGACGATCCACTCGAGCTTTCTGAGCCCGATCCTGCGGGTGGTGATCTCACCGTCGAGGTCGGTCACCAGCTCATAGAGCGGCTGGGCGCCCTGCCCTGCCGGCCACCAGAGATCGGGGTCGCGGATGGTGATGGTGTGGGTCAGGACGTTCTCGCCCTTGTCGACGGGGATCATCTCGGCAATCAGCTGACCGTCGATGGTGTGCTCGAGCTTCACCTCGCCGGCGGCGAAGGCGTGGAGGCGGATCTTGATGACGAGGTCAACCGAGCCTTCGGAATGGCGCTGATCGACCTGGACGCTCTCCTGCCGGGCGAGGCGGGATTTGCGCAGGCTCATTGTGCCATAGACGCCGATAGGCATGAGGCAGATGCCCCAGTCCCAACCCGCATGGCAGGCTGCCTTGCGGATGAAGTTCATGTGGATGCCCTTCAGCCCATTGGTCTGGTAGTTGTAGGTGAAGGGAATGGGGAACGGGTGCGCGTCGGCACGGGCCTTGGCCACATCGGGAGCGATGTCGAACTCGAGGCGCAGGGTGTTTTCGCCGGCACGGACCTTGCCGGTGACGTCGATGTCGTGGCGGACAAAGCTGTTGTCGGTTTTGGCGATGACTTCGCCGTTGAGCAGGATGGTGGCGATGCAATCGACCTCGGAGAGGGTGAGCGTCAGATAGCCGTCGATGTCTGTGGCATCGGCGCTAAAACTGCGCTCCATGGTCCAAGCCGTCTCATTGACCCACATCACCGGCTTTTCGTTCTCGCCGAAATAGGGATCGGGGATGAGATCGGCGGCCAGCAGGGCGCCATGCACGTCGCCCGGAAGGGTAATGGCCGTGGAGATGCCGCGCGAATTTGCGGTCAGCGTAAAGTGCCCGCTCAGGTCGAGAGCGGAATTGTGGGCGTCGATAGCCATTATTTCCTCCGGAACCGGCCTTTGCCGGAGCGCTGCCTCACCCGCAACGCAATCGATTTAACCGCTCTTTTAGCGGCAGATTTCCGCCATTCCAATGGCCCTCGACAGGCAAATCCAACAGAGACGAGAGTGTAACCAGATTATTTCGCGATCGCTGCAAAGCCGATCCACCTGTTTACCGGTGTTTTAGCACTTGGGAGGCTAGTTTCCTGTGCAACCAGTAGAACGAGGCGACTATCCTAAATCTGCGTGAGAAATTTCCCGGGAGGCAAGAAGGTCCGGACTTGTCCGTGGACCAATGGCGTGCGCTCAGCCGCCAGATGCCGCTCATGTATCTCATGCTGGTCTGCAATACGCTGACGGTTGCCTGGATGCACCTGGGGGATGCTCCCCCGCTCTACACCATCTATGTGCCTGGCGGACTGGTGTTGCTCTGCTGCATGCGCCTTGCTGCATGGTGGTCCAACCGCGACAATCAGGTGTGTGCCGGGACTGCACGCAAGCGCGTGCGGGTGATGATCGGCCTCAGTGTCGCGCTGTCGGTTTGTTTCGTTGCCTGGGGGCTGAGCCTGTTCCAGTACGGGAGCAGTGAGCAGCGGTTTCACCTGCTCGGCTTCATGGCTCTGACCACCGTTGGCTGTGCGCTTTGCCTGATGCATGTGCGCATCGCCGCGCTGCTGGTGGCAGTGATCGTGGCCGCCCCTTATGTGACCTTTCTCGCCGGGCTTGGCGGCGCGAGCTATATTGCTCTCGCCATCAACCTGGTTGCCGTGCTGGCCACGCTGGCCTTCGTCATCGTGTGGAACCACCGCGATTTTTCCGCCCTCGTCGCCTCGCGCAACGCCATGGCGCAGCGACAGGCCGAAACGCAGCGTCTGCTCGAAGAGAACCACCGCCTCGCCAACCTCGATGCGCTGACCGGCCTGCCCAATCGCCGCCACTTCGACAGGCATTTCCAGGCAGCACTCGAGGCCGCTGACAGCAGCAATACCCCGATTGGCGTCGCCAGAGTCGACATCGACAATTTCAAAACGGTCAACCAGCTGTTCGGACAGATCACCGGAGATCAGGTGCTCGGCGAGATTGCCCAGCGTCTTGGGGCGCTGATCTCACACGGCAGCTTTCTGGCCCGGCTCGATGCCGACAAGTTTGCCATTGTATTCGCCGGCCCCATCAGCCGGGATGATCTCAATGCCCTCGGCCAGTCCATCACCAGCTGCATCGCACAGACGTTCTACATGAGCCTCGGCGACGTGCGCATCACCGCTTCGGCGGGACTTGCCGTTTCCGAGCCAGGCAATACCCCCGACCGCCTTTTCGACCGCGCTGACTATGCGACCTGGGTGGCCAAGCGGGACGCGCGCGGAGAGAGCGTGGTGTTTTCGCGCCACCACGCGCGCGAACTCATTCAGGTCCGCCGCATGGAGGAGCAGCTCTATACCGCTGACCTCGACACCGAGATCCACATTCTGCTGCAGCCGCAGTATGACATGGCGCTCGGCCAAACGGTGGGCGTCGAGGTGCTGGCGCGCTGGAAAAGCCCGGTATTGGGCGACGTCAGTCCGGCAGACTTCATCCCGATGGCCGAGCGCATCGGCAAGATCTCGCACATCACGCAGATCGTGCTGCGCAAGGCGCTGGCGATTTCGGAAGTGGTGCCCGCGCCGCTGCGGCTTTCCGTCAACCTGTCAGCCAATGACATCGGCTCGGCCACCGCGATCGACAAGATCGTGGCGCAGGTGAGCGCACACCCCAGGCCGCCGCGGATCGACTTCGAGCTCACCGAGACTGCCGTGATGCGGGATCTGGCGCAGGCCAACCAGTCACTGCTCGCCCTGCTGCGCCTTGGCGCACGCATTGCGCTCGACGACTTCGGCACCGGCCATTCCAGCCTGACACATGTGCAGCAATTGCCCCTGCATCAGATCAAGATCGATCGCAGCTTTGTCAGCAATATCACCACGGATGTGACCAGCCGCGCCATCGTCCAGACGATGATCGACCTGTGCCGCAATCTGGGCATGGAGTGCATTTTCGAGGGCGTCGAAACTGAGGCGCAGCTCGAGACGCTGGTCAACATGGGGGCCCGGGTGATCCAGGGCTATCTGTTCGGCCGACCGATGACCACAGAGGCGTTGCTCGACTATCTGGCCCATGAGCAGCGGCGAAATGAACGCGATCACCGGAGCGTGACGCTCGAAGCTGTGGGATGAGCAAGGGCGAGGCCCGATGGCCCCGCCCTCGTGTCTTGATGCCAGTGCGCGGGCGCCGGCCATTCGAGCATAGCTCTCAAGGCCTTGTCGGCTTCAAACGCGCCACCGGCGCGTTTGACCTTTCAGGACGCCCCGCCATTCGAGCGTAGCTCTCATGGCCTTGTCGGCTTCAAACGCGCCACTGGCGCGTTTGACCTTCAGGACGCCCCGCCATTCGAGCGTAGCTCTCATGGCCTTGTCGGCTCCAGTCGCGCCACTGGCGCGCCTGGCCTTTCAGGACGCCTCCAAGTCAAGGAAACCGCCGGACTGGCGCTCCCAGAGCATTGCGTAATGCCCGCCGGTCGAGAGCAGTTGGGCGTGGGTGCCCTCCTCGACGATGCGGCCCTTTTCCAGCACAACCAGACGATCCATGGCGGCAATAGTGGAGAGGCGATGGGCGATGGCGATCACCGTCTTGCCCTGCATCAACGTGGTCAGCTGCTCCTGGATGGCCGCTTCGACCTCGCTGTCGAGGGCCGAGGTGGCTTCGTCGAGCACAAGGATCGGCGCGTTCTTGAGCAGCACCCGGGCGATGGCAACGCGCTGGCGCTGGCCGCCTGAGAGCTTTACGCCACGCTCGCCGACATGGGCATCATAGCCCCGCCGCCCCTGCGGGTCGGAGAGGGTGGTGATGACATCGTGGATCCTGGCCTGTTCGGCCGCTGAGATCATCGCCTCGTCGCTGGCGAAGTGATTACCATATTTGAGGTTTTCGCGGACGGACCGATGGAGCAGCGAGGTATCCTGGCTAACGAGGCCGATGGCGCCACGCAGGCTTTCCTGGGTGACATTGCGGATGTCATGCCCATCTATGCGGATGGTGCCCTCCTGCACGTCGAACATGCGCAGGGCGAGGTTGACCAGCGTCGACTTGCCCGAGCCGGAGCGGCCGACGAGGCCGATCTTTTCGCCGGGGCGGATGGCAAGGCTGAAGTCATCGATGACGCTGCCCTCCTTGCCGCGCCAGTAGTTGAAGCTGACCTTGTCGTAGACGATCCCGCCATCGCGGACGGCCAGGGGCTGAGCCTCGGGCGCGTCGAGCATGGTGAGGGGCTGGGCGATGGTGTCCATCGAGTCCCGCGTCGTGCCGATCTGCCGGAAGATGTTCGAGCCGATCTCGAGGATCCAGCCGCTCATGTTCATGATCTGGAGGGCGAACGGCACAGCTGTCGCCACCGCGGCAGCAGACAGAACGCCATTGTTCCAGCCGCTCAGCGCCAGCCAGGTGACCGAGACCACGAGGCCCGCATTGAGCAGGAACAGCACCGACCACATGTAGGTGAACACCCGCATCAGCTTGCGGAAGCTGATGGCGTGATCCATGACGCTGTCGGCGACATAGCGGTCTTCGTGCCCGCCGGTGGCGAAGGTCTTGATGGTGTGGATATTGGTGTAGCTGTCCACGATCCGGCCGGTCATCACCGATTTTGCCTCCGAAAGCTCCTCGGAGTAGCGGGCGATCAGCGGCATGGTCATGACGAAAAGGATGGCGTAGAGCAGCAGCCAGACGCCGATCGGCACCAAGAGGACGAGATCGAGCTGGGCCAGCACGACGATCGCCACGATGACGAAGATCAGCGCGTACCAGGCGGCGTCGATGGTGAGATTGACCCCGATTTCCACCGCCTCGCCGGCCTGGATGACCTTGTTGGCGATGCGGCCGGCAAAGTCGTTCTGGAAGAAGGTCCAGCTCTGGCGGATGACGTGCCAATGGCTCTGCCAGCGGATGATATCGACGAGGTTCGGCACGATGGCATGGTTGCGGATCAGCGTGTCGAGGAGGAAGGTCAGCGGACGGACCACGGCGACGACGAAGATCATCCAGAGCAGGGTCTGGCCGTGGACATCGAAGATTTCGCCGGGATTGGTGGTGGCCAGCATGCCGACGATGAGGCCGACGAAAACGGGCATCAGCGCATCGGCGACGGAGCCGATGGCAACCAGGCCTATGCGGAGCGCGAAGGCGGTTTTGAACTGGCGGACGAAATAGCCAACGAAGGCATTGAGGCCCATGGGCGGCTGGCGGTTCTTGGCCAGAGCGACGGGCGAATAGAGATTGTCGAAGTAATCGACGACGCGGTTGAACATTTGGTGCTCATATTTTTGAGCCGCGCCTGACGGAAAAGATCCGGATCAGGTTCGGTGACGATCAATGGGTCTGGTTCGGATGACGGCGCCCGCAGCGGGAATGGGATTTCGCGCCAGTTCAATCTGATTGATGTCACCCATCTGGGTTCTCCTTTGCGTTGTTTGGGACCGAATTCGTCACCGAATCCGGCTGGGAAGAGAGGTCTGCGCATCCCCTCGGCTGTGAAGCATGGGATGGCGCAGCACCCCTCTGTGTTCCTGCCTTTCGGGCAAAGCCCTTCAGGCCTTCTCGCCTGCAATCGCTCCACTGGAGCGATTGCACCCTCCGGGTCGCCTCGAAGTCCCTCAAGGGGAGAGGGGAAGAAAGTTACTGCGCCGCCTCTTCGGGTTGGTCGGCGTCGATGAAGCCGCCGGACTGGCGTTGCCAGAGCTGGCTGTAGATGCCGCCGCTGTCGACGAGCTCGGCATGAGTGCCCTGCTCGACGATCTGGCCCTTATCCAGCACCACCAGACGGTCCATCATGGCGATGGTGGAGAGGCGGTGGGCGATGGCGATCACGGTCTTGCCGTTCATCAAAAGCTGCAGCTGGCCCTGAATGGCGGCTTCGACCTCGCTGTCGAGCGCGGAAGTGGCTTCGTCGAGCACGAGGATCGGCGCGTTCTTGAGCAGAACACGGGCGATGGCGATGCGCTGGCGCTGGCCGCCGGACAGTTTGACCCCGCGTTCGCCGACATGGGCGTCATAGCCCTTGCGGCCCTTGAGATCGGAGAGCCCGAGGATGAAGTCATACGCCTCGGCGAGCTTTGCGGCTTCGATCATCTCTTCCTCGGTCGCGTCGGGGCGGCCATAGACGATGTTTTCGCGGACCGAACGGTGGAGCAGCGAGGTGTCCTGCGTGACGACGCCGATATTGGCGCGCAGGCTATCCTGCTGGATCTCGGAGATGTCGTGGCCATCGACGAGGATGCGTCCGCCCTGACGGTCATAGAAGCGCAGCAGCAGGTTGACGATGGTCGACTTGCCGGCGCCGGAGCGGCCGACGAGGCCGATCTTTTCGCCGGGGCGGATATGGAGGTTGAGCCCCTCGATGACGCCGGACGACTTGCCGTAGTGGAACGACACCTGATCGAACTTGATGTCGCCATTGACGGTGCCAATCGGCTTGGCTTCGGGCTTGTCGGCGACGACGCGCGGCAGCGAGATGGAGGAGATGCCATCGCGCACGACGCCGATGTTCTCGAACAGGGCTGACATTTCCCACATCACCCACTGGCTCATGCCCTGGAAGCGCAGCACGAGGGCGGCGGCCACGGCGATGGCGCCGGGGGTCATATTGCCATTGAGCCACTGCCAGATGCCGACGCCGAAGACGGCGAACAGCAGCGTGCAGTTCATCAGGGTGATGATGACCTGAAGGCCGGTGACCATGCGCATCTGGCGGTAAACAGTGCCCAGGAACCCATCCATGGCCTCGCGGGCATAGCCCTCTTCGCGACGCGAATGGGAGAACAGCTTGACCGTGGCGATATTGGTGTAGCTGTCGACGATGCGGCCGGTCATCATCGAGCGCGCATCAGCCTGGGCCTCGGAAATCTTGCCCAGGCGCGGGATGAAATAGCGCAGCAGGCAGACGTAGCAGACCAGCCAGACAATGAAGGGCACGGCGAGCCACAGATCGCTCATGGCGGCGAGGACGACGGCGCCAGCGAAGTAGACGACCACATAGACGGTGACGTCGAGCAGCTTCATTACCACTTCGCGCACGGCCAGCGCGGTCTGCATCAGCTTGGCGCCGATGCGGCCTGCAAACTCGTCCTGGAAATAGCTCATCGACTGGCGGATGAGATAGCGGTGCGCCATCCAGCGGATGCGCTGGGGGAGATTACCCAGCAGGGTCTGGTGGATGATCATGGAATCGATCAGCTGCAGGCCGGGAATGGCGATGAGCAGGACCGCGGCCATGCCGGCGAGCTTCCAGCCTTCTTCGGCAAGGAAGGTGTCGGGATTTGCATTGCTGAGCCAGTCGACGATGGAGCCCATGAAGCCGAACAGCAGGATCTCGAGCAGGGCGATGCCCGCGCCGAGAACAGTCATCGCCGCCAACCACTTCTTGGCGCCGTGGCTATAGTGGAGGCAGAAGGCAAGCAGGCCCTTCGGCGGCTCGCTCGGCTCTGTCAGGGGATAGGCGTTCAGCCGCTTTTCAAACCAGCTCAGCATGTCGTGTACCGTTCAATTCCGTATGTTCGCACCATGACCGAGGCTTATGCGAGCGGTGTGACACATGCGGTCAGCAGCTCGCGGCCAGGAACATGACGAACCGGAAATCTATAAAGAGACACTCATGCGTCCGCACCGGCGCAGAGGAGTATCGTATGGGGTGGCCCCGAGCCTCCTCCGCAATGCTGTCCCAATTGCTGGCGAAGAAGAGGCTATGAGCCGGGAGCCCGGTAGCATACACAAATGACAGGGAACGGCTGTTACCGGACGGCCACACTCGTTTGCCAGAAATAACGTTGTAATTGGACCGCCTCATGCGCACGGACACCGAACACACAATCTTCCTTCGCGACTATGCGCCGACGCCATATCGCATCATTTCGGTCGATCTGGACTTCAAGATTACCGAAGAGACGACCCGCGTCCGGGCGCAACTGACCATCGAACCGCGCGACGGGACCGAGCCCGGCACGCCGCTGGTGCTCGATGGCGACGGCATCAGCCTTGATTCAATCGCCATCGACGGGGCGCCGCTGGTGCTGGCCGCCTACGCTGCCGATGAGAACGGGCTGACATTGGTGGAGCCGCCGCACCGGCGCTTCGTGCTCGAAACCGAAGTACTGCTGCGGCCCGAAACCAATTCAAAGCTGATGGGGCTTTATCGCTCGAGCGGCACCTGGTGCACCCAGTGCGAGCCCGAGGGGTTCCGGCGCATTACCTATTATCTCGACCGGCCCGACATTCTCGCCCCGTTCAAGGTGCGCATCACCGCGCCGAAGAGCGTTGCGCCGGTTCTCCTCTCCAATGGCAATCTGCTTGAGGCGGGCGAAGCGGGCGACGGCATGCATTATGTCGTCTGGGAAGATCCTTTCCCCAAGCCGGCCTATCTCTTTGCGCTGGTGGCCGGCGACCTCGGCTCGATCCACGACAGCTTTACCACCATGAGTGGCCGCAAGGTGGACCTGGCCATCTATTGCACCCACGGCAAGGAGAGCGAATGCCTCTACGCCATGGACAGCCTCAAACGCTCCATGGCCTGGGACGAAAAGCGCTTCGGGCGCGAATATGACCTCGACGTGTTCAACATCGTCGCCGTGTCCGATTTCAATTTCGGCGCGATGGAGAACAAGGGCCTCAACATCTTCAACGACAAGCTGGTTTTCGCTTCGCCCGAAACGGCGAGCGACGCCAATTACGCCAGCATCGAGCGGGTGATCGCCCACGAATATTTCCATAACTGGACGGGCAATCGCATCACCTGCCGCGACTGGTTCCAGCTCTGCCTCAAGGAAGGGCTGACGGTCTATCGCGACCAGGAGTTCTCGTCGGACGAGCGCAGCCGGCCAGTGCAGCGCATCCATGACGTGGAAAATCTGCGGGTGACGCAATTCCCCGAGGATGGCGGCCCCCTCGCCCATCCGCCGCGGCCGGACCGCTATCGCGAGATCAACAATTTCTACACGACGACCGTCTACCAGAAGGGCTCCGAAGTGGTGCGCATGCTGGCGACGATCCTCGGCGAAGAGGGTTTCCGCAAGGGAATGGACCTCTATTTCGACCGTCATGACGGCGACGCGACCACAATCGAAGCCTTTATTGCCGTGTTCGAGGAGGCCAATGGCGTCGAGCTCGGCCAGTTTTCGCGCTGGTATACCGAGGCCGGCACGCCTGAAGTCACCGCCACTGAGGACTATGACGCGGCGACTCAGACCTATCGCCTGACCCTGACGCAGAAGACCAACCCAACGCCGAACCAGCCGGAAAAGGCGCCGTTCGTCATTCCGGTGCGGTTCGGGCTGATCGGCCCCAATGGCAGCGACATGGGCTGGAGCGCGGTCTCTGGCGGGACGGTGAAGGACGACCTCATCATCCTCGACCAGGACAGCGTCACCCTCACCTTTGAAGGCATTGCCAACAAGCCGGTGCCGTCGCTGTTCCGAGGCTTCTCGGCCCCGGTGAAGCTGCATTCGGGACTGGGACAGGAGGAGCTGCTGTTCCTCGCCCGCCACGATGTCGATCCGTTCAATCGCTGGGATGCGCTGCAGAGCGTTTCCACCAATCTCCTCGCCGAAGCCGCGGAGGGACGGGCCTGGGACAATGGCAATATCGACGCGCTGCGCCAGGCGCTGCTCGACACGCTGAACGACGCCAATCTTGACGACGCCTTTAAGGCCCAGGCGATCGGCATTCCAGACGAGACCGACATTGCCCGTCACATCGGGCGGGACGTCGACCCCGATGCCATTGCCCAGGCGCGGGCCGCGTTCATCACTGCGCTGGTCGCGCCTATGGCCGGCACGCTCGAGGCCCTGTTCGCCAGCCTGGCCATCCACGAGGCCTATAGCCCTGGCGCCAGCCAGACCGGTCGTCGCTCGCTGCGCACGGCCCTGCTGTCCCTGCTGGTGGCCGGGAGCGACATTGGTGCAGCGCTGGCCGAGCGGCTCTATGCCAATGCCGGGAACATGACCGAGCGCTACGCGGCGCTCGCCATATCGGTGCGCAACTGGACCCCAGACGCCCAAGCCCTGCTCGGAGACTTCCGCACGCGCTATTCCGGCGATCCGCTGGTGTTCGACAAATGGCTGGTGGCCTCGGCACAGGCCAAGGATGACGGCCTGATCGAGCGGATGCGGACCATCCTGGCCGCACCGGATTTCCCGCGCACCAATCCCAATCGCCTGCGCTCACTGCTGGGAAGCTTTGTGATGAACAATCCGGCCCAGTTCACCCGGCTCGACGCCAGCGGCTTCCGCTTCATCTGCGAGGCGGTGACCGAGATCGACAAGGTCAACCCGCAGGTGGCCGCGCGCATCCTCACCGGTTTCCGCATTCTGCCGATGCTGGAGCAGCGCCGCCGAAGCGCGGGACGCGCCGCCCTCGAATCACTGAAGAATCAGGATGGCCTCAGCCGCAACACGCAGGACATTCTCGAACGAATCCTTACAGGCTGAAGGTTTTAGCCCGGTTTACGGGGTTTTCTCGAGGCGCTCGTCGCCCGGAAACCCCGTGACCACTGGGGGGACGCGCGACTTGTCCACAGAGGCGTTCACGGCACGTTCCTTAACGAGCGATTAAGAGAAGGATTTTTCTTCACCGCTAAGTGATTCAAGTGACTCGCGTTTTTCCGGAACGCGGAATCAGGGCCTCAGAGCGGTCTGGACAAGCATGGTCCGGATGATTCATTAGTTTGGGACAGAGCAAATCGGCTCGGGGTTAACCCCTTCAAACTACGGAGAATTTCATGTTGTCGTCGGAGGTATCCGGCGCCAGCGCGCGTGCAGTGCGTGCTGGCGAAGGAAACATTATTGCCCGTCTCCAGGGGCAAGCTTCCGGCAACCGCAAGGGCCTGCGCATCCGACTGAACCCAACGACGATCGCCGTGGCCGCGACTGCCTTTCTCTCGGCCACACTGTTCGTCGCCTATGACGCGAACATGAGCCTGGGCCAGGCGCGCAAGGATATGGAGCTGGTTCGCGCGCTGATCTCGGCCGAACTGGACGATGTCGCCCCCGCCCAATTTACCACGGCACTAGAAGCCGCGAGGCAAAAGCACACCGCGGCAGGCCTGCCGGAAAGCCTGTTCACACAGGCTACACTTTCCACGACGAGCGTCGGGGTTCTGCCCCAGGGGATCACCCCGACGGCCACACCGGAACACGCTGCGCTGGCAGGTGTCGCCGGGCGCGGAGCTGCCGCCTTTGCGCTGGCCGGCCTCATCACCGCCTTTGGCACGCGGCGCCGCCGTCCCGACGGACTGCCATCCGAAGACAGCCGGCTCGGCTATGAACAGCTCGCCGCCTCGATCCCGCATGGCGTCGCGTGCTGGACGGCCGGCGGCAAGCTGATCATGTGCAATGAGCACTATCGCCAGCAGACCGGCGCGCTCGACCCGAACCTCGGCTATGAGCAGATGCTCTGCGAGATGGTGGTCGGCGGCTATATGAAACTGGTGCGGATCGACGATGGCGGGCGTCTGCTCGAGCTGCATCGCGTCGACGGAAGCTGCCTGCAGGTCGATGAGCGGCCGATGCCCGATGGCGGCTTCATGGTGCTGGTATCCGATATCACCGAGCGCAAGCGCACCGACGACCTGCTGAGCAGTATTCGCGAGGAGCAGCGCCTGCTGGCGCGGCGCTATCACGAGGAGAAAATCAAGGCGGAGGCTGCGAGCCGCGCCAAGACAAGTTTCCTCGCCCATCTCAGCCACGATATCCGCACGCCGCTCAATCACATCATCGGCTTTGCCGAGCTGTTGCGGCACGAGACCTATGGTCCGCTGGGCGATGCGCGCTATGGCGAATATGTGCAGTCGATCAAGACCTCCGGCGAGCATCTCCTCACCTCCTTCGCCGCCATTCTCGACCTGGCGGAACTTGAAGGCGGCCAGAAGGTGCTGCGCAATGACCTGGTGGCCGTGGACGACGTGGTGGCGACCGTTGCGCGCCGCTACAAGGGCCAGCTGAACCGGGCCGGCATCAAGCTCAGCCAGGGCCAGCCCTGTGGCGCCATGGTGCGTGGCGACCGGCTCGGCTTTACCCGCATGGTGGGCAATATCGTTGAGAACGCGGTGCGGTTTACGCCGCGGGGCGGCAAGATCACGCTGGCGTCCTATGCCGCCGAAGATGGCGTGGTGATCGAGATTTCCGACACCGGCATCGGCATGGACGAGGAGCGCCTCCACACGCTGAGCCAGCCCTTTGCGCTGGGTGACGCGACCTTTACCCGCGAAGGCGCTGGCCCCGGGCTCGGCATCTCCATCTCGCGGGCCATTGCTGAGCTCAGTGGCGGACACATGGCGATCGACTCGACCCTTTCGATGGGCACCACGGTCGCCATCTCCCTGCCGATCGAGACGAGCACGGCCCAGCACGTCGCCTGATCCTGCAAAAATCGGGGCGGGCTTACCCCCACCCGGCCTCCCCCTGGTAGGGGGAGGAGAAGGATGGTGGCTTCCAAAGATCTCGCGATTGAACCCAGCCGCAGGCCCTATTGGGCCGGGAGACGCGCCACTGCCATTTCGTACCAGGCTGACGCGGCGGCTTCGACTTCGCCCTGCATGTCCCGGACATCAAGTTCCAGCCGCGAGAAATCGGGGGCGTGGCAGAGCTGGGCGAGGAGATCCTTGAAGGCCGGCGACCAGGCTTCGTCCTTGAACGGGCTGACGAGGGCCGAGCTCATCACCTGCAGGATGGTGGCGTAGAGCGTGTGGATGTCCGCGAGGCGATTGCCATTGGGCACGAGCCCGGCCGCCTCGAGCCGGCGCAGCACCTGCGCGGTGGGGGCCTGTGGCAGATCGATCTGGCGGCTGGCGATGATCTGGGCGGACTGGGCGATGAATTCGAGATCAACCAGACCGCCGGTGGCCAGCTTGAGATCGAACGGATGGCGCGGCTTGCGCTCGCGGGCCATGAGGGCACGCATGGAGACGACATCGTCGATGGTCTTTTGCACGTCGCGAGGGCGGTGCATCACCTCGGCGATTTCGGCATCGACGAGTGCGCCGAGATCACCGGTCGAAGCGATGACGCGGGCGCGGCTCAGCGCGAGATGCTCCCAGGTCCAGGCATTGTCGCGGTGATAGGCGCGGAAGCCGGAGAGGCTGGTGGCCAGCGGGCCGGCATTGCCTGAGGGGCGCAGGCGCATATCGGCCTCATAGAGCACGCCTTCGGCCGTGGGCGCCGAAAGGGCGGCAACGAGGCGCTGGGTGAGGCGGGCGAAATAATGGGAGGTGGAGAGCGGCCGCTCGCCATCCGATTCCACATCGGGCGCGTCGTAGAGCAGGAAGAAGTCGAGGTCGGAGGTGAATGTCATCTCGCGGCTCGCCATCTTACCGAAGGCGAGGAGCGCGAGGGACGCCCCTTCGATCGTGCCGTGGCGGCGCGCAAACTCGGCCTGCACGCTGATGAAGAGGCGGTTGAGGAGGGTTTCGGCCAGGGCGGTGAACTGCTCGCCCGCGACGGTCGCGCTGACCGTCCCGGAGAGCAGGCCGGCCGCGACGAGGAACTTCTGCTCCTGACCGATGATGCGGGCGCGGTCGATCAGTTCTTCATAGGAGCGCGCATCGGCGAGGAAGGCATCGACCTTGGCGACAAGCACTTCACTGTGGGTGACGTCGTTGGCAAAGGCGGGATCGATGAGCCCGTCGACCACATGCGCGCGGTGAATCACCGCTTCGGCCATGCGTGGCGCGGAGGCCATGAACTGGACCAGCAGGGTCCGCAGCTGCTCGTGGTTGCGCAGCAGCGCGAAGAGCTGGACGCCGCCGGGAAGACGGGAGAGGAAATTGTCCATCCGCGCCAAGGCTTCGTCGGCATTGCCGGCGCGCCCGAGGGTGGTCAGGAGCGCGGGGAGCAGCTCGGTGAGATGAGCGCGGGCGGCGGCGGTGCGCGTGGCGGCATAGCTGCCATAGTGCCAGCGGCGCACGGTTTCGATGGCCTTGTGCGCATCGGCAAAGCCCATGGAGGTCAAGGTTTCGAGCGTGCCCGGATCGTCGTCGCTGCCGGTGAAGACGAGATTGCCGCCCCCTGCCCCAAGCGTTTCGCCCTCCGTAAAGAGTTCGGCGTAATAGCGGGCGACGCGGGTCAGCGCGGCGCGATAATCGGCCTCGAACTGCTTGCGGTCGGGCTGGCCCATCAACCGGCCGATGACGGCGACACCTTCGGGCGTGGCGGGCATGATATGGGTCTGCTCATCGCGCAGCATCTGGAGGCGATTTTCGACGGCGCGGAGATACCAATATGTTTCGGTCAGCTCGGCAGCCGTCGTCGGGCTGATCCAGTTGGCTTCGGCCAGAGCGCGTAGCGCATGCGAGGTGGGACGGACGCGCAGGGTTTTGTCGCGGCCACCGGCGATCAACTGCTGGGTCTGGGCGAAGAATTCGATCTCGCGAATGCCGCCGCGGCCCAGCTTGACGTTGTGGCCCTCGACGCGGATGTCGCCGACATTTTTCGAGACATTGATCTGGCGCTTCATCGCCTGGATATCGGCGATGGTGGCGAAGTCGAGATGCTTGCGCCAGACATAGGGGGCAAGCTCGCGAATGAAGGCTTCGCCGACATGCCTGTCGCCGGCGCAGGGGCGCGCCTTGATCCAGGCGGCACGCTCCCAGTTCTGGCCGCGCACTTCGTAATAGGCCATGGCAGCATCGACGGAGATGGCAACGGGGGTCGAGCCCGGATCGGGGCGCAGGCGCAGATCGGTGCGGAAGACATAGCCATAGGCGCGCGGCTCTTCCATGAGGCCGACGAGCTTCTGGATCATCCGGGAATAGGTTTTGGTGGCCTCGCCCGGATCCGCCAGAACGGGCTTTTGCGGATCGAAGAAGGCGACGATATCGATGTCAGAGGAATAGTTGAGCTCGCGGCCGCCGTGCTTGCCGAGCGCAAAAATGGCGAGGCCGGAATTGGCGGCGCGGGCTTCTTCCCGCGTCAGCACCAACCGGCCCTTGTCGAAGGCATCGCGCATGAGGAAATCGAGCGCGGCCTCAAGGGCGGCATCGGCGAGATCGGAGAGCGCCTCGGTGGCGCGAGCCGTGGTCCAGAGTTTTCCTGTTTCGGCAATAGCGGCCAGCAAGGCGGTGCGGCCCTTGCCGATGCGCAGGGTGTCGGAGAGGGCTGCTTCATCGGCATCCGTGCCGGAAGCGCGCAACTCGGCGATGATGCCGGCGAAAGCCGCGTCCGGCCCCTCTGCCAGCGCGCCAGCGAGCCAGGCTGCATGGGTGCGCGCCTGATCGAGGAGATAGGGCGCTTCTTCCAGCAGTGGCCCAAGCAGCGGCGCCGCAGCGGCAAACGCCAGCTGCTCAGCCTCGGCCAGGCCGGCCACAAGCGCATCAAAGGCGGGATGGGAAATCGGCGGCAGGGCAGACAGGGAAGTGCTCATAGCTGAGGCATAACGCGCCGTCAGCAAGGCGACAAGCGGGTGATCAGCCCCGCTTGCCGGTGTCGTCCTGCAGTGCGGCGAGTGCGGCCGCTTCTTCCGGGGTCAGACCTGCGGGCTGCGGCGCACCATGGCGGCGGCGCGCAATGAAGATGCCGACAAGGCCGATGATGAGCAAAACCGGCGCGGCTACCCAGAGCAGGATGGTATTGGCACTGAGACGCGGGTTGAGCAGCACGAATTCGCCATAGCGATCGACCAGATACTGCTCGACCTCGGCATTGCTGTCGCCTTCGACGATCCGCTCGCGCACAAGGATGCGCAGGTCACGGGCCAGATCGGCATCGCTGTCGTCGATGGACTGGTTCTGGCAGACGAGGCAGCGGAGGCCCGCCGAAATATCGCGGGCGCGCTGCTCGAGCCTGGGATCGTCGAGCATCTCGTCAGGAGACACCGCAAGCGCTGGTGTCATGAGGACGAGGATGACCGAGAGGGCGGCTAGAAGGCGCTTCATTCGGCGGGCTCCGGGACAGCCTTGGCAGCGGGGCGCGGGGCGCCGACGCGCATGCGGCGATCGGTGAGCGAGAGGATGCCCGCCCCTGCCATGACAAGGCAACCGAGCCAGATCAGGAGGATATAGGGCTTGTGCCAGACGCGGATGACATGGGTGTCTTCCAGCGGCTCGCCGAGCTGCAGGTAGAGCTGGGAGAAGCCGTATGTCTGGATTGCGGCCTCGGTGGTCGGCATGCCGCTGGCGACATAGATCCGGCGCTCCGCTTCGAGCTGCTGCTCGCTGCCGCCGCCCGGAGGGGTGACGGTGAAATAGCCGGTCTCGGCCATGTAGTTCGGGCCGGGGACTTTTTCAAAGCTGTCGAAGCTGATGGTGTAGCCGGAGAGTTCCGTGGTTTCGCCAGGATTGAGCGTGGTGACTCGTTCGGTTTCCCAGGCGGTGACGGCAACAATTCCCAGAACGGTGACGCCGAGGCCGAAGTGACCAAGGGCAGTCGACCAGATCGAGCGCGGCAGGCCAGCCAGACGGCGCAGGCTGTCCCGCAGGGGAATGCGGCCGAGGCGGCTGCGTTCGATAAGCTCTGCGACCGAACCGAAGCTGACCCAGAAGCCCAGCAGCAGCCCGATCGGCACCATGGAGATGGAGACGCCACCAAGCGCGGAAATAAGGATGGTGAGGAAGACAGCGAGCGCGGCGGCAGCGACGAGGCGCTGGCCGGCAGCCACGAGGTCACCACGCTTCCAGGCAAGGAGCGGCCCGAAGGGCAGGACCAGCAGAAGCGGCGCCATCAGCGCGCTGAAGGTGAAGTCAAAGAAGGGCGCACCCACCGAGATGCTGGTGCCGACGAGAGCATCGAGCACGAGCGGATAGAGCGTGCCGACAAGGACCGCGCCGACGGCAGTGGCGAGGAAGAGATTGTTGAGGATCAGCGCGCCTTCGCGGCTGATCGGGGCAAACAGCCCACCCTGACGCAGCGCACCAGCCCGGAAGGCAAAGAGTGCGAAGGCGCTGCCGATGAGCACCGCCAGAATGGCGAGAATGACCAGACCGCGCGTCGGATCGCTGGCAAAAGTATGCACCGAGGTGAGGATGCCCGAGCGCACGAGGAAGGTGCCGAGCAGCGACAGCGAGAAGGTGATGATGGAGAGGAAAATCGTCCAGATCTTCAGCGCATTGCGCTTTTCCATGACCAGAGCGGAATGGAGCAGCGCCGTGCCCGAAAGCCAGGGCATGAAGCTGGCGTTTTCGACCGGGTCCCAGAACCACCAGCCACCCCAGCCGAGCTCGTAATAAGCCCAGTAGGAGCCCATGGCGATACCGAGGGTGAGGAAGATCCAGCTCAGCATGGTCCAGGGACGGACCCAGCGGGCCCAGGCCTGATCGATGCGGCCGGAGATCAGCGCGGCGACGGCAAAGGAGAAGCAGATCGAGAAGCCGACATAGCCCGCGTAGAGAAGCGGCGGGTGAATGGCCAGGCCAATATCCTGAAGGATGGGATTGAGATCCGAGCCTTCGAGCGGCGCCATGGCCAGGCGCTCGAACGGATTGGAGGTGAAGAGCGTGAAACCGGCGAAAGCGGCGGTAAGCAGGCTCTGCGTGCCCAAAACAAGGTTCGAGAGATCGGCCGGCAGGCGGCGCCCAAAGGCCGCCACGAGTGCGCCGAACAGCACTAGGATGAGGATCCAGAGGACCAGCGAGCCCTCATGATTGCCCCAGACGCCGGAGATCTTGAAGATCAGAGGCTTGAGGGAATGGGAATTGTTGACTGCGAGCGCGAGGCTGAAGTCGGAAACGACAAAGGCATGGACCAGCGCGGCAAAGGCGACGGCCACCAGCACGAACTGCAAAATGGCGGCATGCGCCATGGCGTTTGCCAGGCGCTGTCCGCGTTGCCAGAGAACCAGCCCGCCCACAGCCGAAACGGTCGCGAGGGCAAAGGCCAGGATCAGGGAAAAATGGCCGAGTTCGATGCTCACGGGGCTGTGCCCTCCGGCCGCCACTCACCCTGCGCCTTGAGGGCTTCGACGACTTCCTTGGGCATATAGGTTTCGTCGTGCTTGGCGAGCACATTGGTGGCGATGAAAGTGCCATCGGGGCCAAGGCTGCCCTCGGCAACAACGCCCTGCCCTTCGCGGAAAAGATCAGGAAGGATGCCGGTGTAGTGGGCCAGACGGTCGGTGGCGCCATCGGTGATGGTGAAGACGTTTTCCTGGCCGGTGCGGGTCCAGCTGGCTTCCTTGACGAGACCGCCAAGGCGGATGGGGTGACCAACTTCGACCGAACGCTCGATCACGTCCGTCGGCGAATAGAAGAACACGATCTGATCGCGCAGGGCGACGAGGACCAGCGTCGTGGCAATGGCGAGGACGACAGCGAGGCCGGCGATGACGGCCAGGCGCTTCTGCTTGCGCGACCAACCCTTGCGGCGGATAGCACCCTGAACACTCATGGCGTGTCTCCATTCAGTTTAAGACCTGCGCGCAGCGCGATCGTATCAAGTTCACCGCGATCAAACGCGGCCGGATAAGCGGCGACGGAAGCATCGTACGCGCTCTGGGCTTTTTCGAGATCACCCAGAACGATGTAGGACTGTACGAGCCGCATCCATTCTTCGACCGTGCCGCCGGAGGTTTCAAGGCGGGCGGAAAGGCCGGTGACCATGGCCTCGATCATTTCCGTCTGCTCGGCAGCGGTGTTGTCGATGCCATCGTTCTGCGCCACGGCCAGGCCCTGACGGGCGGCGTTGAGCCAGGGCTCATCGCCCTGGGCCATGTCGATGGCAGCCTGCCAGATGCGCGCGGCGTCTTCATAGTCGCCGGTGCGCATGAGTTCGGAGGCGAGATAGAGATGCGCACGGGCATTCTGCGGATCGCTGACGATGGCAGCGCGCAGCAGCTCGATGGCCTCATCCGAGCCGGCACCGCCCGCTTCGAGCAGCAGGGCTTCGGCAAGGCGCGTCTGGAGCTCGGGCGTCGGGCCATTGAGCGCGATGATGCGGCGATAGGCATTGGCGGCATCGGCGAAACGGCCCATTTCCGCATAGGCGGGCGCGATCACCGTCCAGCCGCGCACATCGTCGGGCGTTGCGGCAAGCTGAGCTTCGATGCGATTGATTGCATCCGCAATATCAATGGATTGCGCAGCCAGTTCGGGCCGATCGGCCAGGGGACGCCCCGGCAGCTCAGGACTGCCGAGAACGGCATAGAGGCCAAGCGAAATGGCAGCGACTGCACCAAGGCCGGCGATCAGCGGCATGCGACCAAGATCGCTGCGCGTCTGGACGCCCTTGTCCTTGTTGACGCGAATGACCTCGCGCGCGAGCTCTGCCCTGGCGGCCTCGGCCTCGGCATCGCCGATCTTGCCCGAGACACGGTCAGCCTCGATTCCCGCCAGCAAAAGGCGGAAATGGCTATTGTGATCGGCGCTTTGTGGCTCGGTTGCGTTGACCGCGCGTCCAGCCGCCGCGTAAAACAACGCAGCGCAGGTGAGGGCGGTGATGGCGATGACGATTGACCAGAAAATCATAAGTCCCAGACACTTGCTTCCCGCGCAGGGAAAGGGATGGCCCTGTATAATCCGAACGCGGGGAAAAGCTACCAAAAGACGCGTGTTCATTCCGGACTCATTGCCACAGCCCGGTCCGAAACTGCCATGAGCGATGCCGTCAACGAGTTTGCGATTTTCGGATCGAGCCCGCTTGCGCGCCTGCTGGCGGGGCTTTTGAGACAGTCATATGGCAAATCCGTGGTCTTTGCTGGCGCGAGCCCGGCGCGCTATCGCCTGCCGCGCGAGATCGATCTGTCGGTCGGGATGATGACGCGGCCGCAAAGCTGGGAGCTCCTGGCCCGAACGCTTCCCGAAACGACGCGGCTGTTGTCTAGAATCGCCGGTCGCCATGCCGTGCAGCATGTCGATCCGGTGTTTTTCGCCGATGGCGTGGCGGCGCAGGAGGCGCTGGGGCATTTTCACCACATGGCGAGCGCCTTTGGCATGGCGACTGAAATCGTCGCGCCATCTCATCTCGGACGCGAGCGGAGCGGCGTGCGGCTACGCGATGCGGTGCGGCTGCAGCGGGCGGTGACGGAGCCGGCGCTCGATCGCTGGCTGGACGAAGTCGGCGTGACCCGGTTGTCGCCTGACCGGGTGGAGATCGGGCAGGATGGCAGCGCGCGACTATGGACGGGCGAGACAGAACAGTTTGCCGGGCACGCGATCCTTGCTGACGACGCCGCGATCATTGCCCGTCTGCCGTTGCCGCAATGGCCACGGCTTCTGGCGCGACGCACCATGTCGACGATCCTGACGACGCCGACGGCGCCACTGGTCGGCAGAATCATGGCGCATGTGGATAGCGGGACAGTTCTGACCCAGCAGGATGAAGGCGGTATCGCCGCGATTGGTCCGGGCGATCTCGCCAGCGCGGCAGCGCGGCTCTCGGGGCTGCTGGCGGACAATCGCCAGCTTCAGAAGGCCGGACAGGCGAGCTATCCGACGCTTGTCACCGGAGACGGCGCGCCGGCGTTTGGCAAGGCGGCCGGCAGCGGTGCCGATGTCATCGTGGGACTGGGGCAGACCGGCGTGTTCATCGCCCCTGCCCTCGCCCGATGGCTCGTGGGAGAGGCCGCGCCGCACGAAGCGGACTGGTTCGGGCAGCGGCTGATCAATCGCACAATCGATCAGGGCGCAGTGGCGGAGTTTCATGCCTTTGTACCGAGGCCGGCGGCATGAGCGCGCGGACCCACCGACTGCCGGCGGATGCACCGAAGGGACTTGGCGGCGCCATCGACCGTTCGCGGCCGGTCAGCTTCCGCCTCAATGGGCGGACGGTCAGCGGATTTGAGGGGGACAGTGTGTTCAGCGCCCTCCTCGCTTCGGGCGTCGACATTCTTGGCAGCCATCTCGGTCAGCGGATCGGCCTCACGCGCGCGGCAGCACCTGCGATCGCGCGGGCTGACGCGATTGATCCGGTTGACGCCCTGCCGATGGAGCGCACACCGGTCACTGAGGGCGCTGACTATGTCACACAGGCACCGCGACAGCGATTGGCCTGGGACGTGGTGATGCTGCGCGGCCGCACGCTTGGGCTCGACCTCGACAATTCTCGGGCCCTCGAGAGGCCTTGGCTGGCGGCCGATGGCAGACCGGGCGCGGCAGATGACCTGGCAATCGTTGGGGGCGGTGTCGCCGGGCTCAGCGCAGCGCTGACGGCGGCGCGGGCGGGATTGTCGGTGGCGCTGTTCGAGGCTTCGGCCTATCTCGGCGGGCATTCAGGCCTCTTTGGGACGCAGGACAGTGAAGAGCGGCCCGAAGACGCGATGGCCCGGCTCAGCGCCGAGGTTACGGCCAATCCGGCAGTCACAGTGTTCCTCGATGCTGAGGTGGTTTCGGTTCGGGCCGGCTTGTTGCGGGCGCATCGCGTGAGCGTCGAGGATGGCGTGGCCCGGGGCGAGATGATCGACGTCCCGGCGGCGCGGATCATTCTTGCCACAGGCGCGGAAGAGCGGCTGCCGCTGTTCGCCGGCAATCGCCTGCCAGGTGTCATGGGAGCGCTTGAGAGCTATGAGCTTGCCAGCCGTTTCGGCATCTGGCCGGGGCGCTCGCTGGCTGTGGCGACCTCAGGCAATTGCGCCTATCGACTGGGCACACTGGCGCGGGACAATGAGATTGCGGTGACCGCGATCATCGACGCGCGGCCGGGGCCGAGCTCGCGCTTCATCGATTTCGCAAAAGCCTATGGCATTCGCCAGATGACCGGCCGCGTGCCGCAGGAAGTGCGCACCAATCGGAGCGCCAAACTGCTCGAGATCGACATTGGCGATGAAATGCCGATCACAGCCGAGCGCCTCATCGTCAGTGGCAGCTGGCAGCCTGATCTCAAACTCTGGCACATCGCCGGCGGGCCCAGCATCTGGAACGAAGCGCATCAGCGCATCGAAGCCGTTGGCGGGATCGAGGGCATCGCGCTGGCCGGTAGTGCAGCGGGCTATTTCACCCGCCAGGGCTGTATTCAGAGCGGCGCCGACGCCGTCAATCGCCTGCTGGGTCGCAAGCGACGACCATTTGCGGACCCGGTGATCGACCCGCTCTATGAGACGCCCGATTCTGCCCTCGCCGATCTCGGCGAACGGGAGACAAACGCGATTACCTATCTCGATGGCGGCGGCGCGCTGCTGACGCGGCCCAGCCTGCCACCGCGGCGCTGGTATGACCGGTTCCGCACCCGGAGCGAACCGGAACTGCCGGCACTTTCGGAGGCCTCGCAATCCCTGACGCTCGGCACGATCGCCGCCGGCGTGACGCTGGGGCTGGTGCCACGGGATTCAGCCGGTTTCGTCGCCCAGGAGCGGGTCGCCATCATTCCCCTGACCGTCGAGGCGCCATCGGAAAAAGGACCGGCCGAAGCCGCCGTCACCGAAGGCACCATCCCCAAATATCTCGAGAACCGCTTCGGGGCGGACGCTGTGCTCACGATCATTGAGGCTGAGGACGGGCGGCGGCTGGGGCCCGGCGCGCTGATCTTCGGCGATCTCGACAACAGTGACCCCATGGCCGCGGTCGGCGTGGTGCTGCGCAGCACCACAACCAGCATTGAGGCGCTGATCAGCGCGTCAGCCGCCCAGGGATCGCTCTATGCGCGCGACCACGGGCAATCGGTTGCGGTGACGCCAGTGCGGTCGGTCAAGACAGGCTCCGCCTAGAGCTAGCGAGCGCGCTCGGCGGCGAGGCGGGCCTTTTTCAGCGTATCGGCATATTCATTGGAGAACCGCAGCTGGGCCATCTTGATCACGGCATCGAGGCGGCTGGCGGTGTTGGTGTCGTCGAGGTTCTGCCGATAATGATCCATGGTGCGCTGGATATGGATTTCCAGCGCCTGCCCCGACTGGCTCCAGGCCTGATCGAAGACCGCATTGATCGCCAGCGAATCGCGGCAATCGCGGACAGTGGCGAGCAGATAGACGCCACTGACAGCAGCCAGCAGCTTGTCGGTATCAAGCCGATCGGCTCCGTCGCGCCGGCGCATCGCCTGGTTGAGGTCGGTGACGACCTCCTTCAGCCGCGGCTCCAGACGATCGGAGACAAATTTGGTGATGGTGGACAGCGCAGCCGTCGCCTGGCTTCCGCGCGAGAACTCGATGTAGCCGGTCAGCGAGCGCACCAGATGGTGGAACCGCTCCAGCGCGCGGCAGACGAGGTCGACATCCGAGAACGGACCGCTCAACCGCAAAAGGCGCAACTGGTTCTGGGCGTGGGCGATATGGGCGTCGATCAACGGCGACAGCCCGACGCGCAAGATTGCGACTTCCGATGGCGCGCCGGCGAGCTTGATGGCTGCGGTGATCAGCAGTGTCGGATTGGCTACCTGGCCAAGCGCGGCCTGGAAAACGAGCGCGGCCAGCGCGGGATCCTGCAGGGGCATGGCGCTGATGGCGGACCCGAGTGCGGCATCATCGGTGATGGTGTTGGTGGCGCGGCCAAAGGCCTGTGCCTTGGTGAGCAGCGCGCGGTTGCGCAACGCCAGCATGACGATCGGCAGGCGTTCGAGACCGTCTTCGCGACCGAGCTGGGCGGCAAGGCGCCGGCTCGTTTCAATATCGCTCTTGGCCTGGGCCAGCGCAGCCTTCATGCGCGCCAAAAGTTCGGGCATCAAAGGCTCGAGTTCGGCCGCGGTCAGCGCGCCCTGCTCGATCTGGTCGTGGGAAATGATGTCGGAGCAGAGATCGCGCGCCACCCAGACCCAGATGGCGAATGCGGTCGGCCTGCTCACTGCTCCGGGGAGAGCCACCAGCACTGGTTCATCAATCAGTATGGCGTCGATCAGCCCGCAGAAGGGAGCGTGCGCCGGGCCGGAACTAGCCGGCGCGGCGGAATCTGTGCGGTTCGCAAGCGGGGTCATATGCGCAATCGGTCTGGGATGAAATACGCGGCCAGCCTATAGCGTGCCGGTAAACAATCCTTAACTGCCGACGCCGGAGTTGGCGATCAGGCTGCGCCCTGAACCACATTCCAGTTGCCGGTCTGCTCGCGGCAGGCGGTACCCTTCTTCACATAGTCCTTGCCGCCGAGCTTGACGGTGTGGGTGAAGTCGCGACAGTCGAGGTTGTTGACGCGGACATAGGGGCCAACGGCCACAGAGCCGGTCGTGCCCTTGTCGCCCGCCCACTGGCGCGGTGCGCCCGGACGGCCGAACTGCAGCGCATAGAACTGGGCGCTGTTGGCTTCGGCAGAATCCTTGGCGCTCATCAGCGACAGCGCGCCGGCATCAACGAAACCATTGGCAATGCTGGTGGTCAGGCGGGCCTGCTGCACGGTCTGGGCAGAGCTTGGAACCATCGGCTGGGCAATCACAGGCTGGACCACGACGGGGGCCTGGGCCACCTGCGCAGGGCCAGTGCTGGAGCAGCCGGCCAGAACCAGGGCCAGAACGGGAGCAGCAAACAGGGCGAAACGATTCATTATTTTGACCTTTCCAGCATACGGTCGGTTCTTGTTGGCCCAATACGGCAAAAATGCGTCATGGGTTAGCGGTACGCACGGGGCTTCCCAGGCGGGCCGCAGGCAGGCGGAGCTCGACCAGCAACCCACCCAGCGCAGAGCGCTTGAGTTCCAGGCTACCGCCGTACACATCGACCAGTTCCTTGACGATATCCAGTCCAAGTCCTGTTCCGGGTGTTTTCTCGTCCAGCCTGACACCGCGACGCAACACTTTCTGGGCGTCTTCCTGGGTGAGGCCCGGCCCGTTGTCGTCGATCCGGACCAATAACATGTTGCCTTTGGGGCTGCGCTCACTCGAAAGGCGTACTCCCACCTGGCCCTTGGACCATTTGCAGGCATTATCGAGCAGATTTCCCGCCATTTCCTCGAGATCGGCCTCATCGCCGCGGAACCAGGCGAGCGAGGCATCCGGGCGCTGGAAGGCGATGGTGACATCAGGATGGATTTTGCGCATGACGCGGGTCAGCCGGAGCATGACCATGGTCGCATCGGCCTTCTTGCCGACCACCGAGGTGCGCGCCGCCAGCCGGGCCCGCTCGAGATAGGTCGAGACCATGGTGCTCATCTTCTCGGTCTCGGCGTGCACCACATCGGCCAGTGCGCCCTTGCTGGCAGCGGACTCATTGCGCAGCACCGCAATGGGCGTCTTCAGCCCGTGGGCGAGATTGCCGACCTGGCTGCGCGCCCGCTCGATGATCTCGGTGTTGGAGCGGAGCAGTTCGTTGACCTCTTCGGCCAGTGGGGCGAGCTCGGTGGGATAAGTGCCGGTGATATTGGGGCTCTCGCCTTCGCGCACGCTTTCGATCGCGCCGCGCAATTGACCAATGGGCCGCAGCGCAATGCGCGCGATGATGGCGCTCATGATGGCGAGCATGGCGCCCACCGCGCCGAGCACGATGAACGCCTGGCCGCGAAACTCACCGACGAGCCCAAGAATTTCGGTCAGATTGCCGGCGACGACGATGTGATAGTCCTGACCATCCAGCCGCACCACGCGATCGACAATGCGCAATTGCGTGCCGAAAGCGTCGCTGACCACGCCAGTGCGTCGTCCCTGGGCATCGGGATTGGCATCGAGCCGGGGCAGATCGATGCCGACGACGGAGGTGGAAAGATTGATCAGAGCGCCCTGCCCGTCCCGGATGATCCAGTACCAGCCGGAGCGCGGCCGGTCGAAGCGTGGATCGGGCAAGGCGATGTCTGGCGCGCGGGGATCTCCCTCATCAAGGAGAACGCCGGTCAGGCCCTCGACGTGAAAATCCAGCGTCTCGGACAGGGTGGTATCGAGCGCGCGCGAATAGAGATCGGTGAGCAGGAACCCGGTGGCCACCAGCGCGATCACCAGCCAGCCGGCGGTGATCGAAAAGAGCGAGACGGCGATCGACCCCTTGCGCAACCAGTCGACCGGCTTTGTCGGCTCCACCGGCTCTGTTGCGGCCTTGTTTTCCAATGCCGGGACGCTCAGTCTTCAGCGATCTGGTAGCCCAGCCCGCGCACGGTCTGGATGCAGTCGTCCGGCAGCTTCTTGCGCAGGCGACCGACGAACACTTCGATCGTGTTGCTGTCGCGGTCAAAATCCTGGTCGTAGAGGTGCTCGGTCAGTTCCGTGCGGGAAATGACCTTGCCCTTGTGGTGCATGAGATAGCTCAGCAGCCGCAGTTCGTGGCTGGTCAGCTTGATCGACTGACCATCGACCGTGACCTTGCCGGACCGCGCATCGAGCCGTACCGGACCGGCGACGATCTCATTGCTGGCATGGCCTGCGGCGCGACGCACAAGGGCGCGCACGCGAGCCAGCACTTCTTCCATGTGAAAGGGTTTTGCGACGTAGTCATCGGCGCCGGCGTCGATCCCCTGCACCTTGTCGCTCCAGCGATCGCGCGCGGTCAGCAGCAGCACGGGCATAGTCTTGCCGGCGCGGCGCCATTCTTCAAGAACGGACAGGCCGTCCATGCGCGGCAGGCCGATATCGAGAATGACGGCATCATAAGGCTCGGTGTCGCCGAGATAGTGCCCCTCTTCGCCATCCATGGCCACGTCGACGGCATAACCCGCTTCTGTCAGGGCGTCCTTGAGCTGACGGTTGAGATTGACGTCATCTTCTACGACCAGAACCCGCATCGAATACCCCTACTGAGACGCTATTGTGCACTCAGAACGAGATTTTGCGCCTGTCCATCGGCAGAGAGCACACCGATCACATATACCAACCTGCCCCCCTCGTCACAAACCTGAACGTTGAGAATTTCGGCGCTGGGATCCACCCCGGCCGAGACGAGCACGGTGTCGAGCGACATGATCTGCCCGGTCGCCACAGCTTCCTGGATCTGCCGCTTATCGAGGCAGGTCTGAGCCTGCGCGCCACCGGTGCCGGACACAGCCAAAGCGAGCGACAAGGCCAGCGCGGCAGCAGCAGATGGTTTGGGAGCATGTGTTCTCATGAGGCCGACACTAGCGAGCCGATACTGAATGGGACATGAATATGGCAAGCAAAGCGATAAAAGATCAGGCGGCTAATTCGACACTATAAGCGCAGATTGACTATCCCTGTCCAGCAATCTAGCGTGAACGTTCACGGATGGAGGGACCGGGATGGCGAGCGTTGAACTTGCAGGTGTCGTAAAGTCATTTGGCAACTTTCCCGTAATCCACGGCCTGGACCTCGCAATCGAAGACGGATCTTTCACCGTCTTTGTCGGCCCGTCGGGCTGCGGAAAGTCCACCCTGTTGCGCATGGTGGCGGGCCTCGAAGATGTGAGCGACGGCGAGGTCAGGATCGGTGGAAGCGATGTCACCGACGCCGACCCCGTGGCGCGCGGCATCGCCATGGTCTTCCAGAACTATGCGCTCTACCCTCACATGAGCGTTCGCCAGAATATCGGCTTTCCATTGCGGATGCAGGGGGTCGATCGCAAGACCGTAGCGCAGCGGGTCACAGAGGCCGCCGAAGTCCTGCAGCTTCAAGACCTGCTCGAGCGCAAGCCGGCTCAGCTGTCCGGTGGGCAGCGGCAGCGCGTGGCCATCGGCCGGGCGATCGTGCGCAACCCCGACGTTTTCCTGTTCGACGAACCCCTGTCCAATCTCGATGCCGAGCTGCGGGTGTCCATGCGGGTGGAAATCGCCAAGCTGCACAAGGCGCTTGGCACGACAATGATCTATGTCACCCACGACCAGACCGAGGCGATGACGCTGGCAGACAAGATCGTCGTGCTGCGCGCCGGCCGCATCGAGCAGGTCGGGTCACCAGCCGAACTCTACACCAACCCCGCCACGCTGTTTGTTGCCGGCTTTATCGGCTCTCCGCGAATGAATTTCCTCAAAGCCCGGTACGCGGATGGAAGGATCGAACTGGCCAATGGGGTATCCTGGCCAGTTCCTTCCCTTGCCGAACAGCCGCTAGACATCCTGGTTGGGTTGCGTCCGGAGCATTTCGTGCCCGGACCTGAGGGCGTCACACTACCCTTGGCCGTTGATATCGTTGAATATCTCGGCGGCACGCGCTATGTCTACGCCACGCTGGGAGAGGGTCAGGTCATTATTGAAGACCGCGGTGCGGAAGATATGGCATCGGGCCAGATCCATGACTTCGCAGTGGACATATCCAAAGCTCTGTACTTCACACCAGCAGGCGAACGCCTGCGCCCGATTGCATAATCCGTGATTATTTTCTCGCCAAAGCCTTTTGTCCGATGACACGCAAAGTGACGATCAATGACGTTGCCGCTGTTGCCGGCGTCTCGCGTGGCGCGGTCACCCGTGCGCTCAACGACAAGGGCGACATCAGCCAGGAAACGAAGACGCGCGTGCTCGAAGTGGCTGCGCGCCTCGGCTATCGGCCGAGCCGTTTTGCGCGCAATTTTGCCGCCCGGACCAAGTCCGTGGCCATTGGCTATGTGGTGGCCTCGTTTCGAAACCCCTACTACACCGACCTCGCGGCAGACATTTTGCAGGAAGCCAAGCGGCGCGGCTGGCATGTCGTGATCACCGCGACTGAAGGCGTGGACGAGGAAGAGGCCCTCGAATTACTGCGGGATCAGGTCGACGTCATCGTCGGGCACATCACTGTCCCGCAGGATCGGATCAAGGTTATCGCGCGCGGATTGCCTGTAGTTCTGCTCGAAAGAACCAGCAGGATCGCCGGCATTCATTCCATCAACCTCGACTGGCGCGCCGGCGTCAAGGTCGCGATCGAGGCGCTGTATGCGCGGGGCGCCCAGCATATCGGCATGATCGATTCCGGCTACAGTCTCAAGACGAGCACCAGTTACCTGCCCTCAGAGCGCCGGCAGTATTTCGAAGAAGTCGTCAGGCCGCAATCGCGCGGTGCCGTGGTCTGGGGTGTGGAAACTTTCGCCGGTGGCGGGGAAGCCCTCAAGACCCTCCTTACGACGCATCCCCAGACAGACGCAGTGTTGGCGTTCAACGACGTCATGGCAATCGGCGCGATACAGGGTGCGCTCGCCATGGGCGCGGCTGTCCCGGGCCGGGTGCGCATCCTGGGCGTGGATGGCCTCTTACTGGGCGAGGCGATTTCACCCAAACTCAGCAGCCTCGCCATTGACCGCGAAGCAATTGCCCGCGGCGCTCTCGACATCGTCGATGAGCTAGCCGCCTACCATTTTCGCGAGGTTCCTTCGATCCATCGCAGTACAGAAGCGAAGCTGCTGTGGCGCGAGTCCGCGTGAACTTGACAGGGTCAATTTAGCCCAATAGCGTGAACATTCACGGAAGACAAAAAGCCTAGGTATGCCGCGCGAATATTGAGCGGAAATTTCACCAAAATAAGACCGTGAATGTTCACGGACTACCTTGGGAGGGGTGATGGTGGACGTGCCATTCGACAAGAGATTGTTGAACGCGGAATGGCAGTTCGCCTATGGCGACCTGCGGGACGTCACCGACCCGGATGATCCCCGCTGGTACGATGTCGGCCTGCCCCACTCCTTCGGCATCCCCTATTTCATGGACACCCAGTTCTACGTCGGGAAAGGCACGTATTCGCGCCAGATCGATGTCGCGCCCAGCGAGATCGGGATGTTTCATGCCCTCGAGTTCATGGGGGTGTTTCAGGATGCTCTTGTGCTCGTCAATGGCATTGAAGCGGGGCGCCATCTTGGCGGATACACGCCGTTTCTGATCGATGTTTCTGCCTTGTTGCGCGCCGGTCAGAACCGCATCACCGTCATTGTCAGCAACGAGTGGAACCCGCGTCTGGCGCCGCGGGCCGGCGAGCACAGTTTCAATGGCGGCATCTATCGCGATGTGAGCTGGATCGCTGGCGCAAAGACGCGGTTCGCCTGGTACGGCACCTTCGTCCGCTCGTCACCGAACGGGGATGGATCAGCTTCCGTTTTCATCGAAACGGAGCTGGTCAATCATTCAGACACTGCCTTTGAAGGCACACTGAAAAGCACTGTTCTGCGCCAGGTCGAGGAGGCTGCCGGCAACTCGATTGCGATCCAGATCCCGCCTGGGGAGTCCGTGACGGTCAGCCAGAACATGACCATTCGAGACGCAGCCCTTTGGGACGTCGACCATCCCTATCTCTATTGCCTCGACCAGCTTCTGGAACAGGAGGGGATCGTTGATCGTGCAGAGACGTCGTTCGGCATCCGAACCATAAGGTTCGATGCCAAGGAGGGCTTTTTCCTCAATGGCCGGCACCTGCCAATTCACGGCGCCAATGTCCATCAGGACCGCGCCGGCTGGTCGGATGCCTCGACCCATGCCGGGATCCGCAGGGATATCTCCATGATCCGTGAGGCCGGGATGAACTTCATCCGCGGCTCACACTATCCCCATCACCCGGTCTTTGCCGAAGAGTGTGACAGGCAGGGGATGCTGTTCTGGTCGGAACTGGCGTTCTGGGGCACGGGTGGTGAGACAACTGAGGGTTTCTGGACGGCCAGCGCCTACCCGATCCACGCGGAGGATCAACCAGAATTCGAGCAGAGCTGCCGCCAGCAGCTCTCCGAGATGATCCGCACGCATCGCAATCATCCGTCCATCGTCACCTGGAGCATGGGCAATGAGGTATTCTTTGCAGACGAGAGCGTCCTTCCCCAGGCCAAGGCGCTGACCCAGGCGCTGATCGATCTGTCGCATGAGCTGGATCCGACCCGGCCGGCATCTGTGGGCGGAGCCCAGCGCCGCGATTTCGACAAGCTCGGCGACCTCGTGGGCTATAATGGCGATGGCGCTACCCTCTTCCACGACCCCGGCCGCCCCAATCTCGTCTCCGAATATGGCGTCAGCTATCAGGACAGACCTGGCAAGTTCGCCCCCCACTACACCGACAATGTCGAGCAACCCTATCCCTGGCGCGCGGGCATCATCCTCTGGTGCGGCTTTCACCATGGCAGCATCATGCCGGAGATGGGCCGCATGGGGTTCATCGACTATTTCCGCGTCCCATTGCGGTCCTGGTACTGGTATCGCGAACATCTGGCAGGCGTGCCGGCCCCGATCTGGCCAAAGCCCGGAACGGCGACGGCTCTCCGGCTCACCGCTGATCGCACCACGCTGCAGACTGACGGCACCGACGACGCTCATCTCCTCGTCGAGCTCATTGATGATGCGGGCCTCCGCGTCGCCGTGGAACAGCCGGTACGCCTCGAAGTCGTTGAAGGGGGCGGAATATTCCCCACCGGCACCGCAATCGAGCTCTCGCCCGGGAACAAGGGATTTATCGATGGCATAGGCGCCATCGAAATGCGCTCATATCATTCCGGGCCCATCGTCATCCGTGCCACCAGCGAGGGTGTTGCCCCGGCAGAGTTGAGGCTGGAAGCGGTCGGGGGAACACCCTGGTCCGGCCAGCACCGGCGTTTCCAGCCGGGTCCGCCGAGCGTCAAAGGGCTGGTCCATGCCAGCGGCACCCGGATTTTGTCGGAGAAGCGCCCGGTCTTTGCCAGCAGTTTTGATCCGACGAGGCCCGCCCATCTCGTCGCCGATTATGCCACCGATCTCGGCTGGAAACCGGCCACCGCGGAACCTGGCGCCTGGGTGCGGCTCGACCTCGAAGGGAAATGGGCCGTCAGCACCATTGAAGTGGCGTTCGGGGAGCACACCAACGTGCCCTTCCGGGTCGAAACCGAGTCGGAAATGAACGGCAAATCCGGTCTTGCCGCGGCCGGCAACACCGCGATCGAAACCATAAAGTTTCTCGTCCTTGGCAAGAGATTGCGCGCGGTCATCGTGCACTTCCCCGAAGCTCCCGCAGAAATCACGAGGATCGTGGTCCATGGCAGCTAGTCACGACATCGGCAAAAACAGGCGCAAGGGCTGGCGATATGCTGCAAAGCGCAGCTGGCAGCGCCATTGGCAGCTTTACCTGCTGATCATCGTGCCGCTCGCCTACTTTGCCATCTTCCGATATCTGCCGATGATCAATGCGATCATCGCGTTCAAGGACTACAATGTGGTGGCGGGGGTCTGGGGGAGCCCCTGGGCCGGGCTGAAGCACTTCTACAGCTTCTTCAACAATCCGGTGTTCTGGCAGTTGCTGCGCAACACCTTCACCCTCTCCGCCTATTATATTCTGGCCAGCTTCCCGATCCCGATCATCCTGGCGCTGGCGCTCAACGAGGTGCGCCTGAGAGCCTTCCGGCAGACGGTCCAGCTCGTCACCTACGCGCCCTACTTCATTTCGACCGTCGTCATCGTGTCGATGACCATACTCATCCTCTCGCCACGGATTGGTCTCGTGGGCGATGTCTTCGGCCTCTTCGGCATTCCGGCGGTAGATTTCCTGGCGCGCGCCGATTACTTCAAGCATGTCTATGTCTGGTCAGACATCTGGCAGACCGCGGGATATTCAGCGGTCATCTATATCGCGGCCCTCTCAAGCATCGACCCCTCGCTCTATGAGGCGGCCAAGGTCGATGGCGCCAGCCGCATTCAGAAGATCATTCACGTCGACATTCCCGGCATCATGCCGACGGCGATCATCATCCTGATCCTCGGGGTCGGGAACATCATGCAGGTGGGCTTCGAGAAGGCCTTCCTGCTGCAGAACCCGCTCAACCTGAGCCAGTCCGAGATCATCTCCACCTATGTCTACAAGACCGGTCTGCTGAACGCCAATTTCAGCCTGGCAACCGCGATCAACCTCTTCAATGCGGTGATCAATCTCGTGCTGCTGGTCACGGTAAACGCCGTTGCCAAGCGGGTAACCGGAAGGAGCCTCTGGTGACCGATCTGACCGCAGAATCAAATCAAACGGCGCGCGCGCGGCTGCGGAAACGTTCACTGAACGTGGTGCTGGTCGACCGTCTTTTCGTCGCCGCCGTCTATATCCTGCTGCTAACCTTCCTCGCCATTGTGCTGTTGCCGCTGATCTATATCGTCGCGAGTTCGTTCAGCAGTCCCGCAGCCGTCTCTGCCGGCCGGGTCAGCTTCTGGCCGGTGGACTTCACCCTGCGCGGCTATGAGGTCGCCCTGCGCGATCCCAAGATCGTCAGCGGCTTCATCAACTCGCTGTTCTATACGACGGCCGGCACGGCCCTGAGCGTGGTGCTGACCATCGCCGTGGCCTTCCCCCTGTCGCGGGTGGATTTTTTCGGCGGACGGCTGATCACCAAGCTGATCGTTTTCACCATGCTGTTCTCGGGAGGGCTGATCCCGACCTATATGGTCGTTCGGTCCATGGGCATGCTGAACACGCCGTGGGCGATGATCGTGCCCAATGCGATCGGCGTCTGGCAGGTCATTTTGGCCATGTCCTATTTCCGCGATGCGATCCCCAAGGAGCTGTACGAGGCGGCGCGGGTCGACGGCGCCGGCGACCTGCGCTTCCTGCTGCTCATCGCCATCCCGCTGGCCAAGCCCATGATCGCGGTGATCGCGCTGATGTACGCCATCTGGCAGTGGAACTCCTATTTTGATGCGCTGATCTACCTGCGCACCGACGCGCTCCATCCCCTGCAGCTGGTCCTGCGGAACATCCTGATCCTCAACACCCAATCGAACCTTGGCGATGCGACGGCCATGCTGGAGCGTCAGCAGCTGGCTGACCTGCTCAAATACAGCCTGATCGTCATCTCCACGGTTCCAGTCCTGCTCATCTACCCCTTCGTCGCGCGCCACTTCACCAAGGGCATCATGCTCGGATCAGTGAAAGGCTAGCGAAAGAGGCACTACCGGGGGGAAGAGGAGCCCACCGGACGGCAACGCACCCACAGGAGGTATTCGATGCGTTCCACTATGACGAGGACGGTGGCCACAGCTCTGTTGCTGACCACAACGGCGTTCGCGCCGGCACTAGCCATGGCCCAGACATCGCTTGGCGTGTTCGCCCCGCAAACGGCGACCATGGATCTCAATACCGCTTGGTTCACCACCCAGGTCGAAGAAAAATTCGGCGTTGGTCTCAATTTCGAGACCACCGGCTACGATTCCAGCGCCGCTTCGGAAAAGCGGCAGATCTCGCTGGCGAGCGGGGACTACCCGGAAGTCTTCATGCTGATCAACTGGGTCGACCAGTTCAGCCAGGCCGAGCTGATCCGCTATTCCCAGCAGGGCCTTATCGTGCCGCTGAACGACCTCATCGAACAGCACGCCCCCAATATTCTGGCTGCATTCGAGAAGGAGCCTGAATTCCGCAAGCTGGCGACAGCGCCGGATGGAAACATCTACGGCCTGCCGCAGTGGAACGACTGCTTCCACTGTTCCTATTCGGCCAAATTCTGGATCAACACCGATTGGCTGAACAAGCTTGGGCTGGAGATGCCCACCACAACGGCAGAGCTCAAAGAGGTCCTGCTGGCCTTCAAGAACAATGATCCCAACGGCAATGGCCGCGCCGACGAAATCCCGCTTTCGGCCAATGTGGTCGACACGCTGATCCCCTATTTCATGAATTCGTTCGTCTACGATCCGCGGGCCAATTCCTACCCGCTGATGCTGGCGCTTGAGGGCGGCCATGTTCAGTTCCAGGCGGTTCAGGATGGCTGGCGCGACGGGCTCGCCTATCTGGCGGACCTCTACAAGGAAGGCCTCATCGATCCCGGAGCCTTCACGCAGAACCGCGAAGCATTGCAGTCGCTGGGCAACAGCTCGGAAGGCGTTATTCTGGGCAGCGTGACCGCACAGCACCCGGGCCTCTTCGTCACCGTCGGCCAGGACGACGGTCGCGACCGCAACTATGATCCTGTGCCACCGCTTACCGGTCCGGATGGCATCGCCTACACTTCGTTCAACCTCGCCAGCATGCCGGGCGCAGCATTCGTGATTACCAACAAGGCCAGCGAAGAGCAGCAGATCGCCGCCATCAAGATCGTCGACTACATGTTCACGATGGAAGGCCATGCTGGCGCCGAGTACGGCAAGGAGGGCGAGCAGTGGCTCCGTCCGGTCGAAGGCGACCTGGCGCTCGATCCCAACTTCCCACCGCTCTACAACCAGCTGCCGACCGACCCGAATGCTCCCCCCACGAACATGGCTTGGGGCGCGATGGGACAGTATTTCAGCGACAAGGAATGGCGTGGCGGTCAGGTGCAGCCCACCGAGATTTACGAGCCGTCCGGCTTTGAGCGCCGCCTCTTTGAAGCCACCCTGCTCTATGAAGGCAAATATCCGGAAGAAAAGCTCTTCCCCTACTGGAACATCTGGACCGATGCCGCCACGGCTGACGAACTGGCCCAACTGCAGGTCAATCTGCGTAATTACGTCACCCAGTCCAACGCCGAATTCGTCACCGGCCAGCGCGATATCAACGACGATGCCGCTTGGGCAACCTATCTCTCCGATATCGAGAGCCTGGGCCTCGCCCGCTACCTCGAGATCTACCAGACCGGTTACGACGCCAATTAAGCTTTGAGCCGATCGACCGGGGCCCGGTTCACATGATCCGGGCCCCTTCTAATGTCCGCAGGCAGCCCGAACTGCGGCTTACTGCATGATCTGGAAACGACATGACCGCCCTTAAACTCTGGTACCGTGAACCCGCAATCGAATGGACCGACGCCCTGCCGCTCGGGAACGGCCGTCTGGGTGCGATGGTGCACGGCGGTGTCGGGCGCGAAGATATCCAGCTCAATGAAGCGACCCTGTGGTCAGGCGGCCCTTACCAGCCGATCAACCCGCAGGCCCTGCCCAACCTCGAAAAAGTGCGGTCGCTCACGCTGGCAGGACGCTACGCGGAGGCCGAGGCCCTCGCCAACGAGACAATGCTGGCCAAGCCTCACCTGCAGATGAGCTACCAGTCAGCGGGCAATCTATTCCTCGAATTCCAGCATGAGGCCGTGCCCGGCAGCTATCGCCGGGAGCTCGATCTGCGCACCGCCATCGCGACAACCAGCTACCGCCTGCTCGGCACAGGCATCCACGCCGACGCTGCGCTCTTTACCCGTGAGTGCTTCGTTTCGGCGGTCGATGACGTGATGGTTATGCGCGTGCAATCGTCGAGGGCTGGCATGCTCGCTCTCGAACTCTGGCTCGACAGTCCTCAACCTGGTGACTGGCTGGAGGGTGATGCATATTCCCTCCAATATCGAGGGACCAATTTCGGCGAACACGGCATCGACGCCGCCCTGCAGTTTGGCATTGGCCTCAGCCTCCGGCCGGAGGGCGGAGAGGTGGAGCGGCGGGGGCGTCGCCTCGTCGTCCACGGAGCCACCGCAATCGTGATCACGCTTGATCTTGCGACGTCATTTGAGCGGTTCGACAAAATCGGCGGCGATATCGAAGTCCCTCTCGCGGCCCGCCAACGGGCAATCGCGGAACAGAGTTTTTCTCAATTGCGGGCGGACCATATCGCGGCCCATGCGCAAAAATTCGAACGCATGTCGCTGGAGCTCGGGCCGGAGCGGACAGACCTGCCCACCGACCAGCGTATTGCCGAGTTTGCCCGGGGTGAAGACCCTGGGCTGGCGGCGCTTTACCTGCAATATGGCCGCTATCTGATGCTGTCGTCTAGCCGGCCAGGCGGACAGCCCGCCAATCTGCAGGGGCTCTGGAACCGCTCGACGCGGCCGCCCTGGGGCAGCAAATACACGGCGAACATCAATGTCGAAATGAACTACTGGCTGCCGGACCCGGCCAATATCGCCGAAAGCTTCGAGCCCTTCCTCGACATGCTCGACGACGTGGCGGTTACGGGCGCCGAGATGGCGAGGGCCCATTACGGCGCGCGCGGCTGGGTGCTCCATCACAATACCGACCTGTGGAGAGCCACCGGTCCGATCGACGGTGCGCAATGGGGCCTCTGGCCGATGGGCGGCGCCTGGCTTTGCGTTCAGGCCTGGGATCACGCCCATTATGCCGGCTTCCCCAACCCTCTTGTGCAACGGCTGTTGCCCACTTTGGAGGGCGCCGTACAGTTCTTCCTCGACACGTTGCAGACGCTTCCGGGCACGGATTTGCTGGTCACAGTGCCCTCGGTCTCGCCCGAAAATGTCCACCCGCAGGGCGCAACTGTCTGTGCAGGCCCGACCATGGACAATCAGATCCTCCGCGATCTGTTCATCGCCTACCTCGAGGCGGCCGCGCGGTCGGGGCATGACGCGCGCCTGCAAGAGGAGGTCGGGAATGCGCTTGCGCGCCTGCCCGAGCACCAGGTTGGCAAGGCCGGGCAACTTCAGGAATGGCTCGAGGACTGGGACCTCAGCGCTCCGGAAATGGACCACCGCCACGTCTCCCACCTCTATGGCCTCTATCCCAGCCATCAGATCACGCCAGACGGGACCCCCGCGCTGGCTGCCGCAGCCCGCAAGTCGCTCGAACTGCGCGGCGATGAGGCGACCGGCTGGGCCATCGCCTGGCGCCTGAATCTCTGGGCGCGGTTGGGAGAAGGCGACCATGCCCACGCCGTACTGAACCTGCTGCTCAGTCCGGAACGCAGCTATCGCAATTTGTTCGACGCGCATCCGCCCTTCCAGATCGACGGGAATTTCGGCGGAGCGGCGGGGATATTGGAAATGCTCGTGCAATCCCGCCCCGGCAGCATCCACCTGCTTCCCGCCCTCCCCGTAGCCTGGCCCACGGGGTCAGTACGCGGCCTGCGCGCTCGCGGCGGGCTGTTGATCGATATGGAGTGGGACGATTTCACGCCGACAAAGGTGGAACTGAGATCGAGCGTGACCGTCGAGTGCGCGGTGAAATGGCTTGGAGGGTCCCAACACATCAACCTGCCTGAGAACTCGCAGTTGCGACTCATCTGAGTCCCCGGCGCTGCGAGCGCCGGGCAAAATCGAGGCAGACTACGCGCGACCGAGATCGCCTTTCAGCCCCTTGCGGAGGAAAATGATGGCGAGTGCCTCGAAGATGAGGTGACCTGCCGCGCCGCCATCGAGCGCCGGCAGGTCGATCCCCAGCACCTGAGCGAGGCCAGCGATCAGCATGAAGGCGCCGACGACATAGGTCCGGTAGCCGGTCAGAATAGACATGTTGGTTCTCCTCTGCTGGGACGGTAGGGCGGCCGCCGGCACCATTGCCAGCGCCGTCTTGCGGATGTCTGCGACGCGTCTGGTCCAGCCGCGCCCGAAGGTCGGAAAAGTGGACAGCCCCTGCAGAAAGCGCAGGCGACGGTCGCAGAGATCATTGATCGCTTCATTGGCATCGGCCTTTTGTGCAGCCGATGTTGTCACCGGTCCGACGACGCCATCGGCTGCCACACCAAGCCCGGCTTGCAGCGTCCGGACGGCGCGGTCCGGCCCTGAATTGACGGCGAAATCGAAGAGCGCCAGATCGAGCCCCGGCGGAAACTGGTCCGCCCGGCAGGGATTCCAGTAGAGCGCCCGATAGATCCGCGCCGCTTCAGTGCGCGTCAGCCCTTCCACCGCCGACTTCGGCAGTTCAGTCCAGGGCGAGATATTGCGCCAGCGCGCCAAGGTCTTGCGCGTGATGCCCATATTGGTCGCGCCCCCGGGATCGGCGGGGTGGTCGACATAGCCGCCCTCCTGGGCCAGCATATGGTCGAGGCAAGCATCGAAACGGGTCTCAGTCATGGAACTCTCCCCTCGTCCAATGCCCGTCGCCGAGCACCGGACTGATCTGCGCAATTGCAAAGGTTAAATCCTCCGCAGCGCCGCCGAAGTCTGTGGTCTGATCGGCAAGATTGTAGGTGGCGCTGGCCGCCCCGATTTCGATCCGGCGTTTCACCGCGTCGCCGTCAAAAATCTCGAGCGCATAGGCTTCCGGCACCACATCGAGCGGCACATCCACCACCCCCCAGCCGCCATCATCGAGACGGCTGCGCCGCACCCAGGAGAAGGCGACATCCCCGCCCTCAGTCCGTTTTGCGCGCAGATGACAGGGCGGCAAGGACAGTAATGGCGCCGATGTCGGCGTCAGCTCCAAAACCTGCCCGTCCACATCCACCGCCCCGGCAAAGACACGGAGGCGCTGCGTTTCCCCGATTGCCCCCGCACCAAGTCCAATGCTCCCGGCACGAGCATCGAGCACCACCACTTTTCGTCCGGCAGAGACAGTCCCGACGACCGGCCCGGTTCCGTACAACCCACGCAGCAGCTTTCTCAATCGATAGGTTTTCGCCGCGACCAGTTCGGCCTCGGCAAAGCCGATAACCTCCCAATCGCCTGCATCGGTCCGACCGCCAGCCGATTGCTCCCCGCCAACACGGCCCCCTCTTCCGCATCAGCCAGATGCCCGGTATAGAGCCTGATATCGAGCGCATTTGCCCTGTCCCAGACATGCTGGGAACCCGCGCCCATGCCGTCTACGACCTCGCCCATGAACACCGGCCGTGTCACCTCCGCCAGCACAGCGCCCGTCGTCTCATCTGTCACCCGCAGTGGACCCGCCCAGGGTTTTGCATGCGCGGCAAAGACCATGCGCCCGCCCGCTTCGCTGCCGGGCAGATGCACCGCCACCAGCACTGGCGGCGCATTCAACGCCACCACCGGCTGGATGGCCGGCGGGCGATCGACGCCCGTTGCCACCGCATCCCCAATCGGCAGCGCCCGCGCCGTAATCCGACGCACCAGACCATCGCGGATTTCGGTGACCTCAAATGACCCCTCGGCCAGCCCCGCTACCGCGATCCGATCTCCCGGCTCCAGCGCCAGGAGATTTGGCGGCAGCGCCAGCTCAACACTGTCCCCGGCCGCCGCCCGCCCATCGAGCAGACGTTCGGCCGCCAGCCGTGCCCCCGCCGGATCAAGCACCATATCGAGGCTTTCCTGCACCATCGGCCCCACGCCGGGGCGGATCGCTACCGCCGAAGCCCCCAGATAATCCCGCGCTCGATCGAGATGCCCCAGCGCCAGCCGCGCCGGTCTTTCCGACGCTGCCGACCGCCGCCGCGAAATCACCGGCGCATCAATTTTTGCGAGGTCATCCTCGACAAAGCCAGCACTCACAGCGCGGTTCAGCGGCCGCGTCGTCAACACGCCGTTCCGCACCAGCAGCCTCTGCCCCGTCACCTCCAGCAGCGGCTCAATGACATCTCGCGCCCGTCGCGGCGCTGGCAGCACCATGCCCGAAATCAGCGGCGCGGCGGGGCTGGCCTCAATCGGACAACCATGTTCCTCCGCCACGGCCGCCAGGATCTCGTCGCTCGCCGCTCCGCCCAGCCGCCCGGTCAGCCAATGGCCGGTATTGTGGTTCGGACCATCCGCCCAGACCTCATCCAGCGCCGGAAAGGCCGGATAGGGTCGCGCATCCCAGGTCCAGCAATAGATCCGCTCGGGGTCGACCATTCCGTCCGGGTTCTTGTCGCCATCATTCCAATGCCGGAAATGGGCCCGCAGATATTGCCGCTGGATCAGAAGGTCCGGAATGCCGGAGGAAAAATAGGGCCGCCCACCTTCGGCGCTTTTCGGATCGCCGAAAATATTGGGCTGGTTGGCGCCCTTGTCGACCGCCGCGCAGCCCAGTTCGGTCATCCAAATCGGCTTGCTTTCCGGCACCCAGGCGGTCGGATTTTCCGCCCGCATACCGCCCGGCCGGTCAAAATGTTCGTTGCGCCAGAACGCTTCGATATCCTTGTAGCGCCAGATCCAGGGCTCGCCATGCGTCCCGTCGGTGATCGGCGTGCGGACCTGCGCCGCCCGGTCGGCATCGCTGGCATAGAACCAGTCAAAGCCCTCGCCCCCGGCTATATTTTTGCCAAGATAGGCCAGATCATGCGGCCCATCCACACCCGCCGCGTCCAGATGCCCCTCGCCATTCCGCCAATCGGCCGCCGGCATGTAGCAATCGATCCCCACGGCATCGATATCGTCCGAGGCCCAGAGCGGATCGAGGTGAAAATATTTCGCCCCGTCCGGCTGATAGCCCGAATATTCGCTCCAATCGGCCGCATAGCTGAGCTTCGTGCCCGCCCCGACAATGGCCCGCACATCGGCCGCGAGAGCCACCAGCGCCGCGACAAACGGAAAACTGTCCCCAGCCCCGCGCACAGTCGTCAGTCCGCGCATTTCCGAGCCGATCAGCAGCGCCTCGACGCCTGTCTCCTCGGCGATCCCGGCATAGTGCAGCACCATGTCCCGATAATCGGCGACAAATGCCGCGACCTGATCGGCCGCGTCTTCCGTCCCATCGGGCGAACCCACCTGCCCCGGTGCCGGATGACAGGTGATGCGCCCGCGCCAGGGATAGCTTGCCTGCTCGTCGGCCCCATAGGGATCGTCGAGCCCGTTGTCCGCCGGCACATCCATCATGATCAGCGGATAGAGCGTCACCTCAAACCCGCGCGCCCTAAGATCCGCGATCGCCGCCTTCACCGCCCCATCTGAAGGCGTCCCGCCATAAGCCGGCCCGCCATCGTGATAGGAAACCTCGGGCACGTCCTCAAGCGAAAATCCCGCAACGCTCCAGGTGACGCCCTCGATCTGCCGCCCATAGGCTTCCACTCGTGGCGTGATGCGACACTGCCCGCAGCGTAGATCGTCGCCAAACCAGCTCACCACCAGCGCCACATGTTTCAAGTTCGGGCAGAGGTCGGCCAGTTCGTCGATCGAGGCGGTCCAATTGCTCACCCCCGGCAGGAAATGCGCGTTCTCCCCGCGCCCCTCCCCCGGCCCCAGCACCAGCAGGCGCGGCACCGGGTCATAGCCAAACTCGGTCGCGCCGGGGATCACGGTAATGGCGCGGATATCCCGCTCCAGCTCTCCCACCACCCGGCAGAGCTCCACCGAAATCTGCGGAATGCGATTACCAAAGCGCGACAGCGGCATATTTTCAAAAACGATGTAGCAAAGCCCGCGATAGGCCGGCGCATTGCCCGCCCCCTGCGTCGCCTCGATCAGGCTGTCGGCCAATTGATCCTCGGTTCCGCGATAGAAGCGGAAATTCAGCCCGCGCGTATCGAGCAATTGCCCGTCGACCCAGATCCGCCCCAGCCGCGCCACCTCGCCCTCGCAAAAGCCGATGGCAAAGCTGGCGCCAATTTCTTCGTCCTCGGGCCCGCCCATAGCCTTGGCCCCGGCGGTCTCGCCATCGAGCCGCTCGAGCTCGCGCGCCCAGATGATGTTTCCCGCCAGACGCCCCCAGCCATAAAGCCTCGGGATCGGCGCGCCTTCGACCGACCCCACCAGCCGCACATCAAAACTGGCCGCCTCGCGCTTTTCGCCAAACAGCCACCCATCCACAGCGCTCCCCGCCAGCGCCCCCAGCGCCCGCCCAATCGTCGCGCCAAACGGCCCACCCACCAGCGCCCCGGCAAACTGCCCCGCCAGGGATAAAGCCATCGTGGCCATGTTTTTTTCCTTTTGGTTGTGTGGGCGTGAATGCCTTGGCGCCCCCCCTCCTAGCCTCCCCCTGAAGAAGGGGGAGGGACTGATCGGATATGCTGAGCCGACAGTGAGCCACCGCAGCGCCCCTCCCCCTAGCAGGGGGAGGTTAGTGGGGGTCTCAATCAACGCTCACGGAAACCAGAAGCGCCCACTCACCCGCCGGGCCCAGCCTTCGGTCAGATTTGCCTCCACCACGCCCAGCTTTTCCTGCGCATGGATGAACCGGTCGCCTGAAGCCATGATCCCGCAATGCTTCGACTCTCTGAGCCCCGCCAGCCGAAACAGCACCACCTGGCCCGCCGCCAATTCTCCCGCTGCCGGCAGCAGAAACTTTTCCGCCGCCGCCCGAAGTGCCCCTGCATATTCCGGATCGCGCGGGCTCGCCCGATAGGCAGGGACAGCCATCGGCTCATCCCCATAGAGGTTTCGCCACACGCCCCGGATCAGCCCCAGACAATCGCAGCCCGCGCCCTGCGTCGAAGCGCGATGCCGATAGGGCGTGCCCAGCCATTCCCGCGCCGCCACCACCACGGTGTCCGTGTTCATCGCACCACCGCCCGCCCATCCAGCGCATCGCCATGGCGCGGATGGCGCAAGACGAAATCGCTGCCCGGCACATGCGGAAAGCCTCGAAAATTGGCCGCATTGGCGAATTTCTGCCGGCAGGTCACAAGGCGCCGGTCACACCCTGCCGTCATCACCAGCAGATCGCCGGGCACCACCCATTCGCCCACCGCCTGGCCAAAGCCGAGCACATCGCCCGCCGCTTCCTTGCGATGGGTCAGCACCGCATCAGCAAGTCCCGCGCGCTTGCCATCGCTCCATGTGCCCATGCCAAAGGCGAACCAGTCCTCGGCAAAGCCCTCGAGCCCTTCAACCACCAGCCGGAACGGATCGGCCACAGCCACCACCGTCGCCGTTCCGCGAAATTCGCTCGCCGCGAGATCAACGCCGCAGCGCGCGTCCCCCACGATCGCATCGCAGAGCCCCTGATAAAGCCGCCCGCGCGTCACGTTGAGTGCCGCCTGCCCGGAGCGCAGCTCGGCGCGAAAAACGCCGTCCTCGCGCACAATCTCGCCGATTATGTCCACCCGCAGCAGCAGCGCTTGCGTCGGGGCCATCCAGTTGACCACAAAGGTCTCGACTTCCGCCCCGTCGTAGCGCCCGAGCAAAATATCCTCTTCGCTCAGCGCCGCATGGTCGAGAATGCCCAGCACCTCCCCGGTCTCCACCTGCGCCCCGAGCTTTGCCGGGATCTCCCCGCCATCCAGCCCATGGGTTGGCGCGCAGAGCGTCCCCTCGACCTCCAGCGTCCGGTCATGGTCGGTAAAACCCAGCACCACGCCGTCCGTGCGAATTATCCGCCAGCAGCGCGCCAGCGTCGTCTCACTCTCCGCCAGGTGCGCGGCGAGCTCGGCCCCAATCGCCTTCATGGCAAAATCTCCACCAGCGGAATGCTCGGCGCCTCGGCCGCATCAAAATTGGACCATTCGATATCGAGCCGGTCCGTATCGAAGCGCACCGGCACATCGAACAGAAACCCCGCCGTCACCTCGGCACCTTCCTCCGGCGCTTCTGCAAACCCGACGATCCCGGTGGTCACATCCACCGACCAGCCCGTCGTCACCTCGACGCCATCCACCGCCACGAGCACCGACCCGGTCACTGGCTTGGCGATCATCCGCACATAGGGGTCGAACGCGGCGCCATAGGTCTTGGTCAGCTGAAACCCTGTCCGCGTCCCATCCCCGGTCCCGATCGCCTGGTCAATCGGCGTCGGCGCCTTCCCGCCCGAGGAATAGTCGATCCCATCGCGCCACAAAAACCCATGCAACCGCCCGCGGCGCTCCTCGAAAAAGGCCAGCACCGCCTGCATATCGGCCCGGGATTTCACCCCATAGCCCGCATTGTAGCGCCGCCGCGACTGCGCCCAGCGCCCATTGCGCTGCTCGCGCCCATTGCGCTGCTCGCCTCCACCCGCCAGCGTCACCACATCCGTCCGCCGCTCCGGCCCACCCCGCGCCCCCAGCGCGATATCAAGCGGAAACCGCACATGATGAAATGCCATTTTGGAATCTCTCGTTTTGGCACTACAGCGCGCTGAGCTTCAGGTCAGGACGAGCCGAAAGTGGAAGCGCCCCGAGAACCCCGCCGCACCGCCCGCAACAGCATCGCGCTCACCTCCGCCTCGCTCTGGGCAAAGCTGCGCGCGTCCTGCGCCGTCACATTGAAAGTCACCTGCACGGCGCCACCGCCGCCAGCCACACCCAGCCGCCCGTCCGGCCCGCGCGCCAGCGGCATGATCGCCTCAGGCCCCGCCTCTCCGGCCAGCCCAAGTCCTTGTGCCAACGGAAAATAGCTCGGCGCTGCGATCACCCCGCCCTTGGCAAAAGGCTTTATCCCGCCCAGCGCCGGATTGGCCGACGTCAACAAATTCTCGACGAACCCGCCGACCATGGTCCCCAGCGGTTTCAGCGCCGCCTTGAGCGCAATATCGGCAAAAGCCTTGGCGATATCGCCCAGCACCGAGCGGAAGGATTTTCCTTCTGTCAGCGCCCCGCGAAACGCGTTGCTCACCGAGCGCGCCACCCCGTCCGCAAGCGTGCCGATGCGGTCGAGTTCGGCCGACACATCGCCCAGCTCCTCGCGAAAATCGCCGTCAAACAGACTAGCCATCAGGAAAGCGCTCCATCAGTGTTTCAAGCCCGTGCCGGTCGAGCGGCCCGGCTCGATCCCCCATCACCGCGCCCCAGGCCGCCGCCAGTTCGCGCGGGCTCATCCGCCAGAACGCCTCGGGCGGCAGGCGCAGCACGCCCAGCCCGAAGCGCATCGCCTCCTTCCAGGGAAACGGCGTCATGCCGCATCCCCGAATGTGGCCTTGAGCAAATGCACCGCGATCTCGGCCGCCCCGCGCAGCCCACCCTCGACGCTCATCCGCGCCAGCTCATCGTCGGAAATGGCATTGCCACCCCCGCGCAAACCGGCCCCCAGGATCGCCGTCAGATCCCGCGCCGAGAGCTTTCCCCCGGCAAAGCGCTCGGCCAGCCCCGCCAGATCCCCCGCCCCCAGCCGCGCCTCAAGCTCCGCCAGCGCCCCCAGCGTCAGGCAAAGCGTGCGCACCTCGCCCCCAATCGTGGCGGCGATCTCCCCCCGATGAATGTTTGTCATTTTGTTCCCTAAGCCGCCGTGAAACTCACTTCGCCCGCGCTCTCCAGCGCCAGGTCGAACACTACTTCCCCGGCATGGTCGGCGGAAAATTCCAGTGCCACGATCTGGAACGGCCCTTCTACCGTGCCGAAATGAGGCAGGATCAGCTGCCAGTCGCGGATCGTCCCGGCGAAAAACAGCGTGCGGATCACCCCGTCCGAGGTCTGGTCCTTGAACACACCCGACCCGGACAATGAGGCCCGCTTCACCCCGCCGCCCGCCAGCAGTTCCCGCCAGCGTCCGGCGCTTTCCTGGTCAGTCGTATCCACGCTCGCCGCATTGAAATTGAGACTGCGCGTGCGCAATCCCGCCACGGTGAGAAAACTCCCCGACCCCGTCTGGTCGAGTTTCAAAAGCATATCCTTGCCACTCTGGGCCGCCATTCTCTTGTCCTTTTTCTGCAGTCACCCCCACCCAACCTCCCCCTGGAAAGGGGGGAGCTGGCCGGTGGCGCTCAGATTTTTCCGCAAACGCGATGCGTCCCTCCCCCTTCTTCAGGGGGAGGCTAGGAGGGGGTCAAAACCCCCGATCACTCACTGAAAAACCGCAGCAACACCGCCGCACGGGCCAATCCGGTCGCCCCATCAATCACCGTCTCGGTGCGCATATGCTCGGCATGGGTCACGACCAGCTCCACCGGCTCCAGCCCGTCCTTGGCCGTCACCACGCGCGCCGCCAGCGCCAGCGCCGCTTTGCGGCTCGGCTGGTCGGCCCAGCAATGGATCAGCACGCGATGCTCCTGCCCTGGCGTCAGATCGCCGTCGCGCTGGCGCACATCGTGCCGGTCCACCACCACATAGGGCGCAGGCCGATCGCGCGGCGGCGCATCGAAAATCCCACCCTCGCCGACAAGCGCGACGAGGTCCTCGTCATCATTCAGCGCCGCTACCAGCGCCGCCTGCAATTGCACGATCGGGTGGCTCATCCAGTCACCTGCGTCTCGCTGCACGCGCAGGCGAGATAAGCCCGCCGGCCATTCATGTCGGCGGCGCTCACCACATCGAGATTTCGCCCGCGATAGACAATCCGGTCCCCCGGCGCCACATCACTGCGAAAGCGCAGCACCACGCTATGAGAAATCGCCACCGCCCGCCCGTCGGCATTGGTGCCCTGCCGTCCGGTAAGGCTGCGCACCCGCGCCCAGACCGTCCCCAGCGGCACAAAAACCCTGGCGTGTCCGCCCTCGTCTTCGGCCACGCTGTCGCGCCGCCGCAATTGCACCCGGTCGGTCAGCGTGCCGACTGGCGGGATCTTTTCGCTCATAGCCGCACCCGTTTGTGCGCGGCCACCAGCCGGTCAAACCCCGAGGGCACCACCGCCCCCGACCCGGCCGTGATCACCGCATCGCGATGCTCATGCCAATGCGCCACCAGCCCCAGCATGGCCTGTCGCAGATCCGCCGGAACATCTTCAGGCTCCTCGCCAAAACCGGCGACATAATCGATCTCGATCCCCTGCCGCCCCTGCAGGCGCGGCATTCCCGGCACATGCCCCGGCACGATCAGCCGCTCGCCATCGGCCACAAAGCCATCAACTGAAATCTCATGGCTCGCCCCAGCCTCGTCGATCGCAGAAATCTCCGTCACCGAGTTCAGCGGCGTCACCGGCAGCCGCAGCCAGCGCTCCTCGGGCCAGCGATCGAGCACGATGCGCCAGCTCTGCGCCATCAGCGCCTTGCCGGTAATCCCCTCGACATGCAGCCGCGCCGCCCCGATCAGCGTCTCGATCAGCCCGTCCTCGGCCTCATCATCCACCTTGAGAAAAGCCTTGGCCTCGACAAGCGAAACCGGCTCCGCAGCGGGCCCCGCCAGGAGATAGGATGTCATTGTTCTGGTCCTTGTTGTGGCCACCCCCACCTGACCTCCCCCTGTCCAGGGGGAGGAACAGGCCGGTGGCTCTCAATTCTCGCCGCAAGCGCGATGCGTCCCTCCCCCTTCTCAGGGGGAGGCTAGGAGGGGGGGGCAAAAACCCTCAGCTCGTCCCGAACTTCAGCAGCTTGATCGCATCAAAATCGGCAATCCCGCCCCCCACGCGCTTGGTCGTGTAGAACAGCACATAAGGCTTGGCTGAATAGGGATCGCGCAGGACATTCACCCCCTGCCGGTCAACGATGAGATAGCCCCTGCGGAAATCACCAAAGGCCACCGAGAGCGAATTGGCGCCGATATTGGGCATATCTTCCGCCTCGACCAGCGGAAAGCCCATCAAACTCGCCCGCCCATCAGCCGTCGCCGCGGGCTGCCAGAGATAATTGCCCTCGCTGTCCTTGAGCTTGCGGATCGAGGCCTGCGTCTTGCGGTTCATCACCCAGCTGGCATTCTGGCGATAACCGGCTTTGAGCGCATAGACGAGGTCGACCAGCACATCGGATGGGCTCGTCGACGGCATTGCCCCTGAGACGCCCGTCGCCACATAGCCGAGCTTGCCCCATTCCCAGCTGCCCTCGGCCACCGTGGTGGCAGAGAGAAAACCCGTGGGCTTATTGGTGCCATTGCCGGTCACGAAAGCCGTGGTTTCCTGCGCCGCAAAAGCCGCGTTCACTTCGTCGGCGATCCACTGGCCCACATCCACCGCTGCATCGTCGAGAAAGGTCGCGGTCGCCGCCGGCATGGCGTATAGCTCGGCAGTCGGATAGCTGAGTTCGGCCAGCACCTGGCTGTCGGTGACCTCGCGGTCCGCCGTTTCGCCGACCCAGCCGGTTTCCGGGCCCGTCACCGTAATCGGCCGCTTATAGACGGAGGCCGAAATCTGCCGCACACCGGCAATGGCGCGAATGGGCGAGATATGGGTCATCAGCCGGGTGATCTCGGTCTCCACCTCCCCCGGCACCACATAGCCGCCATCGGCGGACACCCCGCTCTGCAGCGCCTTTTCCTCGCCGCGCTTCACATAGTCCGAAAACGCCGCCTTATATTCGCCGTCGCCCAGCGCGCCCTTGCCTTCCAGCGTCGGGCGGCTGCGCTCGGCACTGGCGCGATCGAGCGCCGCCTTGTGCCCGTCGAGCACAGCGTTCAGCCCCTCGAGCTTGCCCTCAAGCAGGCCATCGGCCGTACCGCGCTTTTCGATCTCGCCCAGGCGCTGGTCATTGGTGCGCTTGAACTCTTCGAATGCGCTCGAAAATTCGGCGAAAAGCGCGGCAATATCGCTCCCCGCGCCGGCCTTGGTTTCTAGGCCGTCACTGATCCGATCCATGTCGGCATCCTTCTATCGGTTGCGGATAGTTTTGGTGGCCGCCGCAATGGCGGCGCCGGCGGTGAGGGTCGAGGCGATGCGCGCCTGGTCCATCATCGGAAAGGTGACGATCGAAATCTCATAGAGATCGATCTCGTGCAGCAGGCGCTGGCCGTTCTGGCGGCTGGCCTTGACCGTGCGAAAGCCGATGGAGAGCCCATCAAGCGCCCGCGTTTCGATCAGTTTTCTCAAGGCATCGGCACGCGGCACGCCTGGCACCAGCCGACCGGCAGCAAAAAGGCCATGCGCGTCCTCGCGTAGCTCCTCCCAAATGCCCACCGGCTCCTTGGGATCATGCTGGAACAACAGCCTGATGCGCCCACGCCGCTTGGCCAGGCTTTTGGCAAAGGCCCCGGGCTGGACGATATCGCCGCCGCTGTCGAGCCGGCTGAAAATGCTGGCATAGCCGGCAAATCGCCCGTCCGCATCAATGGGGGATTTTTTCCGCCATCAGCGCTTGGCCCCGGCCCGCTGCTGCGGCCGCGCCGAGCCCCTGGCCTTCTCGGCCAGTGTACCGGCCAGGTTCCAGGCAAATTGCCGAAACGTCAGCTGCGCCTGCTCACGATTGGTCTTTTCCGCCATTCACTCGTCCCCCTCGTGAAACAAACGGTTGAGGCTCGAAATCTCGGTCACGAAATCATTGAAGCGCTTATTGGCCGAAGCGAGCTCCTTGAGGCTCCACACCAGCAGCGCACTCGCCCCACTCGCCCACAAAAACAGCGCCAAATGCGCCAGATCCCCGCGCTCAACAACGGTCTTGGTCAGCTCGTCCATAATAGTCTCCTTCCCGCAAAATCAGCGGGTTTAACCGGCGCACGGGCGCTCCCGCGCCCGCCAACCGCCGCCGTTTCATCCCCGCGAAAGCGAGGCCTTTGTGTGAGAGTTGATCCGTCGCCGTAGGACAGCCGGATAAATCGCAAGAGTGCTGCGTGCGGCCCACCTTCATCATCCCTTTCCTCAAGGGGGAGGGTGTCCGCCGGTGCCTTGGGCACTATTCTGTGCCGCCCACAGATCAGCACCTCCCCCTTGAAGGGGGAGGCTAGGACGGTGACCTCAGGCAATTGAGCCCCCGCCAATCGGGCAAAACCTTCCTGGCCTTGGTCGCTCAGCTTGCGCCCAAGCCCACCATCGCCCGCTTCTCGGCATCACTGAGAAAACCCGCATTCCCCACCCGCTCCCAGAGCGCGTTGCGGTCTTCGGCCAAAGCCTCCACCGCATCAAAATCCGGCACGATCTCGGCGCCTTCGAACGCCGGCCCGAGCCACACGCTCAGCTCCTGCGCCACGCGCACCACCAGCGGCACCAGCGTCTGGCGCCACAGCGCCCGATTGGCCTCGGCCATATTGGCGTAAGTGTTGTCGCCGGGCAGGCCGAGCAGCATGGGCGGCACCCCGAATGCCAGCGCGATATCCCGCGCCGCAGCATTGCGGGCCTCGATGAAATCCATGTCGCGCGGCGTCAGCGCGATCGCCTTCCAGTCGAGCCCGCCTTCGAGCACCATGGGTCGACCGGCGTTGGCCGCACCGGCAAAATTCTCTTCAAGCTCGGCTTTGAGCCGCTGAAACTGGTCCTCGCTGAGATTGCCGCCACCGGCCGAATAGACCAGCGCCCCGCTGGGCCGCGCCGCATTGTCGAGCAGCGCCTTGTTCCACTGCGCACTGGCATTATGGATATCAAGGCTCGTCTGCGCCGCCTCGAGCGGCCCCATGCCGTAGTGATCGTCGAGCGGATGGAAGAGCGCCATATGCAAGACGCCCGGCACCGGCTCGCGCCCCTGCCCGATCCGCACACTCCGCCCCCCGGCGGAATAATCATAGGCGATGGGCCAGCCATCAGCGCCGGCCACCACCCGCATCCGGTCCGGGCGCAGCACGAACAGCGCCCGCACCGCCCCATCGACGATCCCCGCCTGGAGATAGGCGTTCCCGGCGGTCTGCAGATAGGCATAGACCGCCTCGAGCATTTCCCCGCCCGATTGCCGCCCATTGGGCTTTGTCAGAAGGTCGAGCAGCGGATGCTCACTCACCGCCTTGCCATCGACGACCACGCCCAGCGGCACGCGCGTCGCCGCCTCGGCAATCAGCCGGATGCAGCGATAGACCACCGGATTGCGCATAAACCCTTCATTGACGAGGCTGGCATAGCCCCGCCCGCTCCACTGCGCCGGCCCCAGCCCGCTCAGCGTCATCAACGTCTGCCCGCCAAAATTCTTCCGTTCCACCGGCGCGTTCGTGCTTCCGCCAAAGAGGCGGCTGATCCAGTTCGACATGCTTTTTGGTTCTCCCCGCCGCAAAAACAAAAAGCCCCGGACGCTGCCGGGGCTCTTATCCAATTTTGTAGGTGCCGACCCTATTCGGCCGGATGCTGCTCGTGGCGTTTCAGATCGCGCATATGCAGCCAGGTTCCGCCAGCGCCGAGCGCAACGACGAGCACGGGCATGATCACAAAGGCAAAAAGTTCGATAAAGCTCATGACTTCAGCCTCCCGAGAACAAATCTCGCTAACAAATGTAGTGCGACTGCGGCCAAAAGCCAAATCACGCTGCCCAGAGCAAAGGCCCAGCTGTCTCGAACTGTTCCAGTGGCACCGTAGAAAACGGCTGCGACCGGTGCCAGGACGCCAACGGTAATGCACGCAGTGGACGCCCGGTCCAGTGCATTCGCCCAAAGTTTCGTGCGCTCATTCTCTATCAGGCTCATGAACGAAATCTATCCGAACCGGCAAAGAGCGCCAGCCCTAAAGCCCCCGCACCCGGGGCCTAGCCCCATCCACCAGCAATTCCGTCAGCGCCCAGACCAGTGCGTCGACCCGGTCCGGTGAATGCCCATCGGCCTTGCCGTCCGGCCCGAAGGCGCAGAGTTCATCTTCGAGCGCCGTCAGCCCCGGCGCATGGGACACGAGCCCCCGCCCATAATAGGCCGCGACCGGCTCGGCACGCAGCCATTTGCCCCGCGTCGCCCGCACCGGCCGCACCGGGACATTGTCGTCCACCTGACCGATCATCTGCGTGACGAGATCCCCACCCTGGTTCACCTCCACCACAATCGCGTCCGCCTGATGCGCGTGAAAAGCCGCCACTGCCCGCCGCGCCCAAATCAGCGGCGCCGCCCGTTTCAGCGTTGCATCCTCGAGCACCACCGCGCCCTCCCCACTCCGCCCGGCGACCACGATCCCGCAGGCATCCGACCGCGCGTGCCCCGTCACCGGCGGGTCCACCGCCACGATGATCCGCCCATCCGCGCCCGCCTCGGCCGGCCGAAACATGCTGCGCTGCCAGAGCGCATCGGGCCGATCCTCGATCAGCTCGCCGTCGAGCTCCTGCCGTCCCAGCACCGTGCCGCGATAGCGCGCCACCACCGCCTCAAGAAAATTCGGCGCTAGCTGCGCCTTGTTTTCCACCGTGGCAATGTTCACCACCACCGTTTGCGGATCATCGAGCAACCGCTTGATCAAACGTGTCGGCCGCGGGGTCGTTGTCAGCAATTGGCGCGGGCGCTCCCCCAGCCACAGCCCGAACTGCAGCTGGTCGAACGCGGCTTCGCCATCGGGCCATTTGCCGGCCTCATCGCACCAGGCGGCGGCAAATTGCGGTCCGCGAAAGCGCTCGGGGTCCGAGGCGGTCATGATCGCGGCCTCCACCCCATTGGGCCACACCACCCGGTTCCCGCCCCGCAGAATTGGCCGCTCGTCATCGGGATGCACGGCCAAAATACCGCTTTCGCCGCGCACCATGATTTCGAGCGCTTCCTTCATGGTCTCGCCGACCAGCGCAATCGGCCCGACCCCAGCTTTCGCCAGGCTCCGCACCCATTCGGCACCGGCCCGGGTCTTGCCCGAACCGCGCCCGCCCATCAGCAGCCAGGTGGTCCAGTCCCCCGGCGGCGGCACTTGTTTTGGCAGAGCCCAGCGCGGCCAGTCGAAATAGGCCGCCATAACCGCATTATCCGACAGCGCAGCGACCTCGGCTGCCGAGCTCTCCCCGTCCGCTTGTGGCTCTCCCACCTATCGCGCCTTGAACTGATCCAGCCGCTTGACCAGCTTGGCCCTGAGGTCGGTCATGTCCTTTCGCGATGCCGGCTCGGCATTGCGCTTGGCCGCGCCCATCTCGATCAGCTTGTCGAGCGTCTTGACCTGGGTGGCCAGCACATTGGCCTGTTTTTCGATGGGGTCGTTCACGGCTTTCTCCAATTGCCTGATCTGCTTTTCCAGAACCTTGATCATGCGGGCCACCAGATCATCCTGGCGCGGCGGCCGGGCCCTGGCGCTGAGCCAGCCCTCGCATTGGCGCCGATAGCGCAACATCGCCGGGGTAATGCCATGCCGTTTGCAAATCACGGCCGGCAGAAATTCCCGCCCCTCATATTCAAGGCGAATGGCGTCCCAGTCCGGCGGCTTTGCACCGGCCTCAACACGATTTTCCATGGCGTTGACTCAACTGTGAATCGCTCCGGCCTCACCGGGCGGAACCACACGGAATCCGGCGGGATTCGTCCTTGCGGAGTCCGACAGGGAGAGCCCCGATGTCCACCGCAATCCGCCACCTCTTCTACCGCCCCGAAAGCGCAGAGCTATCGATCTGGTTCGCCCCTGAGGGTCGGCGCTACAAATATTTCGATGTGCCGCCATCGGCCTATGAGGCCATGCGCGACGCCCCCTCGCGCGGCCAGTATTTCAACCGCGCCATCAAGGGCCACTATCGCTGCACGAAGATCGAGGCGGAGAGCTCCAGGATCCGACGCCGCCGCTTGGGCGCCGCGCCGTCCTGACCCACTTCTTCGACCATGCCTGAACTCTACCAGACCAGCGGCACCCGCAGATAAGTGGGATAAGTTTCTGGAACCCCGCCCGCTCAGGCGTCGATTTCGCCATCGGGCAGAACGACATAGATCAGCACCGCCAGCATGGTGATGAAGACGCGAAACGCCGAGGCCAGCCCGTTCCAGATCTCTGACATCCACATGCCGAACCATTCCCCGCCCACGGACATGAACCCCACCTGCCAGAGCACGAAGCCCAGCGTCAGCCCTCCAATCGCAAGGCCCTTGCCCCGGTTGAAGTCCCGCGCATTTGCCCCTCGCCGCGCAAAAAGCCGCGCCGCGCCCATCAGGCACAACACCGCCACCAGAATCTCGGTGATGATGATCAGCCAGTAGGCGATGTGATGAATGAGCTCAGCGGTGATCGCCCGATAGCCGATCGTGGCATCGGGAAAGATCGTGTCCATCGCCAGCACATGGCTCACGAAGGCGAAATTGGACCCGTAGTCGGTCAGATTGCCGAAGGCGACCAGCCCGGCATAAAGCCCCATCGCCGCCACCAGCACGGCCTTGCTCACCCGCGTCATCACCATTGCCGACCCCCCAAAAAAGCCTGCCGATCAGTCCGTCCTGATCCAGTCCGCCACTGCCTTGAGCGTTGCAAGGTCATCGTCCAGCGTCATCGCCGCCTCCGCCCGCCGCAGGGTCACGCGGGCAAAGTCATGCGCTGCCCGGGTAAAGGCGGGGTTGCATTCGGCAACAGTCTCGAGACTTTTCATCAGCCGGATCATCACCTCGACAATGGCGGCGCCATCGCGGGCGGTCGGGCGATAGACATCCTCAAGCACATCGGCCGGGCGAATGGGACGCACAAAGATCCGGTCATGACGCACCTCGACCGGCTCTTCCGTCCACTCCACCAGGAGCCGGGTAGCCGTATCGATCACCACAATGCCCGTGCCCGGATCATTGATGCCGGCCGACATCGCCTTGTCGCCGATTTCGCCGAGCACGATCATGCCGAAGCGCGGATCGGAATCGAAGGTCCGGTTCTCGCCCAGAACGAAACAGGCGCTCAGCCGCTCGCGCAGCTCCTCGTCGGCCGCCCCCTCCACCAGCATCAGCGGCTTCACCGGCGTGGCATAGGTGCCCGGTCGGGCCATGACATTGATCTGAAGGTCATGCTCTTCGGCCAGCTTTTGCAGCCCGGGCAGGTCGCAATGCTGCACATAGCCCGAGTGCGGCGCCGGGATTGGCTCGCCTGCGGGCTCCCCTTCGAGCCGCTGGCCGCCGAGGAAAGGGAATTCGGCCATGGTTTCGATGGCTCCGCGCGTCGCCGTCTCCACTGCGCTGATCGTGTAGCCCACCCGACCAATCGCCGAAATCTGGCCGATCCAGCGGATCAACGAGGTGACCACCAGAACCACGACGCCCAGCGTCACCACAAAGAGGAACAGCCGCCCCGCCTCGCTGTAGATGCCAACGGATAGCCCGATGATGCCGACGATGGAAAAGAGAAAGGCCCCGATGAAAACCGAAATGGACGTCTGCGCCCGCTGATCGCCGGCGATCAGCGGCACAGCCCGGGGCGTCGTTGCCGCCGAGGCGCGCCCGAAAAAGCGCTGACCACGGTCGAGAGGGCAAACACCGCCACTGTCAGCAGGCTCGACGCCAGGATCTGCAGAATGGTCTGCACGGCGTTTGCCGGCATGACGAAGGGCAGTTCCTCCGGCGCATAGAGCGCCAGAAGATAGGCGATGACGATGGTCAGCAGCGCGATGCCCGAGAAGGCGGCCGGCAAAAACCACATGCGCTGCACCAATTGGCGCAGCTTGAATTTCAGGTAGCTCATGTCTCCCCCTGCATCTCTTGCGCCCCCCGCAGGGGAGAGGATGGAGGGGGAAGACTGAGCCATCAAGCCCCAAAATGCCGCCGCGCTTCGAGCCCAAGGCCGAGCCCCACGCTGCCGAGCACGTCGGTGCGCACCACTTCGGCATCGGGGAACAGCCGCTGCAGGCGGCCGGACACTTCCGGCACCAGCGTCGAACCACCGGTCAGGATCAGGCTGTCGATGTCTTCGGTCGCAACTCCGGCGAGGCGCAGCGTCTCGGCAATCGTGGTCTCGAGCCGCGTCACCGAATCCGCCAGCGCCGCCCCGAGATGAGCGACCGAAATCTCGGTAGAGATCACCGCATCGCGCACCGGGAAGGAGAACGGCGTGACGTCATGATCGGAGAGGGCGATCTTCGCCCCTTCTACCGCGCCGATCAGCTTGTGCCCGAGCCGATCCTCGACCAGCATCACCATGGTTTCGACCCGCTCCGCCTCTTGGGCCTCGCGAATGGTCGAGCGCAGGTCACGTAGCGCCTTGGCGTCATAGAGCCGGTTGATGCGGTGCCAGGTGGAGAGGTCATAATAGGGCGCCACCGGCAGATAGCGCTTGCCGTCGACAGTCTTGGATCCGAGCCCCAGCTCCGGCATCACCCGCGCCATCGCCAGAAGTCGATCGAAATCGGTGCCGCCGATATGCACACCATTGGTCGCCAGGATATCGCTCGAGCGATCTGCCGCCCCTGCCCGCTCGGGCGAGACGCGCACCAGCGAAAAGTCCGAGGTACCGCCGCCAAGGTCGACGATCAGAGCCAGTTTTTCGCCCGACACATGGCGCTCATAATCGAGCGCTGCGGCGATCGGCTCGTACTGAAAGACGATATTCTTGAAACCCTGCGCCCGCACGGCGGCCTCGAGCTGCCCCTGCGCTTCTGCGTCGGCCTGGGGATCGTCGTCGACGAACTGCACCGGCCGTCCCATCACCACATCGGTCAGCTCATCGCCGAGCTTGGCCTCGGCGCGGCGCTTCACTTCGTCGACAAAGGTGCCGATGATCTCGCCGAAGCCGAGGCGTTTTGCCTTGATGCGGGTGGTGTCGGCGTAGAGCGCCGTGCCCAGAACACTCTTCAGCGAGCGCATCAACCGCCCTTCGGCGCCGGTGACATATTCGGCCACGGCAGCGCGACCGAAGTGCAGGCTATCGTCCTCGAAGCCGAAAAACAGCACGCTGGGAATGGTCGCCTGCGCGCCCTCGAGCGGCACGAGCGAAGGCTGTCCGTCCAGTGCGATAAAGCTCAGCGTGGAATTGGACGTCCCGAAGTCGAGACCACAGGATAGGGCCATGACGACGACCTCTTTTATAGGGGATGACGCGCGGCGTGCGCGCGAAGGACGGCCCCTATAGGAGGTTCGTTCCGGCTTGGCAACCGGACAGAATGTCCAGATCAGGCGGCTTCGACAACCCGCGTTTCGCCGACGCGCAGATCGGTGGTTTCGATGCGGGAAAGGCCGTGACGCTGGGCGCGCCGCAGCGTCGCCATGGCGGCCTCGATCACATGCGGGGTGAAGGCTCCGGCCGGATTGACGACGGCGATGCCGCAGCCCAGCGTGACGATGCCCGAATGGCTTTCCTTGTTGACCAGGCCCTCAAGCCGCACGGCCTTCATGATCTTGCCGGCGAGGCTGCGGGCCATCAGCACTGGCAGGTCCGGAAGGATCACCACAAAGCCCGCCTGGCCGAGGCGCAGGCACCGCGCGCCATCATCGCCCACCACCGAGCGGATCGCGCCTTCGAGCGCATCCATGCAGTCTTCGCTGGCGTCGCGCCCATAGGCGGCGAGATATTCGGCAAAGCAGTCGATTTCGAGGGTCATGACGCAGAGCGAAACGTGACGTTCGGCGGCCAGCGCCCAGCAGCGGCGCATTTCTTCGTCGAGCGGACGGTTCTGGCCGTTGCGGGACCCGATCGCCGCGTATGCATCGGCGCGGCCGGCGGGTGTCAGTTGCAGCAGGGCCCGAATTCTGGCCCAGAAACTGTCGCCCTGCGAAAGGTCCATCATGCTCATCGTGCCGCCCCCCAGCGATCTATGCCCGACGGGATGTAGTCAGTTATGGTTAACGAGAAGTAACCAAAGCGGGTGATTTGGCAAGTCAGAATATCTTCGGATGATGCAAGAATATCGCCCGTTTTGCTTATTCTCGTCTTACCGCCACCCGCTCTATACAACGATCGGGCTAGATCGTCTCTGGCGGCTCGAATTCGGGCCAGTCTACGGCATGCTCTTCCCACTCGTCGGCGTCGACCTCGGTTTCGAGGAAAGTCCGCCCCTTCACCGACACGCCGACATCCACCACGGTCTGCGGATCACCCGAAACCAGCGGGTGCCACCAGGCCAGCCCCTTGCCCTCGGCAATCCGGCGATAGGCGCATGTGGTCGGGATCCAGGCGATGTCGCGCACATTGTTCGGCGTCAGCTTGATGCAGTCGGGCACGATCTTCTGGCGCTCGGGATAGTTGGTGCAGGCGCAGGTGTCGCCATCGAGCAGTTTGCAGCGGACGTCCGAAGTAATCAGCGTGCCCGTGTCTTCATCTTCCAGCTTGATCAGGCAGCAACGCCCACAGCCGTCGCAGAGCGCTTCCCACTCCGCTGGCGACATTTCTTCAAGTGTTTTTTCTTCCCAGAAGGCCATATTAACCGTCACGCGTTCACTGTGTTGCCGGTTTGCGCTTGTCTGCAGCCCGGCGCAATCATATTCCGGCGAGGAAATTGCATTGGCCCGCCGGAAGGGACAAAAGTCCGTTATCGGGGGCAGTGGGGTTCGGCGTGCAGGATCCGTTCTATACCAAGGAAAAGCGGAAAAAACCGGCTGGCGGCATGCTGGCGGCGGACGCCTGGCTGGATTCCTCGCTTTACGAGTTCTGGCAAACCCTTGGCCGGGCCTATACGCGCTACCAGGACTTCATGTCCAGGTTCCACGTCTCGGGCATAAAGCGCTTCTTTGTCGAGATCCTCTCGGACGCCTTTACCTTCGGGGCCATCGGCGCGGTGCTGATGACGGCGCTCGCCCTGCCCGCCTTCGACATCATCGCCCGCGGCTCGTTCAACAAGGCCGAGGACTATTCCGTCGTCTTCCTTGATCGCTTCGGCACCGAGATCGGCCGGCGCGGCATTCGCTCGGATGACAGCGTCGCCCTCGATCAAATGCCCGACTATCTGATCAAGGCCACGCTCGCGACCGAGGACCGGCGCTTCTACGAGCATTTCGGCATCGACATCGTCGGCACGCTGCGCGCCCTGGCCTCCAACGCCCAGGGCGACGCCTCTACCCAGGGCGGCTCCTCGCTCACCCAGCAGCTGGCGAAAAACCTCTTCCTCTCGGCCGAGCGCACGCTCGAGCGCAAGATCATCGAGGCCTATCTCGCCATCTGGCTCGAGTGGCACTATTCCAAGGACGAGATCCTCAAGCTTTATTTTGACCGCGCCTATATGGGCGGCGGCAATTTCGGCGTCACCGCGGCCTCCGAATTCTACTTTGGCAAACGCGTGCAGGACATCAACCTTGCCGAAGCGGCCATGCTGGCGGGCATGTTCAAGGCCCCGACGCGCTACGCACCCCATGTCGACCTCGCCGCCGCCCGCGGCCGTGCCAATCTCGTGCTGTCCAATCTCGTGGCCTCCGGTTTCCTCACCGAAGGCCAGGTCACCGCCGCGCGCCGCCACCCGGCTGCCCCGATCGACCGCACTGCCGACGTCAATTCGCCGAACTATTTCCTCGACTGGGCCTTTGAGGAAGCCAAGCGCATCATCGACGACACCAATGCGCCGGGGAACAATTTCGTCGTCCGCACCACGATCGATACCACGCTCCAGCAATATGCCGAGGAGGCCATCACTTCGGTGGTGCGCGAACAGGGCGAGCAATATCGCGTCAGCCAGGCCGCCATGGTCGCCACCGACACCCAGGGCGCTGTGCGCGCCATGGTCGGGGGCGTCGACTACGGCAAGAGCCAGTTCAACCGAGCCATTGTCTCCACCCGCCAGCCGGGCTCGTCCTACAAGGTCTTCGTCTATGCCGAGGCGCTCGAACAGCTGGGCCTCAAACCCTCCGACCCGATCACTGACCGCCCGGTCTGCATCGGCGACTGGTGCCCACAGAACTATGGCCGCAACTACAAGGGCACGGTCAGCCTCGAAAGCGCCTTCGCGCAGTCGCTCAACACGGTCCCTGTCACCCTCTCGATCAAGACCGGCCGCGAGCCCATCGCCCAGCTCAGCTACAAGATGGGCCTCCGCCAGGAATACCCGGTCACCCGCTCGCTGGCGCTTGGCGTCGCCTCCGTCTCGGTGCTCGATATGACCTCGTCCTATGCGGTCTTTGCCAATCACGGCCTCAAGACCCCGGCCTATGGCATCACCCGCATGACCACACTCGCGGGTGATCTTGTCTGGGAATATGACGACGACGCCCCGCGCGAACGCGTCCTCTCCGAGCAGACCGTGGCCTATATGAACCAGATGATGCGCACGGTCGTCACCGGCGGCACCGGCCGCCGCGCCGACGTGCCGGGTGTTCCCGTGCTCGGCAAGACCGGCACCACCACCTCCTATCGCGATGCCTGGTTCACCGGCCTCACCGGCAATTTCGTCGCCGCCGTCTGGTTCGGCAATGACGACTACCGCCCCACCAACAACCTCACCGGCGGCCTCCTGCCCACCATCGCCTGGCAGAAGTTCATGGCCTATGCCCACACCAATATCAAAGTCGAGCCGATTGCCGGGGTCAATTTCGAGCCCACCCAGACCATGGTTGCCGACACGGATGCCGATGCGCTCGCCGAAGAGATCGAGCAGCGTCCGCCCAGCCTCAAGCCCGGCGCGGCGCGAAAACTCCTCGACCTCGCCGAACGCCTCGACACCACACTGCGCAATGCCACCCCGCTCAGCGACCAGGCCGCCCTGCCCCCACCCGCCCTTGAAGGCGGGGTCTGATGGCCTCCATCCAAGAAGCGGTACCGCTTCTTGTCCGCTACGCCGGTCAGTTCATTCTCCGCCCGTCCCGCTGGCACGATGGGCTCCCTCCCCTCGATGGGGAGGGCCGGGGTGGGGTGAACCACACGCGCGAACATCGGGCCATCTCTCGTCAAGATCTCGCCCTTTATTCCGCTGCCCGATTACGTTAGCGATAGTTGCCTGCACATGAGAGCCGACATTTCGCCCATGCCCAATTCGTCAAGTCGCTGACCCGTGCGTTTTGTCCTCCGCCTCCTGCTGACCATCGCTGTCGCGCTCGGCATCGGCTTCGGCCTGAGCCATTTCGCGCTGACCGATGGCCGCTTCTTCGGCGGCAATTCCATCGGCCCGTGGGTCGCCTGGCCCGATGCCGGCACGCCCCAGCCCAATCCCTATACGCGGGCGCATCTCGTGCGCGAAGCCGCCCTGCAGATGGGGCGCGCCGAAGGGCTGCAGTTCATCGCCACCACCGACAGCGAAGGCCGTCCGCTCGACCGGGTCTGTTCCTATCGTCTGGTCGGCCACGTGCCCGTGTCCAGTTTCTGGACCCTGGTGGCGATCGATGAAAACTGGATCAACCTGGCCGCGCCCGATGCCGAGCCCGCCATGCGCTCGAGCGAGGTCGTGCGCGACAATAATGGCGCCATCAATGTCGCCGTCAGCACCACGCTTGAAAGCGGCACCTGGCTCGAAATCACCGGCGAAGGCCCATTCAGCCTCGCCCTCTCGCTTTACGACACCACCGCATTTTCGGGCCTCGGCGCCGGCAATGACACCATGCCCGTCATTCTGCGGAGAGCCTGCCGATGATCCGCACCCTGCTCTGGCTCATCGGTGGCGTCCTGCTCGGTGGCATCATCCACCTCGTGGTCATCCTCTCCATGCCGCTTCTGGCCGAGGAAACCACGGCGACGCGGCTGGCGCGGCTTGAGGCGGCCAATCGCATGCTGATCCTGCCCCGGGTCGAACAGGGCCAGCCCAATCCGCTGCGGCTCGATCCGGAACTGGTCTATGGTCTCTGCCAGGTCGATCTTTCCGAGGGTCCGGCCTATCTCAGCGGCATGCTGCCTGACGCCTTCTGGTCGGTCGCCCTCTACAACAGCGCCGGCAATGTCTTCTATTCCACCACCAATCGCGACGGCATCGGCCAGACGCTGGAGATCGGCATCTTCAATGCCGCCCAGACGCGCCTGCTCGCCCGCCAGCAGCTCGACATCGCCGAAGGGCTCCTCGTGGTGGAATCCACCAGCGACCGCATTGTCGTGCTCGTGCGCCTCGCCCCACCCCACGAAGCCATGCGCCCCCGCTTCGCCGAACGCCTCCAATCCGTCCGCTGCGGCCCCCGCCCCAGCTGAGCGAGCGATAGAACGGCTTCATGTGCCCCGTGAAGTCAGCCGCAAGGCCGATCAGCCCACCCACGCCCCGATCGCCGCGCCAGCAACGGCGAGCGTCACGACGACCAGCCAGGGCGGCGCCTTCCAGGCGACCAGCGCCACAAAGCCTGCCGCCGCCAGCAGGAAATCAAGCGGGCTCGACACCGCGCTGGTGAACACCGGATCATAAAGCGCCAGCGCCAATATGCCGACCACTGCCGCATTGGCGCCGCGCATCCCGGCCTGGGCCCAGCTCTGGCGGCGCAGCTCTTCCCAGAACGGCAGTGCCGCGACGACCAGCAATATGCCCGGCACGAAGATGGCGACCAGCGCGATGGCCGCGCCGAGCACACCATTGGGCGACAGGCCGCTTACGGCCCCGAGATAGGCGGCAAAGGTAAAGAGCGGGCCGGGCACGGCCTGTGCTGCGCCATATCCAGCCGTAAAGGCGTCCCGGCCGAGCCAGCCCTGCCCCACTGTTTCCGCGTCGAGCAGCGGCAGCACCACGTGTCCACCGCCGAACACCAGCGCCCCGGCGCGGTAAAAACTGTCAAACAGGGCAAAACCCTGCCCGAGGCCGGCCAGCAGCGGCAGGCCGAACAGGAGAATGAAGAACGCTGCCAATGCCACGAGGCCTGCGCGCCGCGAATGAACCGGTCCATCGGCATGGGTGTCCGTCGTCGCCCCATCGCGGCAGAAAGCCAGCCCCGCCACAATTCCGGCGACGATCGCCGCAACCTGTCCAATGGCACCGCCAACGAGCAGGGCCATTGCCGCCCCGACCAGCGCAATGGTGGCCCGCTGCCTGTCGGGCGTGAGGCTCTTGGCCATGCCCAGAACGGCCTGCGCCACCACGGCGACAGCGACGAGTTTCAGTCCGTGGATGGCGCCCTGCGCCAGCGGGCCTTCAAGCGCCGCCGCGCCATAGGCAAAGAGCACGAGGAGAATCGCCGACGGCAGCGTAAAACCCGCCCAGGCGGCGAGCCCGCCCAATGGCCCGGCGCGTTTTAGCCCAAGCGCGAAACCAACCTGGCTCGACGCCGGTCCCGGCAGAAACTGGCAGAGCGCCAGGAGGTCGGCATAGCTGGCTTCACTCACCCATTTGCGCCGCGCCACCAGCTCGTCGCGAAAATACCCCAGATGGGCAATCGGCCCACCAAAGCTGGTGAGGCCGAGTTTCAGAAAGGTCAGGAAGACTTCGGAGACAGACCCATGGTTGCGGTGTTGCGGGTCGAGCACGGCGCCCCCTCAAGAAGATTATTTCGGCGCAATGACCTCGGTGTCGCGCACCATGGTCTGGAAGCGTGACGGTATGGTGACATCGGCCTGTCCGCCGCGTCCGGCATTGCCCGGACAGAAATCGCCGTTCCTCGCGCGATCAGCCCAGGGCTTTAGGCGGCGCAATGCCGCGTCCACCGCCACCGACTGCTCATGCGGAGTTTCGACCAGGAGGTTTTCGAGCGCATAGGAATAGCTGTCGTAGCGATAGTTCACGGCCCGCTCGAACCAGTCGATATACCATTGGTTCTCGATCCGACGCGCCCGCACATCAGCATGTGCCGTGGGGGCAAGATCGCTCAACTCGTTGAGCGCCACCTGGCGCTGGCGATCCACCTCAATCACCGCACAGACCGAACGGAAGGCTTCAGGCAAGGTGTCGAGATCGGCTTGGATATGCCGCGTCACCGTCGCATAGCGCACACGCGATGACTGATAATGCGTCTTCTTGAGCCAGTTGTAATAGCGGTCCGGGAAAAAGGTGAAATCCTTGGTCCGGGTGATGCGCACCCGCTGCATCTCGGCTTCGGTGTTGAACAGCCAGTCCTTGGCGTTATTGGCCACGAGGAAACGCCAGGTGCGGTCATGCATCTCGCGCTCCTGGTCGGTCTGGTTGAAGTTCGACACCGGCTCGCGCCGCTGCCGGGCCATGAAATCCCCTACCGCCGGCAACATGGCATCATGCAGGGCGCTGGGCTGGGCCCGGCCGAAATCACCCACCGGGCGCGAGGCACAGGCAGTGGCAAGACCGGCAAGGACAACGAGGCCGATAAGACGAGTGTATTTTAGCAAGGGTTCAGCCGCGTTTGCGCCGACGAGGTGGCGCGAGTCGTTTTTTGGGGGGCGGCGGCGTTTCACGCTCGTACCGAACCCCGGTGAAGAAAATGATCTGGGCATTACCAGTCGGTCTGTCGACGGCATCGGCGGACGTTGTCCGCCTGACGAACTTCAGCAGCTGTCCCAATTGGGCCTCCTTGGCTGCGCCGCTCCTCCGTCCCATCGGAGGCCACGAGTTGGATCGATTCTATCGGCGCGTCGCCCCCCGCGCTTGTTCTCATTAAGAGATCGTCAAGGTTAACAGTCTGCTAACGAATTCACGTCAAACTGAGCATTGAACGCACATGATGCGAATAACTATCCACGGTCCCGCCGAACATGCTTGGTTTCCAGCCCTACGAGACGTTTCAGCTCCTTATCGAGACGGGTGGTGTCGATCGCACCAATACGTTGCTGATCGCCGCCTGCGACGCCTATGCGCGCCGCGGCCGGCCCACGGGTCCCGAAATGGAACAGTTCGAAACCCTTGCCAGCCGCCTGTTTCCGGCCGCCAGCCAGCAGGCCCGTGCCAAGGCTGCAGCCATCCTCGGCCGCGCCGAGCTGCTCTCGCCAGTGCTCGAGAACCTTGTCGTCGAGAACATCGGCGAAGATCTGATTTCCTTTATCCAGTCGGCGAACGAGCTGACCGACCAGACCATGCTCGACATCATCGGGCGCTATGATGTCACCGCCGCCGCAACGCTGGCCGGCCGACCCAATCTCTCCAATGTGGTGCTGGCAAAGCTCTTCCAGATGAACTCGCGAAAAGTCTATCGCGCGCTGGCTGGCAATCTGCACATCACCCCACGTGGCCCCTATCTCAGTGCCCTGGCGCGTTCGGCGCAGATGGACCACATGGTGGCAGAAGCCCTTGGCGGGCGTAAGGATTTCGACGCAGCCCTGCTCGCGCCAGCCTTCTTCGATCTTTCCGACGACAACCGCGTCAAGGTCATCCAGGCCTTCGCCAGCCGCCAGACGCCCCCTGCCCCGATCACCCGCACCATCGAACAGATGTCGGTTGCGACCGGTGACCTGACCAAGGCGCTGATGAAGCTGTTCTCCGAGAACCGCCGTCCGGAAGTGACGCGCCTGCTCTCCCAGATCACCGGGCTCGACGAAGTCCGCTGCGGCCAGATCGCCCACGACGTCACCGGTGCTTCGGTGTTCGTCATCCTGCGCGGCTTCGGCGTTTCGGCCTATGACGGGTTGAAGGTTCTCATCCACGCCACCAGCCATGACAGCGAGCGATCCAAGGCACTGGCCGATTTCGCCACGCTCTTTGCAACGGTCACGCCGGAATCAATGGCGTACCTGATGAGCGCATGGCGTGGTGAAGTGAATTTGCTGGACCTGTCCAAGCCGCAGTACCAGCCGGTCTCCCAGCCCCGCCGCCGCGTTGCAGCATCGGCCGGCTCGGCCAATCCGGTGGTCGAACAGGCCATGGAAGCCCTCAACCGCATCGGCGCCCGCCGCGCCAGCTGATCTCAGCTCACTTCTGGGGGTCGACCACATCGGTCCCCAGATCATCGCCCCGCAGATCAAGGCTCAGCACCCAGAGATCGGGATCGAAGTCTTTTTCCCGGGCAATGCGGTCACGCACAATCTGCGGCTCGACATGCGAGAAGCGCCGCTGGAACACCAGGGCGGCGCTATCATCGCGCGACAAAAGCGGCGCTGGTGTGAACAGCGAGTAGGTGCCGTCGAGGTGATCGACTTCGATGAACACCTGGCCGGCTATCGGGTCTCCCCTGCGGGAGACCACGCACATATTGCCCCGATCATTGTGGCGCCGGACAAATGCCATGCACCACAGATCGCTGCGCAGGCTGGCCACTAGATGGCCGCGCCGGCATCCCGCAGCAGTTTAACGAGATCAGGCTGCACCTGCCCGGTAATCCTGTAGCGGTGAAAGTTCTCGAATTCGCGGATGGCGCGGGCCGTTTCCGGGCCGGGATTGCCATCGACGGCGCCGCGGAAGAAGCCGAGGCTGGCGAGCCCGCTCTGAATCTGGGAGACGAGCGCAGCGTCATTGGCCGGCGGACCGGGATTCGCGACCACAGCAACCGGCGGCGCCACAGGCGCAATCGAGGCGACCTGTACGGGCGCCGGCATGGTCTGGGTCGGCAGGGGCGCTGTCGGGATCGGCGGATTGGCCATGGTCTGCGGGTTCGAGCGCGAACCGTCGACAGCTGCAACGATCGAATCGAGCGTCTGGGCGGCGGTCGTGGCCACCTGGTCGAACACCTGTTCGCCCGGAGAAAGCGTCGGCAGGCGCGCAATCACCTGGTCGGGTTGCGGCTGGGCGACCGGCGCGGGCTGCACCACGGCCACCGGCTGCACTACTGGTGCCGGCTGAACGACCGGCGCCGGCTGCGCGACGGGCTGCACCGGCGCAGGCTGCGGCGGCGCTACGGGCGCCATGGCACGGCCAGCACTATCGGCGTTGAGAATGGCTGAAACGACGCCAGCGGACAGGGCGCCGAGCGGGGCCATGCCATTGCGCTCCTCGAACGCCCGGATGGCGCGCGCGGTCATCGGGCCATAATAGCCATCGACCTTGCCGTCGAAGAGACGGAGTTCGGCCAGCTTCTTCTGCACGGCAAAAACCTGGGTGTTGCCCACCGGCTGGTCGGGGACGACCTGGGGAACATTGGCGATCGACCCGGTCGTCTCGTTCGCCTGCGTCATCGGCGGCAGGACGGTCGCAGCATCCTCCGCCTGCTGGCGCAGTTCGGCCGGCGCCGGCACGGGCGCGTCGACGGAGACGCTCGCGGGCACCGCGCGAATGGGACCGAAGAAGGGCGACGGATGGTCGGCCGTCTGGAAATAAAGCGCATTGCTGCCGGCCAGCGCCGTCAGCGTCACCATGGCGAGCAGACCCGTCGAGGCCAGCGGCGCCTTCATGTAGCGAGCCAGTGTCCACTGGCCTGCACGGCCAAGTTGAGACAGGAAGACGTTGCCGATCTGAAGGGGCAACTGAGTCAGGATGGATGCCGTCGTCATTGCGCTTTTCTTTTTTCGTTTTGCCATGAAGTCTTGGGGGCTGCAGGCTCGCGATGGAGTGGTAATACGGTCGCAGTTTCCGCCATCTTGGTTGCCGGACCGTTTATGGGCAGCAAGACGGTCATGGTTGTCCCCATGCCAATCTCGGACATGGCCCGCAGGGCGCCGCCATGCAGCTCGACGAGACCCTTGACGATGGAGAGGCCGAGGCCGGTCCCTTCATACTGGCGCGAGAGGCCGTCCTGCACCTGGAAGAAGGGCTCGCCGATTCTCTCGAGGGCCATTGGCGCCATGCCGATGCCATTGTCGCGCACGGAGAAACTGATCGACTGGCCCTGACGCTTGATCACCAGGGTCACCGCGCCACCGGGATGGCTGAACTTGACCGCATTGGACAAGAGGTTGAGCAGGATCTGCCGGCAGGCGCGTTCGTCGGCCATGATCTCGGGCAGGTTCGGCTCGATCTCGGTGGAGAGCGAAACAGTCTTGTTACGCGCCGTGGTCTCGATCATCGAGAGGCACGCCGGCACGATCTCATCGGGCTGGAAGCGGCTGGGGTCGATCTCGAACTTGCCCGCCTCGATCCGCGACATGTCGAGCAACATGCCGACCACGTCGAGCAGGTGCTTGCCGCTCTGATGGATCAGGCCGGCGTATTCCTTATGCGTCGCCGACAATTCGCCGCCGATGCCCGACGACATCATTTCGGAGAAGCCGACCACGGCATTGAGCGGGGTGCGCAGTTCGTGCCCGATGGTGGCGAGGAAGCGCGACTTGGCCTGCGAAGCTTCCTCGGCCGCGCGATGGGCCTCGGTCTTGTTGGCGTCGGCGTCCTTGCGCTCGGTGATGTCGCGCAGCATGACGATCACTTCGTGGCGGGCTTCATCGGCGTCCTCGACAACCGGGGAAAAGCGCACCTCGACCCAGATGAACATCGGGATGTTTCTGGAGCTGGTCTCGTCATCGCGCCGCATACGCACTTCCACGGTGCGGTTTTTTCCGGACATGTTCGCATCGGCAAAGGCGGTCATGTAGAGCGGGCGATCCAGCACATGCACGCGCTCGGCAAGGGCCGTCCCCTGCACCTGATAGCGCGGGCACCCCAGGAGCGTTTCGGCCGACCGCGAGGCGAACAGCAGCTCACCCTCGCTCGAATAACGCAGAACCGCGTCCTGGACATGTTCGAACAGGTGGCGATAGGCGCTGACCTGGGTCTTGTCCTGCACGACGAAGGCCGCATTGATGTGGTGAGTGGTGTGGATGATGACGGCGACCGCAACGGCAAAGGCGATGGCGCCCGTAGCCATGGCCGGCTGCGCCAGGGCGGACGTCTCCGCCAGGCCGAACAGCGCAGTGATTCCACTCAGCAAAATGATCGAAGCTGTCGCCAGCCAGCTCAGCTGACGGATGGTCTTGCCGGCCAGCAGTGCTGCAAGCACCGGCCCCATCAGCGTCAGGGCCAGTCCCGAATCGCCAAGGCGCGGGTCGAGAAGCGTCAGAATGAGACCAGCACCCATAAGCGTCGTCACCTGGGCCAGGGCAGCCTCGTCAAAGCGCTGGCGCTGGTGCAGCGACAGGCTGACCATGCCGCCGACAAGGCCGGCCGAAGCGATGACGAAGGGCAGCGCAGCCTGGGCAACCAGCAGCCAGATCGCCACGGGCATGGCGAGAGCCGAGGCTGCGATCAGAACGACTGCGTTTACGGCGATGGTCTTCCGGCGCTGCGTTTCAGGGCGAGCACTTCCGGCCTTCGCCGGTGCGCTTCCCCTACGGGCGCGAAATTGGACCATGCTAGCCATCAAAAAACTCATACTCGAGACGCCACTCTTCCGGCCTGGTCGCCGGATATCGCGGTCCCTTGCGGGCCCGCTTGCCTGATTGGTGCAGGTATTGCCTGAAGCGCACAATCGCGCACCAACAGCTAAGACGGATTTAAGTCTGCGAGCCGCGTCCCGCTTTCGACAGATAGCGTAAACAAGGGGTTGCGCCCCTCCAAAACTGCGACAGCATTTGCTTCAAATTTTAACAGTCGGGCGCAGCGACGCTTAACGGGGGCCGATTAGGGTGAAGCCAACAAGAGCGGGAATCGGCCCGTTTGGACCCCATATTCGACATGATGTTCCTTCTTCGCTCCGCATTCTGGCTCTCTGTGGCCTTCGTGGTCATCCGGCCCGATGTCGACGTTGCACAGACCGCTACCGCGCTCTCCAGCGAGGCAGTGACGCGGGGCGGCCAGTTTGTCGCCACCCAGGTCGAGGCCATCGAATGCGATAATCTCACCTGTCTGGGCGGCAAGGCGGTCGTTTCGGCCGCACTCCAGCCCGTGTCGCGTCCCAATCCTCCCATGCACATTCTGCCGGGACCCGAATCGATCCCCCTGCCCCGACCGCGGCCGGATCACTCGGGCTAACGCGCGGACGCCTTCCCTCCAGGCGCCCGCCTCTGCAAGGCCACTGCCGCAGGCACAGCGCTCGTGCTTGCGGCTTTTCTTTTCCCGAACTGATGGCCGATCCGGCGCTGGAAACTGCCGCGCCCTTGGCTTAGATAAAGCCCATGACACATCCCCAGGCTTTCCAGGACATTGCCGACAACCTTTCCTTCCTCGACGATTGGGAAGACCGGTACCGCTACATCATCGAACTGGGCCAGAGCCTCGCCAAGCTCGACGAGACCGAGCGCACCGACGCCAACAAGGTCAATGGCTGCGTCTCGCAGGTCTGGCTGGTCGCAGAGCCGGTCCCGGCTGCCGACACGCCGTCACTGCGCTTTCGCGGCGAGAGCGATGCAATGATCGTTCAAGGCCTCGTTGCGGTCCTGCTGTCGCTTTATTCTGATCGACCGGCCAGCGAGATCGCTGAAACCGACGCGATTGCCCTTTTCGACGAGATCGGGCTACGCGAACATCTCACGACACAGCGGTCAAATGGTCTGGTTGCCATGGTCAACCGCATTCGCGGCCAGGCGCGCGCGCTGGTCAACTGACCGGCGGCGAAACCAGTCGAGAAGCGGCTTCTCGAGGAACCGATAAAGTACAAGGCCGATCCCGACACCGCCAAGGATAGAGAGGCCGGTGATCGCAAGGCCCGATCCTGGCCCATCGGCTCCGAAAAGACGCAGCCAGACGCCGGCCACCAGTGCCACGGCAAAGATATGGGCCAGATAGATGGAGTAGGAGGCGTCGCCGATCCGCTCCATCAGCGCAAAGCGCGGCACCTTCCCATCGTAGCGCACAAAGAGCGCCACAGCGCCGATGGCGAACGCGAGGAAACCGGCAAAGGCCGCGATTTCCTCCACCGCTTCCCCGCCCCATGAGAAGCCTTCGACAATCCCCACAAGCGCCAGCGCGCCGACGAGACCGGTCATGGCGCTGGAGATCCGCACCAACCTTCCTTCGATATAGGCCAGTCCAAGCCAGGCCCCGGCGATAAAGGCCAGCGGCATGTAACTTGTATAAAACTGGGCAATCGCGCCTTCGGGAGCCCAGACCTGCCCGACGATGGCAAGGCCAAGATAGGCAATGGTGAGGGCCATCACCCGACGTCGCACCGTCACCATCGCGAGCAGGGCGAAACTGACATAGAAGAACATCTCGTAGTTGAGCGTCCAGCCGAGCTTGTAGAGGGGGTGGATGCCGTGGCTGGCCGGATTGTAAAACGGCACAAAGGCCAGCGACAGCAGCAATTGCTGGCCGTCAAACACCGTCGTCTTGAACAGTTGCGGCGCAATCAACGCCAGCGCGGCGGCGACGAGCGTAAACACCCAATAGAGCGGCACCACGCGCTGCACCCGCCGACGCAGGAATTTCAAACCATCGAAGCGCCCACCGGCTGTCACCGTGACCATGATGAAACCGGAGATGACGAAGAAAAGGATCACGCCAAGCCAGCCGAGACGACCGTAGACCAGCGGCTGGCTTAGCAGCGGATAAAGCAGCACATGAGAGGCCAGTACCAACAGGGCGGCCAGGCCACGCAGATATTGTATGGTGACGATTTTGGAGGTCATACGGCGCCGCGCCTCTGGACATGTTCTCCTAGCACGTTGCGCGCCGGACGACAGAGGCGCGCCGACAACATCGTTAAGTTTCATCCTCGAACATCTTTGGTCGTTGCTCCAGCCAGCCCCGCTGCGGCCCTGTACCGCCGCCGCGCCCCGCGGCCTCCAGACCATAGTGCGCCGCCAACTGTTCGAGGGCGACCCGGAGCACCAGTTTGGCGCTGCGCCGAGGCCAGTTGCGGGCCGCTTCAATCTCCTGGAGGCCAAGATCATGGCCGCAGACGTCAAACAGCACACCCCAGCAATCGCGCGGCATGGCGTCTGCCAGGGCGGCAAGCCGCTTTCGGGCATCGGTGGCGCTATCGGTTATCTCTGCCGGCCCGGCGGACCCACGCTGCCCGCCAATTCGCGCGGGATCATAGGACATGGTCACGCGCTGGGTAAGCCGAGCCCGCTCGAAGCAATGCATCAGGCGGCTCGCCGCCTGCCCGTGCTGCGGCCCGAGAAAGGGCGGCTCGCTGCCCACTGCACCGAGCAGGCGCTCGACCGCTTTTGGCAGTGCGGGGCTATTCATGGCTCGCCCCCGCCAAAAGCACACTTTCGAACCGGTCCATTTCGGCATCGAACTGCGGATCGTCGCGCAAATCCTCGATCAGCCCGCAAGCATATGAGACTGTAGTCCTATCGCGCCCGAAGGCCTCGCCGATGTCAGCCAAGCTCACACCGAACACCACATGGGAGAGATACATGGCGATCTGCCGGGCCCGCGCGGTCTGGGCGCGGCAGCGGGAATAATGGACAATTAGCCGGATAGGGATATGTTTTTCCCGCGCCACCAGGGCGATTGCGGCGGACACTTCCGCTTGTCCCCGGCGTCCGCCAGTCTGCAAGATCAGCGTGTTGGCATTGTTCTGTTCGATTCGCACGGCATGCCTCCTCACGATATAGGATAACATTCCTATATCTACAGCATGGCCATGGCATGGCGGGGATAAGTCGAACAGATTCGATCTGCATCAAGGGGCCGAAACAAAAATAGCCGCCCAGGGAGGGGGGCGGCTATTGAATTCCATAGGAACCGTTCGGCGGCTTAGCCGGCCTTGCGGCCCAGGCCATTATCCTTGGCAAGCTTGGAGCGAGTGGCCGAGTAGCTCGGAGCAACCATTGGATAGTCGGCAGGCAGGCCCCACTTCTCGCGATATTCTTCGGGAGACAGGTTGTAGTGAGTGCGCAGGTGGCGCTTGAGGGATTTGAACTTCTTGCCGTCTTCGAGGCAGATGATGTAGTCGGGCGCCACCGACTTGCGCACCGGCACCGCAGGCTTGAGTTCTTCCACCGGAACGGGGACTTCGTTACTGCGCAGGGCACGAAGAGCGCCATGTACATCGGTAATCAGACGCGGCAGATCGGTGGGGCTCACCGCGTTATGGCTTACATAGGCGGAGACGATGTCGGCACTGAGTTCGACGAGGTCAAATTCCCCGGTCTCTGCCGGAGCGGTGTTGTCATTCATGATAGTCAACCTTCCAGGCTTTTTATTGGGCGACAACAAGGGCAGTTGGCGCCTTCTTTCTTTCCTAGGGCGGTTTATTGCAATGTGCAAGCCAACCCAACACAGCAACCACTTAACACTTAGGACTATTCATCTGACCAAATTCGGTCTCGTCCTAAGTCAAGGTCATTTTGAATCGTATTTTTGTAAAATTTATCGCCAGCAAGACAACTCGCCCTTGCAAGAAGATGCGCAGATATAGGTGTAGTCAAGACTAAAAATAACACACCAATGACTGCCCGCACCCAAATTGCAGCCTCCATGCTTACTACACCGACCGCAAGTAAAACAAGGCCACCACCAACGACTCCGGCCTTGGAAGCGGCATGCAATCGCGTGAATAGGTCGGGAAGTCTCAAGACTCCCACTGCAGCGAGCAGTGAAAATGCCGCACCCGACAAAAGTAGTAGTCCGCCAATGTAACTAGCAAGTTCCTGGACCACTTTGACTAATCCCGTTGTTTTGCTTTTCGCAGCAGATATCGCGCAAAGGCGATCGTCGCCAAAAATCCCAGCAGAGCCACAGCGATGGCGATGTCGAGGTAAAGAGTGAGGCCGGTGCGTACAGCAATCGCACCTATAAAGGCGAGTGCCAGCACCGTGAGCAGATCGAGCCCCAGTACACGATCGGCCAGGGTCGGGCCGATGATGATCCGCACGATCGAAACCAAAAGCGCTGCGCCCAAGAGCACGAGTGCAATCAGGCTGGCCCAGTCAAGAAACACCGCCCCGCTCATTTGTAGATCTCCGCGATTCGCGCTTCGAAGCCATTGGCAATCTCGGCGATCAGCGCCTCCGGGCTCGAAAGCGCCAGCGCGTGGACATAGAGGGTCGAGCGATCCTCCGACACATCCACACTGAGCGTGCCCGGGGTCAGCGTGATGAGATTGGCAAGCAGCGCAATCTCCGCGTCGGATTTGACCGTCAGCGGCACGGCGATGACAGCCGGGCGGATCGCGCCCTTGATGTCGGGCTGGATCACCACCCAGGCCACACGAATGGCGCTGACCATGAGCTCGTAGACAAAGAGCAGGCAGAGCGAGGCGATCTGGCCCAACTTGCGCCATTCACCACCCTGGCGCAGCGAGCCGCGCAGCAGCCAGACGGCAAGCCCGCCCACAAGCCCGCCAAAGAGAAGGTTCAGCCCTGAAAAGCTGCCGGTGATACCGGCCCAGACAAGAGCCAGGATGACGACAAGAAGGACCGCACTCATGGCTGCGCCTCCGCCAGGCCCACCGCCGAAACATAGCGGGCGGGGTCAAGGATATCGGCGGCCGCGACCTGGCTGCCCTCGATCAGCGGATTGGGCCACAGGCCGGCTGCGACGATGGCGATGGCCAGGACCCCAACCGCTGCGAAACCGGTCCGCGTGCCCTGCCCCATTGGCGCAAGTTCCGAACCATCCGGGGCATTGCGCCAGAAGATATGCGACCAGAGCCGCGCCCCGGCGATCAGGGTCAGGACGGCGTTGATCACCAATGCCCCGACGATCACCGCGCCCCAGCCACCAGCTTCGATGCCGCCTTCGAGCAGGATCAACTTGGGCCAGAACCCGAGGAAGGGCGGCACGCCGGCCGCTGCCAGCACCAGCACGAAGAACAGGACCGAGAGCCCGCCACTGGCGGCGTAGATGCCGCCCATCTCGCGCGTGTCGCGCTTGCCGGTGCGGCGCTCGATCAGCCCGGCGACCAGATAAAGCGCCGTCATGGTCAGCATGGCGTGGAAAATATAGAGCCCCGCGCCGGCAACGCCGCTCGCATTGGGCAGCGCCATGCCGGCAAAGACGGCCCCGATGCCGCCAATGACGAGAAAGCCCATGGCGCGCCGCAGATTGGTTTCGGCAATCGCCCCCAGCGGCGCGGTCAGCAGCGTGCCGATGGCGAGGATCAGCAGCACCGGCTCCAGCATGTCGCGGCTGGCCGGCAAAATGGCCACCAGCGCCCGCAGGAGGGCATAGGCACCGACCTTGGTCAGCAGGCCCGCAAACAGCGCCGACACGGCCGCAGGCGGCGTGTGGTAAGAGGCCGGCAGCCAGGCGTTGAGCGGAAACGCCGCCGCCTTCATGCCGAAGGCCAGCAGCAGCAGTGACGCCACCCCGGTCATCGCCGCCGGATTGGCGAGCGGGGCCACGCGCATGATGTCGGCCATGTTGAGCGTCCCGAGGAGGCCGTAGAGCAGCCCGAGGGACATGAGGAACAAGGTCGTCGCGAGGAAATTGAGAAAGCCGTATTTGACCGCGCCATCCATCTGCGCCGGCGTTCCGCCCAGCACCAGAAGACCGAAAGAGGCGATCAGCATGACCTCGAACCAGACATAGAGGTTGAAGAGGTCGCCGGTGAGGAAGGCGCCGGTGACGCCGGCCAGCAGCAGGAGCACGAGGGCATGGAAATTATTGCCGCGGTCGCCGTCTTCCCGATCGACCTCTGCATAGACCAGCACAACCAGCGTCACCACCGAGGCAGCCAGCGCGAAGGCGGCGCTGAAGATATCCGCGGTGAGGCTGATGCCAAACGGGGGCAGCCAGCGCCCCATGGTCATGCTGACGGGCCCGACGTCGGCGATCCGAACCAGCAGGGTGACTTCGCAGGCGATGATGCCGCTGACGACGACAACTGCCGCAAAAAGCGACAGCCGCCCGGCATTGCGCAGGATCAGCATCAGCGCGGCCCCCATCAGGGCCAGCACGACGGGCAGCACGATGACCCATTCGCCGGCGGCGGTGAGGGTGTCGATCATGGCGCGGGGCAGTTCTGTCTCGGTCATGATCAATAGCTCAGCGGCGGTTCGGGCGAGCGCGGCGGCTCGGCCAGGCGCATGCGATCGGTGTTGTCGGCATCAAGGCTCTGATAGGCGCGATAGGCTAGGACGAGCAGGAAGCAGAACATGGAAAAGCCGATGACGATGGCGGTGAGGATCAGCGCCTGCGGCAGCGGATTGGCGATCGGCCCGGCCGGCACATCGAGCCCCGGCGCCACGATCGGCGCGATTTCGCGCGTTACTCGACCGGCGGTGAAAATAAGAAGGTTCACGCCATTGCCGAAAATGGTCATGCCGAGCAGCATGCGGATGACCGAGCGCGACAGCAGCAGATAGACGCCCATCGCAATAAAGAGCCCGACGAGAATGGCGAGGATATAATCCATCAGATGTCTCCCTCGCTTTCTTCTTCCAGCGCCAGCGCCACCGACGACAGTGTCCCGAAGACGACGAGATAGACGCCGATATCGAAGAACATTGGCGTCGAGATCGGCAGCACAGTGTCGCCGAGGTTGAGATAGAGCCAGATGCTGGTCATGAAGGGCGCCTCGATAAAAAGGCTGGCTATCCCGGACGCCCCGGCCAGCAATACGCCTGCCCCGGCGATGGTCAGGGGGTCAAAGCGCAGCGCCTTGCGCACCGCCGCAACGCCGGACGCCATGCCGAAGACGGCCATGGACGCGGCCGCGATCAGCCCGCCGATAAAGCCGCCGCCCGGCTCATTGTGGCCGCGCAGGCAGACGTAGATGGAAAACACCAGCATGGTGCCTACAACGAGCGGCGCCAAAGTGCGGAAGATCAGCGTGTTCATGCCTTCGTCCTCCGGCGACGCAGCAGCGCCATGATGGCAATACCGGCGCCCATCACCACCGAGATTTCGCCCAGCGTATCAAAGCCGCGGTAGTCGACGAGGATGACGTTGACGATGTTCGAGCCATGCGCCATCGGCACGCTGGTTGCGGTAAAGAGATCGGAGAGGCGGGTATCGAGCGTGCCGCTCAGCACCAGCATGAGCATCAGGCTCACCCCGGCGCCACAGAGGATGGCGATGACGCCATCGCGCCCCCAGTCCTCGAACGGGCGGTGATCGCGGATATCGAGCCGCAGCTTGGTCATCACCAGCGTCAGCACCGCCACCGAGAGAACTTCCACCATCAGCTGGGTGAAGGCGAGGTCGGGCGCGCCGAAGAGGAGGAAGATCAGCGCCACGGCCGCGCCCTGAACGCCCAGCGCCAGGATGGCGGCGAGCCGGCTCGGCGCAATCAGCACAGCGACAAGGCCGATGACCACCAGAGCGAAAATCGCCCATTCGTAGAGCCGGACATCGGGCATGGAGAAACCAACCCAGGCCCCCAGCTCGGCCGTGGGCCAGAGCCAGTCGAAACCATCCAGCGCCAGCATCGGCCCGAACAGCGCCAGCGCCAGGCCCGAAAAGACGATGACCAGATAAAACTCGAGCTGCCCGTGATGGAGAGCCCGCGTGACCGCGCCAGAAAAGCGGATGAGGCTGAACATCACCGCGTCAAATACGGTGTCGGCGGTCCAGCCCAACCCATGGCTCAAGCGTCGCAACAGGGTGCGCGCCGGGGTCGCCAGCCGGAACACGGCAATGGACAGCACCCAGGTCAGCGCCGAGAGCCACAGCAGCGGGCTCGCGAAATTGATGGTAAGGCTGAGATGGGGCTCGACGGCTTCCCCAAGGATCGCCGTTGCGCCGGGCGCCAGAATATCGTGGCCGAGCCAATCGGGCAGTATGCCGGCGACGATCCCGGCTGCGCCCAGCAGCAGCGGGCCCGCCAGCATGGCGATTGGCGCCTCATGCGGGGTCTTGGGCGTTGGCACGGCTTCGCCGAGGAAGGGTTTGACCATCACGAGGAGGCCAACGCCGCCAAGCATGGCGTTGCCGACAACGAGGACGATCAGCGTCACCACACTCGCCCAGTCGCCCGACAAGAGGCCGAGGTACATTTCTTCCTTGGCAAAATACCCCACCGTAAGGGGGATGCCGAGCATGGAGAGCACCGCGACCGCAGTGGCGATGAAGGTCACCGGCATCTTCTCGGCCAATCCGCCGAGCGCGGTGATTTCGCGGGTCCCGGCCTCGTGGTCGACGGCGCCGACGGCCATGAAGAGAGCCGCTTTATAGAGCGCGTGCGCCACGAAATAGACCATGACCGCGGTGATCGCCACCGAGGTACCGAGCCCGATCAGCAGCACCAGCAGCCCCAGCGTGGCCAGGGTCGTCTGCGCCAGCATCTGCTTGAGGTCGGTCTGCCGCAGAGCGCCGATCGCACCCCAGAGCAGGGTCACCGCGCCAAAGCTCACCAGCAGCGCCATCCAGACCGGCGTGTCGCCGAGGATCGGCGTCATCCGCGACAGGAGATAGACACCCGCCTGCACCATGGTCGCCGAATGGAGAAAAGCCGAAACCGGCGTCGGGGCTTCCATGGCATTGGGCAGCCAGAAATGCAGCGGAAACTGCGCCGATTTGGTGAAGGCCGCGACGACAAAGAGCGCAAGGATGACGCCATAGAGCGCGTGCTCCTGCATGCCCCCGGCTGCCCGCAGCACGCTGAGGTCCCAGCTGCCGCCAGCCTGCTGCAGCACGATGGCGCCAACCAGCAGCCCCATGCCGCCGATATTGGTAATGACCAGAGCCTGCGTCGCCGCCCGTCGCGCCGCCATGCGCTGGTGGTCGAAGCCGATCAGCAGGAAGGAGGTGATCGAGGTCAGCTCCCAGAAGGTGAACAGCGCCAGCATATTGTCGGACAGAACCAGCCCGAGCATCGCCCCCATGAAGGCGAGCATGAAGCCGAGGAAGCGTCCGAGATGGGCGTGACCGGCGAGATAGGAGCCGGAATAGAGCACGATCAGCGTGCCGATCCCGGAAATGGTCAGCGCGAACGTGAGGCTCAGCCCATCGATAAAGAAGCTCAGCTCAAGCCCATAGGCCGGCACCCAACCGATGGCGAGGCGAAGAGTTTCTCCGGCGACAATCCCGGGCAGCAATGAAAGCAGAAAGACAAATATCCCGGCAGGGACGAGCGCCAGTATCCAGCCCGAAAACGCACCGGTCAGCCGATGCAATACCGGAGTAAGCGCTGCGGCAAGAAATGGAAAGAGAGCCACGAGGGCAATGCTTGCATCCAGAGACGGTAGCGCCAAGCTTGCCTCTCCTCTCGCTGATAAGCGATTCCAATCAATGACTTCTGGTGGCCGACCTTACAATTTGAGACCCGTGGTACAAGCGTAATCGACCTCTGTGAGGTTTCTACACAAAAGATTCGAATTCGAAGGCACTGGCATTCGCCGCCCAAGGGTCCTATCTGCTTGTTACAGCACTATTTGACGGGCCATTTTCGCGCGGGCCGGCATCCAACGAGCAGCCTCACGACACTTTATTATGCGGATGACCAGATGAGCCAAGCTACCCCTCCCCGCGCCAAGCGCGTCCCGCACAGCCACAGCCATCACGGGATCACCCGCGAAGACCACTATGCCTGGCTGCGCGCCGACAACTGGCAGGAGGTCATGCAGAAGCCCGAGACGCTGGACGGCGAAATCCGCGCCTATCTCGAGGCCGAGAACTCTTATTACGAAGAGCAGTTCGGCAAGCCGACAGCCGAGCTGCAGGACAAGATCTACAAGGAAATCCGAGGCCGCATCAAAGAAGATGACAGCGGCGTCCCCTCTCCCGACGGTCCCTGGGCCTATAACTCACGCATGCTCGAGGGCAAGCAGTACCCGCTCGTGGTGCGCACCCCGCGTGACGGTGGCGAAGAGACCATCCTCCTCGACTGCAATATCGAGGCCGGTGAGGATTATTTCGGCTTTGCCGGCGCCGACCACGACGCCAGCCACCGCTACCTCGCCTGGGCAGCCGACCGCGCGGGCTCGGAATATTATGACATCGTCATCCGCGACCTCGAGACCGGCGTGGACAGCCCGGAAGTCATCACCGGCACCGCCGGCTCCTATGTCTGGTCCAATGACTCCAGCGCCATCTACTACACCGAATATGATGACAACCACCGGCCCTACCGCATCCGTCGCCACACCATTGGCACGGCGCAGGATGCCGACCCGATCATCTATGAGGAAAAGGATCCCGGCTTCTTTGTCGGCGTCGGCAAGACTCAGAACGACAAGTTCATCGTCATCGACGCCCATGACCATCAGACCAGCGAAGTCTGGCTGATCGACGCGGAAACCGGTGGCGAGCCGCGTCTCGTGGCTCCGCGCCTCGTCGACCGCGAATATGATGTCGAGGAGCGCGACGGCCTTCTCTATATGCGCACCAATGCCGATGGTGCCGAAGACTACAAGATCGTCACCGCGCCGCTCGATGCGCCCGACGCCGCCAACTGGACCGACCTCGTGCCGCACCGCCCCGGCGTGTTGGTGCTCGATATGATCGTCCTCAAAAACCATCTCCTCCGCCTCGAGCGCGAGGATGGTCTGCCACGCATCGTCGTGCGCGATCTGCAGACCGAAAAGGAAGACGTCGTCGGCTTTGCCGAGGAGGCCTATGCGCTGGGCATGTCAGTCGGCTACGAGTTCGACACCACCGTGTTCCGCCTCTCCTATTCCTCGCCGACCACGCCGAACCAGGTTTTCGACGTCGATCTCGCGACCGGCGCGCGCACCCTGCTCAAAACCCAGGAAGTGCCCTCCGGCCACGATCCCGCGCAATATGAAACGCGCCGGATCTTCGCCAAGGCGGCGGACGGCGCCGATGTGCCGGTCACCCTCCTCTACAAAAAGGGCATCGCGCTCGACGGCACCAACCCGGCGCTGCTCTATGGCTATGGCGCCTATGGCATGTCCATGCCGGCGGCCTTCTCGGTCTCTGTCCTGTCGCTGGTCGATCGTGGATTTGTCTATGCCGTCGCCCATATCCGGGGCGGCATGGAGAAGGGCTATGCCTGGTACAAAAACGGCCGTCGCGAACACAAGCCCAACACGTTTGGTGACTTCATCGCCGCCGGCGAGGCGCTGATCGCTGCTGGCTATACGCAGAAGGGCAGAATTGTCGCGCAGGGCGGTTCGGCCGGCGGCATGCTGATGGGCGCCATCGCCAATCTCCGCCCCGATCTGTGGGCCGGCATCATCGCCCAAGTGCCGTTCGTCGACGTGCTCAACACCATGCTCGACGACACATTGCCCCTCACCCCGCCGGAATGGCCCGAATGGGGCAATCCGATTACCTCCGCCGAGGATTACAATCGCATCGCGGCCTACGCGCCTTATGAGGCGGTTTCGGCCCAGGCCTATCCGCCGATTTTCGCGCTCGCCGGTCTCACCGATCCGCGCGTCACCTATTGGGAGCCGGCCAAATGGGTCGCGCGGCTGCGCGCAACCGGAACGGGCACCGCGCCATTGTACCTCAAGACCAATATGAGCGCAGGCCACGGCGGCGCTTCGGGTCGCTTCGACCGTCTCAAGGAGACCGCGCAGTGCTACGCCTTTGCCCTAAATTGCGTCGGATTGGACACTTAGGCTCTGTTGACAAAGTGTGGCATCCATATCCTTGCGGCGGCTAGGGCGAGGA
>JADGMW010000091.1_pt1 | contig 80880 bp, 66 predicted proteins | sample 8641801 | NCBI WGS metagenome assembly JADGMW01 (sample SAMN16272018, study PRJNA661076) | feces metagenome | isolation source: fecal sample from diarrhoea affected cattle A | host: Bos taurus | place: South Africa: Lokaleng Village, Mahikeng | collected 2019-09
CCCCCCCCGGGAGAGCAAACCCCCCCCCCCCCACACCCCCGGGCCTGAATCCCACCCCCCCCCCCCCCCCCGGGGGGGGGGGGGGGGGGGGGGGCCCCCCCCCCCCCCCCCCCCCCCGCGAGGGAGCAATCCAGTCACCTCCGCGGGCGGGGGGACGCGTCGCGGAAAAGCGGACGAAGGGTAGGCACACCTGCATTCGTGCAGGTCAGGTCAGCCTTTCCTGCGGTGACAGACGCGTCGGGTCGTGCCTACGGTGGCCCATGACCACGACCACGGAGCGTCCCTCAGGCCTCGGCGCGCTGCTGCACGGCAGGCGCCCCTCGGGCCCCGCGCCGGCGGCGTCGAACGCCGGGTTGAACTGGTTGCGCGCCGGTGTGCTGGGCGCCAACGACGGCATCGTGTCGGTCGCGGCGACGGTCGTGGGTGTCGCCGGGGCTGCGGCGTCGACGTCGACGATCGCGCTGGCGGGGGGTGCCGCCCTCGTCGCCGGCGCGCTGTCGATGGCGTCGGGCGAGTACGTGTCCGTGAGCAGCCAGCGCGACGCGGAGCGGGTCGCCGCCGAGTCCGGCCGGCCCATCAACGACGTGGACCACGAGTTCACGAACCCGTGGCACGCGGCGCTCGCGTCGATGACCGCGTTCACGCTCGGTGCGCTGATCCCGCTGCTCGTGGTGCTGGCCCCGTGGAGCACCGCAGCGCGCGTGCCGGTGACGTTCGCGGCGGTGCTGGTCGCGCTGGTCATCACCGGCTGGGCGTCCTCGCGCTTCACCGGTGCGCCGCAGGGCCGCTCGGTGCTGCGCAACGTGCTGGGCGGCTCGCTCGCGATGGCCGTGACCTACGGGATCGGCGCCCTCGTGGGCGTCGCCCTCTGACGCCCTACCCTGGGCGGGTGGCCAGGAAGGACGCGCGCGCGAGCACCGGGACCCCCGCACTGGTGGCACTCGTGGCGGCCGGCGTGCCGCACACTGCGCACACCTACGAGCACGACCCCGCGAGCGACCTGGGCTACGGGCTCGAGGCCGCGCAGGTGCTGGGGGTCCCGCCCGAGCAGGTCTTCAAGACGCTCGTCGCCGAGGTCGACGGCACGTTGACGGTCGCGGTCGTGCCGGTCACGGGCAGGCTCGACCTGAAGGCGCTCGCCGCCGCCGTGGGCGGCAAGCGCGCCGCGATGGCCGACCCGCACGCCGCCGAGCGTGCGACCGGCTACGTCGTCGGCGGCATCTCGCCCCTGGGCCAGCGGACCGCGCTGCGGACGGTCGTCGACGAGACCGTGTGGCTCTTCGACACCGTGCTGGTCTCCGGCGGGCGGCGCGGGTTGGACGTCGAGCTCGCGCCCGACGACCTCGTGCGACTCACCGACGCGGTCGTCGCTGACGTGGGCCGGAGCTGATCCGCCCGTCAGTGCCCGTACGCGGCGAACGCGCGGTCCGTCGGGACGATCTGCTTGCCCAGCGGCACGAGGGACACCGGGATGAGCTTGAGGTTCGCGATGCCCATGGGGATGCCGATGATGGACACGAACAGCGGGATCGCCGTCGCGACGTGACCGATCGCGAGCCAGATCCCCGCGACGATCACCCAGATGACGTTGCCGATGGCCGACATCGCCCCCGCGGTCGGCTTCTCCACGATCGTGCGCCCGAAGGGCCACAGCACGTAGCTCGCGATGCGGAACGACGCGATGCCGAACGGGATCGTGACGATCAGCACGCAGCAGACGACACCGGCAGCCACGTAGCCCAGGGCGAGCCACGCGCCGGCGAACACGAGCCAGATGACGTTCAGCAGGGTCTTCACACGACGACTCTCCCACCGGTCGCCGTCGCGCGGCATCCGGGACCTCCCCGATCTCGACCCGGACCGCCACCCGGGCTCCCTGGGTGCGGCGGTCCGGCGCCTCAGCCGTCGGGGCCCGCCTCCCGGACCCGCGCTGCCCGTCGGCCGTGGACGACGTACACGAGCAGGCCCAGCACGACGGGCACGACCAGCGCCAGGTACATGGCCGAGTAGCTCGTCGCCAGGTCCGCCCCCCGCGCCCCGACGACCGACACGACCGACCCGGCAGCCACCGGCATGACGAGGTAGCCGACGTCGACGCCGATGTAGCTCGTGTTGCCGGCGACCGCCCGGCGGGTCCTGTCGACCGACATCAGGGCCATCGTCTGGACGGACGGCTGGCACACGCCGTACCCGAACGCCGAGACCGCCCCGGCCACGAGGAAGTCGGTGAGCGTGCGCGCCCGGCTCAGGAGCACGAAGGACGCCGCGAAGACCAGCATGCCGGGCACGATCACGGTGCCCAGCCCGTGCCGGTCGGCGATCCTGCCGGCGACGGGACGCGAGACGAGGACGAAGACCGCGTACGCGGTGAAGAACAACCCGATGTCCGTCACGCCGCGCGCCTCCCCGTACAGCACGACGAACGAGTTGACGCCGGAGTAGGCGCCGGCGAGGAAGAAGAGCACGACGGCGGGCACGACCGCCTCCACCGCGACGAAGGCCCGCCAGGAGAACACGCGGCCGGCCGCGTCCACGGGCGGGTGGGTGGGCACCCGCAGCGCGAGCAGCAGGGCGACCGCGAGCACGGCCGCACCGACGAGGAACGTGCCCTCGTAGCCGATCACGGGCTGCAGGGCCAGACCGATCGACGGACCGATCGCCGTGGCCGCGGCCTGCCCGAGCGAGAACACGCCGATCCCGGACGCCATCCGCCGCTCCGGCAGGTTCTCGCTCGCGAGCGCCAGCATGACCGGCGCGAGGAAGCCCATCCCCGCGCCGTGCAGCAGCCGCCCCGCCATCATCACCGGGATGCTGTCGGCCACGGCGTACGTGACGAACGCGAGCAGCATCACCCCGGTGGTCCCGGGGAGCAGGTGGTTCAGCCGGATGCGGGCGGTCGCGGGCCCGACCACGGGACGCACGCCGAGCGCCGTGACCGCGAACATCCCCGACACGACGCCCACGACCACGGCCGACGCGCCGAGCACGACCGCGAGCTTGGGCACGAGCGTGTTGACCATGAGCTGGGCGACGCTGACGCCCAGGTTGATCACGAGGACGTGGACGAAGCCGCGCGACCAGATCGTCACCGGTGCGGCACCACCACCGGCGTGCCCGTGAGACATCGCGCTACCCCGCGACCGTGGGGTCCGCGTCGACGTCGATCGGCGCGAGGGTCCAGAGCATCGCGCGGACGCTAGCACCCGCACGCCGACGTGGTGCCCCCGCCGTGCCGAGGGTCAGTTCATCGACGGGTCGTCGGGAGCCGTCGACAGCAGCGCCAGGTCGCCCGGCTGGCGGCGCAGGACGCGGCGCCACAGGCCGCGCGGGTCGGCGCTGAACACGTCGCCGGGCTCGGGGTCGACCACGAACCACCCGCCCAGCTCGATCTCGCGGTCGAGCTGCCCGGCGGACCAGCCGGAGTACCCGATGAAGACGCGCAGGCCACGGACGCCGTCGACGACGAGCGCGGGCGGCGCCTCGAGGTCGACCACACCGAGCCGGTCGTTCAGCGCCTGCACGCCGGGCGGGGGGTCGGCGTCCGGGAGGTCGGCGAGTGCGAGCGCCGTGTCCCGTGCCACGGGACCGCCCTGGAACAGGCGGCCCGGTGCGCTCAGGTGGTCCTGCCACTGGGGCAGCACCGAGCTCGCGTCGAGGTCGAGCGGTCGGTCGAGGACCACACCCAACGCACCCGTGTCCGTGTGCTCGAGGACGAGCACGACCGCACGCCGGAAGCTGCGGTCCTGCAGCCCCGGTGTCGCGACGAGCAGCCGCCCCGTGCACCCCTCCATGCCGCCAGCATGCGACCGGCGCGCCCCCGCGCGCCACACAGGCGCCGAGACGGGCCGCGGTTTCGCCCGTACGGTTCGACGCTGCCCGGTGGCGGGCACGCCGGGCACACGACAGGCCGGAAGCGCACCGGCCGGTACGGTCGGGGCGTGAGCAGCGAGGACGTGGCGCGCCGTCTGGCGCAGGTGCAGGAGCGGGTCGCAGCGGCGTGCGCCGCGGCGGGGCGCGTGACGTCCGAGGTCCAGGTGCTGCTCGCGTCCAAGACGATGGACGTGGCGACGGTGCGCGCCGCCCTGCTGGCCGACGCCGCCGCCAGGGCCGCAGGCTCGGCGACCCCGCCGGTCCTCCTGGGCGAGAACCGCGTGCAGGAGCTCGTCGCGAAGGCCCCGGCCCTCGTGGATCTCACCCCGACGTGGCACGTCATCGGCCCCCTGCAGTCGAACAAGGTGAACGCCGCGCTGCGGTGGGCGGCGGCCGTCGAGTCCGTTGCGGACGACGCGCTCGCGCAGCGCCTGTCCGCGCGGATGCAGCAGCGCGACGTGCCGCTCGACGTCTGGGTCCAGGTCAACGTGTCGGGCGAGGCGAGCAAGCACGGCGCTCGCCCCGACGACGCGGCGGAGCTGGCGGCACGGGTCGCCGCGCTGCCCGGGCTCCGGCTCGCCGGGTTCATGACCGTGGGTGCACGCAGCGACGACGAGCGCGTCGTGCGCGCCGGGTTCGCGCGGCTGCGGGGCGTCCGCGACGAGGTCGTCGGCTCCGGGGCGCCGGGCACGGCCGGTGCGCACGGCCTGTCCATGGGGATGAGCGGCGACCTCGAGATCGCCGTCGCGGAGGGCGCCACGGTCGTCCGGGTGGGGACCGCGGTGTTCGGCTCCCGACCTGCGGCCGAGGCACACGGGTGACCGCCCGGGCGCCGGAGCCAGCCGGCCGGGAGGATGGGCGCATGGAGCCCGCACAGCCACGTGCCGACCGACGCTTCCCGCGGTGGGTGTACGGCGCCGGCTCCGAGCCCGACGCCCGGTTCTCGCTCGCCAACGAGCGCACCTTCCTCGCGTGGGCGCGCACCGGCCTCGCGCTGCTGGCCGGTGGCGTCGCCCTCGAGGCTCTCGACCTGCCCGTCGAGCGCGGGCTGCGGCTCGCCGCGGCCGTCCTGCTCATCGCCGTGGGGACGCTCGCTCCGGCCGTGGCGTGGTGGGGGTGGTCTCGAACCGAGCGGGCGATGCGCCGCAGCGACCCGCTGCCCGCACCCGTCGGGTTCGGCCTCCTGGTCGTCGGCGTCGGCGTCGCGGGCGTGCTCGTCCTGCTCGGCCTGCTGCGCGCATGACCGCACGCCCGCACCCGTCCCTCGCTGCCGAGCGCACGGCACTGGCGTGGCGGCGGACGGCGCTGGGGCTCGTCGCCGGGTCGGCGGCCGCCGGTCGCCTGCTGGTCGAGATCTGGGGGGTCGCCGCCTGGTCGGTGACGCTCGCCGGGACGCTCCTGGCCGTCGTCCTGCTGCGCGCTGCGCGGCGCCGCCGGTCCGATCTCCACAGCAGACGCCGGCCCGCGCCCGGGGCGTCACCGGCCGTCGGCCGCGAGCCGGGTGGTCGACTGGTCACGGCCTGCGCCGCGGCCCTCGTGCTCCTCGGCGTCGCCGCGCTCGTCGTCGTGCTGACCTGGCCCGCCGACCTGGCCCGGTGACCCGGCCGGGCGACCCTCGCTCCGCAGCGACCTCAGGGCACGCGGGCGGTCCACCCCGGGTCGGTGAACCGTGTCGACATCAGCTCGCGTGCCCGCTCGAGCTCGGCCGGGCGCAGGTCGTCGTCCACGGTGCGGTAGCGCGACCGGAAGTGCGCGACGAAGGCGTCGATGACCTGCTCACGCGGGAGGTGGGTCTGCGAGCGCACGGGGTCGACCCGCTTGTTCGCCGACCGCGTCCCCTTGTCGGACAGCTTCTCGCGTCCGATCCGCAGCACCTGCAGCATCTTGTCCGCGTCGATGTCGTACGCCATGGTCACGTGGTGCAGCACGGCCCCGCCCGCGAGCCGCTTCTGCGCGGACCCGGCCAGCTTGCCCGCCGAGGACGAGATGTCGTTCAGGCCGGTCGTCGTCGCGGTGACGCCCACGTCGGCCAGCGCACCGAGCACCCAGTCGTTGAGGAACGCGTACGAGTCCTCGAACGACATCCCGTCGACGAGCGACCCGGGCACGACCAGCGAGAACGTGATGCAGTTGCCCGCCTCCATGAACATGGCACCGCCGCCGGAGATCCGCCGCACCACGGTGACGCCCAGGCGTTCCGCCGCCTCGAGGTCCACCTCGTTGCGCAGGGACTGGAACGAGCCGATGACGACCGCGGGCTCGTCCCACTCCCAGAAGCGCAGGGTGGGACCCCGCCGGCCCGCGTCGAGCTCCTCGGTGAGCACCTGGTCGAGAGCGACGTGCATCGCCGGGGGCATGGGGCCAGGGTGCAGCAGCGCGAACTCGTGGTCCCCCCACGCCGTCGAGCGCCCGAGGGCACGCCGGACGGCCAGCGCGACCGAGCGGACGTCGAACCCGACCATCGCGACCGGCCCGGCGATCCGGCCCTGGTCGACCGCGAGGGAGAGAGCGTCGTCGAGCACACGGGCGAGCTGGGAGACACCCGCGTCCGCGGCCACACCGTCCAGCGCGTCCGAGAGGACTCCCAACGCGTCGTCGGGCTCGAGGAAGAAGTCGCCCGAGACGCTCACGTCCCGCAGCAGACCCTCACCGACCTCGAGATCGACGACCACGAGCTTGCCACCGGGAACCTTGTACTCACCGTGCACAGGACCACCCTAGGTGCGCCGGTGGTGCGCCCGTGTCAGGTGATCCCGCGGACCGCGGCGAGCGCCCGCCGCTCCACCATCTCGCTGAGCGCGGCCGGCTCGCCCAGCACCGCCCTGGCCGCCTCGCGGTCCTCCGCGTCGAGCGCGGTCGCGGTCCACGTGAGGATCGCGTTGCCGACCAGGACGTGACCGGTCGTCTGCTGGAACGTGTCGCCGTCGACCTCCGCGGTGACGTCGTGCACGATCGCGGGGAAGACCCCCTGCCCCTCGAGTGCCGGCTCGGCCGTCCACCGGGTGCCGTCCGTCCCGGGCTCGACGAGCGCGTACCGCGGGCACTCGTCCACGGTCGTCACCAGCGCACGGAACGCGGCCCGGGCCGCTGCCGGGTCCAGCAGCAGCACCACGTCCTCCTCGAACGTGAACTCCTCGTTGCCCCACGACGCCGCGTCGTGGTGCGACGGCGGCACCGACACGACCGTGACCGCCGCTGTGCAGGACGCGGGCTCGACCCGGGCGCCGTCGCGCAGCCCCCACGGCCGGCTCCCCGGCTCCAGCCCTCGCGAGACACCCGCCGCCGCCGCCGGAACGCCTGCCTCGAGGTCCGCGCTCGTCGAGAACAGCGTGGCGGCCGTCGTCGGGTCGAAGACGGCGTTGGCACCCGGCCGCGGCGCCGGGCTCGACGTCGGGCTCGGCGTCGCCTCCGGCGTCGGCTCGACCGGGGTCTCGAGCGTCGTCACGGCATCGGGCGAGGGCACGACCACCGGATCGGGCGCGTCCCACGGCCGCCACGCGAGGAGGGCGACCAGCACGACGACGAGCGCCGCGACGAGCCACCGCCACCCGCGGGCGCCCCTGGGCGCTGGATCCGCCAGGTCGCCGTCCTCCGGAGGCGTGTCCGGGCGCGTCCTCGCGGCGTCGGACGGCTCGGGGGCGGTGCCGGACACGCGGGGACTCCTTTCCGTTCGCTCAGGCCTCGGTGCCAACCCGAGGCTAGGCCGTGCGCGCGCCCCCGGCGCGACGACCCGCTGGACATGCGTCCGATCAGCGCGGCCGGACCCCGTGATGGCGCAGACCCCAGATCGCCGAGTCGGTGAGCGCCTCCCACGACGCCTCGATCAGGTTGGGCCCGACACCGACGGTGCTCCACGACGTCTGACCGTCCGTGCTCTCGATCAGCACACGCGTCACCGCGTCGGTCCCCTGCATCTGGTCGAGGATGCGGACCTTGAAGTCGATGAGCTCGAACTCCGCGAGCTCCGGGTACACGCGCCCCAGCGCCAGCCGCAGCGCGTGGTCGAGCGCGTTGACGGGCCCGTTGCCCTCACCGGTGGTGATGATGCGCTCGCCGCCCGCGTGCAGCTTGACGGTCGCCTCCGCCGTCGCGGCCGTCCCCCGTCCGCCGTTGCGCTCGACGATCGTGCGCCACGACTCGACCGTGAAGTAGGCCGGCCGCGCGCCGTCGAGCTCCTCGACGAGCAGCAGCTCGAACGACGCGTCGGCCGCCTCGAACGTGTAGCCGCAGGCCTCGGCGTCCTTCACACGGTGCATCACGCGCGACAGGACGTCCGGGTGCTCCGCGAGGTCGATGCCGAGCTGCCGCCCCTTGAGCTCGATGGACGCCCGGCCCGCCATGTCGGAGACGAGCATGCGCATGTCGTTGCCGACGAGCTCCGGGTCGGCGTGCTGGTACAGGTCCGGGTCGACCTTGATCGCCGATGCGTGGATGCCCGCCTTGTGCGCGAAGGCGCTCGCCCCGACGTACGGCTGGCGGGCGAACGGCGAGATGTTCGTTATCTCGCTGATGGCGTGCGCGATCCGCGTCAGCTCGGCCAGCCCACCCGCCACGTCGGGGTCGCGCGCGAGCACCTGGCGGCCGAGCTTGAGCTCGAGGTTCGCGACGACCGACAGGAGGTCCGCGTTGCCGGTGCGCTCGCCGTACCCGTTGACCGTGCCCTGCACGTGCGTACAGCCCGAGTCGACGGCGGCGAGCGTGTTGGCGACCGCGCACCCGGAGTCGTTGTGTGCGTGCATGCCGAGCAGCGCGTCGGGGCCCGCGACCGAGCGCACCTCGTGCACGATCTGCCGGACCCAGTCAGGCAGCATGCCGCCGTTGGTGTCGCACAGCGCCACGACCTCGGCACCTGCCTCGAACGCCGTCGTCACGGCGCGGCGGGAGAAGTCCGCGTCGTACCGGTAGCCGTCGAAGAAGTGCTCGGCGTCGACGAAGACGCGGCGGCCCTCGCGCCGGAGGAACGTCACGGTGTCCGCGATCATCGCCAGGCCCTCGTCCGGGGTCGTGCGCAGCGCACGCTCGACGTGCCGGACGTCGAACTTCGCGACGAGCGTCACGACGGGCGCCTCGGAGTCCAGGAGCGCACGGACCTGCGGGTCCTCGGCCGCCCGGACCCCGACCTTGCGCGTCGCACCGAACGCGGCCAGCTCCGCGTTGCGCAGGTCCAGCTCCTTCGCGGCCCGCTTGAAGAACTCCGTGTCCTTCGGCACGGCGCCCGGCCAGCCACCCTCGATGAACCCCACGCCGAGCTCGTCGAGCATCGGCGCGATCGTCAGCTTGTCGGCCACCGACAGGTTGATGCCCTCCTGCTGGGCGCCGTCGCGCAGGGTCGTGTCGTAGACGTGGAACGTCGACGGCGGGGTCGGGCCGGTCGACGTGGGTTCCGTGGACTGGGTCACGCAGGGCTCCTCGGTGCGGTACGGGCGTGCGTCGGCGAGCGTGGCAGCGGGTGCGCGTCCGGCGGGGGGTGGTGCCGGTGCCTCGTCGACGGACCGCGGGCGGGGGTGGTGCCCACGGTGTCTGGACCAACAAAAAGACCCCCCGGGGGTGCGGGAGGTCTGCGCGTCGGCTGGTCGGCCGACGCGCTACACGATGATGAGAGTGAAGCGGGTCACAGGGGCGATGGTGGCACACCAGGCGCCTCCGCGGCAGCCCGTCCATCATGCGGACGAGTGGTTCCGGTGCGGGGCGGCCCCGTGAACCGGGAGCAACCGGTGCCGAACGGGCGCCCGGTCGCTAGCGTGTGCTGCGACGTCACGCGTCCGCGCGTCCCGACGTCCCGTGCGAGACAGGAGCCGACGATGTCGATCCCCACCTCCGGCCGGCCGCAGGACGAGCCGACCCGCAGGTACGAGGCGGTCCCCCCGGCCGCCGCAGCCCCTCGGCCGACCTCGGCGGCATCAGCCGGTGGCCCGCCGGCCGTGTCTCCCGCAGGGCCCGCCGCGCCCGCGGCAGCACGCACCGAGACCCGCCTCACCGTCGAGACGGGTCGGTTCTGGGCCGGTGTCGCGGCCACCGCCCTCGTCGCCGCGCTCGTGGGCGTCGTCGGGGTCATCGTGCTCGACCAGATCCTGCGCATCGACCTGGTGTTCCGCGACCCCTTCGGCGCCGGGTCACCGATGGGCGCGTACGTCCTCGGCGGGATCCTCGTCGCGGTGGCCGCCGGTGCCCTGCTGCAGCTCCTGGTGCTGACGACCCCGCGTCCGCGGGCGTTCTTCGGCTGGATCCTCGGCCTGGCCACCGTCGTGGCGACACTGCTGCCCCTCACGTGGACCGACGCGCTCGGGTCGGCGATCGCGTCGGGCGTGGTCAACCTGTTCATCGGCATCGCCGTGTGGTCGCTGCTGACGGGCGTCCTGGGCTGGACGGTCCGCCGGGTGGCCGTCTGACGACCGGCCGCCCGGCGGGCCCCCTCAGACGAGCCGGTGCATCCAGCCGTGCGGGTCGGCGGCGCGGCCGTACTGGATGTCCGTGAGCTGTGCGCGGATGCGCGTCGTCACCGGGCCGGCGGTCCCGTCGCCCACGACGAGGTCGAAGTCGTCGCTCGCGAGCCGGCCGATGGGCGTCATCACGGCTGCGGTGCCGCACGCGAACACCTCGGTGATGCTGCCGTCGGCGAGTCCCGCGCGCAGGTCGTCCAGGAGCACGGGCCGCTCGGCGACCTCGTGGCCCGCCTCGGCGAGCAGCGTGAGGATGGACGAGCGCGTGACGCCTTCGAGGATCGTGCCCGACACCGGGGGTGTCACCACGGACCCGTCGGCGTTCACGACGACGATGTTCATGCCGCCGAGCTCCTCGAGCTGCGTGCCCGTGCGGTCGTCCAGGAAGCACACCTGCTCGAAGCCCTTGGCGTACGCCTCCTGCTGCGGCAGCAGGCTCGCCGCGTAGTTGCCTCCGCACTTGGCGGCGCCCGTCCCGCCGGCCCCGGCCCGGTGGTACTCCCGCGACACCCAGATGGAGACGGGCTTCACCCCGCCGGCGAAGTACGGGCCGACGGGCGACGCGATGACCAGGAACTCCGCCTGCCGCGAGGCCCGCACGCCCAGGAACGGCTCCGAGGCGTACATGAACGGGCGCAGGTACAGGCTCGTCTCCTCGCCCGACGGGACCCAGTCGCGGTCCACGTCGACCAGCGCGGTGATCGCGCCGAGGAAGTCGGCCGCGGAGAGCTCGGGCAGCGCGAGCCGACGCGCTGACCGGGCGAAGCGCGCGGCGTTGGCCTCCGGCCGGAACGACCACACCGAGCCGTCGGGCTGCCGGTAGGCCTTGAGACCCTCGAAGATCTCCTGCCCGTAGTGCAGGACCGCGGTGGCGGGGTCGAGCTGCAGCGGGCCGTACCTCTCGACCCGGCGGTCCGTCCAGCCGGCGGCGTGCGTCCAGGACACCCGCGCCATGTGGTCGGTGAAGACGACGCCGAACTGCGGCGAGGCCAGCGCGGCCTCGCGGTCGGCGACGGACGCGGGCGCGTCGCTGCGGTTGATCCGGAACGTGTCGGACGAAGGGGTCGTCACCGTGCTCATCAGGGGGGCCTTTCACCAGGGTCGACGTCGACGGTACCGGTGCGGACGGCCGGGTGGACAGGTGCAGGCAGGAGCCTGCGGACCGACGGACGCGTCGCGCCTGCCGCGGTCGGCTCGACCCCGAGGGTCAGCCGGCGACGCGGGCGGCGAGGTCCTTGCCCACCTCGGCCGTCGAGCGTACTCGCTCGGCCGCACCGCGCTCGGCCAGGTCGGCGGCGACCGCTGCCTCGACCGCGCGCGCGGCGGCGGGCAGGCCGACGTGGTCGAGCAGCATGGCGACCGACAGCACCGTCGCCGTGGGGTCGGCCTTGCCCTGGCCGGCGATGTCCGGCGCGGAGCCGTGCACGGGCTCGAACATGCTCGGGGCCGTGCGGTCGGGGTTGATGTTGGCCGAGGCCGCCAGCCCGATGCCGCCGGTGATCGCTGCCGCCAGGTCGGTGAGGATGTCGCCGAACAGGTTGTCCGTGACGATGACGTCGAAGCGCGACGGGTTGGTCACCAGGAAGATCGTCGCGGCGTCCACGTGCAGGTAGTCCACGGTGACGTCCGGGAACTCGGCGTTGACGGCCTCGACCGTCCGGCGCCACAGGTGCCCCGCGTGCACGAGCACGTTGTGCTTGTGCACGAGCGTGAGCTTCTTGCGCGGGCGGGCCGCGGCACGCGCGAAGGCGTCCCGCACCACGCGCTCGACACCGAACGCGGTGTTCACGCTGACCTCGTTGGCCACCTCGTGCGGCGTGCCGACGCGGATCGCGCCACCGTTGCCGACGTACGGGCCCTCGGTGCCCTCGCGCACGACGACGAAGTCGACGTCACCGGGGGCGGCCAGCGGGCTCGTCACCCCGGGGAAGAGCTTGCCAGGGCGCAGGTTCACGTAGTGGTCGAGCGCGAAGCGCAGCTTGAGCAGCAGCCCGCGCTCGAGCACCCCGGAGGGGACGCCCGGGTCGCCGATCGCCCCGAGGAGGATCGCGTCGTGCGTGCGGATCGCCGCCAGGTCCTCGTCCGTGAGGGTCTGTCCGGTGGCGTGCCAGCGGCGCGCGCCGAGGTCGAAGTCGGTGGTGCGGACCGTCGTGCCCGTCCCGTGCAGGACCTGCTCGAGCACGAGGAGCCCTTGCTCGACGACCTCCGTGCCGATGCCGTCACCAGCCACGACGGCCAGGTTCAGGAGCGAGGACGGGGTCGTGTCAGCCATGGGACCAGCGTAACCCGGTGTCCACGCCTCGGAATCACCGTCTCACGGTTCGGTCAGTCGACGGCGGGCGCCGGACCGTCCTTCGGGTAGACGAGCTCGAACCGCTCCGTCACGACGTCCATCGTCGGCGCGAAGCCCTCGTCGCCCAGCACCCGGCGCCAGTACACCTCGTGCTCCCGCTGCCACGACGCCAGCGAGCGGTCCCCCTCACCCTCCGCGGCGGCGTGCTCCGCACCGACCCGGTCGAACGGCACGACCTCGACCTCGGTCGTGCGCAGCAGTGCCCGCGGGTCGCCCGCGGAGTCCAGCACGATCGACACGTCACCCACCCGCGGCAGCGGCTCGTCGCCGGACGTGAACTCGACCAGCGCGGTGGACGTCGCGGTCTTGCGCCCGTCGAGGACCAGCCCCAGGAGCTCGTCGGCGAGCCGCGCGTCGTCGCCGAACGACCAGGCGGGAGGCGGCACGGCACCGTCGACCGACTCCCCCAGCACCGTGTCGAGCTTGCCCCAGCCCAGGTGCCCGCGCGCCGCGTCCCAGAAGTCGCTGATGCGCGTGTCCTGCGTGCCGGTCTCGGCACCCGCCGTCGGCTGGTCGGTCATGGTCACCCCTCGTCGTCGTCCGCGTGTGCGAGAGCCCCGCCGGGCGAGGCCGCGCCGTGATCCTCCCTCAGGACCTGCCCCGCCGCACCTCCTCCCCGGACGCGAGAGAGCAACCCAGTCGCACTGGATTGCTCTCTCGCGCTCATGCGGGGGGTGGGTCAGCGCGCGGCCGAACCCTCCTGGTAGTCGGTGTCCGACGGCTTGACCCAGGCGAAGAGCTTGCGCAGCTCACGGCCGACCGGCTCGATCGGGTGGTTCTGGCCCTTGGCGCGCAGCTCCTTGAACTCGGGCGCGTCGGCGTCCTGGTCCGCGATGAAGCGCTCGGCGAACTTGCCGTTCTGGATGTCCGCGAGCACGGCCTGCATGTTCGCCTTGACCTCGGGCGTGATGACCCGCGGGCCCGAGACGTAGTCGCCGTACTCGGCGGTGTCGGAGACGGACCAGCGCTGCTTGGTGATGCCGCCCTCCCAGATGAGGTCGACGATGAGCTTGAGCTCGTGCAGCACCTCGAAGTACGCGACCTCGGGCTGGTAGCCCGCCTCGGTCAGGGTCTCGAAGCCGTACTGGATGAGCTGCGAGACACCACCGCACAGGACGGCCTGCTCACCGAAGAGGTCGGTCTCGGTCTCCTCCGTGAACGTCGTCTTGATGCCCGCCGCGCGCAGGCCGCCGATGGCCTTGGCGTACGACAGCGCGAGCTCCCACGCGGTGCCCGACGCGTCCTGCTCGACCGCGACGATGACCGGCACGCCGCGCCCGTCGACGTACTCGCGGCGCACGAGGTGACCCGGGCCCTTGGGGGCGACCATGAGCACGTCGTGGTCCGCGGCCGGCTTGATGTAGCCGTAGCGGATGTTGAAGCCGTGGCCGAAGACGAGCGCCGCGCCGTCCTTGAGGTTCGGCTCGATCTCCTCGCGGTACACGATCCGCTGGACCTGGTCGGGCGCGAGGATGACGACGACGTCGGCACCCGCGACCGCGTCGGCAACCGAGGCGACCTTCAGGCCCTCGTTCTCGGCCTTGGCGCGCGAGGACGAGCCGTCGCGCAGGCCGACGGTGACGTCGACGCCGGAGTCGCGCAGGTTGAGCGCGTGCGCGTGCCCCTGGCTGCCGTAGCCGATGACGGCGACCTTCTTGGACTGGATGACGGACAGGTCGGCGTCGTCGTCGTAGAACAGCTCAGCCACGGTGGATCTCCTCGGTTGTGTCTTCGGTCGTGCGTACGGAGGTGGTGCGGGGGGAACGGATGGGACGGAACGTCACGCGGACCGGCCCACGCGCTCGAGCGCGCGGTCGGTGATCGACCGCGAGCCGCGGCCGATGGCGACGGTGCCGGACTGCACGATCTCACGGATGCCGAACGGCTCCAGGGCTGCGAGCAGCGCATCGAGCTTGCCGGGACCACCCGTCGCCTCGATGACGACGGTGTCCGGCACGACGTCGACGACGTGCGCGCGGAACAGCTGGACGACCTCGAGCACGTGCGTGCGCTGCGTGACGTCCGCCTTGACCTTGACGAGCAGCAGCTCGCGCTGGACCGACGCGGCGTCCTCGAGCTCGACGATCTTGATGACGTTGACCAGCTTGTTCAGCTGCTTGGTCACCTGCTCCAGCGGGAGCGCGTCGACGTCCACGACGACGGTGATGCGGCTGATCTCGTCGTGCTCGGTCGGGCCGACCGCGAGCGAGTGGATGTTGAACGAGCGCCGGGCGAACAGGCCCGCGACGCGCGTGAGCACGCCGGGCTTGTTCTCGACGAGGACGGACAGGGTGTGGCGGGTCATGGCTCGGCTACCTTCCTCAGTCCTCGCGGTCCCACGCGGGGCTGATGCCACGCGCGTACTGGATGGCGTCGTTGCTGACCCCGGCGGCGACCATGGGCCAGACCATGGCGTCGCGCGAGACCGTGAAGTCCACGACGACGGGCCGGTCGTCGATCTCCATGGCCCGCTTGATCGTCGCGTCGACGTCCGCCTTGGTCTCGCACCGCAGACCCACGGCGCCGTACGCGTCCGCCAGCTTCACGAAGTCGGGGACGCGCGCCGTGCCGTGGCCGGTGTTCAGGTCGGTGTTGGAGTAGCGCGACTCGTAGAAGAGGGTCTGCCACTGCCGGACCATGCCGAGCGAGCTGTTGTTGATGACCGCGACCTTGATCGGGATCTCGTTGATCGTGCAGGTGGCGAGCTCCTGGTTGGTCATCTGGAAGCAGCCGTCGCCGTCGATCGCCCACACCGTGCGGGCGGGGTCACCGACCTTCGCGCCCATCGCGGCGGGCACCGAGAAGCCCATGGTGCCCAGCCCGCCGGAGTTGATCCACGCGCCGGGGCGCTCGTACTTGATGAACTGCGCCGCCCACATCTGGTGCTGCCCCACGCCGGCCACGTAGATCGACTCCGGCCCGGAGATCTCCCCGATGCGGGAGATGACGTGCTGGGGCGCCAGGTGCCCGTCCGACGGCTCGTCGAAGCCCAGGGGGAACGTCTCGCGCCAGGCGTCGAGCTGCTGCCACCACGCCTCGAGGTCGGGCTTGCCGTGCTGGCCGTGCTCACGCTCGAGCTCCGGCAGCAGGTCCCCGATGACCTCGCGCAGGTCACCGACGATCGGCACGTCGACACGCTTGTTCTTGCCGATCTCGGCCGGGTCGATGTCCGCGTGCACCACGGTCGCGAGCGGGGCGAACGACGACAGCAGACCGGTCACCCGGTCGTCGAACCGTGCGCCGAGCGCCACGACGAGGTCGGCCTTCTGCAGGGCCGCGACCGCGGCCACGGTCCCGTGCATGCCGGGCATGCCCAGGTGCTGGGGGTGCGAGTCGGGCAGCGCGCCGCGCGCCATGAGCGTGGTCACGACAGGCGCACCGGACGCGTCCGTCAGACGACGCAGCAGGTCGGAGGCCCCCGAGCGGACCACGCCGCCACCCACGTACAGCACGGGCCGGCGCGCTGTCGCGATGAGGCGCGCCGCCTCGCGGATCTGCTTGGCGTGGGGCTTGGTCACCGGGTGGTAGCCCGGCAGCGCGATGTCCTGCGGCCAGGAGAACGTCGTCTGCGCCTGCATCGCCGACTTCGCGATGTCGACCAGGACGGGTCCGGGACGGCCCGTCGACGCGATGTGGAAGGCCTCGGCGATGGTCCGCGGGATGTCGTCGGGGTCGGTCACGAGGTAGTTGTGCTTGGTGACCGGCAGGGTGATGCCGACGATGTCGGCCTCCTGGAACGCGTCCGTGCCGATCATCGAGGCACCGACCTGGCCGGTGATCGCCACCATGGGCACCGAGTCCATGTTGGCGTCGGCGATGGCGGTCACGAGGTTGGTCGCCCCCGGCCCCGACGTCGCCATGGTGACCCCGACCTTGCCCGTCGCGTAGGCGTAGCCCGCCGCCGCGTGCCCGCCGCCCTGCTCGTGCCGCACGAGGATGTGCCGCACCTTGGTCGAGTCCATGAGCGGGTCGTAGGTCGGCAGGATCGCGCCGCCCGGGATCCCGAACACGACCTCGACGCCCGCCTCCTCCAGGGACCGGACGATCGACTGCGCGCCCGTGACCTTCTCGGGCCCGACGTGTCGCGGCGCGTCGGCCGGCGACTCGACGGGGCGGGGCAGCCCGTCCGCGACCGGGCGCGCGGGGCGCACGGGGCTGCGGGGGGGTGCGGGATGGGGACCCTGGACCATCGTCGTCTCCTGCGGGTCGAGTGCGGGTGTGGTCGTCCGGTGCGAGGGGGCCGCGCCGGACGGACGCCGGGCACGAAAAAGCCCCTCGACCCGAGGCACCGGGTTGGACGAGGGGCGAGCGCGCGCGACGAGCGACCTGGGCGGGTGGCGTCAGCCGGCGCGCTCAGGAAGTACTACGAGGATCATCTGCACGCCGTCACCCTACGCCCGCGGGACGGCAGATGTCATCTCACTCCAGGGCTGTCTCACATGCTGGTTCACGCGTCCACTGATCGGACGGCGTCGCTCTGGCCAGCGGGCCGGTGACGCCGCGCCGGCAGGTCAGACCACCGCGCCCCGCGCACCGCCCGCCACGAGCGCGACCACGCACAGCGCCGCCACGGCCATCGCCAGGGTGAACGGCAGCCTGCTGCCCGACCGCAGCACCCCGGCGGCGCCCGCGGTGACGGCCACCACGACCGCCAGGACACCCACCGCGGTCGCGGTGCCGGGCGGCGCGCCGGGCGGACCGAGGACCGCGACCACGACCGCGCACGCGAGCACCGCCGGCGCCAGGACCGCGGTCACCCGCAGACCCAGCCGGTGAGGCAGGCCGCGGACGCCCGTCGCGGCGTCGTCCTCGAGGTCCGGCAGCACGTTCGCCAGGTGCGCACCGATGCCCAGCACGGCACCCACGGCGACCAGCCACCCCGCGGGCAGCCCGTCCCCCGGCCGGGCGAGCACGACGAATGCGGGCAGCGCACCGAACGCGACCGCGTACGGCAGCCACGACCAGGCCGTCGACTTCAGGCCGAGGTTGTAGGCCCAGCCCATCGCCACGACGGCCCCGTGCGCCGCGGCGGCCGGCGGCCCGCACGCGAGCGCCAGCAGCACGCTGACCACGAGCGCGATGAAGGCCGCACGGCGCAGCGTCTCCGGAGTCACGGCGCCGGCGACCACCGGCTTGTCGGCACGGCCCACCGCGTGGTCGCGGGCCGCGTCGAGCCAGTCGTTGGACCAGCCGATCGAGAGCTGCCCGGCCAGGACGACCCCGAGCACGAGCGGCACCGTGCCGGCCGGGGTGCCGACCGCGACCGCGAGCGCGGTGCACAGCGTCGTCACGACCACAGTCGGGCCGAGGTGGCTCGCGCGCGCCAGTGCGACCACGGCGCGTCGGACCGGCGGGCCGGCGACCCGCGCGGCGTCCGTCGAGGTGTCGGGCACGGTGCGACCGTATCCCGCGCCGTCCGACGGCGCCCGTGGCACGATTCCCAAATGTCGCGTCTGCTCGCCGTCGCCACGGCCCTCCCCGGCCCGCCGCGCGACCAGCACGCCATCAGCGAGATCGTCGTCCCCCTCGTCACCGGCGACGACGCGCGCGCGGGCCGGCTGCTGCGCCGCCTGCACGACAACAGCGGCGTGCGCACCCGTCACCTCGCGCTCGCGCCGGACGCGTACGCGGGGATCTGCGACTTCGGGCAGGCGAACGACCTCTACCTGTCCGTCGGGACGGACCTGGCCGAGCGCGCGGTGCGCGACACCCTCGACCGCGCGGCCGTCGACCCCGCCGAGGTCGACTTCATGCTGTTCACCTCCGTCACGGGAATCGGCGCGCCGTCGGTCGACGCGTCGCTCGTGGGACGGCTCGGGATGCGCGGCGACGTCAAGCGGCTGCCGTCGTTCGGGCTCGGCTGCAGCGGGGGCGCCGCGGGCCTGGCGCGCGTGCACGACTACCTGGCGGGGCACCCGCACGACACCGCGCTGGTCGTCTGCCTCGAGCTGTGCTCCCTGACGCTGCAGCACGACGACGCCGACGCCGCCGCGCTGGTCGCGAGCGGCCTGTTCGGTGACGGTGCGGCCGCCGCCGTCCTCGTGGGTGACCAGCACCCGGCCGCGTCGAGCGCCACCGGTCCGCGCGTCGTCGCCACCCGCAGCCGCCTGTACCCCGGCACGCAGGACGACCTCGGCTGGCGGGTGCGCGCGTCGGGGTTCCGCATCGTGCTGTCGGCCGGCCTCCCGGACGTCGTGCACGCGCAGGTCGCCGCCGACGTCGAAGACCTCCTCTCCGCCCACGACCTCAAGCCGGGCGACGTCACCCGCTGGGTCGTCCACGCCGGCGGTCCCCGCATCCTCGACGCGGTCCAGGACGCACTGGCCCTCCCGCCCGACGCCCTCGACGCGAGCCGGGCGTCGCTCGCCGCGGTGGGCAACCTGTCCTCGGCCTCGGTGCTCGACGTCCTCGACCGGACCCTGCGCGACGGTCCACCCGGCGACTCGCCCGGCGTCCTGCTCGCGTTCGGCCCAGGGGTCAGCGTCGAGATGCTCCTGCTGCAGTGGTCCCCGACGAAAGGCTGAACGTGCTCACCCTCTACTTCGTGGTCGTCGGCCTCACCGCCGTGGAGCGTCTCGTCGAGCTCGTCGTGTCCAACCGCAACGCGCAGTGGTCGTTCGACCGGGGCGGCGTGGAGAGCGGCCGCGGCCACTTCCCGGCCATGGTGCTCCTGCACACCGCGCTGCTCGTCGCCTGCGTCGTGGAGGTGCTGGTCGCGGACCGCCCGTTCCTGCCCTGGCTGGGCTGGCCCGCGCTGGTGCTGGTCGTCGCGAGCCAGGCCCTGCGCTGGTGGTGCATCGCCACGCTCGGCCCGCGCTGGAACACGCGGGTCATCGTCGTGCGGGACCTGCCGCTGGTCTCGCGCGGGCCGTACCGCTTCTTCCGGCACCCCAACTACGTGGCGGTCGTCGTCGAGGGCATCGCACTGCCGCTCGTGCACACCGCGTGGGTGACCGCGCTGGTGTTCACGCTGCTCAACGCCGTGCTCCTGCTGCGCTTCCGGATCCCCGCCGAGGAGCGCGCGCTCCAGACTGTGTCGGCGTAGGGCGACCGTGCCGGACACGGACGTCCTCGTCGTCGGAGGCGGGCCCGTCGGTCTGGCGGCCGCGATCGAGGTCCGCCGGCGCGGTCTCGAGGTCGTCGTCCTGGAGCCGCGCGCCGGCACCGTGGACAAGGCCTGCGGCGAGGGCCTCATGCCGGGCGCGCTCCGGCTGCTGCAGGAGTGGGACGTCGACCCGCCGGGTCATCCGCTCGTCGGCATCAGCTACCGCTCCCCCGGCGGCCACGTCGACCACCGGTTCCGTGGCCCGTCGGGCCGGGGCGTGCGACGCACCGTCCTGCACGACGCCCTGCGGGGACGCGCCGCGGCGCTCGGTGCCGTGACGGTGGGAGGGCGGGCCGACGACGTCCGGGTGACCCCCGCGGGTGTCGTGGCGGGCGGGATCTCCGCACGCCACCTGCTCGCGTGCGACGGGCTGCACTCGACCGTCCGGCGTCTCGTGGGGCTGGAGCCGGCCGCCCGACGCCGTCGGGACGGCCGCCAGGACGGTCGGCGCTACGGCCTGCGGCGGCACTACCGGCTCGCCCCGTGGACCGACCTGGTCGAGGTGCACTGGTCCCCGGCCGCCGAGGTGTACGTGACGCCGGTCGGCCCGGACCTCGTCGGCGTCGCCCTGCTCGGGCCCCGGGGGGTGACCCTCGAGGCGGCCCTCGCGTCGCTCCCCGAGCTCGCCGCTCGCCTGGACGGTGCGCACGCCGGTCCGGTGCGGGGGGCCGGGCCGCTGCGGCAGCGCAGCACCCGCCGCGCCGCCGGGCCCGTCCGGCTCGTCGGCGACGCCTCGGGCTATGTGGACGCGCTGACCGGCGAGGGGCTGCGGGTCGGGTTCGCGCAGGCGCGGGCGGCCGTGGCGACGCTCGACGACCCGGCGGCGTACGAGCGGGCGTGGCGGACGGCGACGCGCGACTACCGGGTCCTGACGTCCGCCCTGGTGGCCTGGGCGGCGTCCCCGCTGCGCCCGACGCTCCTGCCGGTCGCGCGCCGGGCCCCCGCCCTGTTCGCGGCCGTGGTCGAGCGACTCGCCGCGTGACGCGTACGTCGAGGTGGGCCTGGTGACTGCCCCGTACGGTGGTGCGAGGCGCTGCGACGACGACGAGGGCGGTGGGACCGTGCGGACGACGACGGCAGGCAGGGTGGGCACGACGACCACGGGCGCGGCCCTCGCCCTCCTCCTGACCGCGTGCTCGGGCGGCTCGGGGACGACGCCGGAGACCGCGACACCGACGGCGGCGCCGTCGTCCGCCGCTCCGGCACCGAGCGCGACGACCTCGGACGGCCCGTCGCCGGCCGCCTCCGCGCCCGCAGGTGCCGAACCGACCGCCGGGCTCGACGGCTTCACACCGCCCGGCACCGAGGCCACCGCCGAGGGCGACGCCGCGGCGTACGTCGTGACCCAGGTGCGCACCGGCGAGCACGAGGGTTACGACCGCGTCGTGTACGAGCTCGCGGGCGGCGAGGGCACGCCGGGCTACCGCGTGGGTTACGTCGACCAGGCGGTCGAGGACCCGAGCGGCGAGGTGCGGCAGGTCGACGGCGACGCGATCCTGCAGGTCTGGATCGTCGGGACGACGTACCCCGCGGAGGGTGGCCCCCCGGAGTTCTCGCAGGACCTGCGCCCCACCGGAGGCGACGTCGACCACGTCGTGCGGCCCCTCACCTTCGAGGGCATGACCCAGTCCTTCATCGGCGTCGACGACGCGCCGCGGCCGTACCGGGTGCTGGTGCTCGCCGACCCCGTGCGCGTGGTCGTCGACGTCCAGGACGACTAGGTCCCGGCCACCGCGAGCGAGCGCGACGAGAGCGCCCACCCGCGCGTGGGTGTCAGCCCTCCGCGGGGTCCATGTCGAACGCAGGCAGACCGTCGATGCTCGTGCGGTTCTTCAGCCGGCGGTACGCCGCGCGACCCTCGACCCCCTTGCGAGCCATGTACTGCGGCAGCAGGTCGCGCTCGCCGCGGTAGTCCATGAGGGGGACGCCGTACCCGCAGGAGTCGGAGACGCGCTCGACGTCCACGACGACGACCGCGCGCGCTCCCCGGGCCTCGTCGAGGTCACCGTCGAAGTGGGCGAGGAGGTCGTCGAACCCGTCGTCGTACAGCGTGACGAACCGGCCGCGGCCGTGCAGACGCACGATGTCCGGCGGACCCTCGAACGCGCAGAACATCAGCGTGACGCGGCCGTTCTCGCGCAGGTGCGCGATGGTCTCCGACCCCGACGCGGTGAGGTCCACGTAGGCGACCGTGCGCTCGTCGAGCACCGCGAACGTGCCGCCGACGCCCTTGGGCGAGACGTTGACGTGCCCGTCCGGCCCGCTGGGCGCCGTCGCGACGAAGAAGACGTGCTGCGCGAGCAGCCACGCGCGCATGCGGTCACCGATGTGCTCGTGCACCTTGGCCATCAGCGCATCATGCCAGCCGTCACTCGCGCGTGACGGGCGGGTCCGTCACCCGGTCGGCGCACCGGTGCGCAGCACGACGGCCTCCCACGGCCGCAGGGTCACCGCTCCCCCGGCCACCCGGGCCGGCTCGGCGTGGTTCCCCAGGACGACCTCGGCGTCGTCCCAGCCGGGCCCGACCTCGACGGTCTGCTCGTCGCCGGTGAAGCTGCCGAGCACGAGCAGGCGCACACCGTCGAGCGCCCGCGTGAACGCGTACACGTGCGGGTGGCCGGGCAGCAGCATGGTGAAGTCCCCGAGTCGCACGACCGGGTCGTCGTGCCGCAGCGCGATCAGGCGACGGTAGTGGTGGAACACCGACGACGGGTCGGCACGCTCCGCCGCGGCGTTGACGGACCGGTGGTTGGGGTTGACGGGCAGCCACGGCTCGCCCGTCGTGAACCCGGCGTGCCGCGAGGCGTCCCACTGGACGGGCGTGCGCGCGTTGTCGCGGCTCATCGCCATGAGGCCCGCCAGGACGACGTCGTCGCTGACGTGCCCTCGTTCCCGCGTCTCGGCGACGTACCGCAGGGCTTCGATGTCGCGGTAGTCGTCGAGCGACGTCAGGTGCGCGTTCGTCATCCCGAGCTCCTCGCCCTGGTAGACGTACGGCGTCCCGCGGTGCAGGTGCAGCACGGTGGCGAGCATCGTCGCCGACTCGCGGCGGTACTCCCCGTCGTCGCCGAAGCGCGACACGATCCGCGGCTGGTCGTGGTTGTCCCAGTAGAGCGAGTTCCAGCCCACGTCGGCGAGCCCGGCCTGCCAGCGGCCGAGCACGGCCTTGAGGTCCCGCAGGTCCAGCGGGCGCGGGTCGTACTTGCCGCCGGGGCCGTGGTCGAGACCGACGTGCTCGAACGTGAACACCATGTCGAGCTCGCGGCGCGCGGGGTCGGTGAACAGGACGCCGTCCTCGACGGTCGCCCCCGGCGTCTCCCCCACCAGCAGCAGGCCGTCACGACGCCCGTCGAACACCTCGTGGTGCATCTCCTGCAGGTACTCGTGGAGCCGGGGGCCGTGCACGTACTGCGCGGACCCGTCGCCGAGCGCGCCCGTCGTCGGCGGGCCGTCGGCGAGTGAGCCGTCCTCGGCGACCACCTTCGAGATGAGGTTGATGACGTCCATGCGGAACCCGTCGACACCCCGGTCGAGCCACCAGCGCATCATCGCGTAGACGGCCTGCCGGACCTGCGGGTTCTCCCAGTTGAGGTCGGGCTGCTTGCGGCTGAACAGGTGCAGGTAGTACTCGCCCGTCGCCTCGTCGTACTCCCACGTCGGGCCGGAGAAGAACGATCCCCAGTTGGTCGGCTCGGCACCGGGCGTGCCGGGCGCCATGCCGGGCCGGGCGGGGCGCCACCAGTACCAGTCGCGCTTCGGGGAGTCCACGGACGACCGGGACTCCACGAACCACGGGTGCTCGTCGCTCGTGTGGTTGACGACGAGGTCCATCACCACCTTGATGCCCCGGGCGTGCAGGGCGGCGACCACCTCGTCGAGGTCCGCCAGGGTGCCGAACAGCGGGTCGACGTCCTGGTAGTCGCTGATGTCGTACCCGTTGTCGTCCTGGGGGCTGCGGTAGATCGGGGAGAACCAGACGACGTCGACCCCGAGCTCGACCAGGTGGTCGATCCGCTGCAGGACGCCCCGCAGGTCCCCCACGCCGTCGCCGTCGGAGTCCTGGAAGGACCGCGGGTAGATCTGGTAGACGACCGCGCCGGTCCACCAGGGGGCGTCGTCGACGGTGAAGGTCATGGCAGAGGCGCTCCTTCTCTCGGGGGTGCCTCGACCGTCGCACGGTCGCCGCTCCCGCGCACGCGCTCCGCCTCCTCCGGACGTGCGGCGCGAGGAGATCGTGCGCGCGGCACGCGAGGAGTTCGCCGCGCGCGGCGTCCGCGGGACCACGTTCCAGCACGTGGCCGACCGCGTGGGTGTCACGCGTGGCCTCGTCTACCACTACGTGGGCGACATGGACGCTCTCGTCGAGCTGGTCGTGGACGCGTCCATCGCCGACTTCGTCGCGGACGTGCGCCGGTGGGACGCCGCGCGCCGTCCCGGCGACATCGACGGCGCCGTCGTGGAGTGCGTCGCCCTCCTCCGGCGCCACGTCCACGCCGACGGCACGGCGCCCTCACCACGTCTCGACGACGTCGCGACGTCGTTGCAGTTCCTCGACCGCGCGGTCGAGGCGGTGGTCGACACGCTCGAGCAGACCACCATCCCCGCCTACGCGGCTCGGCACACCATCGAGATCGCGCACGTGCGCGAGACGTTCGTCGTCCTCGTGCACGGGCTCGTGGCGCTGGTCCGCTCCCAGCCCGACACCCCGGACGACGTGCTGGCCACGATCGTGCGGCAGACGTTGCGGCTGGCCACCCCCACCCCTGCCGCCGACTGACGGAAGGGCCGCGCGCCGGCTCAGCGGGGAGGCCAGGTCCCGCCGCCCCAGCCGCCGGCCCTGCCCGCGGTCGCGGTGGCCACGACCGACGCCGTCGTCGCATCGCCGGGCGTCTCGTGGTACCCGCCGAGCGTCGGGCCGCCGGCGGTGCCGCCGACGGCGAGCCGGTACTGCGCGCCGACCACGAGGCTCGGGTGCGAGACCACGACGTTGCCGGTCGGCTTGCTCGTGCGGAACGACGTCACCACCGTCCCGTCCGCGGCCAGCACGTGCAGGAGGACCCCCGCCGGCTGCTCGGAGCTGAGCGACACCCACGTCTGGGGCGACGACGCGGCCGGCGTGCCGACGAGGCCGCCGGAGCTGACGCCCGCCACGGTGCCCCCCGTGATCTGGAAGTCACCGTTGACGTCGACCGCGCTGTTGATGAACTCCGTGGGGCCGTTGACGACGACGAGTCCGCCGGACATCGCGGCGGTGCCGTTCGAGTCCAGGCCGTCACCGGTCGCGGAGTCGAGCAGGATGCGGCCCCCGCTGATGGTGACCGTCACCCCCGGGACGGCACCCACGGCGTCGGGCGACGCGGGGTCGGACGCGTTGACCGCGTCGTCCGTCGCGGTGACGCCCACCAGGCCGCCGGAGATCTCGACGACCTTGGCCTCGAGCCCCTCGTGCGACCGCGTGACCGACAGCGCACCGCCGCTCACCACGAGCCGCTCGGCCGCGTCCGCACCGTCCCCGAGCGTCGCGAGCGTGGCGCTGCCCGACGCGACCGTGATCGTGCCGTCGGAGTGCAGGGCGTCGTCGTACGCGTCCACGCTGGACGTGCCGCCGCCGATCACGACGGCCACGTCTCCGACGACGCCCTTCGCGCCGTCCCCGGCACCGGCGACACCACCGCCCGACGTCACGTCGAGGTGCCCGCCGGAGACGACGACGTCCGAGGCGGCCGTGACGCCGTCGTCCCCCGACACGATGCGCACGGCACCGCCCGCGAGGTGGACGAAACCCTTCTCCGGGGCGTCGTCGTCGGACTTCAGGCCGTCCCCGCCTGCGGCGACGTCGAGCGTGCCGCCCGTCACGACGAGGTAGTCCTTGCCGCGCACGCCGTCGTCCGCGGCGACGACCGTGAGGTCCCCGCCCGCGACGACGAGACCGTCCTTCGACGCGATCGCGTCGTTCGCGTTGCCGCGCACCGTGAGCGACCCGCCGCCCGTGATCGTGAGGTCCGCCGTGGAGAAGAGGGCCGCGTTCGGCTCGTCCTCCCCCTCGGGGTACGTGTAGGTGGCGGCGTCCGTGAGGGCGTTCGTCGTCCCGTCCTGCAGCACGACGACGACGTCACCCGCCTCGCTGACCTGCAGGGGCGCGCTCGTGGTGGAGGTGACCGACGCGCCGTCCAGCACGATCCGCACGGTCCCCTCGCCGGCCGACGCGACGACGAGAGCACCGTCGGTCAGGGCGCCCCGGACGCGGTACGTGCCGGGTGCGGAGATCGTCACCGTCCCACCCTGCGCGCTCGCGCCCGCGCCGGTGACGGCCGCCGTCCCGCCGGCCAGGTCGATCGCCGTCTCGCTGGCCGTGTCCCAGTCCAGCGCGTGGTCGGTGCCGTGCGCCGCCACGTTGGCGGCGAGCACCTCCTGCACCACCTGCTCCGTGGTGTCCGCCGCTGCCGGCGCCGTCCCGAGCACGCTCGTCACGATCGCTGCAGCCACCGCCGCGGTTGTGGTCCCTCGTCGCATCCGTCGCTCCTTCGTCCGGTGTGCTGCCCGCACACGGGACCAGGCAAGCGCCTCGGCGTCACGGCGTCTGCCTGCGAAACGTTCAGGGTCCTGACCGAAACATCGCAGTCGGACGCCTCACCCCAGCACGGCACCCTTCGACGCGGACTGCACGAGCTTCTGGTACTTGCCGAGCACGCCCCGGGTGTACCGAGGGGGCAGCGGGGCCCAGCCGTCGCGTCGTGCCGCGAGCTCCGCCTCGTCGACGACCAGGTCGAGGGTCGCGTGGGCGACGTCGAGCCGGATGCGGTCGCCGTCACGGACGAACGCGATCGGGCCGGCGTCGACGGCCTCCGGCGCGATGTGCCCCACGCACAGGCCCGTCGTGCCTCCCGAGAAGCGGCCGTCGGTCACGAGCAGGACGTCCTTGCCGAGGCCCGCCCCCTTGATCGCGCCCGTGATGGCGAGCATCTCGCGCATCCCGGGACCGCCCTTGGGGCCCTCGTACCGGATGACGACGACGTCACCGGCCTGGATCGTGCCGTCCTCGAGCGCGTCGAGCGCGGCACGCTCGCGCTCGAAGACCCGTGCGGTGCCCTCGAAGACGTCGGAGTCGAAGCCTGCGGACTTCACCACCGCGCCCTCGGGAGCCAGCGACCCGGACAGGATCGTGATGCCGCCCGTGCGGTGGATCGGGTTGTCGAGCGCCCGCAGGATCTTGCCGTCCGGGTCGGGCGGGGCGATGTCGGCGAGGTTCTCCGCCACCGTGCGTCCGGTGACCGTCAGGCAGTCGCCGTGCAGCAGGCCCGCGTCGAGCAGCGCCTTCATCACGACCGGCACGCCGCCGACCCGGTCGACGTCGTTCATGACGTAGCGACCGAACGGCTTGAGGTCACCCAGGTGCGGCACGCGCGCCGCGACCCGGCTGAAGTCGTCGAGCGTCAGCTCGACCTCGGCCTCGTGCGCGATCGCCAGCAGGTGCAGCACCGCGTTGGTCGACCCGCCGAACGCCATGACGACGGCGATCGCGTTCTCGAACGCCTCCTTGGTCATGATCTGCCGTGCCGTGATGCCCCGGCGCAGGAGCTCGACCACGGCCTCGCCGGACCGGTGCGCGAACTGGTCGCGCCGCCGGTCCGCCGACGGCGGCGCCGCGGAGCCCGGGATCGACATGCCGATGGCCTCCGCGACCGACGCCATGGTGTTGGCCGTGTACATGCCGCCGCACGCGCCCTCGCCCGGGCAGATCGCGCGCTCGATCCGGTCGACGTCCTCGCGGCTCATCAGCCCGCGCGCGCAGGCCCCGACGGCCTCGAACGCGTCGATGATCGTCACGTCCTTCTCGGTGCCGTCCGACAGCTTCACCCAGCCGGGCATGATCGAGCCGGCGTAGAGGAACACCGACGCCAGGTCCAGACGCGCCGCGGCCATGAGCATGCCGGGCAGTGACTTGTCGCAGCCGGCCAGCAGCACCGAGCCGTCGAGCCGCTCGGCCATCATCACGGTCTCCACGCTGTCCGCGATGATGTCCCGGCTGACCAGCGAGTAGTGCATGCCCTCGTGGCCCATCGAGATGCCGTCGGACACCGAGATCGTGCCGAACTCCAGCGGGTACCCGCCCGCCGCGTGCACGCCGTTCTTCACCGCCTTGGCGAGCCGGTCGAGCGACAGGTTGCACGGCGTGATCTCGTTCCACGAGCTGGCGACGCCGATCTGCGGCTTCGCGAAGTCGTCGTCCCCGAGCCCGACGGCCCGGAGCATGCCGCGCGCGGCGGTCGCCTCGAGCCCGTCGGTGACCTGCCTCGACCGCGGCTTGATGTCGATGCCCGGTGCCGGCTGCGCGTGCGATGACGTCATGGGCCGACCCTAGTCACGCCGCGCGCCCGGCGCCCGGACGCCGCGGCGACGATGTCAGGATAGGGACGTGACCATGCCCTTCACCGCCCGCCGCCCGTGGATGATCGCACCGCTCCTGTGCGCCGTGCTCCTGTCCGGGTGCTCGCAGGGCGATCCCGCGGACACCGCGGACCCCACCTCCACGCCGACCGCCGCACCGAGCACCACGCCGTCGGCGACCCCCGAGGCGCCCCCGGCCGAGGCGGAGCCCGCGGCGCCCGTCGGCGACGGCGGACCCGAGGCGAGCTTCCGCACGTGGCTCGCCGCGAGCCGCGCGCCCGACGCGGCCACCGCGTGCGCCTACATGACCCCTGAGCTCACGCAGCGCATGATTGACGAGATCGGCGCGGTGTTCCCGGGCATCACCGACTGCCCGTCCATGATCGAGACCACGGCCGCCTTCTACGCCGCCGCCGGCCAGTCGTCCGAGACGTTGGTCGAGCTGCGTGAGCAGACGGCCGACAGCGCCGTCCTGCACGTCACGTACTCGGCCGGCAGCTGCGGCCTCGTCGTCCTGCAGCCGGGCGACGGCCACTGGGTCCTGGACGAGCGCTCCGACGAGGCCTGCTGAGAGCGGGTCAGCCCCGCCGCAGCCGGCTCACGTCGCGCACGGCACCCCGGTCGGCGCTCGTCGCCATCGCCGCGTACGCCTGCAGTGCCGGCGACACGTAGCGGTCGCGGTCGACCGGCTGCCACGGGTTCTCGCGCGCCTCCATCTTGGCGCGACGCTCGGCCAGCACGGCGTCCGGCACGTTGACGCGGATGAGCCGCGTCTCGACGTCGATCTCGATCTCGTCGCCGTCCTCGATCAGCCCGATCGTGCCGCCGGCCGCCGCCTCGGGGCTGACATGCCCCACGGAGATGCCCGACGACCCGCCGGAGAACCGGCCGTCGGTGATGAGCGCGCACACCTTGCCCAGGCCACGGCCCTTGATGAACGATGTCGGGTACAGCATCTCCTGCATGCCGGGTCCGCCCGCGGGGCCCTCGTACCGCACCACGACGACGTGCCCGGGCTCGACCTGCTTGCGCAGGATCTTGTCGACCGCCTCGTCCTGCGACTCGCACACCAGCGCGCGCCCGACGAAGTGGAACACGTCCGGGTCGATGCCGGCGGTCTTGATGATCGCGCCGTCCTCGGCGAGGTTGCCGCGCAGGACCGCCAGACCACCCTCGACCGTGTACGCGTGCGCGACGTCGCGGATGCACCCGTTCGCGGCGTCGGTGTCGAGGGACTCCCAGACGTTCGACGTCGAGAACGCCTGGGTCGTGCGGACGCCACCCGGCGCCGCGAGGAACAGGTCCAGCGCCCGCTGCGTGGCCTTGCCGCCCCGGACGTCCCAGTCGTCGAGCCACGCCCGCAGCGTCGGGGTGTGCACGCTCGTCACGTCGTGGTCGAGCAGCCCGCCCCGGTCCAGCTCGCCCAGGAGCGCCGGGATGCCGCCCGCCCGGTGCACGTCCTCCATGTGGAAGTCCGGGTGGTTGGGTGCGACCTTCGACAGGCAGGGCACGCGGCGGCTGATGGCGTCGATGTCGGCGAGCGTGAAGTCGAGCTCCGCCTCCTGCGCGGCGGCGAGGATGTGCAGCACCGTGTTGGTGGAGCCGCCCATCGCCACGTCGAGGGTCATGGCGTTGCTGAAGGCCGCCTTGGTCGCGATCGACCGGGGCGCCGCCGTGTCGTCCTCGTCGTCGTAGTAGCGGCGCGCGAGGTCGACGATGGTCCGGCCGGCCTCGAGGAACAGCTCACGGCGCGCGGTGTGCGTCGCGAGCGTCGAGCCGTTGCCGGGCAGCGAGAGCCCGAGCGCCTCGGTGAGGCAGTTCATCGAGTTGGCCGTGAACATGCCGGAGCACGAGCCGCACGTGGGGCACGCGTTCTCCTCGACGCGGCCCAGCGCCTCGTCGGAGACGGCGTCGTCGGCCGAGTAGTTGATCGCGTTGACGAGGTTCAGCGGCGTCCTCGCGACGCCGTCGGCGACCACGGCCTTGCCGGCCTCCATCGGCCCGCCGGACACGAAGATCACCGGGATGTTCAGCCGCAGCGCGGCGTTGAGCATGCCGGGGGTGATCTTGTCGCAGTTGGAGATGCACACGATCGCGTCGGCGCAGTGCGCGTTGACCATGTACTCGACCGAGTCGGCGATCAGGTCGCGGCTCGGCAGCGAGTAGAGCATGCCGCCGTGGCCCATCGCGATCCCGTCGTCGACGGCGATCGTGTTGAACTCCTTCGCGACGCCACCCGCCTCGCGGATCGCGCCCGCGACGAGGTCACCCATGTCCTTGAGGTGCACGTGCCCGGGGACGAACTGCGTGTACGAGTTCGCGATCGCGATGATCGGCTTGCCGAAGTCCTCCGTGCTCATGCCGGTCGCACGCCACAGCGCGCGCGCGCCGGCCATGTTGCGACCGTGGGTCGAGGTACGAGAGCGCAGTGGACGGCTCATCGCGGGGGTCTCCTTCGCACGGGTGACGACGCCACCTCGCGGTGACGCCCCGACACGCTACGTCGCCACGTCGCACGGCGTGTCGCGCGTCCGACCTGTGATCCGCCGGCGGTCGCTGCTCACACCGCCGGCGGACGTCTCAGAGGACCGTGACGCCGGTCCAGCGCGGGTCGTCGAGGGTCACCGGGTACGTCTCCCCCGCGAGCACGACGCTCGCCTCGACGTCGCGCTGCGCGCACGACGGCCCGACCCACACCTCGAGCTCGCCCGGCTCCACGACGCGTCGGCCCGAGCGGTCGGTGAACGCGAGGCGTGCCGCGGGGATCGTGAGCAGCACGTCGGCGCTCTCGCCCGCCTGGAGCTCGACCCGGTGGTAGCCGAGGAGCTGCGCGACCGGCCGCGTCACGCTCGCGACGACGTCCTTGCCGTACACCTGGACGACGTCGGCTCCCGCACGCTCACCCGTGTTGGTCACCGTGACGGTCACCGTCAGGCCGCCGCTGGTCGACGCCCCGGGCGCGACGCGCAGGTCGGCGTGGGTGAACGTCGTGTACGACAGGCCGTGCCCGAAGGGCAGGGTCGGCACGGTGCTGAGGTTGGTGACGTCACCGTCGCCGCCCAGCGCGGGGTGCAGGTAGGTGTACGGCTGCGCACCGGCGGACCGCGGCAGGCTGACGGGCAGACGCCCGGAGGGGTTGACCCGACCGGTGAGGACACCCGCGAGGGCGTTGCCACCCTCCTCGCCCGGGAAGAACGCCTGGACCGCGGCGGCGCACCGGTCGAGTGCCCAGTCGACCGCGTAGGGACGGCCGGTGAGCATCACGAGCACGACCGGTGTGCCCGTCGCGAGCACCGCCTCGACGAGCTCGCGCTGGACGCCGGGGAGCTCGAGGTCGTCCCGGTCGCAGCCCTCGCCGACCGTGCCGCGGCCGAACAGGGCGGCGTGGTCGCCGACCACCAGGACCGCGACGTCCGCGGCGCTCGCCACCGCGACGGCCGCGTCGAAGCCCGAGCGGTCGTCGTCGTCGACGGCGCAGCCCGGCGTGTAGGTGATCTCGCCGTCGCTGTGCTCGCGCCGCAGCGCCTCGAGCACGGTCGGCGTCTCGATGCCCACCGGGGTGCCGGGGTGGTGCGCGAGCACGTGGTTGAGGAAGGAGTAGCAGCCGAACAGCGCGGCGGCCCGGTCCGCGTTGGGGCCGACCACCGCCACGCGCGCGTCCGGTGCGAGCGGAAGCGTGCCGTCGTTGCTCAGCAGCACGAGCGACCGCTCGGCGAGCAGGGCGGCGACCTCGCGGTGCGCCGGCGAGTCGAGGTCGACGTCCGTGGGCGGCTCGTCGTCGAACCGCGCGTCGAGCAGCCCGAGCTCCTCCTTCTGCGCGAGCGCGCGCTGCACCGCGCGGTCGACGAGCGCCTCGTCGACCTGCCCGGCACGCACCGCCGCGGCCAACGGGGCCAGGTACGCGTCACCGGTCGGCAGCTCGATGTCGACGCCGGCCGCGAGCGCCTGCCCGGCGGCACCCGCCAGGTCCTGCGCGGTGTGGTGCAGCAGCTGGAGGAACGCGACGCCGAAGTAGTCGGCCACCACCGTGCCGTCGAAGCCCCACCGCTCGCGCAGCAGCCCGGTCAGCAGGGCGGGGTCGGAGGCCACCGGGACTCCGTCGATCTCGTTGTACGACGACATCACCGACCGCACGCCGCCGTCCAGCACCCCCATCTCGAACGGCACGAGGAGGACGTCGGCGAGCTCGCGGCCGCCGGCGTGCACCGGCGCGAAGTTGCGGCCGGAGCGGGAGGCGGAGTAGCCGACGAAGTGCTTGAGCGTGGCGTGCACGCCCGTCGACTGCAGCCCACGCACGTACGAGGTGCCGAGCGTGCCGACGAGGTAGGGGTCCTCGGAGATGCACTCGTCCACGCGACCCCAGCGCGGGTCGCGAATCACGTCGAGCACCGGCGCCAGCCCCTGGTGGATGCCCAGCGAGCGCATGGACTCGCCGATGAGCTCGCCCATGCGGGTCACGAGGTCCGCGTCGAAGGACGCACCCCAGGCCAGCGGCGTCGGGAACGTCGCGGCGCCCCAGGCCGACAGCCCGGTGAGGCACTCCTCGTGCACGAGCGCCGGGATGCCGAGGCGGGTCTCGTTGACGAACCACCGCTGCTTGTCCCAGAGCCATGCCGCGCGCTCGGCCGCGTCCACCGGGCGGGTGCCGTAGACGCGCGTGAGATGGCCGAGGCCGTCCTGGATCGACTCGTCGAGACCACGGGGAGCCTCGAACTCGCCCTGGAGCGGAGCGACGGCCTCGCCCTCGCTCTTCTCCCAGAAGCCGACGATCTGCGCCAGCTTCTCGTCGAGCGTCATGCGGGCCAGGAGGTCGCGCACCCGGTCCGAGACGTGGGTGCCGACGGGCAACTCGAGCTGAGTCACGGGACTGTCTCCTTCAGGTGCGCGTCCGCCACGATGCGGGCACGGGCCGTCCGGGGCCCCGCGCGCACGGCGCACGGAGCCCCCGGACAGACCAGGGTGGGGATCGTCAGGGGGAAGGGCTCAGCCCTTCACTGCCCCCTGCAGACCGCTGACGATGCGCTTCTGCATCGTCAGGAAGAACACCAGCGCCGGGATGACCGCGAGCGAGGTGAACGCGAGCACACCGGCCGTGTCGGCCGAGTACTGGGTGGAGAAGTCCGCGACCCCGAGCGGCAGCGTCTTGAGCTTGGGGTCGTTGAGCAGGAGCAGCGGGAGCAGGTAGCCGTTCCAGGAGCCCACGAACGCGAGCACACCGGTGGTCACCATGCCAGGCCCCGACAGCGGGACGAGGATCCGCCAGAAGAACCCGATGCGCGACGCGCCGTCGAGCATCGCCGCCTCCTCCAGCTCGTTCGGCAGCGCCATGAGGAACGGCCGGAGGATGACGATCGTCATCGGGAGCGCGAACGCCGCCTGCGGCAGTGCCACACCCCAGTACGTGTTGGTGAGATGCAGGTCACGGACCATGAGGAACAACGGGATGATCGCGACCGTGAGGGGGAACATCAGGCCGATGACGAACACGTTGAAGAGAGCCTGGCGTCCCTTGAAGCGGTAACGCGCGAGCGGGTAGGCCGCCATCACACCGGCGACCACGACGATCGCCGTGGTGACCGCCGCGATGATGACCGAGTTGAGCGCGTACTGCCAGAAGCTTCCGGACGTCAGCACGCCGGTGTAGTTGGTGAAGATCCACGGGTCCGGCAGGCCGACCGGGTTGGCCCCGAGCTGACCGTTCGAGCGGAACCCGCTCAGGACGGCGTACACGACGGGCGCGAGCGTGATGCCGCCGATCAGGACGGAGGCGACGTAGACCCACGGGCTGACCGAACGCCGGCTCTGCGAACCGGACCGGGCGGCCCCCCGCGAGCCGCGTGACGGCGGGGCGACGACGGAGGTCATCGGGACACCTTCTTCCGGCGCTGCTTCGGCTTGTCGTCTCCCGCGTCGCGGTTCATCACGAGCTTCTGGAAGAGCCCCGCGATGACGAACGAGATGACGAAGAGGATGATCGCGACCGCGGACGAGTAGCCGTACTGGCTGCGCTCCGTGCCCTGGCGGATCAGGTAGGTCGCCATGGTGGAGGTCGCGTTGTCCGGACCGCCCTTGGTGAGGATCCACACCATGTCGAACAGCTGCAGCGAGCCGATCATCGACAGGAACATCCAGGTGCGGATGGTCGGGCCGAGCAGCGGGATCGTGATCTTGCGCTGCGTCTGCCACCAGCTCGCGCCGTCGATCGACGCTGCCTCGTTGAGCTCCTCGGGAACCCCCTGGAGGCCGGCGAGGAGCAGGACGATCGCCAGACCGCAGTACTTCCAGGTGAGGACACCCATGACGGTCCACAGCGCCACGCTGGAGTTGGCGAGCCACGCCTGCGTCACGCCGCCGAGGCCGATGGCCTCGAGGAACGCGTTGACGCCGCCGGACGGCTGCAGCAGGAGCTTCCAGATGACGCCGGCCACGACCTCGGCCAGGACGTAGGGGACGAACACGATGACGCGCATCGCGGTCTGTCCCGGGAACTTGCGGTTGAGGAGCAGCGCGATCAGGACGCCGATCGGCAGCTGGATCGCGATCGACAGGACCGCGATCGTCAGGTTGTTGGTCACGGACCGCTGGAAGATCGTGTCGCCCAGCGCCATGACGTAGTTCTGGAAGCCGACGAAGTTGTCCATCGGTCCCAGGCCGTTCCACCGGAAGACCGAGTAGCGCGCGGCCTGGACCACGGGCAGCAGGACGAAGGTGGCGAACAGCAGGAGCGCGGGCGCCACGAAGAAGAAGATCTCGAGGCGCTTGCGCCATGCGTTGGACGACGCTCCGCGCCCCCGCGGCCCGGAGGCCACCGACCAGGCCGTGGCCTGGTCGGTGGCACCCGGGTTCACTGCGGTGGCGGCAGCAGCCCTGGTTGCGTGCCCCCCGCGGGGGGTCAGGTCTCCTGCCACGTCGGTCACTGCTCGAGTGCAGCTGCGGACGTGATCGCGTCGACGATGCCCTGCGACGTCCCGTTCGAGTTGAACACCGAGACGATGGCGTCGTTCATGGCGCCGCCGATGTTCTCGCCGAAGGCCGTGTCGAAGTACAGCTGGACGTACGGCGCCTCGTTGCGGAAGCTCAGCAGCTGAGCAAGCTCAGGCGCTGCGACGAAGGCCGTGGCCGACGGGAGGGTCGGCAGACCCATGTCGAGCTCCGCGAAACGCTTCTGCTGGTCGCTTGCCAGCAGGAACTCGATGAAGTCGACGCAGACGTCGGGCGACTTCTCCGAGCACGCCCACGCGTCACCGCCACCGAGCTGCGCGGCGGGGTCACCCTCGCCACCCTCCACCTCGGGGAAGGGGAACCAGCCGGTGTCCTCGCCGAGGCCCTGCTCGTCCTCCGTCAGGCCCTGCATGACGCCGGGCTCCCAGTGACCGGCGAGCTCCATCGCGACCTTGCGGTTCGCGAGGAGACCGGAGGCCGACTCAGGCGTGCCCTGGGCCTCGGTGGCCTCGAAGCCCGTGTTGAACGGCTGCTTCGAGATGAGCTCCTCGAGGCTCTCGCCCGCACGCACCCAGCAGTCGTCCGTGAAGTCGAACTCCTGCGTCGCGGCCTCGAGCGCGTCCTTCGAGCACTGGCGCAGACCGAAGTAGTACCAGTAGTGCGCCGCCGGCCAGCCGTCGCCCGCGCCGACCGAGATGGGCTCGATGCCCGCGGCCTTCAGCTTGTCGACGGCGTCGTACAGCTCGTCCATCGTCGTCGGGTTCTCGGTGATGCCCGCCTGCGCGAACATCGCCTTGTTGTACCAGAACCCGACCACGCCGATCGAGAACGGCAGCGAGTACACGCGGTCGTCGACGGTCCAGCCGTCGACCGAGCCACCGATCGCCGAGATCGTGTCAGCGGCCGACTCGGTGATGTCCTTCGTCAGACCTGCCTCGACGTGCGACTTGAGCTCGCCGCCGCCACGCTCCATGTAGATGTCGGGCGCGGAGTCCGACTGGAACGCGGCGTCGAGCTTGGTCAGCATGTCCTCGTGCTGGAGGGCGCTCACCTCGATCGTGACGCCAGGGTGCTCCGACTCGAACTTGTCGGCCAGCTCGTCGTAGTAGTCCTTGCCGGCGCCGGTGTTCGAGTTGTGCCACCACGTGAGGGTGACGTTCTCGTCGCCGGAACCATCGGTGGCGTCGTCGCCGGCGCTCCCGGAGCTGCAGGCGGTCGCGATCATCGCTACCGCTGCGCCGAGCGCGACCGCGCGCAGTGCCGCAGTCCTCTTCATCTTTGAATCTCCTCGTCGTCGCTGAGAGGTCGGACGGCGCCTAGGTTGACAGCGGTCCAGGAGTGGTGTCAATCGATGTCGATAACGTTATCGACACGATGTCCTATGATCACCGCGTGGACTCGCTCCCCCGCGTCAAGATGGCCGATGTCGCCCGAACCGCCGGGGTCTCCGTCGCCACTGTCTCCAAGGTCGTCAACGGACGCTACGGCGTCTCACAGCGCACACTTGAGCGAGTGCAGGAAGTGATCGCGGACCTCGGCTACGAGGCGAGCCTCGGCGCGCGCTCGCTGCGGTCCTTCCGGACCAATGTCCTCGGCATCCTGGTCGCCGAGTTCGAGCCCTTCTCCGCAGAGCTCCTCAAGGGCGCCGGCGCCGCGGTCATGGCGACCGGTTACGAGCTGCTGGCGTACTCGGGAGGCGGGGGCTCCGCCGAGGTCGGCTGGGAGCGTCGGTACCTCTCGCGCCTGTCCGGCACGCTCATCGACGGCGCCATCATCGTGACCCCGACGGTGGTCGAGGCGCGCCCCGGCGTGCCCGTCGTCGCGGTCGACCCGCACGCCGGTCCGACCGGTCTGCCGACCGTCGACTCCGACAACCTCGCAGGTGCGGTCCTCGCGACCCGGCACCTCCTCGAGCTCGGCCACCGCCGGATCGCCTTCCTCGGCGGCCGTCCCGACCTGGCGTCCGCGCGACTTCGTGACCAGGGTTTCCGCAGCGCGATGGCCGACGCCGGGGTCCCTGTCGACGAGACCCTCGTCGGGATGGGCGACTACCGCAGGGGGACGTCGCAGGAGCCGGCGCGCGCGCTGCTCGACCGCCCGGACCGGCCCACCGCCGTCTTCGCCGCCAACGACCTGTCGGCGCTGGCCGTGCTGGACGTCGCCCGCGACCTGGGACTCCGGGTCCCCACCGACCTGTCGGTCATCGGCTTCGACAACGTCCCCGAGTCGGCGCTCAGCTCGCCACCGCTGACGACCGTCGCGCAGCCCCTGCAGGCGATGGGGGCCGCGGCACTGGTCCTGCTCGTCGACCTGATCGCCGGCAACGACGTCCCGAACCACCGCCGGCTGCCCACCGAGCTCGTCCCCCGCGCCTCGACCGCACCACCGCGCACCGACGACTGACGGGCGAGCGACACGCCGCCGACGGGGTGAGGTCTGCGCACCGGCGCGCACCGCACCATGTCACCGACGCGCAGCGACCTCCTCGTCCGTCTCCGCGCCCTCCCGGATGCGCCGGGTCACCCAGGGCGCGAGCGCGAACATCGCACCGGCCAGCACCAGGCTCACGAGCCCGATCCCACCGAAGAAGGCGGTCCGGCTGACCCCGTCGGTCACGGTGATCAGCTGGGCGGTGATCGCCTGCCCCGCAGCCGGCGCCAGGAACCACAGCGCCATCGCCTGGCCACGGAAGGCCAGCGGCGCGAGCAGCGTCGTCGCGGCCAGGCCGACCGGTGACAGGCACAGCTCCCCGAGCGTCTGCACGACGTACACGACCACCAGGACCCACCACGGCGAACGACCGTCACCGGCCAGGGCCGAGGCCCCCGCGAGGAACACGAAGCTCAGCGCCGCGAGGGTCAGCCCGATCGCGAACTTCACGGCGGTCGACGGCCGGTCCCCCAGGCGCACCCAGAGCCACGCGAACACCGGCGCGAGCAGGATGATGGACGCGGGATTCACGGACTGGTAGAGCACGGGCGAGAACGTCACGCCGAAGACGGTCGTGTCGGTGTCGTCCCGGGCGTACTGCGAGAGCGTGTTCGACGCCTGCTCGAAGATCATCCAGAAGAGCATCGCCGCGACGAACAGCGGGATGTACGCCCGCAGGCGCGACCGCTCGGCCGCGTTCACGCGGGGCGACCGGAACATCACCAGGAACATCACGATCGGCGCCGCGAACGCGAGGTAGGACAGCGCGTCGATGACGACGCCGAGGACGCCGCTCGTCTGCCCACCCGACCGGGTGACCAGCCACGCGAGCCCTGTCGCCGCGATCACGGCCAGGGCGATCAGCCCTGCCATGCGGACGACGCCCGGTCGGTCGGCGCGCGTCAGCGGGTTGGGCACCGTGTCACCCGCTCCGTGCAGGGCCTTGCGACCGAGGACGAAGGCCACCAGCGCGATCGCCATGCCGACGGCCGCGACCGCGAAGCCCGCGTGGTACCCGCCGATCCCGCGGGCGAGCTGCACGAGGAACGGGGCCGAGAACGAACCGATGTTGATGCCCATGTAGAAGATGGAGAACCCCGAGTCGCGTCGCGGGTCGTCCCGCCGGTACAGCTCGCCGACCATGCTCGACACGTTGGGCTTGAGCAGGCCGGTGCCGAGCGCGACGAGGATGATCCCGGCGTACGCGGTCCAGTGCGCGGGGACCGCCAGGCTGACGTGCCCCGCGGCGATCACGACGCCACCGGCCAGCACGGCCCGGCGTGCGCCGATCACGCGGTCGGCGAACCAGCCGCCGATGACGGTCACGAGGTAGACGGCCGAGCCGTACACGGCGACGAGCGCCGCGCCCGTCGCGTCGTCGAGCGCGAGCCCGTCGTTCGCGAACGTGTCGGTGAGGAAGTAGAAGAGGATCGCGCGCATGCCGTAGTAGCTGAACCGCTCCCACAGCTCGGTGGTGAAGAGCGTGAACAGCCCGAACGGGTGCCCGAAGAAGGTCACGCCGCGGCGGGCCCCCACCCCCGGTGCGTCGTCCCCGGCCTGCACGTCCGCGGCTTCGCTCATCACGCCATCGTGACGTCGGCGTGAGCGGCCCGCACCCCGGCGGGCCCCGCACGCGCGGTCTCAGGTGCGGGCGACCTCGTTGACGGGCGGCTCGCCCGCCAGCAACGCGGTCAGCTGGCGGCGCACGAGAGCCGCGACCCGTGGGAACGTGGCGTCCGTGTTGCCGCCCTGGTGGGCCGTCAGCAGCAGGTGCGGTGCGTGCCACAGCGGGTGGTCGGACGGCAGGGGCTCGGGGTCGGTGACGTCGAGCGCCGCACGCAGCCGGCCGGCGCGCAGCTCGACGAGCAGCGCGTCGGTGTCCACGACCTTGCCGCGCGCGACGTTGACGAGCAGCGCACCGTCCTTCATCCGGGCGAGCGCGGCGGCGTCGAGCAGGTGGTACGACTCGCGCGTCAGCGGGATCGCCAGCACCACGACGTCCGCCTCCGGGAGCAGGTCCCCCAGCTCGGCGACGCCGTGCACGTGCCCGTCCGCGTCGTCACGGGCCGTCCGCGCGACGCGGACCAGGTCCACCTCGAACGGCCGGAACCGTGCCACGACCGCCCGCCCGACCGACCCCTGCCCGACGACCAGCACCCGGCGGTCGGCCAGCGACGGCCCGAACGGGTTGTCCCACCGCGCCTCCCCCATGGCACGGACCGCACGGGGCAGGTCACGCTGCACGGCCAGCGTCAGGCCCACGGCGAGCTCGGCCGTGCCGGCGTCGTGGACGCCACGCCCGTTGCACAGCACCACACCCGGCGGCAGGTGCGGGCGTGCGTGCTCGTAGCCCGCGCTCGGCAGCTGCACGTAGCGCAGCCGCGGCAGGTCGCGCAGCACGTCGAAGCCGCCGGGACGGACGAAGTAGTGCGGGATCACGACCAGGTCCACGTCGGCGGCCGTCCGGGCGTCCAGCGCACCCTCCAGGTCCCAGCGGACGAGCCGCAGGTCGTCGGGGTGCGCCGCCGCGAGGTCACCGAGCCGGTGCAGCAGGTCGTCGTCCGGGACGGTGGCGGTGAGCACGGTCGTCGTCAGCCGCCCACGCGTCCGGCGCGGTACTCGTCCTCGAGCATCGACATCACGACGGCGTCGCACCAGCCCTCACCGTCGCGGTACGCGTCGCGGCGACGGCCCTCGCGCCGGAACCCGATGTTCTCGTACAGGGAGATCGCACGCGTGTTGATGCTCAGCGCCTCCAGCTCGACGCGGTGCAGCCCGAGCCCGTCGAACGCGAACCCGAGCACCAGCTCGATCGCCTCGGTGCCGTAGCCACGGCCCCGGTAGGCGGGGCGCATGGCCAGGCGCAGCCCGGCGCACCGGACGTCCTCGTCGACGTCGTTGAGGACGATCTCGCCGTGGTACTCGTCGTCCGCGCTGGTCGTGACCGCGAAGTCGTAGCGCCCCTGCGCCGCCTCACGGCTCGCGCACCACGCGCGGACCTCGTCCTGCGTGAAGACGCGCGTCGTCCCGGTCAGACGGTTGCCCTCGGAGTCCGTGAGCATGTCCCACATCGCGTCGGCGTCGTCGGGCCGGATCGGTCGCAGGACGATCATCTCGCCCTGCAGGCTCGGCTTCTGCATCGTGACCTCCGTCGGCTCACCATCGGTGCCTCCGCATGGGACACCACCACCGACTGCCCTCCGGCGTGCGTCGCATCGTACAAATCCCGCGTGACCGGGAGGTTGCGACACGACGCACGCCGGACGGGCGGGTCGGGTCCTGCCGTCAGGCGTTGACGCGCTCCAGGACGAGCTCGCGCACCCTGCCCGCGTCCGCCTGGCCCCGGGTCGCCTTCATGACCGAGCCGATGATCGCGCCGACCGGGCCGAGGTTGCCGCCGCGGATCTTCTCCGCGATGTCCGGCTGCGACGCGAGGGCCGCGTCGATCGCCTCGAGCAGCGGGCCGTCGTCGGACACGACCTCCAGGCCGCGGGCGACGACGACCTGCTCGGGATCGCCCTCGCCGGCCAGGACGCCCTCGAGCACCTGCCGCGCGAGCTTGTCGTTGATGCGCCCGGCGTCCACGAGCTGCTGCAGCGCGCCGATCTGGGCCGGCGTGATCGGCAGGTCCGCGAGCTCGACCTCCTGCTGCTTCGCGGTGCGCGCCAGCTCGCCCATCCACCACTTGCGCGCGGCGGCCGGGCTCGCGCCCGCCGCCACCGTGGCCTCGATCAGCTCGATCGCACCGGCGTTGACGACGTCGCGCATCTCGGCGTCGGCGTAGCCCCACTCGCCCTGCAGGCGACGCCGACGCGCGGCCGGCAGCTCGGGCAGCGCAGCGCGGATCTCCTCGATCCACGCGCGGTCCGGCACGATCGGGACGAGGTCCGGCTCAGGGAAGTAGCGGTAGTCCTCGGCGTCGGACTTCACACGTCCGGCCGTCGTGATGCCGGTGTCCTCGTGCCAGTGCCGCGTCTCCTGGACGATCGTGCCGCCCGCGTCGAGGATCGCCGCCTGGCGGCTGATCTCGTAGCGCACGGACCGCTCGACCGACCGGAACGAGTTCACGTTCTTGGTCTCCGTGCGCGTGCCCAGCGGCGAGTCGGGCGTCGCGCGCAGGGACACGTTGACGTCGGCGCGCACGTTGCCGCGCTCCATGCGCGCCTCGGACACGCCGAGCGCGCGGAACATGTCGCGCAGGGTCTGCACGTACGCGCGCGCCACCTCGGGCGCCCGCTCGCCGGCACCCGTGATCGGCTTGGTGACGATCTCCACGAGCGGCACGCCGGCGCGGTTGTAGTCGACCAGCGAGTACTCCGCGCCGTGGATGCGCCCGGTGGCGCCGCCGACGTGCGTGTTCTTGCCGGCGTCCTCCTCCATGTGCGCGCGCTCGACCTCGACCCGGAACACCGTGCCGTCCTCGAGCTCGACGTCGACGAAGCCCTCGTACGCGATGGGCTCGTCGTACTGCGACGTCTGGAAGTTCTTCGGCACGTCCGGGTAGAAGTAGTTCTTGCGGGCGAACCGGCAGGACTGGGCGATCGAGCAGTTCAGCGCCAGCCCGATGCGGATGGCGTACTCGACGGCGGTGCCGTTGACCGCCGGCAGCGCACCGGGCAGGCCCAGGCTCGTGGGCGTGATCTGCGTGTTCGGCTCCTCGCCGAAGAACTGCGCGGCACCGTCGAACATCTTGGTGCGCGTGCCGAGCTCGACGTGCACCTCGATGCCGATGACCGGGTCGAACCGGGCCACCGCGTCGTCGTAGTCGACCAGGTCGACGTCGGTCGTCGTGCTCATCAGGCTGCCCCTCCGGCCAGCTCAGGGGCGCGGCCCAGCAGCGGGCCCTCCCAGCTCGTCTCGAGCAGCGCCTCGAGCGCCGCCCCCACGCGGTACAGCCGGGCGTCCTCGCGCGCCGGCGCGAGGATCTGGAACCCGACCGGCAGGCCGTCGTCCGACAGCCCGTTCGGCAGCGACATGCCCGGCACCCCGGCGAGGTTCGCCGGGATCGTCGCGACGTCGTTGAGGTACATCGCCAGCGGGTCGTCCAGCTTCTCGCCCAGCTTGAACGCCGTGGTCGGCGCCGTCGGGGAGACCAGCACGTCGGCCGCCTCGAACGCCGCCGCGAAGTCCCGCTGGATGAGCGTGCGGACCTTCTGCGCCGACCCGTAGTAGGCGTCGTAGTAGCCCGCGCTCAGCGCGTACGTGCCGAGGATGATGCGGCGCTTGACCTCGTCGCCGAAGCCCTGGCCGCGGGTCGCGGCCATGACCCGCTCGGCCGTCACCGGGCCCTCGGAGGGCTCGACGCGCAGGCCGAAGCGCATGCCGTCGAACTTCGCGAGGTTGCTCGACGCCTCCGCGGGGAGGATCAGGTAGTACGCGGCCAGCGCGTACGCGAACGAGGGGCAGGACACCTCGACGACCTCGGCGCCCGCACCGCGCAGCGCGTCGAGGGACTCCTCGAAGCGTGCCAGCACACCCGCCTGGTAGCCCTCGCCCTGCAGCTCACGGATGACGCCCACCTTCACGCCGCGCAGGTCGCCGCCCGCGCCGGCACGCGCCGCCGCGACGTAGCCCGTCGCGGGGTCGGTCAGCGACGTCGAGTCGAGCGGGTCGTGCCCGCCGATCAGCTCGTGCAGCAGCGCCGAGTCGAGGACCGTGCGCGTGCACGGCCCTGCCTGGTCGAGGCTGCTGGCCAGCGCGATGAGGCCGTAGCGCGACACGCTGCCGTACGTCGGCTTGACGCCGACGGTGCCCGTGACGGCTGCGGGCTGGCGGATCGAGCCGCCGGTGTCCGTGCCGATCGCCAGGGGCGCCTCGTACGCCGCGACGGCCGCGGCCGAGCCGCCGCCGGAGCCGCCCGGGATCCGGTCGAGGTCCCAGGGGTTGTGCGTGTTGCCGTAGCCCGAGTGCTCGGTGGACGAGCCCATCGCGAACTCGTCCATGTTGGTCTTGCCGAGGATCGGCAGGCCCGCGGCCTTGAGGCGCTGGACGAGGGTCGCGTCGTACGGCGGCACCCAGCCCTCGAGGATGCGCGAGCCGGCGGTGGTGGGCAGGCCCCGCGTCACGACGACGTCCTTGACGGCGATCGGCACACCCGCCAGCACGTGCAGGTCCTCGCCCGCGGCGCGTCGCGCGTCGACGTCGGCCGCGGTCGCGAGCGCCTCGTCACCCGCGACGTGCAGGTACGCGTGGACGGCGGGCTCGACGGCGGCGATGCGGTCCAGGTGCGCCTGCGTCGCCTCGACGCTGGTCACCTCGCGTGCGGCCAGTCGGTCGGCGAGCTCGGCTGCGGTCAGCCGGGTCAGGTCGGTCACGTCACTCCTCCCCGAGGATCTGCGGGACGAGGAACTTGCCGTCACGGGCCGCGGGGGCCTGGGCGAGCACCTCGTCACGGTCGAGCGGCGTGACCGGCTCGTCGGCACGGAACACGTTGGTCAGGGGCAGCGGGTGGCTCGTCGCGGGGACGTCCGGGGTGGCGACCTCGGACACGCGGGCGACGGACTCGACGATGACGTCGAGCTCCCCCGCCAGCCGGTCGAGCTCGGCGGGCGTCAGGTCGATCCGGGCGAGCGCGGCGACGCGCGCGACCTCGTCGCGGGAGAGGGTGGACATGGTCCATGAGTCTAGTCGTGGGTGGGTGACCCCTGTCCGCCCTACGCCGCGGCACCACCGACGGCCGGCACCCCGCCGCTACCGTGACGCCCGTGACCGGACGCTACGAGCGGCTCGACCCCGCGGCGGTGTGCGCCACGGTCGACCGCCTGCACGCACGCATCGCCACCCGCTTCCCCGACCGCAACCTGCGACACGTCGCCGCCGAGCTCGCGGGGCTCGTCAGCGACGTGGGTGAGCAGGAGGCCCGGACCCGGCGGCACGAGCACGTGGCCCGTGTCGCGTCCTTGGTGGCGGTCGTGCTCGTCGTCGGGGCGACCGTGTTCGCCCTGGTGATGGCGGTGCGCGACGCCGTCGCCGCCGCCACGTCGCTGCGGGCCTTCGAGTGGCTGCCCGTGGTCGAGAGCGCCATCAACGACACCGTGTTCGCCGGGATCGCGGTGTGGTTCCTGCTCGCGGTCCCCGCGCGGCTGCAGCGCGCGGCGACGCTGCGCCGGCTGCACCGGCTGCGCTCGCTCGCGCACGTCATCGACATGCACCAGCTCACCAAGGACCCCGAACGGCTGCGCCCGGGGTTCCGCACCACGTCGCAGTCCGTGGACGTCGGCCTGGACGCCGACGGCCTCGCCGCGTACCTCGACTACTGCACCGAGCTGCTCAGCCTGGTCGCCAAGGCGGCCGCGCTGTGCGCCGAGGAGTCGACGGACGCAGTCGTGCTCGACACGGTCAGCACCGTCGAGAACGTCACGGGCGGCATGTCGACGAAGATCTGGCAGAAGATCGCGACGCTGGACCTGCCTGCGGTCAGCCGACCTGCGACGTCGCCGCGCTGACGAGGGCGAGCAGCGCCTCGGCATAGGCGTCCGCCGCGTCGTCGGCGGTGAAGACGCGCTCCGGGCCGCCGGCGACCTCCACGAGCACCTGGTACCGCCCGTCGGTCGACCGGGCGAGGCTGCGGAAGGTGCCCCCGAGCAGCTCACGCATCTGGTCCTCGCGCGGCAGCCAGAGCGCGTCCTCCTGGCGCACGGAGTCCAGCGCCCACTCGGTGGTGCCGTTGAACCCGAGGACGGTCCCGGTCGAGTACTCGTGGGCCTCGACGACCATCTCGGAGATCGTGAAGACCTCGCCCCCCATGTCGGCACCGCGGATCACGAACCGGTCACCGGCTCGAGGGTGCCACTGCAGCCCGGCGGCCTCGAGGGCCACGGCGTTGTCCGTCGACAGCATGGGACCAGTATCGAGGGTGCGCGTGCGATCGGCCGCCCGGACGTGCACCGTGGGCGCGGCTAGTCAGCAGACTCCCCAAGCCTCTCGATTCTCCTGACTGCCGGTGCGCCCCGCGTTCTCCCTCTCGCCGGCACGCGTAGTGATCTGAGTCGCATCAGTTCGGGTGAAACGGCTCGCAGAGTGAGCTACTACCAGGTCGCACGGGTATGGTCCGGGCTATGGCCCTCCTCGACACCATGTGCCTCGATGTTCGCGAAGTTCGCGTACGCGTTGCGGATGGCGCTGCCGCGGACGGTCTCACCGACTGGGAGCGCGTCGAACTAGCGCGCCGGTACCGCCGCTCGATGGTTGCGAGCGAGCAGGAATTGTCTGACGTGGCCGAGTGGCTTCGCCGGAAGCGTGCTGCGCTGGTCTAGCGCGCGGGCCGAGCACAAGGTTGCGCTGACTCAGTTCATCTGTACGGACCCGGCGAAGAAGCAGTACGAGAAGCACCGCGGCAAGCATCACCCGAAACCGTGGGAACTCGAAGTGCAGAGTCACCTGCGCGGTCTACGGGTCCCCGTGTCGGCGGACGAGGCGCTTCTGCTTGGCTTCGACGGCGAGGGTCTCGCCGCCACGGCTCATTTCGGGCTGGACGACACCAACCAGCAGTTCATGATCTGGGCCGTCGCCTGTGCACAGCGGACCCGGGGGCAGCACCTCGGTCGCGAGGCTCTGACTGTCGCGTTGGATCTGATGAGCCGCACGAAGGCCCGCTACGAGTTGGATTGTGGCGTGTTCACGCACGTCGACCCGCGCAACGTGGCGAGCAGGAAGATGTGCGTCGACGCCGGTTTCGAGTTCCTCGGAACGTATGAGGGGTACGAGTCATACGTTCGTGACCTCTGATCCGCGCGGCAGACGCGACGCACGGCCGCTAGTCGGGCCTACAGCGATCCTTCGACGCGGTCCACGTCGTCGCCATCCACGTTCAGGATCGCGTGCCAGCTTCCGGCGCGGATGCTTCCTAGGGCTTCGAGCGGGAAGACGATCGTGTGAGTGTTGCCAATCCGCTGTGGAGTGACGTTCGGCCCTGCGGCGTACTGCATGGGAGAAACGTGGTCGGACCAGAAGGTCGCGATGAGTCTGCTGTCGAGGAGCTTGAAGCCGATCTGCCGGACATCGTCACCTGCTTCACTCACGAAGGTGGTGGAGTACAGCACGGCGCCACGGGTTGGTTCGGTGCCCTCGGTCGTGTACGTGAGCACGACGTCGTTGAGGCGGACCTTAACGCTGGCGTCAGTCAGGCGGTACGTCATGCAGTTACGGTCTCAGGAGTGCGCGGGTCGGTGGCTCCGACACGCTGCGACGGGCGACGGGCTGGCCTGACGAGCAGGGCTTCAGAACTTCGCCGCCCGTCCCAGGTGGGTGGATCGTGGTTGATCTAAGCGCACGCGGGCTTCCAGCCCGGTCCGCACGTCCTGCCCCGGTTGCACGCGGTAGGCGTACCGGTGCGCAGGGCGGAAGCCCAGCGCCCCGTACATCCGCAAGGCCGGGTCGTTGTGGGCCTCGACCTGGAGGAACGCACGACGCGCGCCGTGCTCCCGTGCGGCGGCGAGTGCCTGCAGCGTCAGCGCGCGTCCGATCCCGCGGCGCCTGGCCTGCGGGACGACCTGCAGGCACGACAGTGCGACCCAGTCGTCGACGACCGCGGCCCGGATGACGGCGACCGCCGTGCCGTCGGCACCGATCGCGGTCAGGTACCGCGCGGGGGCACCGGCGACGATCGCACGGGACGGCTCGCGCGCGCCGCCCTTGCCGCCGAGCCACAGGTCGAGCCAGACGTCGTCCGGGACGTCGGCGGCGCGGACGCGCACGCCGCCACCGAGCGTTCCCGGATCGCCGTCGGCAGGACGCACGGTGGCGTCCAGGTCCCGCACCAGGACGTCGGTGACGGCGGCGACCGCGTACCCGCGGGCGTCGAGCAGGGCGGCGAGCCCTGCGGGGTTCCCGGGGTCGCCGACCCGGAACACGGCGGGCGCGCCGTCGTCGCGGTACAGGCCCTCGACCCGGCCGACCGTGCCCGCCAGGTCGTCGACGTCACGCAGCGCCAGCGTCGAGCTGGCACGCCGGGTCACGCCGCCCGACAGACCGACGCGCCAGCCGTCGACCTCGACCACGCGCAGCGGTGGCCACGACGCGGACTCGGTGGCCGCGGACGGCGGCACCGGCGCGTGCCAGGCGTGCACGCGCATCGTGAGCTCGTCGGTCCAGTCGCGGTCCGGCTCGGCGACGAAGCCGAGTCGTGCGTACAGCCGGTGCGCGGCGTGCATCGTCTCGAGCGTCGACAGCACCACGCGGCGGTCACCGCGACCGACGGCCTCGCGCAGCGCCGCCACGACGAGCTGCTCGGCGACGCCCGACCGGCGCGCCGCGGGGTCGACCGCGAGCATGCGCAGCTCGACCTCGCCGTCGCGCGCGATCTCGGCGTAGGGCGACCCCGGTGTCGCCAGCGTGATGGTCCCGAGCACCCGCTCTCCGGCCGCGCCGTCGGCGTCGCGCGCCACGGCGACGAGCACGGTGGCGGCCGCCGCCCTGGCAGCCGCGTCCCGCAGCTCGTCGACGTACCAGTGGTCCGCCTCGACGAGCCCGTCGGCGACGTAGGCGTGGGCGGTCACCTGGCCGACCTGCGCGAGGTCGGCGGCCGTCACGCGCCGCACGGTGGGCGGGCCGGCGGGGGCGGCGGCGCTCACCGGTCCGCCGACGTGCCGGTCGCCACCTCGTCCGTCGTGGCGTGCTCGGGTGCGGCCCCGTCGGCGTCCTCGACCGCAGGCGTCGCGACCGCGCCCGGGCCCCCGGCGAGCAGCGCCTCGAACCCCGCCTCGTCGAGGATGGTCAGCCCCAGCTCACGCGCCTTGGCCTCCTTGGACCCGGCGTTCTCGCCGACGACCACGAAGTCGGTCTTCTTCGACACCGAGCCCGAGGCCTTGCCACCCCGCACGAGGATCGCCTCCTTGGCGCCGTCGCGGCTGAAGCGCTCGAGGCTCCCGGTCACGACCACCGTCACGCCCTCCAGCGTGCGCGGGGTCGACTCGTCGGCTGCGTCGGCCATGACGACCCCCGCCGCCGCCCAGCGGTCGACGATCTCGCGGTGCCACGGCTCGGCGAACCAGTCGAGCAGGGACTGGGCGATCGTCGGCCCCACCCCCTCGACCCCGGCGAGCCGCGCCACCGCGGCCACCGGGTCGAGCTCGCCGCCGTCCTGGGCCGTCGGGTCCACCACCGCCCGCAGCGCGGCCATCGACCCGAACTCCTGGGCCAGTGCCCGGGCGGCCGTCGGCCCGACGTTGCGGATGCTCAGCGACACGATCGCGCGCCACAGGTCCTTGGTCTTCGCGAGGTCCAGCTGGTCGAGCAGGGTGCGCGCCGCCTCCGAGGGCTCCCAGTCGGGCAGGGTCCGGCCGTCCGCCTCGGCGGCCGCGCGCTGCGCCTTCGTGTGCTTGAGCGTGCGCCGGAACGGCGTGCGTCGGCGCACCGTGCCGTCCGCGTCCTCCTTGGGCAGCCCGGTCTCCGCGTCCCGGACCACGACCTCGACCTCCGCGAGCCGCGCGAGGCTCGCGGAGCGCACCCGGTCCACCTCGTCCGCGGGCGCGTCCGGCCCGTAGCCCACGAGGTCGAAGAGGTACGCCTCGTTGGGCACCGGCGGCGTCTCGGGAACCTCGGGCTGCGTCAGGGCAGCGGCGGTGACCTCGCCCAGCACCTCGATGTCGAACGCGCCGCGCGACCCGATGTGCTCGAGCCTCCCGCGGACCTGCGCCGGGCACCCCTGCGCGTTGGGGCACCGCAGGTCGACGTCGCCCTCGCGCATCGGGCGCAGGGGCGTCCCGCACTCGGGGCAGTCCGCGGGCATGTGCCACTCGACGCGTGGCACGTCGTCGTCCGGGGCCTGGGGCGCGGGCCCGACGATCTCCGGGATGACGTCGCCGGCCTTGCGCAGCACCACCATGTCGCCGACGCGCACACCCTTGACCCGGACCACGTCCTGGTTGTGCAGCGTCGCCTGCCGCACGGTGCTGCCCGCCACGAGCACGGGCTCCATGACGGCGAACGGCGTCGCGCGGCCGGTCCTGCCGATGCCGAGCTCGATCGCCAGCAGCCGCGTGTTGACCTCCTCCGGTGGGTACTTGTAGGCGATCGCCCACCGCGGCGCCCTGCTGGTCGCGCCCAGGCGGCGCTGCAGCGCGATGTCGTCGACCTTGACGACGACTCCGTCGATCTCGTGCTCGACGTCGTGCCGGTGCTCGCCGAAGTGGACGATGCGCGCCCAGACGTCGTCGAGCCCGGAGACCACACGGCTGTGGGAGGACGTCGGCACGCCCCAGCCCGCCAGCAGGTCGTACACCTGCGACTGCCGGTCGATCCCGGTGCCGCGCCCCTCCCCCCACGTCAGCGCCCCGATGCCGTGCGCGTACATCCGCAGGGGGCGTGACGCCGTGACGCGCGGGTCCTTCTGGCGCAGGGACCCCGCGGCGGCGTTGCGGGGGTTGGCGAACGGCGCCTTCCCGGCGGCCACCTGCGCCTCGTTGAGCTCACCGAACGCCTCGACGGGCAGGAAGACCTCGCCGCGGATCTCGATGAGGTCGGGGTGGGTCGCGGGGTCGCCCGCCAGCACGTCGGGGATCGTCGGGATCGTGCGGACGTTGAGCGTCACGTCCTCGCCCGTGCGGCCGTCGCCCCGCGTCGCCGCGCGCACCAGGCGCCCCTTCTCGTACAGCAGCGCGATCGCGAGCCCGTCGATCTTTAGCTCGCACAGGTACTCGACCGGTCCGGCGCCCTCGAGGTCACGGTGCACCCGCTCCGCCCACGCCACCAGGTCCTCGCGCGAGAACGCGTTGTCGAGCGACAGCATGCGCTGCACGTGGTCCACGGCCGTGAACTCGGTGGAGAACGTGCCACCGACGCGCTGCGTGGGCGAGTCCGGCGTCCGCAGGCCCGGGTGCTCGTCCTCCAGCCGCTCGAGCTCGCGCATCCGCGCGTCGTACGCGGCGTCGGACGAGCTCGGCGCGTCACGCACGTAGTAGGCGAACTGGTCGGCCCGGACCTGCTCGGCCAGCTCCGTCCACCGGTGCCGGGCCTCGGCCGGCACGTCCTGCTGGTCGGTCACAGGGGTCGCGTCGTTCACGTGCCCATCATGACGTGCGCCACCGACACCGGCGGACCGGCGTGCGTCGGTCGCGTCGACGTCATGAGGGCTCGACGGTCGGTGCCGCGCCCGTCCGTCCGTCCCGCCCTGCTCCGGAGGCCCGGTGCACGGTCCGCACCGGCCGCAGGGCGGCGACCGTCCCGGCGATCCCGCCCACCGCGAGGACCAGGGCACCGGCCGTCACGGCCACCGGCACCGACGCGACGACCACCTCCTGCCGCGTCCCCTCGACCTCCCACACGCACACGGCACGCGCGGGCAGCAGCTCGTAGCGGATCTGCACACCCGCGCCGCCCTCGTACGCGGCGACGCACGGCTCGGTGCCCGCGGCGGACGCCCGCAGGGTCGTCGTGCCGATGCCGAACCACCCGACCGCGAGCACGACGAGCCCGACCAGCGCGAGCCCCGACGCGACGAGCAGCGCGAGTGCACGACGCCGCGACGTGACACGGCGGCGGGGCAGCCCGGCGCTCATGCCTCGGCCCGTTCGGCGACGATGCCCGCGGCCCGCACGAGCCCGGCGAGCGCGCCACGCGCACCGTCGGGGGTGGCACCCTCGGGCGGCGCCCCGGCGAGGAGCACCACGTCCCGCAGGCCGCCGGCGGGCAGACCCACCGTGCGCCACGGTCGCAGCAGGACGTCGGCCTGGCCGGCGACGTCCGGACCGGCGCACTGCGACGACGCCTGCGACGGCAGCTCCGCCCAGAGCACCTTGCCGGCCTCGACGACCCCCGCGACCTCCTCCCAACCGCGTTCGCCGATGCCGCCGACCGCGAGCGCGGCGGCGTCCACCGACGACGCGCGCACGGCCGCGAGCGCGGACCAGGCGCTGCCGCCGTGCACCGCGACCGTGGACGCCCCGGCGGCACGCACGGTGTCCGCGAGCGCGCTGAGGCCCTCGGCGACGACCGGTCCCGGTACCCGTCGCAGCGGCGCGCGGCCCGAGAACCCCGGGACGGCGCCCGCCAGCACGGGCGCGAGCAGCGGCTCGCGCAGCAGCACGCGCACGTCGGCACCGGGCACCACGCGCCGCAGGTCCGCGACCCGTGCGGCGATCCCCTCGCTGCTCGACACGACGACGTCCCGCAGCGCGCCGGGGTCGGAGAGGATCTTGTCGCCCCGCGCCAGGTAGACGTCCGCCGCGAGCGTGAACGGCCCCAGGACCGGCAGCACGAAGCCGCCGGCGTAGCCGTGGGCGGCCACCGCGAGCGCGTCGAGGTCCTCGCGCGCGAAGGCCCGGGCCCGCTCGAGGTCGCGCCCCGGCCGGTCGGCGAGCTTCCACCCGTGCGGCCCGAGCTCCGAGGGCAGGTCGGTGAGCAGCGCGATCGCGGCGCCGGTGGCGTCGCCCCACGGTCCGCGCGCCGGCAGCAGCACGGCGAACGGCAGACCGTCGACCTCGTCCGGGGTGTCCACCAGGTCGCCGACGACCGTGGTCGCGGCCTCGAGCGCGTCGGTCCCGGGCCAGGGGCCGATACCGCTGACGGCGGTCACGCGCCGGCCTCCGCTGCAGCCACGAGGTCCGCGGCGGTACGCGTCGCCGCGACGGTCGCCTGGCCGAGGACCCGCGTGCCGTCGTAGAGCACGAGCGACTGCCCGGCGGCCACGCCGCGCAGCCCGGTGCCGGCGACGTCGACCGTGACGGTCGCCCCGTCGGCATCCAGCACGCGGGCGGGGACGTCGGCGCCGTGCGCACGGACCTGCACCGTGCACACCGAGCCGACCGCCGGGACGTCCCCGAACCACACGGCGGCGTCCCCGCTGACCTGCGCGACGTCCAGGGACTGCGCCGGACCGACCACGACGCGCCGCTGCACGGGCTCGATCGCGAGCACGTACCGGGGGCGGCCGTCGGCGGCCGGGCGGCCGAGTGCGAGCCCACGACGCTGCCCGACCGTGTACGCGTACGCCCCGTCGTGCGTCCCCAGGACCTCGCCCTGCTCGTCGACGATCTCGCCGGGCTGCTCGCCCAGCGCGCGGCGCAGGAAGCCCTGGGTGTCGCCGTCGGCGACGAAGCAGATGTCGTACGAGTCGGGCTTGGCGGCGACCGACAGTCCGCGGGCGACCGCCTCGGCGCGAACCTCGGACTTCGAGGCCACGTCACCCAGCGGGAAGACGGCGCGTGCCAGGCGCTCGGGCCCCATGACGGCGAGCACGTACGACTGGTCCTTGGCCGCGTCGGCCGCGCGGTGCAGCTCCCGCACGCCGCCGGGGCCGTCGACGACCCGCGCGTAGTGGCCGGTGCACACCGCGTCGAACCCCAGCGCGAGCGCCTTGTCGAGCAGGGCCGCGAACTTCACGTGCTCGTTGCACCGCACGCACGGGTTCGGGGTGCGGCCCGCCGCGTACTCCGCGAGGAAGTCCGCGACGACCGTCTTCTCGAACCGCTCCGACATGTCCCACACGTAGTACGGGATGCCGAGCACGTCGGCCGCACGGCGCGCGTCGGACGCGTCCTCGATCGAGCAGCAGCCGCGCGAGCCGGTGCGCTCCTGCGCCGGGGTGCGCGACAGCGCCATGTGCACGCCGACGACGTCGTGGCCCGCGTCCACGGCGCGCGCGGCCGCGACCGCCGAGTCGACGCCGCCGGACATCGCCGCGAGCACGCGCATCAGGCACCCACCAGCGACGTCAGCCCGGCCGCACGGGCACGCTCGACGGCACCCGGCAGCGCGGCGAGCGCGGAGTCGACGTCGTCCGCGGTGGACGTGGGACCGAACGAGAACCGCAGGGCACCGCGTGCGTCGTCCTCCCCCACGCCCATGGCGAGCAGCACGTGGGACGGGCGGGGCACGCCCGCCTGGCAGGCCGAGCCCGTCGAGACCTCGACGCCCGCGGCATCCAGCAGGTACAGCAGCGAGTCGCCCTCGCAGCCCGCGAACGTCACGTGCGCATTGCCGGGCAGGCGACGGGCCGGGTCGGCGGGACCGCGCAGCGTCGCACCCGGCACCTCCGCCAGGACCCGCCGCACGAGGTCGTCGCGCAGCGCACCGACGCGCGCGGCGTGGGCCTCGCGCTCGGCGACGGCCTCGTCCACGGCCGCGGCGAACGCCGCCAGCAGCGCCGGGTCCAGCGTCCCGGACCGCACGCCGCGCTCCTGACCGCCGCCGTGCAGCACGGGCGTCAGCTCCAGGCCCCGCCGGACCAGTAGCGCGCCCGTCGAGCCGGGGCCCCCGACCTTGTGGCCGCTGAGGGTCAGCGCGTCCAGCCCGGACGCGTCCAGGTCGACCGGCACCTGCCCGACCGCCTGCACCGCGTCCGCGTGGACCGGCACGCCGTACCGGTGCGCCAGGGCCACCACGTCGTCCAGGGGCTGCAGCGCCCCGACCTCGTTGTTGGCCCACATCACCGACACGAGCGCCACCGTGTCGCCGTGCGCCTCGAGCTCGGCACGCAGCGCGTCGACCTCGACGACCCCGTCGCCGTCGACGGGCAGCAGCACGAGCTCGGCACCCGCGTGCTCCGCCAGCCAGAACGCCGGGTCCAGCACCGCGTGGTGCTCGACCGCGGACACGACCACGCGACGACGGGCCGTGTCACCCGTCCGACGCGCCCAGAACAGGCCCTTGACCGCGAGGTTGTCGGCCTCGGTGCCACCGGCCGTCCACACGACCTCGCTCGGTCGCGCACCCACCGCGGCGGCGAGCCGCTCGCGCGCCTCCTCGACCGTGCGGCGCGCCGCACGACCCGCGGTGTGCAGCGACGAGGGGTTGCCGGTGTGCGCGAGCGCCGCCGTCAGCGCGGAGAGCGCCGCGGGGCGCATCGGCGTGGTCGCCGCATGGTCGAGGTAGACCGCACGGGGGCGGGGAGCACTCACTCCCCCAGTCTACGAACGCGTCCAGCTCGCGACGCCCCGCACCTCATCCACCGGCTCCCGCCACGTCCCCTGCGCACCGTGACCGACCATGCTGGGGTCCAGGACGCCCGGTTGCTGGCAGGATGGGCGCGTGAGTGCCGACGACGTCATGGCGCTGCCGCTCGCCTTCGGCGGACAGCGGCTCGACTGGCGTGACCTACCGCGGGCGGTGCGCGAGCGCATCGAGACGCTGGCTGGCGCCCGCGTGACGGCCGAGATGTCCGCGACCAGCGGCTTCTCCCCCGGGTTCTGCGCCGTGCTCGAGCTGACCGACGGGCGCGCGGTGTTCGTCAAGGCCGTGTCCTCCGACCAGAACCCGCACTCCCCGGAGCTCGCGCGCGCCGAGATCCGGGCGTCGCGCGCGCTGCCGCCGCAGGTTCCCGCGCCGTCGCTGCGCTGGTGGGACGACGACGGCGACTGGGTGCTGCTCGGTTTCGACGCGGTCCACGGCCGCTCCCCCGAGCTCCCGTGGCGTGCGGACGACCTGGCGCTCGTGCTCGCGGCGCTCGACGACCTGGCCCGGTGCACGCCGACGCCGGGGCACGACCTGCCGCGCACGGAGGACCTCCTGCGCGACGACTTCACCGGCTGGCGCAGGATGCAGCAGACCACGGCCGCGCAGCGCGAGCGCGTCGCCGGGCTGGTCGACGAGCCCGGCCGGTGGGCGGCGGAGCACCTCGACGACCTGGCCCGGTGGGAGCAGGACGCGCTGCGCGTCGTGGCGGGCGACACGCTCGTCCACGGGGACCTGCGCGCCGACAACGTCATGATCGAGGACGGTCACGACCGCGTGTGGTTGATCGACTGGCCGCACGCGAGCGTGGGCGCACCGTGGATCGACCTCGCCTTCATGCTGCCGAGCGTGGCCCTGCAGGGTGGCGCGGGCGACCCGGCGTGGCTGTTCTCCCGCAGCGAGGCGTCGCAGGGCGTGAGCACGGACGACCTGCGCGCCGCGCTCGCCGGACTCGCCGGGTACTTCGCGTGGTCGTCCGGTCAGCCTGCGCCGCCCGGGATCCCCAACCTGCGGGCCTTCCAGGCGGCCCAGGCCGGCGCGACGCTGCGCTGGCTCCGCGACCTGAGCTGACCCGCTCGTCCGTCCCCGACGCCGACGGCCCCGCGGGGCTCAGCCCTGCAGCCTGCGCAGCTCGGCGGCGGCCTGCGGCAGCACCGAGAAGAGGTCCCCGACGATCCCGAAGTCCGCGATCTCGAAGATCGGCGCGTCCGGGTCGGAGTTGACCGCCACGATCGTGCCCGAGGCCTGCATGCCGCCGCGGTGGTGGACCGCTCCGGACACGCCGGCGCCCACGTAGAGCCGCGGTGACACGGTCACGCCGGTCTGCCCGATCTGCGCGTCGTGACCGATCCAGCCCTCGTCGGTCGCGACGCGCGTCGCGCCGACCGCCCCGCCCAGCACGTCCGCGAGCTCCTCGACGGCCGTGAAGTCACCCTCGGTACCGCGCCCACCGACGACCACGACGTTCGCGGAGCCGAGGTCCGGGCGGCCGGACGCGGCGTGCTCCGTCCGCTCCACGAGCCGCACGCGGGTCGAACCGGCACGGACCTCGACGGGGAGGTCGACGACCTGCGGGGACGACGACGAGGCGGCGTCCTGCGCCGGCACCGCGTTGGCCTTGACCGTGACGATCGCGCTCGGGGCGGTGACGGCGCACCGCGTCGTCCAGGTGCCGGCCAGCACGGTCTTGTGCGCGACGACGTTCCCGTCCTGCACCGTCAGCCCGTCGGCGTCCGTCACGACCCCCGCACCGGTGCGCACCGCGAGCCGCGCCGCCGCCTCCTTGTTCTCGAACGAGGACACGAGCAGCAGCACCGACGCGCCCGACGCGGCCAGCGCCGCCTCCAGCCCGTCCGCGAGGACCGCCGACAGGTGGACGTCGCCAGCGGTGACGAGGCGGTGGACCGTCGACACGCCCTGGGCCGCGAGCACGGGCAGCGCCACGTCGAGGTCCTCGTCACCCGCCCACACGCCGTGCACGCCCGCCTCGCCCGCGATGTCACGCGCGAGGGTCAGGAGCTCACGCACCGACGGGCGCAGCGAGCCGTCCGGTGCGTGGTCGAGCAGGACGAGCACGGGGGTGACGGTCACGACGGGTCCTCCGGGGTGGTGCGAGCAGTCGGGGTGGGTGGGGACCGGCGTCAGACGAGCTTGCGCTCGACGAGCCAGGCGGCCAGCCGGGTGCCGGCGTCACCGGTGTCGGTGACCAGCACGCGGTCCTCGCGCGCCGGGCGGGGAGCGGCGTCGAGCACGCGCGTGCGCGCGCCCGCAGCACCGACGGTCGCGGGGTCGACGCCGAGGTCCGCGAGCGTCCACGTGGTCACGGGCTTCTTGCGGGCGGCCATGATGCCCTTGAAGTTGGGGTACCGGGGCTCGTTGAGCCCGTCGGTGACGGACACCAGGACCGGCAGGTCCGCGGTCAGGGTCTCCGTGGCGTGGTCCAGGCGGCGCGTGACCGTCGCCGTCCGGGCGATCGGGTCGACCGTCAGGCTCGACGCGAGCGGCAGCGCCGGCAGGTCGAGCACCTCGGCGATCGCGGTCGGGAGCAACGACGTCAGCCCGTCGAGGCCCGCCATCCCCGTGACGACCACGTCGACCGGCGCGTCGGCGGACAGGCGCCGCACGGCCGCCGCGAGGACCGTCGCCGTGCCGATCGCGTCGGCACCGGCGATGTCGTCGTCGAGGACGTGCACGGCCTCGTCGGCGCCCATCTGCAGGCCCTTGCGGACGGCGTCGACGGCGTCGTCGGGTCCGACGGTCAGCACGACCACCTGCCCGTCGTGCTCCTCCGCGAGCGCCAGCGCGGCCTCGACGGCGTTCTCGTCGAGCTCGTTCAGGGTGCCGTCACCGCCGTCGCGCACGACGCGCCCGTCGGGACCGAGCTGCCGGTCGGACTGGATGTCGGGCACGAACTTCACACAGACGACGATCCTCACCCGGGGAACGTTACCGCCCGCACCCCCGGCCCTCGCCTCCGGTGTTCGCCTGGTGGAAGCACCCGGGACACGCCTCGGACCCGCGCCCTGGCACGATGGGCGCGTGAGCGACACCGCGACGACCGGCCGGGACCGGGCTCCACGACGCCTCGGTGTCCACGTCACCGACTCGGGCGTGGACGTCGCGGTGCTCGCGCCGCACGCGACCGCGGTCGACCTGTGCCTCATCGACGGCCCGGCCGACGCCCTCACCGAGCGACGCGTGCCGCTGTCCGGCCCGCAGCAGGGGATCTGGTCGGCCGCCGTCCCAGGGGTGCGTCCCGGCCAGCGCTACGGCCTGCGGGCGGACGGTCCCTGGCAGCCCGCGTACGGGCTGCGGTACAACCACGCCAAGCTCCTGGTCGACCCGTACGCCCGCGGCCTGGTCGGTGACCTCGCCTACGGCCCGGCGACCTACGGCCACGTCGTGGGTGACGACCTCGTGGGCGACCCGTACGGGCCCCGGGACGGCCGCGACTCCGCAGCCCACGTCCCCCACGGCGTGGTCGTCGACACCCGCGCGCTGCCCGGCCCGGACCCCGCCGCCAACCGTCCCTGGACGCCGTGGGCGGACACGGTCGTGTACGAGGCGCACACCAAGGGCCTGACCCACCTGCACCCCGCGCTCCCACCCGAGCTGCGGGGCACCTACGCCGGCCTGGCGCACCCCGCCGTCGTCGACCACCTGCTGAGCCTGGGTGTCACGGCCGTGGAGCTGCTGCCGATCCACGCGTTCACGTCCGAGCCGCACCTGGTCGCCAAGGGCCTCACCAACTACTGGGGATACTCGACGCTCGGGTTCTTCGCACCGCACGCCGCGTACGCCACCGCCGCCGCACGCGCAGCTGGGCCGGCCGCCGTGCTCGCCGAGCTGCGCGCGACCGTGCACGCGCTGCACGACGCGGGCCTCGAGGTCCTGCTCGACGTCGTCTACAACCACACGTGCGAGGGCGGCCTGGGCGGGCAGCACCTGTCGTGGCGCGGCCTGGACAACTCCTACTACTACATGCATGACGGGTCCGTCCCGGCCACGCTCGTCGACGTGACGGGCACGGGCAACGCCCTCGACTTCCGCCGCACGGGTGTCGTGGCCATGACCCTGGACTCGCTGCGCTACTGGGCGGACGTGGTCGGCGTCGACGGGTTCCGCTTCGACCTCGCGGTCACCCTCGGCCGCGGCACCGACGGGTTCCGGCCGGACCACGCGACGCTCGTCGCCGCGGCGACGGACCCGTCGCTCACGGGGCTCAAGCTCGTCGCCGAGCCGTGGGACGTGGGACCCGGCGGGTGGCGCACGGGGCAGTTCCCCGCACCGTTCGGGGAGTGGAACGACCGGTTCCGCAACGCGGTCCGCTCGTTCTGGCTCGCGGATCCCGGTCGCGCGGCGCACGGCCTGCCCGGGGACCGCGTGCGGGACCTCGCGACGCGCCTGGCGGGGTCCGCCGACCTGTTCGGCAGCGGCACGCCGCCGCTCACGCGCGGCCCCCGCGCGTCGATCAACTACGTGACCGCGCACGACGGCTTCACCCTGGCCGACCTCGTCGCCTACGAGCACAAGCACAACGCCGCCAACGGCGAGCAGAACCGTGACGGCTCCGACGACAACCGGTCGTGGAACCACGGTGTCGAGGGACCGGTGCAGCGGGAGTCACCGGCCGCCGACATCGCTCCGCTGCGCCGCCGTTCGGTGCGCAACCTGTTCGCGACGCTCGTCCTGGCGGCGGGGACCCCGATGATCACCGCGGGCGACGAGACCGGTCGCTCGCAGGGCGGCAACAACAACGCGTACTGCCAGGACAACGAGATCTCCTGGGTGCGCTGGGACCTGTCACCGTGGCGCGAGGACCTCCTCGCGACTGCGCGGCACCTCCTCGCACTGCGACGCGAGCACCCCGCCCTGCGGTCCGAGACGTTCTACTCCGGTGCGCCACGCGTCCCCGGAGGCCCACCGGACCTCGGCTGGTACGGCGCCGACGGCGCGCCCTTCGACCACGGCCGCTGGCACGACGCGTCGATCCGCACGTTCCAGATGGTCCGCGCGGCTCCGGCACCCGGGGACGACGAGGTGCTGCTGCTCGTCAACGGCGCGCTCGACGCCGTCGCGGTACGGCTCGCCGATGGTGACGCGACGCCGTGGACGCTTGCGTGGGACTCCGTCTGGGAGCACCCGGCGGAGGTGTCGACAGCCGCGATCTCGGGAGGGCTGCACCAGTCCGTCGGGTCGGTGACGACCGTGGAGCCGCTGAGCATGCGGGTGTACGTGCGCCCCTGACGCGCGAGCGCGGCGCCCGGTAGCGTGCGCGCATGACGCACTCCCACGACGTCGTGGTGGTCGGCGCCGGGCTCGCGGGCCTGGTCACGACCGCCGAGCTGCTCGCGGCCGGTCGGCGGGTCCTGCTCCTGGACGCCGAGCCCCCCGCGAGCCTGGGCGGGCAGGCGTGGTGGTCGTTCGGTGGTCTGTTCCTCGTCGACTCGCCGGAGCAGCGCCGGCTCGGGGTGCGGGACAGCGCGGAGCTCGCCCTGGCCGACTGGCTCGGGTCGGCGGCGTTCGCGGACGACGGGTCCGACCGGTGGGGCCGCGCCTGGGCCGAGGGCTTCGTCGAGTTCGCCGCCGGCGACCTGAGGCCGTGGCTGCACCGTCAGGGTGTGCGCTGGTTCCCCCTCGTGCAGTGGGCCGAGCGTGGTGGCTACCTGGCCGACGGGCACGGCAACTCGGTGCCGCGCTTCCACGTCACCTGGGGCACCGGCCCGGGTCTTCTCGAACCCTTCGTGCGGGCGCTGCTCGCCGGTCACCGCGACGGGCGCGTCGAGGTGCGGTTCCGGCACCGGGCCACCGCCCTGACGACGACCGACGGCCGCGTGACGGGAGTCCGGGGGGACGTGCTCGCGTCCGACGGCGTCGAGCGCGGCGCGCCGTCGTCGCGCGAGGTGGTGGGGGCCTTCGAGGTCGACGCCCCGGCGGTCGTCGTCGCGACCGGTGGCATCGGTGCGAACCACGAGCTGGTGCGCGCGACGTGGCCCGCGTCCGCGGGGCGCCTGCCGGCCCGGATGCTCTCGGGCGTCCCGGACCACGTCGACGGCTCCGGGATCGAGGCCGCGCGGGCCGCCGGTGCGCACGTCGCGCACGCCGGGCGCATGTGGCACTACCCCGAGGGGATCGCGAACCACTCGCCGGTGTGGTCGTCGCACGGCATCCGGATCCTGCCGGGTCCCAGCTCGCTGTGGCTCGACGCCGACGGGCGGCGGCTGCCCGCACCGCTGTTCCCGGGCTTCGACTCGCTCGGCGCGCTGCAGCACGTCACGTCCCGCGGCGACGACCACTCGTGGTTCGTGCTCGACCGCACGATCCTCGGCAAGGAGCTCGCGCTGTCCGGCTCGGAGCAGAACCCCGACCTCACGGGCCGGGACGTCGGCCTGCTGCTGCAGCGCGTCCGACGCGGCGCGGTCGGGCCCGTCGAGACGTTCGCGGAGCGCTCGCCGGAGTTCGTGGCCGCGGCGACGCCTGCCGAGCTGGCAGCCGGCATGAACGCGCTCACGGGCACCTCGCGCATCGACCCCGACGTCCTGGCCCGCACGATCGCGGCGCGCGACGCGCAGGTGGCGACGGGGCTCGGCAAGGACCTTCAGGTCACCGCCACCGCGATGGCGCGCCGGTACGTCGTGGACCGGGTGATCCGCGTCGCCCCGCCGCACCGCCTGCTCGACCCCGCGCACGGGCCCCTGTACGCGGTCCGGCTGTCGGTGCTGACCCGCAAGACGCTCGGGGGCCTGGCGACCGACCTCGAGGGCCGCGTCCTGCGCCCCGACGGCGAGGTGCTGCCCGGCCTGTGGGCCGTCGGCGAGGCCTCCGGCTTCGGCGGCGGCGGCGTCCACGGCCACCGCGCCCTGGAGGGCACCTTCCTGGCCGGCTGCCTCCACACGGCCCGAGTCACAGCCCGATCCCTCACCACCCCCCTCTAAACCTCCCCCCTCTAACTCCCCCCTCCCCCTCCCCCGCCCTCCCCACCCACCCACCCCGTCCCGCCGAACTCGACCTTTGGCGGCTCCCCACCCGCCAGAAGCCGCCAAAGGTCGAGGTCGTCGGCGTCGGATCTCGGGATCCGGACAGGGGAACCCGGGCATCGACTCCTCCGTGGGGTCTGCTCTCGCTGGCCGACGCGGTGCACGAGATGGTGGTCCTCCGGCCGTGACGGCCCGTCACCACCGGGTGCTTCCGGACCCGTCAGTGCCCAGGTGGCGGCGGATGGTGCTCGGGACGACGTGCCTGGCCCTGATGTCCTCGGCGGTGAACCGCACGAGGACGGCGTCCGCGGCGGCGATGGCGTTCTGACGGCGCCGGTCCTCGTACAACGCGGCCGGGGTGGAGTGCGGACCCACTCCGTCGACCTCGGCGACGAGCAGCCGACCGTCGCGCTGGACCCACCCGAGGTCGCCACGGGCCACGACCCGCCCGGCACGGTCGCGCACGGGGACCTGGACGTCGTGCGGCGGGATGCCGGCGTCGACGCACTGCAGGCGGGCACGCGTCTCGAGGGGCGACTGCGCGCGCCCGTCGACGAGGTGCCACCACTCCGCGAGCCGAGCCGCCCCGCGTCTGCCGCGCGCCCACGCACGGACGCCCGAGAGGTCCCCGGCCGGGACGAGGCCGCGCTGCAGCGCCGAGTCCAGCACCGCGACGGCGTGCTCGCGGCCGAGCTCGCAGACGGCCTGGGCGAGCGCGAGCTCCGGCACGACGGCACGCGCACCGGCGACGACCACGACGTCGCCGGTGCGGAAGCACCGGGTCACGGACCCGGCAGCAGGCCCGCCGCCACGCGGGCGCCGGCCTCCTGCGGACGGCAGGGCCGCCTCGGGTCGGATCGTCGCCGGCAGCCCCTGGACACCGTGCAGCGCGAGCGCGCAGCACCCGACCGCCACCGCACGCGCGGGGTCCAGGGCGAGCAGCGCCGTCCACGCGGCACGTCGGCGCAGGTGGTCGGGGTCACGCGGTGCCGCGAGCGCGTCACCGCCCTCCGGTCCGCGCCGTGACCGCTGCGCAGGCGCGGCGAACACGTCCAACCCGTGCCTGCCGGCCACTGCCACCGCCGCGTCGTGCACGCCGCGCACGACGGGGACCAGCTCACCGGCACGCCGCAGTGCCGCACGACGGTCGCGCGTCAGGCCCGCGCGTTCGCACTGCGCGGTCGACAGCAGCCCCTCCTGACGTGAGGCGGTGTCGAGCAGCGGCTCGGGGACGGGGGCCGGTCGGCGCATCCGCCGACTCCACAGCACGGGCGGTCGCGACGGCACCGCCCCGCGAAACCGGTGGATCCACCGCGCACCCCCGGTCCCTGTGGACGGGTCACCACACCCACGACCACGGCCCCGCCCCTCCGCCCCCCTCACCACCAGCGGCGAGCTGCCCGTTTGGCGGCTTCTCGGCCGCCAGACGCCGCCGAAGGACGAGTTCGTCGACAGGGGGTGGGGTTGGGAGGGGGTGGGGTTGGGAGGGGGTGGGGGTTGGGAGGGGGTCGGGTTGGGAGGGGGGTCGGGGCGGTCAGGAGGCCGTCGTCACCAGGCCGGCCGACGCCACGGACGGCAGCGCCTGGTGCCGCGGGACGACCCGGACCGTGTAGCCGAACGGGCCTGTCGCGGTCAGCTCGACGTCACCGGCGTACCCGTGGCGATCGGCCTCGTACGTGTCGTCCAGGGCCAGCGCCGTGACCGTGAGCTCCGCGATCTCGTCGTCGGGCCCGACGGGTCCGTGGAGCACCTGCACCTCGACGTCCGCGGGCTCCAGGTCGCCGAGGGCCACCCACGCCCGCACGTGGAGCCGGTCACCGACCTGCGGCGACGTCCCCACGCCCGACGAGTCGACGTGGTCGACGCCGACCTTCGGCCACGCGTCACGCACGCGGGCCCGCCAGTCCGCGAGCGCCACCGCCCCCGCCTGGTCGTCCGCCGCGAGCGCCGCCCCGGCCGCGGCCGCCGGCACGTACAGGTGTGCGACGTAGTCGGCGACCATGCGGGTGGCCTGGACCTTCGGCACCAGCGTCGCGAGGGTGTGGCGCACCATCTCGAGCCACCGGCGGGGGACGTCCTCGCCGTCCCGGTCGTAGAACGTGGGCACGACCTGCTGCTCGAGGACGTCGTACAGCGCGGCGGCCTCGGCCTCGTCGCGGGCATCGGGGTCGTCGACCCCGTCGGCGGTGGGGATGACCCAGCCGTTGTCGTCGTCGTGCCACTCGTCCCACCAGCCGTCCAGGACGGACAGGTTCAGCCCGCCGTTGAGCGCGACCTTCATGCCCGACGTGCCGCAGGCCTCGAGCGGTCGCAGCGGGTTGTTGAGCCACACGTCGCACCCGGGGTAGAGCGTCGCGGCCATGCGCATGTCGTAGTCCGGCAGGAAGACGATGCGGTGGCGGACGTCGTGCCGGTCGGCGAACGCGACCAGCTCGGCGATCAGCCGCTTGCCCGGCTCGTCGGCGGGGTGCGCCTTGCCCGCGACGACGACCTGGACGGGCCGCAGCGGGTCGAGCAGGAGCGCTGCGAACCGCTCCGGGTCCTCGAGCATGAGGGTCAGCCGCTTGTACGTCGGCACGCGGCGCTCGAAGCCGATGGTCAGCACGTCGGCTGACAGCGCGTCGTCGACCCATCGCAGGTCGGCGGGCAGCGCGCCGCGCCGCAGCCACGACGCGCGCACGCGCTTGCGCACGTCCTCCACGAGACGGGTGCGCAGACGCCGGCGCAGCTCCCACAGCTCGGCGTCACCGACGGTGCCGCCTGCCTCCCAGCCGGCACCGGTGGCCAGGTCCTGCGCGGTCATCCGCCGCGCCGCCAGGGCCGTCACCTCGGGCGCGACCCACGTGGGCGCGTGCACGCCGTTCGTGATCGACCCGATCGGCACCTCCTGGGCGTCGAACCCCGGCCACAGGCCCGCGAACATCTCGCGCGAGACCCGCCCGTGCAGGCGTGACACGCCATTCGCGCGCCCGGCGAGGCGCAAACCCATGACCGCCATGTTGAAGAGCCGGGGGTCCCCGCCCTCGTGGTCCTCGGCCCCCAGGGCCACGACGTCGGCGACGGGGAGGGCAGCCGCCTCGACGAACGCAGCGACGTGCTGCTCGACGAGGCGCGCCTCGAACCGATCGATGCCGGCGGGTACGGGCGTGTGCGTCGTGAAGACCGTGGTCGCGCGGACGAGCTCGAGAGCGGCGCCGAAGGCGACGCCGTCGGCGACGAGCTCGCGGATCCGCTCGACACCGAGGAAGCCCGCGTGCCCCTCGTTGGTGTGGAACACCTCGGGTGCGGCACCACCCGTGAGCCGCGCGTGGGTGCGCAGCGCACGCACACCGCCGACGCCCAGCAGCAGCTCCTGCTCGAGCCTGTGGGTGCCGGCGCCGCCGTAGAGCCGGTCCGTGACGACCCGCGCGGCGTCGTCGTTGGCGGGCACGTCCGAGTCGAGGAGCAGCAGCGGGACCCGGCCGACCTGGGCCACCCAGACCTGCGCGTGCAGGTCACGACCGCCGGGCAGCGCGAGCGTGACCCGGGCGGGCGACCCGTCGGCCTCCCGCAGCAGCGACAGAGGCAGGCCGTCGGGGTCCAGCACGGGGTACGTCTCGGTCTGGCGCCCGGAGCGGTCGAGCGCCTGGCGGAAGTACCCGGCGCGGTACAGCAGGCCGACGCCGACGACCGGCACGCCCAGGTCGGAGGCCGCCTTCAGGTGGTCGCCGGCGAGCACACCGAGGCCGCCCGAGTACTGCGGGAGCGCCGCGGCGATACCGAACTCGGGAGAGAAGTACGCGACCGACGCGGGCAACGCGGTCGCGGTCTGCTGCTGGTACCAGCGGTCCTGCTCGCGGTAGGCACGCAGGTCGGCAGTGGCGGCGCGCACGCGCGCGACCTGGTCGGGGTCGGCCGCGAGCTCGTCGAGTCGCTCCCGGTCCAGCGCGCCGAGGAACGCCACCGGGTCGCCGTCGACCCGCTCCCACACGGTGGGGTCGAGCTCCGCGAAGAGGGCGCGGGTACCGGGGTGCCACGACCAGCGCAGGTTGTGCGCGAGCTCCTCGAGACCCGCGAGAGGTGCGGGCAGCACGGTGCGGACGGTGAACCGGCGAATCGCTCTCACGGGCGCAGACTACGCAGATCGGGCGCCTGCCACAGCCCCCACGACCTCACGATCCGGACATTCGTCCTGATCGCCGCCGGGAAGGGCCGCGGCCGCCCACGGCGCGCCGACCGACGCGCCGCCAGCAGATGCCACCACCCCTGCGGGCCGGATAGGTTCGGGACCGTGACGACTCCTCGCCGCTCTCGTCGCACGTCACCGGCCAGCCCCCCGGGCCGCCCACGTGCCGACGTCCCCGTGCCCGCACCGGAGCAGCCGGACGCCGCTCCCGGCAGCCCTGCGGCACCCCCCGCTCCTGCGGCACCCCCCGCTCCCGCGGCACCCCCGGCCGCCGCGACGGCACCCGCTGCCGCCGCCGCGCCCGTCGCCGACGGTGGGGCGCCCGACGCACCGGCTGCCGTGCCGGGCAGGAGTGTCGACGCGCCCGTCCTCCCTGTCGGACGCATCCCCGTCCTCGACGTCTTCCCTGTCGCCGAGGAGGGCAGGTTCCCCGCCAAGGCGGTCGTCGGGGAGGCCGTGCCGATCCGGGCGACGGTGATCCGGGAGGGGCACGACGCGCTGGGCGCCACCGCGGTCCTGCTGCGACCGGACGGCTCGGTGCACTCGTCGGCGCGCATGGTCGACATCGCTCCCGGTCTCGACCGGTACGAGGCGCGGGTCGTCCCCGACGCCGAGGGCGAGTGGTCGTTCCGCGTCGAGGGCTGGTCCGACCCGTACGGCACGTGGGCCCACGACGCGGCGATCAAGGTCGAGGCGGGGATCGACGTCGAGCTCATGCTCACCGAGGGCACGCTGGTGCTCGAGCGCGCGGCGCGGCGCACGGGTGACGACGCGATGCCGGAGCGCGACGCACGCGTCCTGCTCGACGCGGTCGCCGCGCTGCGCGACACGTCCCGCCCTCCCCTGGCCCGGCTGGCCGCGGCGCTGTCCTTGCCGGTGCGCAAGGTCCTGGACCGGTCACCGCTGCGCGAGATGGTGACGGCCTCCCGCGCCTACCCGTTGGTCGTGCACCGGCGGCTGGCGCTCACCGGCTCGTGGTACGAGCTGTTCCCGCGCTCGCACGGTGCCACGTTCGACCAGGCCACCCAGCGGTGGACGTCCGGGACCCTGCGGACGGCCGCGAACCAGCTGCCCCGCATCGCGGCGATGGGCTTCGACGTCGTCTACCTGACGCCGATCCACCCCATCGGCACGACGTACCGCAAGGGCCGCAACAACGCGCTGACGGCGCTGCCCGGGGACCCCGGCTCGCCGTACGCGATCGGTTCGCCGGACGGCGGGCACGACGCGATCGAGCCGTCGCTGGGCACGTTCGACGACTTCGACGCGTTCGTCGCCCGCGCCCGGTCCCTGGGGATGGAGGTCGCGCTGGACGTCGCGCTGCAGGCCTCCCCCGACCACCCGTGGGTCACGGAGCACCCGGAGTGGTTCACGACGCGAGCCGACGGGACCATCGCCTACGCCGAGAACCCGCCCAAGAAGTACCAGGACATCTACCCGCTGAACTTCGACAACGACCCCGAGGGCATCTACACGGAGATCCGCCGTGTCCTGCAGGTGTGGATCGACCACGGCGTCACGGCGTTCCGGGTCGACAACCCGCACACCAAGCCGCTGTCCTTCTGGCAGCGCCTGCTGGCCGACGTGCACGCGGCGCACCCGGAGGTCATCTTCCTGTCCGAGGCGTTCACGCGTCCGGCGATGATGCTGACGCTCGCCAAGATCGGGTTCCACCAGTCGTACACGTACTTCACGTGGCGCAACACGAAGGCGGAGCTCGAGGAGTACCTCGCGCGCGTCGGTGGCGACGAGGCGCCGTGGCTGCGCCCGAGCTTCTGGCCGACGACCCACGACATCCTGCCGCCCTACCTGCAGCACGGTGGCGTCGCCGGGTTCGCGGTCCGCGCGGTGCTCGCCGCGACGGGCTCGCCGACCTGGGGCGTGTACTCCGGGTACGAGCTGGTGGAGAGCGTGCCCCGTCCGGGCGTCGAGGAGCAGATCGACAACGAGAAGTACGAGTTCCGGCCGCGGGACTGGGCCAGGGCGGACGACCTCGGGATCGCGCTGCTCATCGGGCGGCTCAACGAGATCCGGCGGGCGCACCCCGCCCTGCAGCAGCTGCAGAACGTCCGGGTCCACCCGACCACGGACGACGCGCTCGTCTGCTTCTCGCGCCACCTGGATGCGGCGCACTCCCCGACCGGCCGCGCGGACACGGTCGTGGTCGTCGTCAACATCGACCCCCACGGCGCGCGTGAGGGCACCGTCCACCTCGACCTCTCGGCGTTCGGGCTGCCGGTGGACCGCGAGGTCGTCGCGCACGACGTGCTGTCGGGTGAGTCCTACGCGTGGTCCGACGAGGTCTACGTGCGCCTCGACCCGATGGTCCACGTCGCACACGTCGTCCACCTCGAGCACGTGTCCGGGGCACGATGAGGCGGCCCTTCCCGCCTGCGGGGGACACCCCCTCCGCGGCGGACGACGTCCGCGTGCCGCGCACGCCCGCGCTGGGCACGCCGGCTGCCGGGTCGCCTCCGGGGACCCCGCCGCCGGGCTCCTCGCCCTCGCCCGACGCGGTACCGGTGGTCCCTGGTGCCGTGCCCGCGCGGGTCGGTGCGTCGACCGCGTCGAGCACGGTGTCGCACCGCGAACCGCCGCCGACGACCGCCTCGATCTCCCTGCACGGCCTGCCCGGACGTCGCCAGCCCGACGTGCCGAACCCACCGGTCTCGGGCGGCCGCGACGCCAACCCCGAGTGGTACCGCACGGCCGTCTTCTACGAGGTCATGCTCCGGACGTTCGCGGACGCCACCGGCAACGGCAGCGGCGACCTCCAGGGCCTCATCCAGCGGCTCGACTACCTGCAGTGGCTGGGGGTCGACTGCCTGTGGCTGCCCCCGTTCTACCCCTCACCGCTGCGCGACGGCGGCTACGACGTGTCGGACTACACGGCCGTCGCTCCGCAGTACGGCACGCTCGACGACTTCCGGACGCTGGTCACCGAGTGCCACCGGCGCGGCATGCGCATCGTCGTGGACCTGGTGATGAACCACACGAGCGACCAGCACCCGTGGTTCCAGGCGTCGCGGTCCGACCCCGAGGGCCCGTACGGCGACTTCTACGTGTGGAGCGACGACAACACGCGCTACCAGGACGCGCGGATCATCTTCGTCGACACCGAGACCTCGAACTGGACGTTCGACCCCGTGCGGCGCCAGTACTTCTGGCACCGGTTCTTCAGCCACCAGCCGGACCTGAACTTCGAGAACCCGCGCGTCGTCGACGCGATGCTCGACGTCGCACGGTTCTGGCTGCACCTCGGCGTGGACGGCTTCCGGCTGGACGCCGTGCCGTACCTGTTCGAGGCCGAGGGCACGAACTGCGAGAACCTGCCGGAGACCCACGAGTTCCTGCGCAAGGTGCGTCGGGTGATCGACGAGGAGTTCCCGGGTCGCATCATGCTGGCCGAGGCCAACCAGTGGCCCGAGGACGTCGTGCACTACTTCGGCACGGACGACGAGCCCGAGTGCCACATGTGCTTCCACTTCCCGGTGATGCCCCGCATCTACTACGCGCTGCGGGACCAGCGGGCCACCCAGATCGTCGACATCCTCGCCGACACGCCCGCCATCCCCGCGAGCGGGCAGTGGAGCACCTTCCTGCGCAACCACGACGAGCTGACGCTCGAGATGGTGTCGACGGAGGAACGCGCGTCGATGTACGGCTGGTACGCGCCCGACTCCCGGATGCGGGCCAACGTCGGCATCCGGCGGCGCCTGGCCCCGCTGCTCGACAACTCGCGCAAGGAGATCGAGCTCGCGCACGCGCTCCTGCTGTCGCTGCCGGGCAGCCCCTGCCTGTACTACGGCGACGAGATCGGCATGGGCGACAACATCTGGCTCTCCGACCGCGACGCGGTGCGCACGCCGATGCAGTGGACACCCGACCGCAACGCGGGGTTCTCGACCGCCGACCCCGGCAAGCTGTACCTGCCGCTCGTGCAGTCGCTGGTCTACCACTACGGCAACGTCAACGTGGAGTCCCAGCTGGCTCAGCCCACGTCCCTGCTGCACTGGGTGCACGGCATGCTCGCGGTGCGTCGCCAGCACCCGGCCCTCGGCCTGGGCGAGTTCGAGGTCGTGCCGTGCGACAACGAGTCGGTCCTGACGTTCCTGCGCCGCACGGCGGACGAGACGATCCTGGTGGTCGCGAACCTCGCGGCGACGGCGCGTGCGGCGACGATCACGCTGCCCGGACGTGCGGGATGGGCGACGCACGACGTGTTCGGTGGCGCGCACTTCCCGGACGTCCGCAGCGACGGCACCCTGACGTTCACCCTCGGTTCGCGCGAGTTCTACTGGTTGGAGCTGACGGCACAGTGACCCTCGAGGCGGTGGCACCGGACGACCTCGACCACGAGGTCGTGGCGCTGCTGGGCACGTGGCTGCCGCAGCGCCGCTGGTACCCGGCCAAGGGGACGGACGCCGAGCTCACGCCCGTGGGGACGCTGCACCTGGCTGACGACGTGCGCGTGCTGCTGGTCCGCGCGCGGGCCGGTGAGGTGGACGTCGTGCTGCAGGTGCCCGTGGCGCTGGTGGTCGGCGCACCCCCGGAGGGCACGGCCCCCGGGAGCGTCGTCGGCACCGCCGGGGAGCGCACGGTGCTGGACGCCGCCGGCGACGCGCGGTTCCTGGCGGCGTGGCTCGCGGCGGCGGACGGGCCGGGCGCCCCGGTCGACGTGACGGCCGCGCGCGTGGTGACGGGCGAGCAGTCCAACACGTCCGTCGTCCTGCCGGGCCCGGACGGTGTCCCGACGGGCATCCTCAAGGTGCTGCGGACGCTCGCCGGCGGCGAGAACCCCGACATCGACGTCCCCCGCCGCCTGGTCGAGGTGGGCTGGGACGGTGTCCCCGCACCCCTGGCGTGGACGCAGGCCCGCTGGACGTCGCCGCAGGGCGACGCCGAGGTCGGCTACCTGGGGGTCCTCAGCGCCTTCGTCCCCGGTGCGCAGGACGGATTCGAGCTGGCGTGCGGGTGGGCCACCGCGGGACGCGCCTTCGGCGAGCCTGCCAGGGAGCTGGGCGTCACGGTCGCCGGCATGCACGACGCCCTGGTGCGGTCGTTCGGCGCCGGGCCGTCGGCGGACGGCGCCGCTGCGCTGGCCCGCTCCCTGCGCGAGCGACTGGCGTGGGCGACCACTGCGGTGCCGTCCCTCGCCGCGGTCGCCGACGGCGTGCGCGTGCTCGCCGACGACGTCGCCGCGCTCGCGACGACCCCGCCGCGGCAGCGGGTCCACGGCGACCTCCACCTCGGCCAGGTGCTGCGCTCGGGGGACCGCTGGTTCGTCATCGACTTCGAGGGTGAGCCGTTGGCGCCGCTGGCGGCGCGGGTGCTGCCGGACCTCGCGCTCCGGGACGTCGCAGGGCTGCTGCGCTCGTTCGACTACGCGGCCGCCGTCGGCGGGCTCACGGGCGACGCGGCAGCGGCGTGGACGGCGGACGCGCGCGCGGGCCTGCTCGCCGGGTACGGCGTCGTGGACGACCCGACGAGCGCACTGCTGCTGCGGGCCCTGGAGCTGGACAAGACGCTGTACGAGGCGGTGTACGAGGCGCGGAACCGCCCGGCCTGGGCCGCGATCCCGCAGGCGGGGCTGGAGCGGCTCCTGGGGCCGGTGCGCACGTCAGGCGACGCCTGAGCCTGCCGGCAGCTCGGTCAGCGTGTCGACCACCATCCGGAGCCCGGCCTGGCGCGGCGCGAGCTCCGCCTGGAGCACGAGGGCGGCGCCCCCGACGGCGGCCGCCTCGGACGCGTGCGACGAGATGGTCACCCGGACGTCGTGGGTCGCGCGTGCGAAGAAACCCCCGGACAGCCGCTCCTGGACGACGGGGAGGTAGAGCGAGCCGGCGTGGGCGAACGACGCGCCGGTGAGCACGACGAGGTCGAGGTCGAGGACGTTGGCCAGGACCTGGGCGGCGGCTGCCAGGTACCGCGCGGAGTCGGCGAGCAGGCGCACCGGCTCCTGCTCACCGCGCGCGGCGGCCCGGGCGAGCGCCGCGAAGTCCTCGGACACGCTGCGGCCGGGCAGCGCGATGCCCGCCTCGGCTGCGCGCGTGACGACGGCGCTGGGTCCGGCGAACGCCTCGATGCACCCGCGGCTGCCGCACCAGCAGACCGGCCCGTCGACGTCGACGCAGACGTGCCCGATCTCCCCCGCGTTGGACGACCTGCCACGGTAGACGGTCCCGTCCACGATGATCCCGGCGCCGATGCCGGTGCCCATGTAGAGCGCCGCGCAGACGGCTCCGGTGGGTACTCCCCCGGACCAGTACTCGCCGAGCGCGGCGGCGGTCGCGTCGTTGTCGAGCAGCACGGGGAGCCCGACGGCGTCCTCGAGCGCCTCGGCGAGGGGGAACTCGGCCCAGTGCTGCATGACGGGCGGCGCGAGCGTCATGCCGGTGGCCGTCGACAACGGGCCGGGTGAGACGACGCCGACCCCGAGGAGCCGTACGGGCTCGACACCGACTCGCGCCACGGTCGCGGCGATCTCGCCGGCGATGCGTGCGACGACGTCCCGCGGGTCGTCGGAACCGGTCCCGGGGCGCCGCCAGCGGGCGACGACCTGCCCGCCGAGGTTGGCGATGACGTAGGTGATGCCGGCATGGTCGAGGTGCACCCCGACCGCGTACCGCGCGGCGGCGTCGAGCTGCAGGAGCATCCGCGGCTTGCCACCGGTCGACTCGGCACGGCCCGCCTCGACGACGAGGCCCTCGTCGATGAGCCGCCGCACGACCGTGGAGATCGTGGCCGCGGTCAGCCCGGTGGCGCGCGTGAGCTCGACGCGGCTGATGGTGCCGGCGGCGCGGATGACGTCGAGGATCGCGCTGCGGCTGCTCGTGTGCGCCGCGCGGGCGCCGCGTGCACCTGCGTTCACTCGTGCTCCCCTCGTCGCTCCGGCCACCGACGGCGACGTCGCGAGCCTAACGACGGACCCACCGGCGCCCGTCTCCGGCACACCGAGGTCCCGGCCCACGACGAGAGGACCGACGATGCTCCTTCACCAGCGACGTGCGCGCCCGACGTCGGGTGCGACCAGGTGACGGGTCAGCCCACCCGCGTCGCGCGCAGCAGCACGAGCCGCTCGGGCGACAGCTGAGGTGCGCGGACGCCGACCTGCGCGAGCACCCGGCCGGTGGCGCGCACACCGTCCGGCCCCCACCACGGCGCGGCGCGCCCGTGGGTGACGACGTCGCCCGGTGCCTGCGGGCGCACGTGGTACGTCGCGTCGGGGTCCAGCCCGGGCAACGGGACCGCGCCGGCGGGCAGCTGCGCCGACGACGCCACGGCGGCGATCGCGAACAGCGCGTCGCCACGGTCCTGCGCGACGACCCCGTTGACCTCGTAGGCCGGGTCCGCCACGTCCGCGTGCACGCTCACGCCCGTGTGCAGCAGGCCGCGCACGTCCTTGTACAGCCCGACCCACGCGGCGAGCTCGGCACGCTCGACGTCGTCCGCCTCCCGCAGGTCCCACTCGATGCCGAGGTGACCGAACAGCGCCGTGCCGGCCCGGAACCCGAGGGTCGCGCTGCGCCCGGTGCTGTGGGCGGTCCCCGAGCCGATGTGCGCGCCGATGAGCTCGAGCGGGATCAGCAGGTTGGTCCACGGCTGGATGGACCGCCGCTCGAGAGCGTCGATGCAGTCCGACGCCCAGACGCGGTCGGTCCGCTGCAGGATCTCCAGGTCGACCCGCGCCCCTCCCGAGGAGCACGACTCGATCTCGACGCGGGGGTGCCGGGCTCGCAGCTCGTCGAGCAGGCGGTAGACGGCGAGCGTCTGGCCGTGCACGCCGGGGACGCCGTCGGGCCCGTGGCCGGCGTCGACGAGGTCGCGGTTGTGGTCCCACTTGAGGTACGCGATGTCGTGCTCGGTGAGCAGCGCGTCGAGCCGGCCGAGGATGTGGGCGTACGCCTCCGGGCGCGCGAGGTCGAGCACCTGCTGCTGACGCGCCGGTCGCGGGAGCCGGTCGGGCAGGCGCAGCATCCAGTCGGGGTGGGCCCGCGCGAGGTCGGAGTCGGGGTTGACCATCTCGGGCTCGACCCACAGCCCGAACTGCATGCCGAGCCCGGTGACGTGCTCGATCAGCGGGTGCAGCCCGTCGGGCCACACCTCCTCGGAGACGAACCAGTCCCCCAGCCCGCTCGAGTCGTCGCGGCGCGACCCGAACCAGCCGTCGTCGAGCACGAAGCGCTCGGCGCCGACCTCGGCGGCGGTGTCGGCGAGCTCGACGAGCCGCCCCAGGTCGTGCTGGAAGTAGACGGCTTCCCAGGTGTTCAGCGTCACGGGGCGCGGCGTGCGCGGGTGCTGCGGTCGTGCACGCATCCAGGCGTGGAACCGGTCCGCGAGCGCGTCCAGGCCGTGGGCGCCGTAGGAGCCGTAGACCCAGGGGCTCGTGTACGACTCCCCCGTGCCCAGCCGCACCTCTCCCGGCTCGAGCAGCTCGCCACCACCGAGCAGGCCGGGGTGGTAGTGGTGGCGCTCGGCGATGCTCCGGTGGTTGCCGGACCAGGCGACGTGCCAGCCCCACGCCTCGCCCCGGCGGTGCGCGAGGTCCTCGGTCCCCGCGACGAGGACGTACGGCGTGTCGTGGCCGGTGCGACCCCGGCGGTTCTCCCGCAGGCGGGTCCCGTGCGTGAACGCGGTCCGCAGGGGACTGCGCTCGCGTGCCCAGTGGCCGCCGAGGTCGAGGATCGTCGCGGCCCGCGCAGGCACGGGCAGGGTCAGGAGCAGGCCGGCGAGCTCGTAGACGTCGTCACCGGTGTTCGTGAGGGTCGCGCGCTGGCGCACGAGGCCCTGCGGCGTCAGCTCGAGGACGAGCTCGAGCGCGAGCCCGGCGGCGGCGTCGGTGGCCGGCACGACGAGGACCGCGCCGCCGTCCGCCGACCGCGTCAGCGTCGGCGCGCCGCGGACGAGTGCCGCCGACCAGGCACGCCCGCCGCGGGAGCCGGTCAGGCCGGGTGTACCGAGCCAGCCGTCCGCCTGCGCGGGCAGCACCGACGGCACGACCTCGCCGTCGACGGGGAACCCCATGTGCGCGGGCCGCCCGGCCAGCCGCAGGTCCGCGAGCGCGGCGTCGTCGAGCGGGCCGAGGTCGGCGCCCCAGTGCAGCACGCGGGGCAGACCCGTCAGGTCGAGGACGAGGCTGACACCGCTCGCGCGCAGGTGCAGGAGGTCGCTCGTCACGGGCGTCGTCGTCTCGTCGTCGGGGCGCTGGGGCACCGGTCACCTCCATGTGATGGCGCGCACAGCCTAAGCGTTGACTTACTTCATTCAGACACTTAACAATGTCCCTGCTCCCCACCGGGGACCTCGCGCGACGACGCGCGGCGTGGGAGCCGCAGACCCAGGAGCGCCACGCACATGAACCACGACGTCCTCGATGACCGCTGGACGCTCACGGCCGCCCCCGAGACGCTCCCGGCCCACCTGCCGGCCACCCTCCTGGCGCACCTCCGCACCGGCGTGCCGGCGCACGTCCCGGGCACGACCCACACGGACCTGCTCGCGGCCGGGCTGATCCCCGACCCCTACCTGGACCGCAACGAGGAGCTCCTCGCGTGGATGAAGCGGGTCGACTGGGCCTACGAGCGCCTCCTCGACAGCCCACCCGCTGCGCCCGACGAGCGCGTCGACCTCGTCCTGCAGGGCGTCGACACGGTCGCCACCGTCCGACTCGACGGCACGGTCCTCGCCCGCACCGCCAACCAGCACCGGACCCACCGCATCGACCTGCGCGACCACCTGCAACCGCGTCCGCAGACGCTGCGTGTCGAGCTCGCGTCCGCCCTCACGCACGCCGAGACGGAGGCCGCCCGCCTCGGGCCACGCCCGCTGACGTACCCGCAGCCGTTCAACATGGTCCGCAAGATGGCGTGCTCCTTCGGGTGGGACTGGGGCCCGGACCTGCAGACCGCCGGCCTGTGGCGGCCCGTCGTCGTCGAGCGGTGGCGGGTGGCCCGTCTGGCATCGGTGCGCACGCTCGTGTCGGTCCTGCCCGACGGGACCGGCGTGGTGCAGGTCGTCGTCGACGTCGAGCGGTCGGGCCTCCCCGGCGGCGACGTCCCGCTCGTCGCGACGGCCCGCGTCGCGGGCGTCGACACCGTCGCCGAGCTGCACGCCGGCTCGACGTCGGCCACGGCGCGGCTGGAGGTGGCGCACGCACCACTGTGGTGGCCCGTCGGCCACGGCAGCCAGCCGCTGCACGAGCTGGAGGTGGAGCTGCGTGCCGCCGACCCCGCGGCGCCCGCCGGACCGCGCGGGACCGGGCCGGTGCTCGGCTCCTGGGCGCGCCGCATCGGCTTCCGGACGGTCGAGCTCGACACGGCACGCGACGACCACGGCGCGGCGTTCACCCTGCGGGTCAACGGGCGCTCGGTGTTCGTGCGCGGCGCCAACTGGATCCCCGACGACCACCTGCTGACGCGCGTCACCCGCGAGCGCGTCGCCGCCCGGCTCGACCAGGCGCTGGGTGCGCACCTCAACCTCCTGAGGGTGTGGGGCGGCGGCATCTACGAGTCCGAGGACTTCTACGAGCTGTGCGACGAGCGCGGCATCCTCGTCTGGCAGGACTTCCTGCTCGCGTGCGCCGCGTACCCCGAGGAGGAGCCGCTGCGCTCGGAGATCGAGGCGGAGGCGCGTGAGCACGTCGCGCGCCTCACGCCGCACCCGTCGCTCGTGCTGTGGAACGGCGGCAACGAGAACCTCTGGGGGTTCCTCGACTGGGGCTGGCAGGACGAGCTCGAGGGCCGCACGTGGGGCCACGCGTACGCGACGCAGATCCTCCCGGCCGTCGTCGCCGAGCTCGACCCGACCCGCCCCTACGTCGCCAACAGCCCCGCCTCGCCCGGTCACGACATCCACGCCGTGCACCCCAACGACCTCGACCACGGCTCGCACCACCAGTGGGAGGTGTGGAACCGCGTCGACTACACGGCGTACCGCGACGAGGTCCCGCGCTTCTGCTCCGAGTTCGGCTTCCAGGGGCCGCCGACGTGGGCCACCCTGCAGCGCGCGGTCCGCGCCGAGGAGGGGTCGGTCGCCGGCAAGGAGCACCCGACCTTCCTCGCGCACCAGAAGGCCGCGGACGGCAACGCCAAGCTGGACCGGGGCATGGCACCACACCTCGGCGTCCCCGCCGACTTCGCCGACTGGCACTGGGCCGGCCAGCTGAACCAGGCGCGGGCCGTACGGTTCGCGATCGAGCACTACCGGTCGTGGTGGCCGACGACGGCCGGCGCGATCGTCTGGCAGCTCAACGACTGCTGGCCCGTGACGTCGTGGGCCGCCGTCGACGGTGACGGTCGTCCCAAGCCGCTGTGGTGGGCGATGCGCGCCGCCTTCGCGGACCGTCTCGTGACGGTGCAGCCCCGCGACGGCCGTGAGGCGCTCGTCGTGGTCAACGACACCCCGACGCTGTGGAAGGCCACGGCCGTCCTCGAGCGGCAGACCCTCGACGGCCACGTCCTGGCCCGCGTCGAGCTGCCCCTCACCGTCGGCGCGTGGTCGGCCGGCACGTTCGCGATCGCCGCCGCGGTGCGCACCCCCGACGACCCGACCCGGGAGGTCCTGCTGGTCACGCTCGACCGCACCCGCGCGGTGCACACGTGGGTCGAGGACGTCGAGCTCGCGCTCGACCCGTCACCGGTCCGCGCCCGTGCCCACCCGGTACCGGACGGCTACGAGGTCCAGGTGACCGCCCGCAGCCTCGTGCGGGACCTCACGCTCCTGGTCGACAGGCTCGATCCCGACGCGAGCGTGGACGACGCGCTCGTGACGCTTCCGGCGGGCGCCACCACGACGTTCCGGGTCCGCACGTCCGCGGTCCTCGACCCGGCGGACCTCGTCGCCGCCCCCGTGATGCGCAGCGCGAACGACGTCGTCGTGCCGACCCGGCCCGCAGGGGCGTGAGCCGTCCGCGCGCGGACGTCCGCCGCGGGTCCACCCGAGGACCGGGCCGGTACGCTGACCGCCGTGGGCGCGGACGCGATCGGACTGGTGCTGGCTCGTCCGGCGCGGATGCTCGGGATCGAACCGTTCTTCATGGAGCTCATCGGCGGTATCGAGGAGACGCTGTCGTCCGACGACCGCTCGCTGCTGCTCCACGTCGTCCCCGACCACGACGCCGAGATCGCCGCCTACCGCCGCTGGGGACAGGGTCGTCTCGTCGACGCCGTCGTGCTCGTGAACCTCGTGGTGGACGACCCGCGTCCCGTCGTCCTTGCCGAGCTGGGCCTCCCCACGGTCGTCGTCGGGGGCCCGGAGCGGGCGCTCGCGGACGTCGCGCACGTGTGGATCGACAACGCGCAGGCGATGCGCGACGCCGTCGGCTACCTCGTCGATCTGGGCCACTCGACGGTCGGCCGGGTCTCCGGGCCGGCGGCGCTCGCCCACACGCGCTCGCGCACCGAGGCCTTCCTCACGGAGTGCGCGAGCCGGGGCGTGCACGGCGTCGTCGTCGAGGGGGACTACGGCGAGGAGTCCGGCACGCGTGCCGCGCGCACGCTGCTGGGACGGAACGACCCGCCGTCGGCCCTCGTCTTCGACAACGACGTCATGGCGGTCGCCGGGCTGGGGGTCGCCAACGAGCTCGGACTCACCGTCCCGCGGGACGTGTCACTCCTGGCGTGGGACGACTCGCCGCTGTGCCGCCTCGCGCATCCCGCGCTCTCGGCCATGAGCCTCGACGTGCACGCCATGGGCGTCCAGGTCGCGGACGCCGTGCTCAACCTGCTCGCCTCCGGCCGCCCGACGACGTCCACCGCTCCCCTGCCCCGGCTCGTGGCCCGCGGCAGCACCGCACGCCGTCCGCGGTGACGACCCGGGCGTGTACGGCCGTGATCACCTGCGGCAACGCCCGAGGGGTGATTGGGTAGGCACATGACAGCGGCCGCACCGTCCCCCGTGCCCGTCGACCTCGACACGCTGCGCACCGTCGCCGCGGGCGCCTACTACGACCCCCACGCCGTCCTCGGCGCGCACGTCGGCGACGGGACGGTGACGGTCCGGACCCTGCGCCCCCTCGCGGACAGCGTCGTCGTCGTGACGCCCGACGCGCGCGTCGCGGCGTGGCACGAGGTCGACGGCGTCTGGTGCGCGCTCCTGCCCGGATCCACGGTCCCGGACTACCGCATCGAGGTCACCTACGGCACCACGACGACGATCGTCGACGACCCGTACCGCTTCCTACCGACCGTGCAGGAGCTCGACCGGCACCTCGTCCGCGAGGGCAGGCACGAGCAGCTGTGGCACGTCCTCGGCGCCAACGTGCGCTCGTACACCGGCCTGCTGGGCGAGGTCCGCGGCACGTCGTTCGCGGTGTGGGCCCCCAATGCACGCGCCGTTCGCGTCGTCGGCGACTTCAACCACTGGCAGGGTGCGACGCACGCGATGCGCTCGCTCGGCGAGAGCGGCATCTGGGAGCTGTTCGCGCCGGGCGTCGAGGCCGGCGCCCGGTACAAGTTCGAGATCCTCGGCACGGACGGCTCGTGGCGGCAGAAGGCCGACCCGCTCGCCAAGGGCACCGAGGTGCCCCCCGCGACGGCCTCGGTCGTCGTGGAGTCCCGGTACGAGTGGGCGGACGACGCGTGGATCGCGGCACGCTCCCAGCGGGACCCCCACACCGGTCCGATGAGCGTCTACGAGGTCCACCTCGGTTCGTGGCGGCGCGGCCTGTCCTACCGGGACCTCGCGCACCAGCTCACGGAGCACGTCCTCGAGCTCGGCTTCACGCACGTCGAGATGATGCCGGTCGCCGAGCACCCGTTCGGTGGCTCGTGGGGCTACCAGGTGACGTCGTACTACGCGCCGACGTCGCGGTTCGGCCACCCTGACGACTTCCGCTACCTCGTCGACTGCCTGCACCGCGCCGGGATCGGCGTCATCGTCGACTGGGTGCCCGCGCACTTCCCGAAGGACGAGTGGGCGCTCGCGCACTTCGACGGGACGGCCCTGTACGAGCACCCGGACCCGCTCCTCGGTGAGCACCCGGACTGGGGGACGTACGTCTTCAACTTCGGCAGGCCCGAGGTCCGCAACTTCCTGGTCGCGAACGCGACGTACTGGCTCGAGGAGTTCCACGTCGACGGCCTGCGCGTCGACGCGGTGGCCTCCATGCTCTACCTCGACTACTCGCGTCAGCCGGGTCAGTGGCGACCCAACCAGTACGGCGGACGGGAGAACCTCGACGCGATCTCGTTCCTCCAGGAGGCCAACGCGACGGCCTACCGCCGCACGCCGGGCATCGTGATGATCGCCGAGGAGTCCACCGCCTGGCCGGGCGTCACCGCCCCCACCTCCGCGGGAGGTCTCGGGTTCGGCCTGAAGTGGAACATGGGCTGGATGAACGACACCCTGCGCTACCTGCGCGAGGAGCCGATCAACCGGCGCTACCACCACCACGAGGTCACCTTCTCGATGGTCTACGCGTACTCGGAGCACTTCGTCCTGCCGATCAGCCACGACGAGGTCGTCCACGGCAAGGGGTCGTTGTACGAGCGCATGCCCGGCGACCACTGGCAGAAGCTCGCCGGCGTCCGCGGGCTCTTCACCTACCAGTGGACGCACCCCGGCAAGCAGCTGCTGTTCATGGGTCAGGAGTTCGCCCAGCAGCGTGAGTGGGCAGAGGCCCGCTCCCTGGACTGGTACACCCTCGACGATCCCGCCCACCGGGGTGTGATGCAGGCGCTGCGCGACCTGAACGCCGTGTACCTGCAGAACCCGGCCCTGTGGCAGCTCGACCACACGCCGGACGGCTTCCAGTGGCTGGCGTCGGACGAGGCGGGGCTCAACCTCCTGGCGTACGCGAGGTACGCCCCCGACGCGCCGACGGCGGTGGTCGTCGTGAACTTCGCGGGTGTTCCGCACGAGGGCTGGCGGCTCCCCCTGCCCCAGGGCGGGACGTGGCGCGAGGTCTACAACTCCGACTCGGAGGCGTACGGCGGCTCCGGCGTCGGGAACCTCGGCGCGGTCGTCGCCGAGCCCGTCGAGCACTACGGCCGCGAGTGGTCGGCCTCGATCCGGGTTCCCCCGTTGGGGGCCGTCATCTTCGTCCACGACGCCGCAGGCGGTGGGCACGAGGACACGGCGCGCACCATCTGAGCGATCCGCACGCAAGAGGCCGGAGGGACAGCCCTCCGGCCTCTTGCGTGCCCGGGCATGCCCTCGGCAACGGTGCGTGCGGGGAGGCACCACCACGGCACACCGGCCCGAGGCCGACGACGACGTGACGTACCTGAAGACGACGAAAGGCCCACCCCGTGAGGGGTGGGCCTTTCGTGAATGATTGTCCGGCGGCGTCCTACTCTCCCACACCCTGGCGGGTGCAGTACCAT
>JADGMW010000092.1_pt1 | contig 80613 bp, 70 predicted proteins | sample 8641801 | NCBI WGS metagenome assembly JADGMW01 (sample SAMN16272018, study PRJNA661076) | feces metagenome | isolation source: fecal sample from diarrhoea affected cattle A | host: Bos taurus | place: South Africa: Lokaleng Village, Mahikeng | collected 2019-09
GCGCGGAAGTGACCGATGTTGGTCATGCACGAACCGATGAACACTTCGTCGATCTTCTCGCCAGCAACGCTGGAGAGCAGACGGGCGTCGTCCGGATCGTTCGGGGCGCAGAGAACCGGCTCCTTCACGTCGGCCAGATCGATTTCGATCACGGCAGCGTATTCGGCGTCCTTGTCGGCTTCCAGCAGCTGCGGCTTGGCCAGCCAGGCTTCCATCGCCTGGGCGCGACGCTCCAGGGTACGGGCATCGCCGTAGCCTTCGCTGATCATCCAGCGCAGCAGGGTGATGTTGGACTTCAGGTACTCGGCGATGGCCTCTTCCGGCAGCTTGATGGTGCAACCGGCAGCCGAACGCTCGGCGGAGGCGTCGGACAGTTCGAAGGCTTGTTCAACGGTCAGGTTGTTCAGGCCTTCGATTTCCAGGATGCGGCCGGAGAAGATGTTCTTCTTGCCCTTCTTCTCGACCGTCAGCATGCCTTCCTGAATGGCGTAGTAGGGGATGGCATGGACCAGGTCACGCAGGGTGATGCCCGGTTGCATTTCGCCCTTGAAACGCACCAGTACGGATTCCGGCATGTCCAGCGGCATGACGCCGGTGGCGGCGGCGAAGGCCACCAGGCCGGAACCGGCCGGGAAGGAGATGCCCATCGGGAAGCGGGTGTGCGAGTCGCCACCGGTGCCGACGGTGTCGGGCAGCAGCATGCGGTTCAGCCAGCTGTGGATGATGCCGTCGCCGGGACGCAGCGACACGCCGCCACGGTTCTGGATGAAGTCCGGCAGGGTGTGGTGGGTGGTGACGTCGATCGGCTTCGGATAGGCGGCGGTGTGGCAGAAGGACTGCATCACCAGGTCAGCGGAGAAGCCCAGGCACGCCAGGTCTTTCAGCTCGTCGCGGGTCATCGGGCCGGTGGTGTCCTGGGAACCGACAGTGGTCATCTTCGGTTCGCAATAAGTGCCCGGACGTACGCCCTTGCCTTCCGGCAAGCCGCAGGCGCGACCAACCATCTTCTGGGCCAGGGTGAAACCCTTGCCGCTGTCAGCCGGAGCGACCGGCAGTTTGAACAGGTTGGCCGGGCCGAGGCCCAGTTCGGCGCGAGCCTTGTCGGTCAGGCCGCGACCGATGATCAGCGGGATACGACCGCCAGCGCGGACTTCGTCCAGCAGCACGTCGGTCTTCAGTTCGAAGGTGGTGACCAGCTCGTCGCTGCCGTGGCGGCGCACTTCGCCCTTGTAGGGGTACACGTCGATGACGTCGCCCATGGCCAGGTTGGAGCAATCGAACTCGATCGGCAGAGCGCCGGCGTCTTCCATGGTGTTGTAGAAGATCGGGGCGATCTTGGTGCCGAAGCAGAAGCCACCTGCGCGCTTGTTCGGCACGTTCGGAATGTCGTCGCCGAAGAACCACAGCACGGAGTTGGTGGCAGACTTGCGGGACGAACCGGTACCTACCACGTCACCGACGTAGGCAACCGGGAAGCCCTTGGCCTTCAGTGCCTCCATCTGCTTGATCGGACCGACCGAGCCGGGAACGTCCGGGTTGATGCCGTCGCGGGCCATCTTCAGCATGGCCAGGGCGTGCAGCGGGATGTCCGGGCGCGACCAGGCATCCGGAGCCGGGGACAGGTCGTCGGTGTTGGTTTCGCCGGTGACCTTGAAGACGGACAGGGTGATCTTTTCAGCCAGCGCCGGGCGCTTCTGGAACCACTCGCCGTCAGCCCAGGACTGCAGCACGGCCTTGGCGTTGGCATTGCCGGCCTTGGCTTTTTCGGCGACGTCGTGGAAGGCGTCGAACATTAGCAGGGTGTGCTTGAGTTGCTCCGCGGTCACGGCGGACAGCTCGGCATCGTCCAGCAGCTCGACCAAAGTGGCGATGTTGTAGCCGCCCTGCATGGTGCCCAGCAGTTCAACGGCGCGTTGCTTGTTGATCAGCGGAGAGGAGGCTTCGCCCTTGGCGATAGCGGAAAGGAAACCGGCCTTGACGTAGGCGGCTTCGTCAACGCCCGCGGGAACACGGTTGGTGATCAGGTCGACCAGGAAAGCTTCTTCGCCGGCCGGTGGATTCTTCAGCAGCTCGATCAGGCCTGCGGTTTGTTCGGCGTTTAGCGGCTGGGGCACGATACCCTGGGCGGCACGCTCTGCTACGTGTTTGCGGTAAGCTTCAAGCACAGTTATTACCTCATCAGTGGTCCCATCGAGGGCGGGACACTTTTCCTGAGAATCGTCGCGCCATGCGCTCTGCCGCGTTATGGGCGGCTTTGCCATGACTGCGAAAATTCCCCCTCAAGAAGCTGTTTTCAAAGTTTTACGCCGATTGGGACGAGGGGTAGGGCTACCGGCACTGGGCAGTGTCTGCGCCACTTCGTCCCGTTCGGATTCTCAACTGTGCTCGTGACGCTTTGAAAACAGCTTCGCTCGGACGTTGGCGCCTAAAAAGGCGGGTGGATTCTAATGGAGATTGCGTCCGAAGTTAAGCCCGCACGCATGGGGCAGGCGGGGTGACCGGGGTTAGACAAAGGGCTAAGATGCCGCCCTGTTCGACTTTCCAGCTCGTTTCGTCATGTCCAAAACGCCCATCAAGACTCCGTGCATCGGTCGTTGCTCCACCGTCTATGGGGATCTGGTGTGCCGTGGGTGCAAGCGCTTTCTCCACGAAGTGGTGGAGTGGAATGGCTATGACGATGAGCGCAAGCACGAAATCATGCTGCGCCTGGAGACGTTGCTGGTTCATGTGATGCGCAGCAAGCTGCAAGTCCTGGATGCGGCGCGTCTGCGCCAGCAACTGGAACAACACCAGATTCGCTTCGTGGCCGAGCAATCGCCCTATTGCTGGGCGTATCAATTAATCGCACGTGGCGCACGCCTGATCAATCGCCTGGATGCCTATGGCCTGGCGTTGTTGCCGGAGTTTCGCGACTGGAGCCTGATCGATGTGCGCGATGCCATCGACAATGAATTTTTTGCCCTGTCTGAAGCGCATTACCAGCAAATCATGGTCGCTAAAGGGCGTGAGGTTCTGTGACGTAAGTGAACCGTCCTGCGACGGGTACGCCTGGCGTTACAAAAAGCCGCTCCATAAGAGCGGCTTTTTTGGTTGGCGTTTTAGCGGTTGCTGAGCAGTTCTTCGAGGTGCGCGATGATGTCATTCGGCTTGAGCACCAGTACGTCGCTTTCCAGCGAATCCAGCACCACTTCGGCGGTGTTGCCCATCAGCGCGCCAGACAGCCCGGTGCGCGCCACGGTGCCGATCACGGTCACAGCGGCATCGAGCTTGTGGGCGGTTTTCGGAATCAGTACGTCAGCCGGGCCTTCCTTGACATACAAGTGATCGTCAGCGATTTCGAAATCTTTCTGGAATTGCTTACAGGCTTCCCGGTAGCGTGCCTCGATGGTTTCCTTGAGTTGGAAGGTCGGATCGGCGGCGGAGAGCATTGGCGAGGGGTGGGCGCTCAGAACATACAGTTCGCCCTGGGTCAGGCTGGCGATGTCGAAGCCGTGGCTGACAATGCCGCTGTGCAACGTGCGATGTTCGTTGTCGGAGTTGCCCACATCGACGGCGGCCAATACAGGACGTCCGCTCCAGGGCTTTTCGGTTTTCACCATCAGCACCGGGCAGGGGCAATAGCGGAGAAGCTTCCAGTCCTCGGGCGTCAGAAAGGCTTTTTTCAGCAGGCTGTCGCGCTGATGTTCCTTGATCACCAGTGCGCAACCCTCGGCTTGCTGCACGGCGATGACGGTCTGGTGCGGATTTTCCTTCCAGTATTGCTGGGTGCTGACGCTGTAGCCTTCAGCCTTTAGCTGCTCGCCCAGCTCTGCCAACAGGGCGGAATGGTCCTGTTTGCCCTCCGCACAAATGAGCAGGTGAAGCTGCGATTGTGTGACGCCGGCGATCAACTTGGCACGTTTGAGGGCAAGCGCCTCAGGCAACTCGGGCTGGACGATGACCAGAATGCGGCGGATCGCTTGCATAGGTGTGCTCCTTCAAACCGGGAATTGATTAGCTTCCACTTTAGTCGGGGTGCGATAAATCGCGTTGACTCATGTCAAGTACGCAGGCCTGTTATCACGGGCCGGCACTCGTATAATGCCCCGTTTTCTGCAACCGAGCCGAGACTCATGCTGTTATCTGTCGCTGTATCCCCTTTGCGGGCTCGTTTCCTTGCGGATTCCGGGAGGCTGGCGTGAGTTTGCCTGAAATTCACGACTTTCTGGGCTGCCGCACGCCCGAAGCCTGGGTGAGCGTCGCGTTGACGGAGCAGGAGGTCCTCCTGCTCGATCACAAGAACTGCGAATTCAAGGCCGCTTCGACGGCGTTGAGCCTGATCGCCCGCTACAACGACCGGCTGGACCTGGTCAATTACATGTCGCGCCTGGCCCGCGAGGAGCTGGTACACCACGAGCAGGTTCTACGCCTGATCAAGAAGCGCAAGATTAATCTGCGCCCCGTGTCGGCGAGCCGCTATGCCTCGGCGTTGCGCAAAGGCGTGCGCACGTCCGAACCGCACAAGATGGTCGATACCCTGGTCGTCGGCGCGTATATCGAGGCGCGCAGCTGCGAACGTTTCGAGGCGCTGGTGCCGCACCTGGATGAGGAATTGGGCAAGTTCTATGCGGGGCTGCTGCAATCCGAAGCGCGGCATTTCCAGAACTACCTGAGGTTCGCCTACGCCTTCGGTGAGCAAGCGGATGTGGATGCGTCGGTCCTGCGCTTTCGCGGGCTGGAGCGCGAGTTGATCGAAAGCCCGGACACGGAATTCCGCTTCCACAGCGGCGTGCCCTCATACGCTTATTAGGACGGGTTGAGCGAAGCGATTTCCATCAAGTGGCACTTCTCGGTGCTGCACGCGCCGAGGACTTACGCTTCTGCTTCCAACGCAAACGGCGCCTGCTCCAAGCCCTTTTCGTCAATCTGCAAGGCCCAGCCCTGGGTGTCCCAGTCGCCTAGTACGATACGTTGCACCGGCTGGCCGTTGACGGTCAGTTCATGCACGGCCGGACGGTGGGTGTGGCCGTGGATCAGGGTGTGCACGCGATGTTCGGCCATCACCCGCTCCACTTCGGTCGGGGTGACGTCAGTGATTGCCTCTGCCTTCATGCGCGTCTGGGTGCGGCTTTCATTGCGCAGCTTGCGCGCCAATTGCTGCCGCTTTGCCAGAGGCAAATGACGCAGGATGAACAGCGACAGCGGGTTGCGCAGCAAGCGACGCATGCGCATGTAGGCCTGGTCGGCGGTGCACAGGCTGTCGCCGTGCATCAGCAGGACCCGTTCGCCTTCCAGCTCCACCACGCAGGGGTCGTTCAGCAAGGTGCAGCCAGCCTCGCGGCAAAACGCCTGGCCGATGAGGAAGTCGCGATTGCCATGCATCAGGAAGATGCGTGTGCCCGTCTCGCTCAGCTGGCGCAGGGCTACGGCGATTTCGTGCTGAAAGGGCGACATGCCGTCATCGCCGATCCAGACCTCGAAAAAGTCGCCAAGGATGTACAGGGCCTCGGCCTGCACGGCGCGTTCGCGCAAAAAACGCAGAAACGCCCGGGTGATGTCCGGGCGTTGTTCTTCGAGGTGCAGATCGGAGATCAGCAGGATCATCGTCTTACTCGATGACTTCCGCCTTCTCGATCACCACGTCTTCCACCGGCACGTCCTGGTGGCCGGCCTTGGAGGTGGTGGCCACGCCCTTGATCGCATCCACAACGTCCTGACCTTCGGTCACTTCAGCGAAGACCGCGTAGCCCCAGCCCTGCATGGTCGGCGCGGTGTGGTCGAGGAAATCGTTGTCCTTGACGTTGATGAAGAACTGCGCGGAGGCCGAGTGCGGCTCCATGGTGCGGGCCATGGCGACAGTGTATTTCTTGTTGGACAGGCCGTTATTGGCCTCGTTCTTGATGGTGGCACGGGTGGATTTCTGCTTCATGCCCGGCTCGAAGCCGCCGCCCTGGATCATGAAATTGCTGATGACCCGATGAAAGACGGTGTTGTCGTAATGGCCGTCTTTTACATACTGAATGAAGTTGGCCACGGTTTCCGGGGCCTTGTCGGCGAACAGTTGCAGGGTGATGGTGCCGTGGTTGGTGTGCAGCTTGATCATGACAAGGCTCTCTGTAGCGGATTAGTAGGTCTGTCAGGTGCTTGACAGCTTGGGCTATGATACGGCCTTTGTTTTGCCCGGCCTACCCTGAGCCGCGCACTGTCTGTCCAAGGATCCCATGAGCAAGCCCGAGACTCCCGCCGCCGCCGCGAATTTCCTCCGCCCCATCGTTCAGGCCGACCTGGACAGTGGCAAGCACGCGAAAATCATTACCCGCTTCCCGCCGGAGCCCAACGGCTACCTGCACATCGGCCATGCCAAGTCGATCTGTCTGAACTTCGGCCTGGCCGAAGAGTTCGGCGGGCAGTGCAACCTGCGTTTCGATGACACCAACCCGGCCAAGGAAGACCAGGAATACATCGACGCCATCAAGGCCGATGTGCAGTGGCTGGGTTTCCAGTGGGCCGGCGAAGAACACTACGCGTCCGACTATTTCGACCAGTTGTATGACTGGGCCGTGCACCTGATCAACACCGGCAAGGCCTATGTCTGCGACCTGTCACCGGATGAGGCGCGCGAGTATCGCGGAAGCCTGACCGAACCCGGCAAGAACAGCCCGTTCCGCGAGCGCAGCGTTGAGGAGAACCTGGATCTGTTTGCGCGCATGAAAGCCGGCGAGTTCCCCGATGGCGCGCGCGCCCTGCGGGCGAAGATCGACATGGCCTCGCCGAACATGAACATGCGCGACCCGATCCTCTATCGCATTCGTCACGCCCACCATCACCAGACCGGTGACAAATGGTGCATCTACCCGAGCTACGACTTTACCCACGGTCAGTCGGATGCCATCGAAGGGATCACCCACTCGATCTGCACCCTGGAGTTCGAGGACCATCGTCCGCTGTACGAGTGGTTCCTGGACAACCTGCCGGTGCCGGCCACGCCGCGCCAGTATGAATTTGCCCGCCTCAACCTGAACTACACCATTACCAGCAAGCGCAAGCTCAAGCAGTTGGTGGACGAGCAGCATGTCGCCGGCTGGAATGATCCGCGCATGTCTACGTTGTCCGGCTTCCGCCGCCGTGGCTATACCCCGGCCTCGATCCGCAATTTCTGCGACATGATCGGTGTCAACCGCGCGGGCGGCCTGGTGGACATCGGCATGCTGGAATTCGCCCTGCGCGAAGACCTGGACGCCAACGCAGGGCGCGCCATGTGCGTGCTCAAGCCGCTCAAGGTCGTGATCACCAACTACCCAGAAGGGCAGGTGGAAAACCTCGAGTTGCCGCGCCATCCCAAGCAGGACATGGGCGTGCGCGTGCTGCCGTTCTCCCGCGAAATCTACATTGATGCCAGCGACTTCGAAGAAGTCCCGCCGGCCGGCTTCAAGCGCCTGATCCCAGGCGGCGAAGTGCGCCTGCGCGGCAGCTACGTGATCCGCGCCGACGAAGCGATCAAGGACGCCGAGGGCAATATCGTCGAGCTGCGCTGCTCCTACGACGAGAACACCCTGGGCAAGAATCCGGAAGGCCGCAAGGTCAAGGGTGTGATCCATTGGGTGCCGGCCGCCGAAAGCGTTGAGTGCGAAGTGCGCTTGTACGATCGCCTGTTCCGCTCGCCGAACCCGGAAAAAAGCGAAGAGGGCGGCGGCAACTTCCTGGACAACATCAATCCTAATTCCCTGGTCGTACTCACAGGCTGCCGCGCCGAACCCTCGTTGGCCGATGCCGTGGCCGAAGAGCGCTTCCAGTTCGAGCGCGAGGGCTACTTCTGCGTCGACAGTCAGGATTCCGCGCCGGGTGCGCTGGTGTTCAACCGCACCGTCACGCTGCGCGACTCCTGGGGAGCCTGATCCATGGCGTTGTCGATCTACAACACCCTGAGCAAGACCAAGGACGTCTTCACGCCCCTGGTCGACAACCAGGTGCGCATGTACGTGTGCGGCATGACGGTGTATGACTTCTGCCACATCGGCCATGCGCGGGTGATGGTGGCGTTCGACGTGGTGACGCGCTGGCTGCGTCACCGGGGTTACGACGTCACCTATGTGCGCAATATCACCGACATCGATGACAAGATCATCCGCCGCGCCCAGGAGAACGGCGAGCCGTTCGAGGCGCTGGTCGAACGCATGATTGCCGCCATGCATGAGGACGAGGCGCGCCTCAGCGTGCTGCGCCCGGACATCGAGCCGCGTGCCACGCAGCACATCGACGGCATGTTCGCGATGATCCAGACCTTGATCGACAAGGGCTACGCTTACGCGCCGGGCAATGGCGACGTGTATTACCGGGTCGGCAAATTCGCCGGCTACGGCAAGCTGTCGCGCAAGAAGATCGAAGACCTGAAGATCGGTGCGCGCATCGAGGTCGACGAGGCCAAGGAAGACCCGCTGGACTTCGTGTTGTGGAAGGGCGTCAAGCCCGGCGAGCCGAGCTGGCAGTCGCCCTGGGGTGCCGGTCGTCCCGGCTGGCATATCGAGTGCTCGGTGATGTCCACCTGCTGCCTGGGTGAAACCTTCGACATTCATGGCGGCGGCCCGGACCTGGTGTTCCCGCACCATGAAAACGAAATCGCGCAGAGCGAGGCGGCCACCGGCAAGTTGTACGCCAATGCCTGGATGCACGCCGGCGCGGTGCGCGTGGACGGCGAGAAGATGTCCAAATCCCTGGGCAACTTCTTCACCATCCGTGAAGTGCTGGAGAAGTACCACCCGGAAGTGGTGCGCTACCTGCTGGTGGCCAGCCACTACCGCAGCCCGATCAATTACTCCGAAGACAGCCTCAAGGAAGCCAAGGGCGCCCTGGAGCGTTTCTATAACGGTCTGAAAGGCTTGCCTGAAGCGGCACCCGCCGGTGGCGAAGCATTCATGGAGCGCTTTGCCGCGGCCATGGACGATGACTTCAACTCACCGGAAGCCTGTTCGGTACTGTTCGAGATGATCCGCGAGGTCAACCGCTTGCGTGACACGGATGTGCAATCCGCTGCCGCGCTGGCTGCACGCCTGAAAGAGTTGGCTGCCGTACTCGGCGTGCTGCAACTCGAGCCTGAGGCTTTCCTGCAGGCCGGTGCCGCTGGCAAGGTCGATGCGGCCGAAGTGGATGCCCTGATCGCTGCGCGCCTGCAAGCGCGCGCGGAGAAGAATTGGGCCGAATCCGACCGTATTCGCGACCAGCTCACGGCGATGGGTGTGGTCTTGGAAGATGGCAAGGGTGGCACGACCTGGCGTCTGGCTGAGTAAACCTGTCGTACTGATGAAAAAAGGCCGCTATGCGGCCTTTTTTCATTGGATAAGCTGTTGGGGGCGGACGAAACGTTACCCTGCGCAGGCACTTTACATATGGAGGTTAGAGGTCTTCTTCTTCCTCGGGCATTACATCCGTAACGATCACCTGAGCATGGGTGCTGTTCTCGTTTTCCAGGCGTAGTCCGAAGTAGTGCGTGTCGTTGGCATCCCAAAACGCCTCCAGTTGCTCGGTCGTCGCGTTTTCGAGCAGCACTCCCTGGCTGTGTTCCAGAATGACCGAGTAGCGTATTTCTGTGCCCATAAGGAACTCGTAGCAGGTAAAGGATGGTTGCTTCGTGGTGCCATTATGCCATCACAAGTTGCAATCTTTCTTTACCGCCTATCGCTTGTTAGGCCTCAACGCTTTCAGCTAAAGGGGCATGGACACTCGATTCGAGCAAGGCTCGATGATAGGTATCGCTGCGCTCCACGCCACCCTACGAGCGCGCTGACAGCATCCTATGCAGATGCGTAGAGGATAAGGGCGGCCTAGATGCGAAACACCAATGCAAGTGACTTCTCGCCATTAACGGTGCTGTAGCTGATGCTTCCCTGGTGCGCTTCGATGATGGAATGGGTGAAGGCCCCTCCTCGGTCAACGCCCCGAACGTGGTATACGCAGCCACCAGGTTCGCTCACCGGCTGCCGTGGCTCTGGTTGCAAGGAAATACCTGGGTTGGCCAGTGTCAGGGATAGGCAGTGTTCGTCCTGTGCAATTTCCAGCGATATCGTTGCGCCGTCCGGCGTGTCGCACAGTGTGTTCGCCAGCAGGTTCGACAAGGCCTGACGCAGCATCAGAGCATCGCCTTGCAGCATGCCTGTGCCATCTAGTTCAAAGTGGATGCCACGCCCTTTGGCGGGTACTTCATAAAAATTCAGCACACTAGCGCATAACTCACGCAGCTCGACAGGCTCGCGATGCGAGAGGATTGAGTCAGGGTTGGCCTTGGCTGGGATGTCGTCGATTATGCGTGCCTGACGGGCCAGGACGGCATTGAACGCCAAGGCCAGCGGCAACAGCTCGGCAGGTACTTGCTGGGTGGAGAGGCACTCCACGGGTGATTGAGCCGAGGCCGAAATTGCCGTCTGGCTCAGCTCGTGAACCGGGCGCAGCCCTCTGCTCGCTATGGTCCATCCCAGCAGCACGCTGCCGGGTATGACCAGGAGCAAGGCAGCCCATAACCAGCCGCTCAGAGAACGAAGAAACGCGCGATGCTCAGTGACATCCAGCATCAGCAACACGTTGAGCTGTTGCCCGTCGCGTGTGATCTGGCGCTGCAGGCCACGCCAGGTTTTCGCGTTGTGCGACCATTCGGCGGTCCCTCGCCGCTGCCATTGCGGGTAATTCAGCGGAATTGCGACCTGTTCGGGTTCGCTGAACAGAACGCGGCCATCGGCATCGAAAATCAGCGCGGACAAGTCGCGGTGTCCGCCCATTAGAGACTGCAGCTCGGGTTGCACCACCTGCAATTGATACAGATCGCCAAGCCCCAGTAACAGAGTTTCGGCGCCATCGAGTTTCTGCTCCAGCACGTGCTGGTCAAACCTGTCGAAATGGCGTTGGCTGAATTGATCGAACACGAACCCAGACGCCACCAGAACGCCGCACACCGCCAGTGTGAACAGTAGGCTCAGGCGCGACGTCAGCGAAAAGTGGGCCACGGACGAGCCTCCTGCTGGACACAGCCTGTATCCGGGCCGCAGTTACAGAAATCACCCGTTGAGGGCCGACACGTTGAACTATCGCTATCAGGTCCGTTCATCTCACACCTTGGAAAACTCAGTAACATCGCCACGCTAACCGGCCTGGGACAATAGGGAGACAGCATGATGCCCAAGGTGTTTGTTGATCATTTCAAGAATGTGACCCAAGACTACCTTGACCATCGGCCCATCCCGGCGAGCTGTTCAAGTGGCTGAGCCGACAATGCGGGCAGCATGATCTCTCGTGGGATTGCGGAGCGGGCAATGGCCAGGCGGCAACCCATCTGGCCCAAGACTTTCGGCACCTGGTGGCGACTGATGCGAGTGCGGCACAACGTGCTGCGGCCATACCCCATGAACGGGTCAGTTAAGGCTGGCTCAGCGAAATGCGCAGAGCTGGATTCTGCATTCGTCGGTTGCGCAAACCCTGCACTGGTTCGATAGCGAACGCTTTTATGCCGAGGTGCGAGAGTGCTTAGGCCCGACGGGGTAGCCGCGGTGTGGTGTTATGGCCTGGTTGAGTTGGACGGTGACGAAGTGGAACGCTTTTGAATTCGCCCCTACCGGCGTGACCGGCAGTTTTTTCCGGCAGCCCCGCCAAAGATGCGTGCCTCGCTCGGTAGGGCATATCGGCTCCCGCTCATGTTGGCCTGCCCAAGAAAGGCAGCCGTGCGTTAGGTTCCCATTGACTCGCGCAGCCGTTTGTACAGCGTCGTGCGGCTGATCCCCAGGCTGCGTGCCAGGCGTGAGACATTGCCGCCGCAGGCCTGCAGTTGGTTGATCAGGGTGTCGTTGGCGATACCCGTCGGCACTAAATGAGCCTGCGGTTGCGGGCCAGACGCGGGTTGCAGGTCGCCGAAAAACTCCTCAGGTAGGTGTTCCACGCGGATGGACTGGTCGTCGGCCAGGGCCAAGGCAATCTTGACCACATTGCTCAGTTGGCGCAGGTTGCCCGGCCAGGGGTGACGCAGGAACAGTGCCATCACCTCGGGACTGAGGCCGGCGGTTTGCCTCGGCGCGCGGTGCTGCTCCCAGACACGCTGGATCAGGGCAAGCTTGTCGCTGCGCTGGCGCAACGGGGGGATTTTCAGGCCCAGGCCGCAGATGCGGTAATAAAGATCAGCCCGGAATCGTCCAGCGGCGACTTCCTCGCGCAGGGGACGATTGGTTGCGCAGATCAAGCGGAAGTCCACGGCAACCGCGTCGCCGCCGCCCAGCGGCTGCACGCAGCGTTCCTGCAAGACCCGCAATAGACGGGCTTGGACGTTGAGAGGCATATCACCGATTTCATCCAGAAACAGCAGGCCCTTGTCAGCCTTGCGGATCAGCCCAAGGCTGCCTTTTTGGTGGGCGCCGGTGAACGCGCCTTTTTCGTAGCCGAACAATTCCGACTCCACCAGTTCGGTAGGCAGCGCTGCGCAGTTTACGGCCACCAACGGCCGGCCGGCCCGTGAGCTGGCCTGGTGCAGCGCCTTGACCAGGACGTCCTTGCCGACGCCGGTTTCGCCGTGGATCAGCAGGGGAATATCCTCTTCCAGTAGGCGCAGCGCCTGATCGACGAGTTTATGAACCTGAGCATCACCCAGGTCGATATCGCTGAGTGTGAGCGGTTGCCAAACTCGCTGCGCAGCTGTGACCACGGGCCCCGGACGCTGAGATTTGCGTACCTGGCCATGAAAATGCACTTGGCCAGTGCTGTGCAGCAGCAAGGGTTGCTTTTCGGGCAGATCAAGCAACAGCCGCAGGGGCGCATCGAACAAGCGCTCCAGATGGGTTTGGGCCGCCGTCGTGCCCAGCAGGCTGTCGGCGCGTCGGTTGGCAGCCACGACCCAGCCGCTGTCATCGAAGAGCAGCAGGCCAGCCCAGGGACTGTCCAAATTGTCCTGGCCGGTATTGAAGACCAGCTGATGATGCTCGCGGTGAAACTGATCGAGGAGCAGGCGGTTCTCCACCGACTGGCAGAGCATTTTCACCAGCCCCAGGGTGTGAGAGGGCGGCAGGTAGCTGTCGCTGGACACATCGAGGACGCCGATTACCCTGCGCTGTGCATCGCAGATCGGCGCGGCAGCGCTACTCAGACAGCGGGTGGCTTCGAGAAAGTGCTCGTCGCGCTGAATATGCAGTGCCTGCTCACAGGCCAGGGCGGTGCCAATGGCATTGGTGCCGCAATGGCGCTCCAGCCAACTGGCGCCGAGGCTGAAACCCGGCTGCAGGGCAGGCTCGATATTGCGCCGGTCACCCCAGGAGTGCAGCAATAGCCCTTGGGCATCGGTGAGCAATACCAGGCAGCGGGAATTGGCCAGGATGTTTTCGTAGTAAGGCAACACTTCGCGCTGGGTGGTATGCAGCAGGGTGTGTTGAGTGTGCAGCAGCGTGGGGATATCCAGCCCGTCCTCGGCGCTGAAACGAGGCGGGCTTCGGTGGGTAAGACCGTAGCCTTCGCAGCGTGTCCAGGAGTCGCGGATCAATGCTTCATGGGTAGAAGCGGTCATGGCGGCGCCTCAGCGAGATGGGGCTGCGGCCCGATTCCCGAAAAGACTGCGTGGCTTTTCAGCGCCGCCAAACCCAAGTGTGTGTGAACAGTCTTGTACGTACCTGTGCAGTGTCAATGTTCAAGGTTGTTCAAGGCGCGCTCGCCGGCAGGCGCCGGAATCGCGTGAGATGCCGTTTTAGAGCCTGATAAGCGGGTTGGCACGCTTGTCGCTAAGCAGAGGCAAACAATAACGTTGCAGGGTCCGCCATGTCGCTGACGCTGGATCGAGTCTCGAAAGTCGTCGATGGACAGACGCATATCGACGCGGTGAACCTGAGCTTTGAACCGGGCTCCTTCAACGTGCTGGTCGGCCGCACGCTGTCCGGCAAGACGTCCTTGATGCGCTTGATGGCCGGCCTCGACCAGCCCAGCAGTGGGCGCATCCTGATGCATGGCCGTGATGTCACGGGTATTCCGGTGCGCAAGCGCAACGTTTCGATGGTCTACCAGCAGTTCATCAATTACCCCACCCTGAGCGTGTTCGAGAACATCGCTTCGCCGCTGCGCCAGAACGGCACGGGGCGAAAAGAGATCGAGCATCGGGTGCGCGAGACCGCACAGATGCTGCGCATCGAGGGGCTGCTCGAGCGTTATCCGTTGGAGCTGTCGGGCGGCCAGCAGCAGCGTACGGCGATGGCCCGGGCACTGGTCAAGGATGCTGAACTGGTGTTGTTCGACGAGCCGCTGGTCAATCTCGACTACAAGCTGCGCGAGGAACTGCGCCAGGAAATGCGCGAGCTGTTCAAGGCGCGCCGTAGCATCGCCGTGTATGCGACCACCGAGCCCAATGAGGCGCTGGCTCTCGGCGGCACGGTGACCATCCTCCATCAGGGCCAGGTGATCCAGAGCGGTCCGACGGCAGAGGTCTACCATCGGCCCAGTCAGGTACTGGCCGCCGAGTTGTTCTCCGAGCCGCCGATCAATCTGCTCTCTGGACGGATCACCGCCAACGAGGTGAGCGTGCAGGACTCCCTGCACTTTCCGCTGAACGCCGATCTGCGCAGCCTGGCGGAGGGAAGTTATCGCTTTGGTGTACGACCCAGTCATATCGGCCTTGTACCGTCCAACGATGACGATCTGGAAGTGTCCGGCGTGGTGGAACTGGCCGAAATCAGCGGCTCGGAAACCTTCCTGCATCTGCGCAACGAACAGTTCGGCCTGGTGCTGCACTTGCAGGGCGTACACGACTACGACGTGGACGCACCAATCCACGTGTACATCCCCACCCACAAGCTGTTCGTGTTCGATGCCCGAGACCAGCTGGTTCGGGCGCCGGGCCTGCACGCCTGAGGAAGCGAGATGGCCGAGATCCGCCTGCACAACCTGGCCCACAGCTACAACCGTCGTCCCAGTGGCGCAGAAGACTACGCCATCCTGGAGATGAACCATGTCTGGGAGCAGGGCGGTGCCTATGCGCTGCTTGGCCCTTCAGGATGCGGCAAGACCACATTGCTCAACCTCATTTCCGGGTTGCTCACGCCCTCCCAGGGTGAGGTGCTGTTTGACACCAAAGTGGTCAACGACTTGCCGCCGGAGCGGCGCAACATTGCCCAGGTGTTCCAGTTCCCCGTGGTCTACGACACCATGACGGTGTACGACAACCTGGCCTTCCCGCTGCGTAACCAGGGGCAGCCGGCCAGCAAGGTCGATAGCCGGGTGCGGGAAATCGCCGAGGTGCTTGACCTGCAGGCGCTGCTGCAGCGTAAGGCGCGCAACCTGACCGCCGATGAGAAGCAGAAGGTGTCCATGGGCCGTGGTCTGGTACGCGACGACGTGTCGGCGATCCTCTTCGACGAGCCGCTCACGGTCATCGACCCGCACCTGAAGTGGAAGCTGCGCCGCAAGCTCAAGCAGATCCACGAGCAGTTCAACCTGACCATGATCTACGTCACCCACGATCAGTTGGAGGCCTCGACCTTCGCCGACAAGATCGCGGTGATGCACGCCGGGCAGATCGTTCAATTCGGTACGCCGCGCGAGTTGTTCGAGCGGCCTCGGCACACCTTCGTGGGTTTTTTCATTGGGAGCCCGGGGATGAACCTGATCGAGGTGCGCGCCGAGGCCGGTGGGGTGGGCTTCGCAGACGTGCATCTCCCCTTGTCGCCCGGCGTGCTGCGGCGCTTGCCGACACTCAGTGGCAAGCGTCTGCACGTGGGCATTCGTCCAGAATTCGTGCAGGTCTGCGCAGAGCCTCGCGAGGGAATGCTGGGTGCCGAGGTGGAGCACCTCGCAGATCTGGGCACCTACAAGATCCTTACCTTTCTCCTAGCGGGCCAGCGCCTCAAGGCACGCCTGGCTGAAGAAGATCCAGCACCGACCGGACGGGTGTGGGTCAGTTTCCCCGGCCAGTGGCTGATGCTGTATGCCGACGACCTGCTGGTGGAGGGCGAGGAATGAATCGGGTTCCCAACAACCGTGCCTGGTGGCTGGTGCTGCCAGTGTTCCTGCTGGTGGCCTTCAGCGCCGTGTTGCCGATGATGACGGTGGTGAACTACTCGGTGCAGGACATCTTCGATCCCTCGACGCGCTATTTCGTCGGCGCCGACTGGTACCGTCAGGTTCTGCAGGACCCGCGCCTGCACGATTCGCTGCTGCGCCAGTTCGTGTTTTCCGCCTGCGTGCTGCTGATCCAGATTCCCCTGGGTATCGCCATTGCCTTGAACATGCCGGCCCGTGGACGCTGGGCCTCGCTGTGCCTGATCCTCATGGCCATTCCGCTGCTGATTCCCTGGAACGTGGTGGGCACCATCTGGCAGATCTTCGGCCGCGCCGATATCGGGCTGCTGGGCTGGGTGCTGACGCGGTTGGGCATCAGCTACAACTATGCGTCCAATACGCTGGATGCCTGGGTCACGGTGCTGGTCATGGATGTATGGCATTGGACCTCGCTGGTGGCGCTGCTGTGCTTCTCCGGCCTGCGGGCGATTCCGGATGCCTATTACCAGGCGGCGCGTATCGACCGAGCCTCGGCCTGGGCGGTGTTTCGCCATATCCAGCTGCCCAAACTGAAAAGCGTGCTGTTGATCGCGGTGATGCTGCGTTTCATGGACAGCTTCATGATCTACACCGAGCCGTTCGTGCTCACGGGCGGCGGGCCGGGCAATGCCACCACCTTCCTCAGCCAGACGCTGACCAAGATGGCCGTGGGGCAGTTCGACCTGGGGCCGGCGGCGGCGTTCTCGCTGATCTATTTCCTGATCATCCTGCTGCTGTCCTGGCTGTTCTACACGGCCATGACCCATGGCGACCAGACGCGCTGAGGGCCGGCCGATGAACATCCGCAAAGTCCTTGTCCTGGTGATCTATTTGCTATTTCTGCTGGTGCCCATCTATTGGCTGCTGAACATGTCGTTCAAGAGCAACAGCGAGATTCTTGGCAGCCTGACGTTTTGGCCGCGGGAGTTCACCCTGGACAACTACAGGGTAATTTTCACCGACCGCAGCTGGTACAGCGGCTATATCAACTCGCTGTATTACGTGTCTCTCAACACGCTGATTTCCCTGGGCGTGGCACTGCCAGCGGCCTATGCCTTTTCGCGCTACCGCTTTCTGGGCGACAAGCACCTGTTCTTCTGGCTGCTGACCAACCGCATGGCGCCGCCAGCTGTGTTTTTATTGCCGTTTTTCCAGCTGTATTCATCGATCGGGTTGTTCGACACGCATATCGCCGTTGCACTGGCCCACTGCCTGTTCAACGTGCCGCTGGCGGTGTGGATTCTTGAAGGTTTCATGTCCGGGGTGCCCAAGGAAATCGACGAAACGGCCTATCTGGACGGCTACAGCTTTCCCACGTTCTTCCTGAAGATTTTCGTGCCCCTGATCCGCTCGGGCATCGGCGTTACGGCGTTTTTCTGCTTCATGTTCTCCTGGGTCGAACTGCTGCTGGCGCGCACCCTGACCTCGGTGAACGCCAAGCCGATTGCCGCGGTGATGACCCGTACGGTGTCCGCCGCCGGCATCGACTGGGGCGTACTGGCAGCCGCCGGGGTGCTGACCATCCTGCCCGGCATGCTGGTCATCTGGTTCGTGCGCAACCACGTGGCCAAGGGCTTTGCCCTGGGGCGGGTGTGAAATGGCTTGGATGGCCTGGACGTCGCCCACCGCGTTGTTCTTCGCCGGCATCGGCGTGCTGCTGCTCGGCATGAGCCTTTGGCAACTGCGTTCGCCGAGCCTCGAGCGCAAGGGTTTCCTGCCGATCAGCACCACGCGAGGTGATCGGCTGTTCATCGGTTTGCTGGGTAGCGCCTACCTGCATCTGCTGGTAATCGGCGTGACTGATTGGAATCTGTGGATAGCCTCGGCGCTATCCGTCGTCTGGTTATGTGCGGTGATGCGCTGGGGCTGACTGAGTGTCGGTTCCTTCTTAAAAGCCAACGTTTAGCGCAGCAGGGCTGACGCGCAGCAGACGTTGAATACCTGGAGGTGTCTATGTTCGACAACAACAAGACCCGACATAGCACGGCACTGGCGGCCCTGCTGACGTTGTCCGGTATCAGTGGCCTGACTTGGGCCGACGCTTATGAGGACGCGGCGAAGAAGTGGATCGAGGAAGAGTTCCAGCCCTCGAGCCTAAGCAAGGAACAGCAGATGGAGGAGATGAAGTGGTTCATCAAGGCCGCTGAGCCGTTTCGCGGCATGGAGATCAACGTTGTCTCGGAAACCATCACCACCCACGAGTACGAAGCCAAGACCCTGGCGCGCGCTTTTACCGAAATCACCGGCATTCGCCTGCGCCACGACCTGATCCAGGAAGGCGACGTGGTGGAGAAGCTGCAGACGCAGATGCAGTCCGACAAGAACATCTATGACGGCTGGGTCAATGATTCGGACCTGATCGGCACGCATTTTCGCTACGGCAAGGCGGTTGCGATCAGCGACATGATCAAGAACGAAGGCAAGGACGTGACCTCGCCAACCCTCGATCTCGACGACTTCATCGGTATTTCCTTCACCACCGCGCCGGACGGCAAGATTTATCAGCTGCCCGACCAGCAGTTCGCCAACCTCTACTGGTTTCGCGCCGACTGGTTCGAGCGCCCGGAGCTGAAACAGCAGTTCAAGGAGCGTTACGGCTACGAGCTGGGCGTGCCGGTGAACTGGTCGGCCTATGAGGACATCGCCGAGTTCTTCAGCAAGCACGTCAAGGAAATCGATGGCAAGCGCGTCTACGGGCACATGGATTACGGCAAGAAAGATCCATCACTGGGTTGGCGCTTCACCGATGCCTGGTTCTCCATGGCCGGTGCCGGCGACAAGGGCTTGCCCAATGGCTTGCCGGTGGACGAGTGGGGGATTCGCGTCGAGAACTGCCATCCGGTCGGCTCCAGTGTCAGCCGTGGCGGCGATACCAATGGTCCGGCCGCGGTCTATGCGACACAGAAATACGTCGACTGGATGCGTGAATACGCGCCACGCGAGGCGCAGGGCATGACCTTTTCGGAGTCAGGACCAGTCCCGGCACAAGGCAACATTGCCCAGCAGATATTCTGGTACACCGCGTTCACGGCGGATATGACCAAGCCCGGCCTGCCGGTGGTCAACCCGGACGGCACACCGAAGTGGCGCATGGCTCCGTCGCCCAAGGGCGCGTACTGGGAAGAAGGCATGAAGCTCGGCTATCAAGACGCCGGTTCCTGGACCTTCCTAAAATCCACGCCGGAGAAGCGCCGGCTGGCCGCCTGGTTGTATGCGCAATTCGTCACCGCGAAAACGGTATCGCTGAAGAAGACCCTGGTGGGCCTGACGCCGATTCGCAAATCCGATATCGAGTCGGCGGCCATGACCGAGGCCGCGCCCAAGCTTGGTGGCCTGGTGGAGTTCTACCGCAGCCCAGCGCGGGTACAGTGGACGCCGACCGGCACCAACGTCCCGGACTACCCGCGTCTTGCGCAGCTCTGGTGGCAATACATCGCCGAAGCGGCCAGCGGTGACAAGACCCCCCAACAGGCTCTGGATGGTTTGGCCGAAGCCCAGGACACCATGATGGCGCGTATCGAGCGCTCCGGTGTGCAGCCCAACTGCGGGCCGAAACTCAACGAGCCGCGCGATCCCGAATACTGGCTGAACCAGCCGGGTGCGCCGAAACCGAAGCTGGCCAACGAGAAGCCACAGGGGCAAACGGTGAGTTACGAGGAGCTGATCAAGTCCTGGGAGCAGGCGCGGTAAGCAGCAGACTGTCCAATCAAAAACGGCACCCGAAGGTGCCGTTTTATTGTCTGCCAGCGCTTAAGGATGCAGTTCTTCAGCGGCGTACAGCGTATTTTCCAGCAGGCAGGCGCGGGTCATGGGGCCGACGCCACCCGGTACCGGAGTGATCCAGCTGGCGCGCTCGGCAGCCGGGGCAAACTCAACGTCACCGCGCAGCTTGCCGTCTGCCTGACGGTTAATACCAACATCGATGACGATGGCGCCCGGCTTGATCCACTCACCCTTGACCAAGTCGGTGATGCCGGTGGCGACCACCAGCAGATCGGAACGCCTGACGTGGGCTTCCAGATCGTGGGTGAAACGGTGGGCCACGGTGATCGTGCAGCCTGCCAGTAACAGCTCCAGCGCCATCGGTCGACCAACGATATTGGAAGCACCGACCACGAGGGCATTCAAACCATGCAGATCCACGCCGGTGCTTTCCAGCAGGGTCATCACGCCTTTTGGGGTGCATGGACGCAGCAGCGGCATGCGCTGGGCCAGGCGGCCGACGTTATAGGGATGGAAGCCATCCACGTCCTTGTCCGGACGAATGCGCTCGAGCAGTTGCGAGGCGTCGAGATGCTTGGGCAGCGGCAGTTGGACCAGAATGCCGTCAATGGCCGGGTCGTCGTTGAGCTGGTCGATCAGACCAAGCAACTCATCCTGGCGAGTGTTTTCCGGCAGGTCGTAGGCGCGGGACAGAAAACCCACCTCCTGGCAGTCCTTGCGCTTGTGGGCGACGTATACCTGGGATGCCGGATCATGTCCGACCAGAATCACGGCCAAGCCAGGCGCGCGCAGGCCTTGCTGCAAGCGATCAGTCACGCGTTGGGCGATCTGTTGGCGGAGAGTGGCAGCGATCGTTTTGCCATCGATCAGTTGTGCGGTCATTACGCTTGGTTAACCATCGTAAGGGGAAGAAAGGGGCGGGCATTCTCTCACGCGCAAGCCGGTGGGCAAAGATGTGCGCCCGGTGCTTTGACGTAACTCGTTTATCTCACAGGAATTTTTTTTCATTTGAGTGTTGACGAGGTGAAGGAGCATCGCTAAGATGCGCCCCACTTGTCGAGCACAGCTAGTCGCTGGGTGAGATGGCAGTAGGGATAGAAGTTAGGATTTCTACTGCAGTCGAAGCTTTAAAAGTCCGCGCTCAGTCTGAGAATGCAGATGATTAAGCGCCCGTAGCTCAGCTGGATAGAGCATCCGCCTTCTAAGCGGATGGTCGCAGGTTCGAGTCCTGCCGGGTGCGCCATTAAAGGCAGCTTAGGCACAAGTAAACGCAATATGGTGGGCGTAGCTCAGTTGGTAGAGCACAGGATTGTGGCTCCTGGTGTCGTGGGTTCGATCCCCATCGTCCACCCCATATTCGAGAAAGCGCCAGGCCACGAGCCTGGCGTTTTCGTTTCAAGCTTGACATGCGGACGTGGTGGAATTGGTAGACACACCAGATTTAGGTTCTGGCGCCGCAAGGTGTGAGAGTTCGAGTCTCTCTGTCCGCACCATCTAAGCCCTTGATTTATAAGGGTTTTCCTCCCCAAGAGTGACGATAAAATGCCTTTTGGGACTGCCATGGGACCGATATGGGACTACAGGCAGGGAAAAGAAACGGGGCAGCCCTTTGCAGGTGCTGCCCCGTTTCCGTTTCTGCGGCCCGTCCGGCTCACCATTTCAATGCATGCTCCAACAGTCCGGTCATGTCTGGACCGTCCTCAGAGTTTTGTATCTGGTGTTCTCGGCTGCCAATGGCCACGGCGGGTCGCAGTCAAGTCTGTGCCTGGCCAGCAGTGTGAGATGGTTTGTTACGTTCCTTCCAATCGAGGGCATAAGCCAGCGACAAGAAAGCGAGGATGATGAGCAGTCCGTATCCCGCTTTGCTAAAGCTGTTTCCATGCTCGACGACTTATGCCGTTCTGTCTTTGAAGTCCACATGTGTGCCATCACCATGCGGCACGTCTCGAAAGCGAGCATTAAGTCGCCTTCACTCCATGCGGCAACATGTTTCTTCGCCTTAGGTAAGCGCAGAGCGGATTATTTGATGCCGCCGGCAACAGCGTCATTGTTCATCTGCTGCAGCGCCGCCTCGATGCAGAGGTTTTCCAGGTCGCGGCCGACCGATGCCGCAGCGACCAGGGTTCCCGCGCGAAAGAAGCGTGCCGTGAAATCCTGCTCCGTCAGGCTGCCATGGATCTGGACGTCGTCCCAATCGGCCGCGTAGCCGGTGTAGCGCAGGTCCAGGTCGTAATGGTGAGTCCAGAAGAACGGCACATCGGTAAAGGCCAGTCCGGCACCGAGCATATTGGCCGCGGCTGTCTGGCCTTGTCGTTGTGCATGCACCCAATGTTCGACCCGGATCAGCTGCGTACCGTATCGATAGCGGGCGGCATCCCCGGCGGCGAAGTGGCCGGGGACCGAGGTCTGCAGGTCGAGGCCGACCTGGATACCGTCCTGGATCGTCAGTCCGGCGGCAGCGGCGAGCTCTGTGCGCGGCGTAACCCCTACGCCCACGATCAGCAGGTCCGCTGCCACCCGGCTGCCGTCCTCCAGCGTCAGCACCTTGCCGTCGAAGTGGGAGGGTGCCGCGCTCAGGTGGAAAACCACACCCTGTTCCCGATGCAGGTCGGTGAGAAAATTGCCCAGTTCACGGCCGAGCGCACGCGCCATCGGCACCTCATCCCGGGCGATCACATGCACCCTGAGTCCACGTTGGCGCAGGGCTGCGGCCGCCTCCAAACCGATGAAACCGCCGCCGATCAGGGCCACCGAAGCTGCGCCTTGGCTGGCTTCGATAATGGTCCGGGCATCGGCCAGCGAGCGTAGCGGGAACACATTGGGCCGCTCGAATCCAGGTAAAGACAGACGTCGCGGCTCCGCGCCCGTGGCGATGAGCAAGACGTCATAGGCCAGCCGCTCCCCAGAGTGGATCGTTACCTCGCGGGCGTCGGTATCGATGGCGGTCGCATGGCAATCGAGGCGCAGGTCAATCCCGCGCTTGGCGTAGAACTTCGGCCCGCGCAGGGGAATCCAGTCTTCTGAAGCGGTGCCGGCCAGGTAATCCTTGGACAGGTTGGGGCGGTCGTAGGGCGCGGATGTATCGGCGCTTAGCATCGACAGGGCGCCGGCGTAGCCCAGCTCGCGTAGCCGTTCGGCGGCGGCAAATCCGGCGGCGCCGCCACCGATGATCAGGACGCGCCCTGGCTGGTTGCGAGGCGCGCTGGGCGCTGCCGGCTGCTCGGCCGTAGCCTTGCTGCGCACGAACAGGGTGTTATCGATGATCTCCACGTTCCATTTCGTCAGTGCGGTGAAAGCCGGCGCGCGCAACGCAGCTCCCGTGCGCAAACTGAAGCAGGCGTGGTGCCAGGGACAGCGGATTTCCTCGCCGGCCACCAGGCCCTCGGCCAGCGGCCCGCCATAATGGGTACAGGTCGCGCTGAGCGCATGGAAGCCGTCGTCCAGTCGGGCCACCAGAACGGCGTCACCCTCCACATGGCCAACCAGCACGCCGGTTGTCGGCACGTGCGCCACCGGCACGCCGTTGGTGAGGTCAGGGCCTCGGGGTGTGGTATCGGCATGAGCCATGGCGCGACTCCTTTAATAGGTGATCGCCCAGTGGGCGTGCTAGTGCCCGCTCAGCCGCTTGGCGAACGACGCTGCGTACGCTGGTGAGCGAAACAGCAGGATCGGATCATCGGTGGGCGCAATACCACTGCTCATCACCAGCGGATCGAAGTTGATCTTTTCGCAGGCGGCGCCTTTCTGTGGCATGGCCGTAGTAATCGTCAGAGTGCCGACCTTGAGCTGTTCGCGGTTCTCCGGCCAGGCCACGGTCGGGTCGGTCTCGGGATCACCGGGAACGCCGAGGGTGACGATCATGTCCCAGCGAACCGGCCCCTGCTGGGTCCGTTCCATTAAGCGTTGTTCAAGGAAGTTCGCCGGCAAGGAGGTGAGTTCCGCGTCGGAAAGGCGCTGCTCACCGTCCTGGGGCACGAAGCGCCAACGCACCAAGGTGGTCTGATCCTTCTGATCAATGAACTTGAAAGTATGGATGCCGAAATAACTGCTGGTGGCGAAACTGGTCGGTGGGTTGTGTTTGGCGAGAAAATCCGCCTGCGCCAGGCTGTCCGGGTGGCTGGCGCGGAAGGCTTTGATCTTTTCCGGGTCGGGCTTGCCGGTTGCCGGGTCAGGCTGCATGGCAATCAACTGATCGAGAAGGGTTTTCGGCTGGGCAGCGCCAAACAACGGCGTGTTGATCATGGTCATGTGCTGCAGGCTGCCGTCGCCCAGCTTGAATTCCAGCGCCATGCCGCGGGGGATTTTTGCCGTATCGGCCACTTTGGGATTGCCGCCGGGCAGTGAGAAGCGGGCGATCACCGGAACGGCTTCACCGGAAAACAGCGCCGAGCGCGAATAGGCGGCCGCCGCGGGCAAGCCGATAAAGTCACCGGTCGCGCAGGTGCCCTTGATGTGGTTGCGACGCTCTCCTGGGGTGACACCGAAGGTCTTCTCGAAGGCGGCCACTATCTGTTCCGCCGTCACGTCCTGTGCCTGACATAACGGTGCAATTAGGCCCAGCCCTGTCGTGAGGATTCCTGCCTTTAGTAAAGAGTGAATGTTCATACCCGTGCCTCTGCAGGCGTCGGTTTCGACAATACTGCAGCATAGTCTGGGTTGTCTCGCAGATACGGGCGCTTTGTCAGTCTGTCAGCGGCCTAGCAGTTTTCCATAAAGATTGGCCATCTGTTCGCCCATTCGGTCAGCGGTGAAAAAATCGCGGTAGCGTTGTGCAGCTCTAACTCCCATTTCAGCGGTCCGCTGAGGATCGTCCCACAAGCTACGCATGGCCTCGCGCAAGGCAATCGGATCGGCCGGAGGCACCACTAATCCGGTCTCTCCGTGCAGGTTGATATAAGAAGTACCGCTGCCAATTTCGCAGGAAATCATCGGTTTGCCGAACATGGCTGCTTCAAGCAGGGATATCCCGAAGGCTTCGGAGCGCAGGTGGGATGGGAAAACCATCGCAGTGCACAGTGTGAGCAAGGCCACCTTGTCGGCTTCGTCCAGCCGGCCTACGAAGTGCAGGTGGGTGAGCCCAAGTTGGTTGGCCTGAGCATGCAGCTCCTGCTCTAGGGGACCGGAACCGACAATTACGATGGGGTAGCTTGTGCCGTGCGCAGCGTCCAGCAGCACATGCAAACCTTTGTAGTAGCGCATGACGCCAACGAACAGGAGAAATCGCGGGCCGAATCGCTCCGCCCAGCGTTGCAGGCGCAGGGCATCTGGCTCCGGATAGGAGGCACGCTCCAGGCCGTAAGTGACGACGTCGACCTTATCCCTAAAGCGGGTCAATACCTCGCTGCTTTCGAGGTAATTAGGCGATGCGGCGACGATGCGGTTGGCTTTGGCGAGAAAGCGCAGCATCAAGGGGCGATACAGATGCAGTAGCCATTTTTGGCGAACGATGTCCGAGTGATAAGAAACCACGTAGGGTTTGTCGATAGCCGCGGCGAAGTGCAACACATCCATGAAGGGCCAGGGAAAATGGTAATGCACGATATCCGCCTGAGCGGCCAACGTTTTTAAACGGCTAAACGCGCTGAACGAGAATCCCGTGGACGCCAGATGCAGATCCAGCTTGGCCTGGTGCACGCGGTGGCCGCCGATCTTCAGCTCGGACGTTCCGGGATTGGCGCTGAGGGTCAACACCTCGCTGTCAACGCCGTGTGCCTGCATGCTCTCACACAGCTGAAAGATGACTTGTTCGATCCCGCCCATGGTATCCGGCAGGTAGGTTTTGAAAAAATGCAGAACGCGCATCAGGACTCCACAACTTGTCGGTAGACGCTCGCGGTGATCCGCGCGCAGCGCTGCCAAGAGAACATTTCGGCACGCAGCAGACCTGCGTCGCGTTTTTGTTGCCAGTACGGCTGATCTTCGATGAGCCGCTGAATGGACTCGGCGCAGGCTCGATCAGCATGGGCGTCGATGTAGGTACCAGCCTCGCCGGCCACTTCGGGCAACGCCGAGGTGCGGGTCAGGATTGCAGGAGTGCCACTGGCCATGGCTTCGAGCACCGGTAAGCCAAACCCTTCATAAAGCGATGGGAACAGCAGCAGCCGTGCTCCGGCCATAAGCTCTGCGACTGTGTTGTCGTCCTGATATCCCAGCAAGCGTACCTGTCCGGTTGCCAAAGCCCGCTGCAAGGGTGCCGCCAGTTGTTCGGGACGCCAGCCGGCCATGCCGACGATGATCAGTGGGTAGTGCTCGCGCAATGTGGGGGGCAAGTGTTGATAGGCGCGCAGTACCACTTGCAGATTCTTGCGCGGCTCCAGTGTGCCCACGCACAACAGGTAACGGCCCGGTTGCAGGTTCAGAGATTGCAGTCTGGCCGTTAATTGCACGGACGGGCGTGGATGAAAACGCGCCGAACAACCCAAGGGGGCCACCGTTACGCGTTCGATAGGTACGCCGTAATAATGGCGGACTTCATCACCGATAAACTGGGAGTCCACCAGGATGTGTCGTGCCTGCTCGACACTGGTCACGGCATGACGTTCGATAGCTGCCAGGCGGTCCTTGGGTTGGGTATCGGGAAAGTGCACGTGGGTCAGGTCGTGCAAGGTCATGACCATGGGGCCGTCGAACGTGAAGGGCCACAGGCTGGGGTCATGATACAGCGTGGCGTCACGTGTGCCGCGCTCAAACCGTTGCTGCTCGATCCGCCGCCGCAGCGCATAGGCATTGGGCACGCAACGCTTGATCAGGCTGCTCAGGCGCGAATAACCCGGCAGAGCCGTCGTGGGTAGATCAGGCTGCCAGTTCCAGCCGTTGAAAAGCTGCAGCTCGAGATTGGGATCTGTCGCCAATGCTTGCACCAGCTCGACCAGATACTGACCGATGCCCGTCCGGGGTGCCCGCAGGATGCTGGCGTTAAGAGCAATGCGCATTGGGCTGGCTTGAGCGAGGCGTGTTGGTGCGCAGACCTTCAAGCGTGCCACCGATCAATTGTTGGCTGGCTTCGTACCAGCCGATCCACTGCCAGTCTGACACTGACTTGAGCGACGGGAATTTTCCGCTGGATTCGAACTGCATCACCTGATCGGCCAGGCTTTTAGGAGTGGCCAAGTCAAAATAAGCCATGAAATCACCGCCTACTTCGCGAAACACTGGAATATCGCTGGCCATGACCGGCAAGCCTCGTTGCATGGCTTCCACCAACGGCAGACCGAAGCCTTCTACATGGGATGGGAAAACCAGCGCACGGGCATGGGCATAGGCATATTCGAGTCCCTTGTCATTGATCTGGTTGAACATGAACAGCTGCGTGTTCAGCAAGGGATGTTGCTTGATTCGCGCAATCAACGCTTCGCACTTCCAGCCGACCTTGCCGATGATGCACAAGCGCGCCTCGCTACCGTTCGCCCATAACAAGTCAAAAGCATCCAGCAGGTATGCATGATTCTTTCGCGGCTCAATGGTGCTGACCATCAGGTAGACCGGTGCAGGATCGCGAAACATGCTCAGCAGGTCGGCATTGACACGTTGCCCCTGGCGCAGCAGGTCCAGTTCGGAACCGAGATGGAAATGGCCATGCCAGCGTTTGGCGGCCTCTTCATTTCCCAGGCGACGTTGAATTTCCGCCTCGACCTGCTGACTGATGGTTTTGGAAATGGCCATGAAGCCATCAGCGGTTTCGGCGATCCAGTCGAACCAGCGGTCAAAGACCTTGACCAGACCGGCATCGCAGAACTGCGGATGAGTCAGCGGAATCAGGTCGTACACCACCGAAATGATTCCTACGCCCTGGCTTTTCAGACGCTCAGCCATGGGAAAGAAATCGGCATGCCAGGACGAGTCAAGCAAGATCAGTTGGTCACCCGCCTGAGCCTGCAGCGGGACCGCACGCTGAGGCGCCGGTGGCGAATTGCGGTTGATTTGAAGGAGGCCACGCAAGGGCAAGGTGATCAGCAGGCTGGCAACTTTGCATGGCCAGTACAGCAACCGGCGCGCGGTTTTTGAGCTACGAAAGGGCCAGAGCCGCTCCAGTCGCGAATGCCACCACCAGTAACGGTTGCGCAGGTGATCCAGTTTCACGATCCAGGCCTGACGCTGAGTGAGACCATGCTCAACTGTCAGGGGGGCCAGGCTCAAGACCTGATAGATCTGGCCGCCACTCATCATCACCGGTATGCATTCCACCTCGGTATGCTGATTGTCCAGTTGACCGATGATATTGCGCACCACTCGCTGGATGCCGGAATTGACCTCTGGATGCTCATAGACATAGGTGCATTCAATCAGAAAGCGCATGCAGTTCTCGTCATAAGTCGCTTCATGCAGGCTGTGTCTCGCGCTGTATGCTGATTTCGGCATCCAGCGAAGCGCAGCCGACGAAGTCGGGCTTGTTGATATTGATCATGTGAAACACCAGGGCGAAGTCGCGCCATTCGTAATTGGTGTCCAAATGCGAGTCGAAACGCGACAGAGACAAGGCAATCGAATAATTGCCTTTGCCCAGGTTCGCTGGAAACGCAAAGCGATACACGATGCGCTCGCCTGCGCAGAGGTTTTCCAGTTCACGGTGCAGGCGGTGAGTGTTGATGCCGTAAATAGACTGACCCATGCGATCCTTGATCATGAAGCCCAGCACCAGGCGGCTGATCGGTGCGCGAACCTCGACCGTGATCTCAAGCGTTGCGCGGCTGCCCACCTCAAGCACCTCGACCCGCTGCCCCTGCGCATTGAGCAGGGCAATATCAGCAAAGCCGGCCTCGCCAGTCCCGGAAATGGTGCGTACCTTGCCATTATCGAGCCGTTCCTGACGCACCGTGTGCTGCTCCTTTTCAGCAATCATGGCACTGTAGAAATCCATGACTTCTTCGGGTGCGCCTTCCAGGGCCAGCTTCCCATTGGCGAGCAGGATGGCCCGATCACACAGATTTTGAATCGCCTGGCGATCATGGGAAACGATCAACAGCGTTGTGCCGGCCTTTCGGAACTCGCGGATGCGGTTGAAGCTCTTGTGCTGGAAATAGGCATCGCCGACTGACAACGCTTCGTCGACGATCAGCACGTCGGGGCGCCGTGCAGTCGCCACGCTGAACGCCAGGCGCATCTGCATGCCGCTCGAGTAAGTGCGCACCGGATGGTCCATGTACGGGCCAATTTCAGCAAACGCCTCGATTTCGGGCATCAGGGCGTGCAGTTCTTCCATGCCAAGGCCCAGCAGCTGTCCGGCCATGAAGACGTTCTGGCGCCCGCTGAAGTCGGGATGAAAGCCCATCCCGAGCTCCAGAAGCGCGGCAACCCGGCCCTGCATATGAATCTGACCGGCGCTGGGCTGGGTTGTGCCGGTGATCATTTTCAGCAGCGTGCTTTTGCCAGCGCCATTGATGCCAATAATCCCCAGCGCCTCGCCGGGATTGACGGTGAAAGAGACGTCCTGCAGCACCCATTTCAGTTGGTGGCGTGGCTTGGTGAAGGGAATCATCCATTCGGCCAGGCGTGACCAGCGGGTGGGGTACTGCTTATAGGCCTTGCCCAGCTGAATAACCTGAATGCTGCCCATCAGAGTTCATCCACCATTTCACCGGAGCGTTTACGGAACAAGCGCATTGCCAGCAGGCAAAGCACTGTTGCGATTACTGCGGACGGCCAGAGCGTCGACCACTCGGGCCAGCGGCCATAGACGAAAATTCCCTGGTAGGCGGCGATCAGCGCGAACATCGGATTAGCTTCGATCACCGGACGTATGCCGTCGGGCAGAATCGATGCCGGATATACGATGGGGGTCAGCCAGAACCAGAATTGCAGAACGATGCCGACAAATTGGCCGACGTCGCGAAAGAACACATTGAGCACACCCAGGATGATGCCCAGGCCGATGGAGAAGGCGATCTGTATGGCCAGCACCGGAATCACCGCCAGCACGGCCCAGCCCGGAAAGTTCTGTGTGACGAGCAGAAAGCCGAGAAACAACGCAAAGATAATGGCGAAGTTCAACCCGGCATTCAGAACCACAATCAACGGCAGGCAGATCCGCGGAAAGCTCAACTTCTTGATGAGGTTGGCGTGTTCCAGGAATACCGACTGGCTTCGACCGATCACCTCGGCGAAAAACCCCCAGGCAAGAATGCCCGCGCACAGGTAGATGCCGTAGGCCAGGCTGTTGTCCACTCCCGGCAGTCGAGCTTTCATCAATTGCGAGAAGATCACCGTGTACACGATGATCATCGACAGCGGATTGAGGATCGTCCAGGCGGCACCCAGCAAGGAATTGCGATAGCGCGTTTGAAACTCGCGCTGCACGCTACCCAGTACAAATCCGCGGTAGCCCCATACCGCGCGCGCTATATCCAGCGCCATTACTGCACCCTGCCGTATTGGTCTTCGAAGCGAACGATGTCATCCTCGCCGAGGTATTCACCGCTTTGTACTTCAATCATGACCAGGTCGATCACACCGGGGTTTTCCAGGCGATGTCTGTGTCCTGCGGGGATGAAGGTGGACTCGTTACTATTAACGAAGCGCGGTTCACCGCCATTGATGACCTTGGCCATACCCTGAACCACAATCCAGTGCTCACTGCGATGATGGTGGAGTTGCAGTGACAGCGCGCCGCCAGGCTTGACCACGATGCGTTTGATCTTGAATCGTGCTTCTTCCTCAAGCACGGTGTAGGACCCCCAAGGCCGAGTAACTGTACGATGCAAGCGGTGGGCGGGGTGGTTTTCCAGTTTCAGCCGCTTGGCGACCTGGCGAACGTCCTGCGCCCGGTCAGCGTGGGCCACCAGTACGGCATCGTCGGTTTCAACCACAATCAGATCATCAACCCCGACAGTCGCCACCAACCGGCCCTGAGTCTGCACATAAGTGTTTCGGCTATCGATGAAGATGGCGTTGCCGTGAGCACGATTTAGCTCGCTGTCCGGCTCGACAAGTTGGCGCAGCGCCGTCCAAGAGCCGATATCGCTCCAGTCGAAGGCGGCCGGTACCATGGCGACCCGTGAGGAGCGTTCCATTACCGCATAGTCGATGGAAATGTTCGGCAGACTGGCGAAGCTCGAACCGTGCAGTTCTTGCAGCGCTACCCCCGACGTGTTTTGCAGCGGACTGTGTTCAATACAAATACGCGCCTGCTCTATCAGATCCGGAGCATGGGTATGTAGCTCGCGGATCAGGGTGCCTGCGGTAAAACAGAACATGCCCGAATTCCACAGGAAGCGCCCACTGTTCAGATATTCCTGAGCGGTAGCGCGGTCAGGTTTTTCAACGAATTGGTAAACCTGGCATCCACCCCATTCATCAATCTGCTTTCCGGCCTCGATATAGCCGAAGCCAGTCTCCGGTGCGGTGGGGCGTACGCCATAGGTAACCAGGTAACCCTGCTGAGCCAGGGTTACCGCATGCTCTGTAGCTGTCTTGAAACCGGACAAGTCATGGATCAGATGATCTGCAGCCATTACCACCAAGACTACGTCTTCACCATATTCAGCGGCCAAGGCCAAGGCCGCCACTGCAATCGCCGGGGCAGTATTTCGCCCCTGAGGCTCAAGTAAAAAGCGTGCTCTGCGTCCGGCCAATTCGGCCTCTGCAAAGTGGTCTTTACTTTCAAAGTAGTGTTCACGGTTGGTGACCGTGACGATCTCGCCGCCATCGGCGATCAGCCCGGCGGCGCGCAGGTAGGTCTTTAGCAGCAAGGACTGGCCATCCGGCAAGCGCATGAATGGCTTCGGATGGTCTTCTCGGGAGACAGGCCATAGGCGTGTACCGGCTCCGCCGGAGAGGATAACGGGGATGATCATGTGTCCTTACTCCCGGTCAACGCGGCGTAGATCGGCTTCCATCATCATTTGAATCAAAGTAGCCAGGCTGGTCTTCGGCTTCCAGCCCAGCTGATGTTCAGCCTTGGCGGGATTACCCAGCAGCACGTCAACCTCGGCTGGACGGAAGAATTGCGGATCAATAACGACATGATCCTCATAGTTCAAGCCAACATGCTCGAAGGCCAGTTTGCACATATCCCGTACGGTGGTGGTCACGCCGGTGGCTATTACATAATCATCGGCCTTTTCTTGTTGAAGCATCAGCCACATGGCTTCGACGTAATCACCCGCAAAACCCCAGTCGCGTTTGGCATCGATATTGCCCAGCCGCAACTCTTTTTGCTTGCCGAGCTTGATACGGGCTGCCGCGTCGGTCACTTTGCGCGTCACGAACTCGATTCCGCGCAGCGGCGACTCATGGTTAAAGAGGATGCCGCTGGAGGCATGCAGGTCAAAGCTTTCGCGGTAATTGACCGTGATCCAATGGCCATACAGTTTGGCCACACCATAGGGGCTGCGCGGATAGAACGGCGTGTTTTCATCCTGGCGTTCGGCCTGGATAAGACCAAACATTTCACTGGTCGAGGCTTGATAAAAGCGCGTTTCCGGCGCGAACTGGCGAATGGCTTCGAGCAAGTGGGTTACGCCCAGCCCGTCCACGATACCGGTCGTCACAGGCTGATCCCACGAGCTGCCCACAAAGCTTTGCGCACCAAGGTTGTAGACTTCTTGCGGCCTGGATTTGATTACGGCGCGTTGGATGGAGCATGCGTCCGCGAGGTCGCCTTCGTGATAACGCACCTCGCCCTCAATGCCCAACTCACGCAAACGCCAGCGGGTATCACTGCTGCGCCGGGCTACCAATCCATGTACTTCATACCCCTTATCAAGTAACAGCTTAGCCAGGTAGGCGCCATCTTGGCCGGTCACGCCGGTAATCAAAGCAACGTTAGGCATTTTTATTTTCCTTGCTTCCTGTTTCATAACACCCATATTTTTCCATGTTAAATTTGGGTGTATTTTTATTTTTATATATCTTATTTTCCGCTTTGGTTATGCAGTTCTACTCATTTTCGAAAATATTTAAAGTTGCACTTTTTCGTCTCAGTAGCGGCCAGGCGGTGGGTGGTTAGACTAAACAATCGGATTTCATGGTTCTCTGGATTTCCAGTCGGAAAGCACCCTTTGCAACGTCTCAGTGATTGAAACGCTAGGCTTCCAGCCAGTCTCGTGTTGTATTTTTTGGGAGCAGCCTGCGACGCGGCGCTGCTCGGCCCGGCGCATGCGCGCACTGCTTTGTACCAACTCAATCTCCACATCTGACAGGGAGGCCATTTGCAGGATCAAATCTCGCACCCGTAGTTCGACACCCGAGCAGACGTTGTAAATCTCACCAGTACGGCCGTGATCCAATAAGCTGAGATAGGCTTGAAGTACATCGCTCACATCGAGGAAGTCCCGGGTGACATCAATATCGCCAACTTGCAGTTGAGGAGGTTGAACTCCCTTGCTGACGCGTATTAGTTGTCGGGCCATATCAGCAACCACAAAGGCTTCCCTTTGGCCTGCGCCGATATGATTGAAGGGACGAGCCACCATGATGCGCCAAGGTTCCGTATATCCCCATTGAAGGCACAACAGCTCGGCAGAAACTTTGCTGACCGCGTAGGGGTTTCGAGGTTGCGGCAGTCGGCTCTCTCGAATGGGCAACTCGCTTTCGGGTACCTGGCCGTAGACATCACCGGAACTGACGTAGAGGAAAGTTCCGGTAAAGCCGCGCCGCTTGAGGGCCTGCAGCAGGTTTAAAGTGCCCAGAAGATTGACATGAAGTGTATGCGTCGGGTCCAGAACAGACTGGGGCACGAACGTTTGCCCAGCGAGGTGGATTACGGCATCGGGAATGGCAATAGCAGCCAATGCAGTATCTATGCTGGCTGGGCTTAAGAGGTCAAGTCCGCGCGGTACGGCTTGAAGTTCCCAGTCCATGAGTCCCTTGGCAGCAGCCAGCTCACTCAAGTGCTGGCCAACAAAGCCTGTGCTGCCGGTGACGAAAAGCTTCCGGCTCATGTTCGGGATGCCCGTGTTGGATTGGCAGCCGGCGTAGAAGCGCGGGCCGATGGTTCTGCTTGTGCCAAACCACGTGCAATTGCTGCGCCTTTGTTACGCAAGGGCATTTCAACCCAGCGGTAATTAAGTTCACTAAGCAACAGGATCAGCCCAGCTGAGATGAGGATGAAGGGATAGAAGCAGTGATCACTCAACACCGTTTGCTCTGGATAGAGGCGATGCCAGAGTTCGCGGGTGAAGAAAAAAACGGGGATATGGATCAAGTAAACCGCATAGGAACGTGTTCCAAGCCAAATCATCGCTTGTTTAAAGAAGCCGGGGGCGCATAAGAAGTTTTTGTCATAGGAGGCGAGCCACACAAGAAGCGCAGATAGGAGAGCAATCAACCCGACGGGAATGGACACAATGTGCAATTGATTAGAGGCCAACGCTGCCATGCACAGGAACGAACCAGCCATCAGAATGCATCCTGCCCGGTGCCCGCTGAGGATTTTCGGTTTAATTAAGAGATAAGAAGAATGCTGCGTCCATAGCGCCAGCAGTATGCCCAAGGCTAACGCATCCGTTCTGAAGCTCATTAGCATCACGGAACGCACCGAGAAAATTTGGATCAATACCAATGCCAGCAGTAGATAAGGTAAAAGGCGGCGGCTAAGTAAAATTAATAGTGGGAATAAAAGATAAAACTGTTCTTCTAGTGAAAGGCTCCAGTAAACAAAGCTGCCACCATACTCACGTTGCATAAATGTCTCAGCAAAGCGAATGTTAGCTACTTGCAATACCCCAGCTATGCTCGCCTCGAAGTTAGTGCGGAAAGTGCCGAACACTCCTGATTGATTGAAAGCCAAGGACGCTATTAAAATAATAGCCAGCCATAACCAGGCAGAAGGTAGTATGCGCCAGGCGCGCCGCACCCAGAATGCAAGTGTTATGTTCAACGTGTGGGTAGTGCCATAGCTCTGTTGCAGGCGAGGTACTAGGTCGCGGGCGATGACAAAGCCAGAGATAGCGAAAAAAAGATCAACACCGAACCAGCCGCCAAAATAAGAATAAAAGCGTGTGAGCCCTGGAGTGCTCCACGTGAACAAGTTATCAGCGGCATGATGGATCACAACGAAAAGCACGGCGAAGCCACGCAGCAGTTCAATATCATCAATACGTTTTTTCATTTGTCTGCCCGCTTAGGATCACGGCTTGCGTGCAATAATCGCCTGACTTTTAGGCATGGCCTCATCCAACGCCTTCTTGATACGCGGACCGTCAGGCGTGGAAAGCAATAAATTCCAAGTAGCCGTCCATGACTCAAGCAATGGATGCCAGGGGGGCGACAGGTCTTGTTTGCAGGCCCAGAAGAAGAACCACCAGATCGACCAGTAGAATCCGTAATCAGCTCGTCGCTCGATAATCAGACCGGCCTCTTCGACTAGGCGGGTAAATTCCTCCCGCTGAAAAACACGAATATGGTTCGGATGTTCGAAATAGGCGGCCGGCGCCAGCTTCTTCTGTACGCTCTCGCCAAGCGGGTCCGGGACGGTGATCAGAAATTGGGCTCCCGGTTTGGCCACACGTACCAATTCGCGCATGAATTGCGCCGGATCGGCCACATGTTCCAGTACTTCCATGGCGATTACTTTATTGACCCGGTCATTGGGCAGCGGAATTGGGTTGGCATCTGTAACCAGCGGTTGTATAGCCCGCGCAGGGGAGCCCTTGAGTAAGGATTCAACGGCGGCAACCTTGCCAGCATCAATGTCAGCGAAGATCACTTCTGCGCCGCGCTCTGCACAAAATGATGCAAACGGGCCATCACCACAGCCGATGTCCAGTACCGAATCCTCGGCGTTGATTGGAAATCCTTCAAATAACTCACCAGTCTCTCGGCGAAACCAGCCACTTAGACAGGCATCGGTCAAGGTTGGGTCGTTAAGCGAGTTATCGGGTTTCTGAACCACTGGAGCTGGAACCAAGAGGGTAGAGGAAGCCTCTTTCGCCGAGATCAGTCGTTTCAATCGTTGCAGCATCCTACCTTCCTTCGAAAAGAGTTCAGCGTCTGTGTGGGTAAGCAGTGCTCAATTAGGCTTCCGAGCAAGAATAACCTGGCTTTTGGGCAATAATTGATCAAGGGCCTGCTTCATTGGTGCTGCTTCTGGGATTTTAATTATTTGATGCCAGAGTTTAGCCCAGTCATTAAGCAGTGCTGGATAAGGAGCCTTAATCAGATCGTGAGTAGCTCCTATGTGGAGCTGCTTGGAAGCTTTTTGCGTGGTCCAGTACAGCAACATCCACATAGTCCAATAAAACCCATAACTACTTTTGCTCTCGATAACAAGGCCTGCGTCCGTGATTAAGCTTTCAAATTCATCAGTCTCGAATATGTTTATATGGTTAGGTGCTTCAAAATGGCTTTGAGGGCCAATTTCTTTCTGTATTTTCTCTCCCGTTGGGTGGGGGACGGTGAGTAAGTAAAGCGCTCCTGGCTGGCCTACGCGTACAAGCTCGCGCAGGATTTCTGCTGGTTGTTCTACATGCTCCAGGACTTCTTGAGCCATGATCCGCGAAGCAAGGTTATCGGGCAGTGGAAGCGGCAGGCTGTTGGAAACATAACCTTCAACTTTCCTTGCAATTGTTTGTCGCGCGGAGGAATTGACCATTGCGATCTTTTCTGCATCGCTATCGACAAAAATTACATGTGCGCCTCGGCGTGCGCAGAACAATGTTGCGCCCCCCGCGCCACAACCGACATCCAGAACGACATCGGTGGGGTGGATTGAAAAGCCTTTGTATAGTTCGTTGCTGTCGTTAAGAAACCAGCCACTCTGCACGGCGTCCAACAATCCGCAATCTTGAGAATCCACATAATCTGCCTGAATTTCTGCATGGTGGATTTCGGCGTGAATTTTCGAGGTCTTTTGTGATCGACGGAAATACTTGCCTAATTTATGAAAAATATGCTTATGCAAGTTCATGATGCTTGGCTCGCCGTGCGAAGTAAGGGTTCCAGTTTGGCTACGGCAGCAGCACGGGAGCAATGTACTTGCATCGCGGAAATAGCCTGTTCCGACATATATTTATAACGTTCTGGATGCTCTTTGAACGTTAGATAGGCCTCTGCGTAAGCTTGGGTTAGAGCCTCCCAGCTAACGTGATGGCGCCGTGTTCTGCAGGCTAGGCGCGGGTCGTGCGGCCAGGCCGAAGCATCCCGCCAACTATCTACCACAAAAGCCACGTCTTCATTGATGTAATCCGTCATGCCTGAATGCCTGGGTGCTATTGCAGGTTTTCCGCATGAAAGAAACTCCATGAGTGGCAAGCACTGACCCTCGCCATATGATGCATTGACGACGAAGGAGGTCGCGTGTACCAGCGACTTGTAGTCGTCATCTCCCAAGTATCCCTGGATCAACAGAACCCGGCAGTTAAAATCTGGTAGCTGCGCCATGCACTTGAGCATGGCTGTTATTGCTGAGTGATATTCACGGTGCGTTAGTTTGAATATCAGCGTCGCGTCCGCTTTTTCACGTAAGGCTGTGCAGAACGCTGTTAGCAGGTCCTGCCAATTTTTTCGGCCGTCATATGGATTGAATACTGTAGTGAAAACCACCCCTTCCAATTTTATCGAATGGTCGGAGGGGGACAGTGGGTTGCTTTTGTTGAGTTCTATCGACTCGCTTACGGTGGGAGCAGGTACGGTTGATAGGTTTGGGGGCAGCGTTAGCTTGCGTCGATTCACGCTCCGGAACAGTCGTGCCAGCACACGCGACAAAGCGTTTGGCAGAGAATTACGCAGCACCAGTCGATACCATTCAATTCCATAACGTAGGGTGATGCGTAGCCAGGTTGAGAGGTCCGGGCGCCCGGCGAGGGGCGGAGTTAGGCTCTGGGCAGTGGTCAATTGTTCGGTAGGCTCAATTGCTTCGACGGATTGCCCAAACTTTCCATATGTATTGGCGTGGACTTTATCGGGATCTGCATATAGATAATCAGCAAGATCAATCTTGAGGCTGTCTAGCATTACTCCTTCGAATTGAACGGTATGCGTTGGGCTGGGAAGCCTATGTGCTGCGCTACGGATTTCATTGAAGCGGTCCCAAACTGGCGCTGGTATTGATATGGCAGGATATTGAGGCCCCAGTAGGTCATGTACGGTCGCTACGGTGAATTCAGAGTGAGTAATGGCGTGCCCCAATTGGCGCAACATGTATCCCCAATCTTGACTCGGGTCATTCAGCCAGGGTTCGTTGGGGATACTGTCAAATTCCCAGGCGAACACTGGGATGGTTGGGCAGAGAAAATGAATCGGTGTTTTATGGGGTGGCGCAAAGACGAGAAAAACGCAAGACTCACCTTTCGCTTGGTACTGTGCATAAAGAGCATCGACTTCCTGCTCAGGATTTTTGACAATTACAACTTCGCCTAGCTCATTTAATGCCGGCAGGAACTCTTTGAGCACAAAGTAATAACTGTATTCCGGCAAACCCAGGTTTGTTTTAATCGTCTCGGCAGTCGTTTCGGAATACACGAGTATTTTCATGCCTGGCGCTCCCTGCTTCCGAAATCATCCAGCCCGTTCAGAGTATTTGCCAGAAATTTGTCGAGTTTTTTGCTCACGCGCTCCACTGAACAAAATTCCTTCAACTCAGTTCGAGCGTCCGAAGACATTTGCCTGTACCGTTCAGGCTCTTCGGTCGCGATGATGTAGCTACGCTGGTAGGCCATCACCAGTGAGTCCCAGCTTTGTCGATAGCGCCGAGTACGAAGCCGATTGGCTGGATCGTGCAGAAAACTAGCAGGCTCAATGGAGCACTTGACCAATACGGCCAATTTTTCAGTTATATAGTCGAGCATTGCTGTGTGCAAAGGGCTGATTGCCGGTCTGCCACTGCATAAATACTCAACTAATGGCAGGCATAATCCTTCGCATGCCGATGAGTTGACGTAAAAGGTACTGGCCTTGATAAGATCTTTATACTCCGCATCCGTCAAGTATCCATGTACGATCACAACCCTGCATTTGAACGGGGCAAGCCGCGAGAGATGAGTCATAACCTGCGTGCGATAGCTTTCAATGTCAGCGTGTACCATCTTGACGATAAGCGTCGCATTTACTTCATTCTTGAAGGCCCAGCAGAACGCACTAATCAGATCTATCCAGTTTTTCCGACCGTCTTCTGGATTAAGCACGCTGGTGTAAACCACTCCTGATAGCTTGAGTAGCTTGGGCGTAGACAGAAGTTCCTCGGAGGCTGCGATAGTCTCGATGGGCACTGCTTTTGGATCGGTACGCGGAGTGACAACGGGTTCTGCTATCGACTGAGGTAAGAAGGGGAGAATTGCTTCGCTCCACCAGCCTTTGGCTAGTGCGCGGGTGGTTGCCCAGCGCAAAGCCCATCCAGTCAACGGAGGGGTAATCGATGGTAAGGGGTTGCGGACCGGTTCATTCGGTTGTGCCAAACCATCAGCGGACAAACCAAGCAGGGGGCTGTCAAGAGTTTGGCCGTTGAATGACAACCGCCGCACATTCAGCTGAGGTAGTAGTCCAGAGTCGGAGCCAAGTGCATGGCGATCCCATAAAGGAGCGGGTAGCGCAATGACAGGATACGACGCTCCCATCGCTTTAGTAACTGCGTTGGCTGCTTCCTGGCTAAGTGCTATGGCGCCTGCAATCCGAGCGAACACATAACGCCAATCGTGTCGAGGATCATCATCCCAGGCTTCATCCGGGATGCTGTCGAATTCCCAAGCGAATACGCAAAAAGTGGGGCAGCGAAGCCCTAGGGAAGTCTGATGAGGTGGGCCAAAACTGAGATAAACGACTTTTTCGCCTTGCTCGATATATTGAGCATACAGGCTGTCGATTTGAATGGGGTCATCGACAACAATGACTGTGCCTGCCCGCTCCAGCGCAGGCAAGAAATCCTTCATCAAGAAGAAATAGCTGTACTCGGGCTTGCCCAGCGATGCCTGGATATTGGCGCTGCGAATTTTTGAGCTTATTAGAATTATCATTTTTATGGCTATCTACGGCTGGATAAACACGCCGCAATGGAGCAACGTGGTTTATCAAATATTATTTTAAGCAGCCAAGCTTTATGCTGATTTAAGGGGCTCCGTGGCGGCACGATTACGGCTGCGTTGAACGCCCTGAGTTATCAGTTGAGCGATATAGCACCAGTATTTCGCTCGGGTTGCAAGCGCTCGCTGGGGTTCTATCGGGTGACCGGGTGGTCAGTTTGTGATTTACGTTACCGCGGTCTCGTTTCGGCTCTAAAACGGGCCTTTCAGGCCTGGCAGCAACGGCTGCAGAGTTCTCCTGAGGCGCTGAGAGCTACCGATGGATGGCCTGGTTTCTGTATGGGGGCAACTATTGCAGCGGCCTTCGGTTTGAAGCCATGCCACTTTTTAATTGCTGAGGCCTTGAGCACAGGTATGGCGGGCGGAGCCTGTAGGACATTCGTGCATCTTCTATGCTGAAAGAATGCACAGAAGCAGTGAATAACCGCAGTCCTTAATCATAGCCAGGCGGGGATTGCTGGATCTTAGGCAAACCTCGCGCTCATCCTGACTACTCATCCGAGGGGGGTTGCCGGATGGCCCGTTACACGTCTTCACTGGAAATACCCATTCCCGACCGGGTCGCCGCTGGGCAGGCGTTGGTCGGGTTGTTGGACGGCCACCGAGAACGATCCGACGCCATTGTGCTGGCCTTGCCACGAGGCGGTGTCCCGGTTGCCTATGAAATTGCCATGGCGCTGAATGTGCGCCTGGATTTGATGCTGGTGCGCAAGCTGGGTGTGCCGGGGCATGCTGAACTGGCCATGGGGGCGATTGCCAGCGGTGGGGTGCGGGTGCTGAACCGCGACGTGATCCGTGCGCTCCGAATAGGTGATGAAGCGGTGGAAGCCGTGGCTGATCAAGAGGCCCATGAGCTGTTGCGCCGCGACCAGGCCTATCGAGCCGGCCGGCCAGTACCCGCCTTGCATGACCAGTGGGTGGTGTTAGTGGATGATGGTATCGCCACCGGGGCGACCATGCGCGCCGCGGTCCAGGCTGTGCGTCAACAGGGCGCTGCGCACATCGTCGTTGCGGCGCCCGTGGCGCCCCCCGAGACGCTGGCGCAGCTGCGGATCGAGGCCGATGAAGTGGTCTGTCCGTTGGCTCCCGACGACCTGATCGCCATCGGTCGCTGGTACCGGGACTTCACCCAGGTACCGGATCAACACGTTATCGAGCTTCTGCAGCGTGCCTGGCAGCGCGAGTGCGAACAAACCGCAGGAGGTAAGTCGGATGCGAGCTTGTGAAGCAATGCCCTTGTTCCTGACGCTGAGCGATGCCGGGCTGGCGGCAGATCTATTGCAGCCGGAGATGGCCCAAGGGTTGGTGGTCTTTGTGCATGGCAGCGGCAGCAGCCGGCGTAGTCCGCGCAACCAGCAAGTGGCACATTATTTGAGCGAGAGAGGGCTGGCGACGCTGTTGTTCGACCTGCTCACCGAGCAGGAACAGCGCATCGACAATGTCACTTACGAAATGCGTTTCGACATCCCGTTGCTGTCGCGGCGCATCATCAGCGTGATCGACTGGCTGGGTTACGACCACGAATTATCTGGCCTGCACCTGGGACTGTTTGGCGCCAGCACGGGGGCGGCCGCGGCGCTGGTGGCCGCAGCGGAGCGGCCTGAGGTGGTTCGTGCGGTGGTATCGCGGGGTGGGCGTACCGACCTGGCGGAGGAATCGCTGGGCCGCGTTGCGGCACCGACCCTGCAGATTGTCGGCGGCGAAGACCATGAGGTGCTGCGCCTGAACCGCGAGGTCAGCCAGCGTCTGCATGGGGAGCAGCAGGTGCAGATCGTGCCCGGTGCAAGTCATCTGTTCGAAGAACCTGGCACGCTGAATGAAGTGGCGCGGCTGGCCGGTGATTGGTTTACGCGGTTCCTCAATTCTCCTGCTGAGCGGTAACAGGTCAGCTCAGTGCGTGGCACCGTGGCGCCAGACTTCGACGCGCAATTGGTCTTCATAAGGCGGCACGTGACATTCCACGACATCGTCAGCTGCGACCTGCAAATGCACGCCGACGATGTCGGCTCGCACGGGCTGGCGGCTCGCGTGCCGGTCGACCAGCACCGCTGTGCGCACCTCGGTAGCGCCCAGATGGGCCAGGTAGGCGCAGGTGCGCAGCAGCGAGTGGCCTTCATAGAGCACATCGTCGACCACCAGTAAGGGCGTATTGGCCAGATCCAGTGCGGCCAATTGTGGGTTTTCAGCCAACAGCGTGTGTGGATGCAGCAGGCTGAGATCGTCAGCGTAGCGCTTCACTTTAAGCGGGTAGAGCGGCCATTCGGGTTGCCCGGTCAACTGTGCCAGATGCTGTAGAAGCAGGCGGGCCAGCGGCTCGCCGCGGCGCAGGATGCCGACCAGCGCAGCCGGCCGGTCGCCAAACAGAATCGCCGCGTGGTGCGCCATGCGCCGTAGTACATCATCGACTTCCTTGGCGTCGTACAGGCAAAACCGTTGAACAGGGTTGGGCATGGGGCTTCTCCATGGGCAATGGCAGCGGCTTAACCATAGCGCGCCGGGCGTGTTGCGCCTGTTGGTGCCGTCCGGTTGGCCGTCGTTTGGTCAGGGCATCGGCCAATCCAGGGCGAAACCCCGGTCACCGCTGTTATGCAGACTGCAGCCCAGGCGTGCACATTCGCGCTGCAGGGTGTCCTGTACCCATCGACGGTCCTCGCCCTCGGCCCACTCCAGGCGCAGTCGCCGCAGGCGAGTAGGCAGCAGCTCCAGCGCCAGCAGGCGGCCTTCATTGTCCAGGTCGGCGAAATACAACAGGCCGAGTTCGCCGCGATAGGTCGCGTGGCCTTCGATGCCTTCGTAGTCGTTCAACAGGTCGCCGCAGCCATAGAGAATCAAACGCTGGCGATAGACTTCGATGCCCTTGATATGGTGCGAAGAATGGCCATGCAGCACGTCCACACCGGCGTTGTCGATCAGTGCATGGGCGAAGCGCCGCTGTTCTGCAGACACGGCAAAATCCCAGTTGCCGCCCCAGTGCAGCGACAGGACGACACGATCGCCGGGCCGTTTCCGGGCAGCAATGCAGCGGGTGATGCGCTGTACGCTGTGCATTGAGAGATCATCCAGGCGGGCCACACCCGGGCGATCATCACGGGCCGCCCATTCCGGCGGCACGCCGCAATCGCCGGTGGCGAAGGCAAACAGCAGCAGACGTCGTTCTCCCGGCAGCGCCAGGATGGCCGGCGCCTCGGCGCTGCGCAGGTCGCGCCCCGCGCCGGCATGGCGCAGGCCCTGAATGCCCAGGTGGTGAAGGGTGTCGGCGAGGCCGGTCTCGCTCCAGTCCAGCACGTGATTGTTGGCCAAGGAGCAGGCGTCAATGCCGGTACTCATGAGCACGGGCAGGTTGGCCGGGTGCATGCGGTAATGAATGCCCTTGAGCTGCGGCTTGCCTCGGCGGGTTACCGCTGTTTCCAGATTGACCAGGCGCAGGTCCGGTTGGCGTTGACTCAACGCCCCCAGCGCCACGCCCCAGACATAATCGAACTCCACCGGCCGGGGCACTGGCCCGTTGCGCCGTTCCGCCAGTTGCACATAGTCGCGGGCATCCTTGACCCAGGGTTCGTAGAGCCTGGGGTTGCCCGGGTGCGGCATGATCTGATCAATGCCACGGGCCAGCATCAGGTCGCCGGTCAGAAACAGTCGGCATTGTTGTGCGCTACCTGACATGGCAGGTGCTCACGACGGCGTGGGAAGGAGGAGGCCGTAGCTGTCCGCCAGCAGAGCCGCCACGGCCGCCGTGGTATCGAGAATGTGCAAGCGCCGCGCAACCAACTCCGCCGGCAGGCGAAAGGCGGGCACGCTGTCACAGACGACGATGTGCTCGAACTGCGGGCTGTCCAGCAGACCGGAGCCTTCGGTAAACAGCCCGTGAGCCGCGGCGGCGAACACGTGGCTGGCCCCGTTCGCCCGACAGGCTTGGCCGGCACGCAGCAGCGTGCCGCCAGTGCTGATCAGGTCATCGACGATGATGGCCGTCTTGCCTTGCACGTCGCCGCCCAGCAGCGAGCCGGTGACCACGTCATTGCTGCGATGTTTTTCCATCAGCGCACTGCCAACCGGACGGCCGATGCGTTGTTGCAACGCCTGGCGGAACAGTTCCGCCCGCTTGGCGCCGCCCGCGTCCGGAGACACCGCAACCACCTCCGCATCGCCGAGCAGCAGCGGGGCGAAATGGGCGGCGAACAACTCGGCGCAGGACAGATGCTGGGTCGGTATGCGAAAGGCATTACCGAAGGCCGCAAGATCATGCACCTCAAGGCTCATCAACCGGTCCACGCCGCATGCCTCGCACAAGGTTGCGACATAACGGCTGATCACCGGGTCCTGGGGATGGGTGCGGCGTTCCTTGCGTCCATAACAGAGGTAGGGCGCGACCACTTGCACCTGACAAGCCCCGGCATCCTTGAGGGCCGCGCAGAAAAACAGCAGCCGGCAAAGCTTGTCGTGCACGCTGTGCCGGTTATCGCCATATAAGCCGTGGAAGACCACTACCTGCCGGCCATTGACCGACTCCAGAGGCCGGCATTTGTGCTCGCCGTCCTCGAACTCGTGCTCATCGTGGGGGCTTAGCGGACAGCCGAGACGTTGCGCCACGCGACGTGCGTAGTCCTGGCTGCCTTGCAGGGCGAACAGCAGGGGTGGCTCTGTGCCCATGACACCTCTCCACGACGCTGCGCTGATGTTTTCAGCATTGTCCCTGTGGGGGCAGAGTCAAGTAGGTGGGCAGCTACCATTGTCTGTGAGATCAGGTATCAAACGGTACGGCTGGCCTATGCTGAGGATCAAGACGGCCCTGCTCGGCAGTCGGCAGGCGAGCGCACCGTATCCCGATCTTCACATCGACGGAGTACTCCATGAGCCAATACAAACGCCTGTTTCTGATCGCCGATCCTGTCAACCTGCAATCCGCAGCCATGCAGCGCGCCGCCGCGCTGGCCAGTGCCAGTGGCGCCGAATTGCACATCGCGGTGTTCATCGAACCTGTCGTGCCCCTGTTGCTGGACAAAGACTTGCGCGACACGGCGCGCAAGAATTACCTGCAGGAACAACGTTACAAGCTCAATGAGGCGGCCAAGCCGTTGCGTGCGAATGGCCTGTCGGTCACCTGCCAGGCCGTGTTCACCGATGATGTGCTGGAGGAAATTGGCCAGTACGCGGCGGAGCTGCAGCCGGACCTGTTGATCAAGGATGTGCGCCACGAACCACTGCTCAAGCGCGTGTTCACCACACCGCTGGACTGGCACCTGCTGCGCGAAAGTCCTGTGCCGGTGCACCTGGTCAGCGCCGACAATCTGCAGGCCTTGCCGCGCCGGGTCATTGCGGCGGTCGATCCTTCGCGTCCCGAAACGCAGATCAGCGGTCTGAACGAGCGCATCATCCATGAGGCGATCGGTCTGGCGCTGCAATGCAATGCCGAACTCCACCTGCTGTATGCATACGACCCGGCCCAGGCGTACGTCACGGATGCAGGCGGCAGTGGCCTGGCCTGGGCGGATCTGGCCAAAGATATGCGCCATTCACTGGAAAAACTCTTCGCCTCGCTGGCCGAAGAGCATGGTGTACCGCCCGAGCGTCAGCAGTTCGTGACGGGGGCTGCGCGAACGGCCATTTCCGAATGCGCCCATCGCCTGGAGGCCGACGTGCTGGTGATGGGCACTGTCCATCGGCAAGGCGACAACCGGCTGTTGGGCAGCACGACGGAGCACCTGTTGCACAAGGCGCCGTGCAGCATTTTGGCGATCAAGCCCTAGCTCGCCAGCTCTAAAGAAAGGGGGCCTTTGCCTGCGCTATTCGCGCGATCCTATACGAAGGCGCCCTTCCCCCAGCAGGCGCAGGGACGGCGTAGCTGCGCCGCCCCCTCGTAGGCACCAGCTCCATTCAGCGATAGACGTTTGGTCGCAGGGCGAGAATCAGGACTTCTTCGCCGTCTGGAATGTCTCGATAACAACGCGGCCTCGCCGATTGCCGAGCCCACACGATGATTGAAGCCACGTGGATTGCATTTGCCTTTGGCTTGGGGCTGGTGGCTCGCCGTCTGGGGTTGCCGCCGCTGATCGGCTACCTGGGCGCTGGTTTTGCCCTGGCCGCCTTCGATAACCAACTTGGAATTACTCGCCAGGACAGCGAAATCCTGGGTCATTTAGCACATCTGGGTGTGCTGCTGTTGCTGTTCACGGTCGGCTTGAAACTCAAACTGGGTAATCTGGCGCGCCCCGAGGTGGTGGGCGTCTGTCTGTTGCACTTTATATTGTCGTTCGGGTTGATGCTGCCTCCGATCCTGCTGTTTCTGGACGTCAGCTGGCAAGACGGCCTGATGCTGTCGGTGGCGCTGACCTTCTCCAGCACCGTACTGGCGGCCAAGATACTCGAGAGCCGGCGAGAACTCCGTGCTTTTCACGGTCGGGTGGCAATCGGCGTGCTGATCGTGCAGGACCTGATTGCGCTGGTGGTGATGAGTCTGGCCAGCGGACGTGCCCCGTCGCCCTGGGCGTTGCTGGTGTTCCTGCTACCACTGTTACGCCCATTGCTGTATCGCCTGCTCGATCGCAGCGGTCATGAGGAATTATTGGTGCTGCTTGGCTTGATGCTGGCGCTGGTGGTCGGTGGCGAAGGCTTCGAGGCGGTCGGGCTCAGTTCAGAACTGGGCGCGCTGGCCTTTGGCGTCTTGTTGGCCAAGCACCCGCGTGCCAATGAGCTGTCCGACTCGCTGTGGTCGGTCAAGGAAGTTTTCCTGGTTGGCTTTTTTCTGCAGATCGGCATCGGCGGTCTGCCGGGTGTCCATGCGTTGGTTTTCGCCGCAGTGGTATCGCTGCTGTTGCCGCTCAAGGCGCTGCTGTTTTTTTTCCTGTTCCTGGCTTTTCGCCTGCGCTCGCGCAGCGCTTTCCTCAGCGCCGCCAGCCTGACCCACTATAGCGAGTTTGGCCTGATCGTCATCAGCGTGTTGATGCCACAATGGCTGGTGCCCCTGGCGATCACCTTGGCTTTCTCGTTCATTCTGTCCGCCCAGTTCAACCGCGTCTCCGCGCAGCTTTATGACCGTCTGGCGAGTCGCCTGATTCCGCTAGAGCGCAATATCCGTCACCCCGATGAACAGCCGGTGTCGCTCGGCGATGCGCAGATTCTGGTCATGGGCATGGGCCGCTCCGGCCGCGCGGCCTATGACTATCTGCACGAAAAAGGCTACCGAGTGGTCAGCCTGGACTCCGATCCGGAGAAGGTCGAACGCGCCACCCGCGACGGGCGTAACATTCTCTACGCCGACGCCGAAGATCAGACCTTCTGGCAGAGCCTGGAAATGAATCAGACCGAGGCGGTGATCCTGACCATGAACGACGCCGAGGCGAAGATCATCGCCTGTCACAAGCTGCGTGAAAAAGGCTTCAAAGGCCTGGTGGTGTCCCACGCCCTCTACGAAGACGTCGCCCGGCAGATCGAGGCAGCAGGGGCGGACCACACCTACCTCACCATGACCGAGGCAGGCGCGGGCCTGGCGCAGAGCGTGGCGGAGCAGTTGGAGGGCAGGGCAGAGTAGTGCGGGGTTGGAAAAATCGATATTTCGGTCAGGTGAGATGGTCACAAATTACCAGTTTGTAATAGTCGGACACCTAATCTCGATTTAGCCTATGGCCTTTTTTTGGAGTCCGAGATGCGCATTCTGGTGGTCGAAGATGAAGTCAAAACTGCGGACTACCTGCGCAAGGGCCTGAGTGAGTCTGGCTATCGGGTTGAGGTCGCACTCAATGGCCTGGATGGTCAACAACTGATCCAAACGCAAGCGTTCGACCTGATCATTCTCGATGTGATGTTGCCTGGCCTGGACGGCTGGCAACTGCTGCAAAATATCCGCCAGACCTCGCAAACGCCGGTGCTGTTTCTTACCGCCCGTGATGCGGTGGAGGACCGCGTAAAAGGCCTGGAGCTGGGCGCCGATGATTACTTGGTCAAGCCTTTTTCCTATGCCGAGCTGCTGGCGCGGGTGCGCACCTTGCTGCGTCGCGGGCCGCCGCGTGAGTCGGCGGAATTCCAAGTGGCTGACCTGCAACTGGACCTGCTGCGCCGCCAGGTCACCCGCCAGGGTGAGCGCATCAACCTAACCAACAAGGAATTCGCCTTGCTGCACCTGCTGATGAGCCGCGAAGGCGAGGTGTTGTCGCGTGCCTTCATTGCCGCGCAGGTGTGGCAGATGAACTTCGACAGCGATACCAACGTGGTGGACGTGGCGATCCGCCGTCTGCGCGCCAAGGTCGATGATCCGTACCCGCAAAAGCTCATCCACACGGTGCGCGGCATGGGCTATCTGCTGGGCGTGCAACCGTGAGCCTCTGGCCCCGCTCGCTCAGCCTGCGCCTGGCATTGATGTTTGCCCTGGCCAGCACGCTGTTGCTCGGCGCCATTGGCCTGTACCTGTTTCAGGCGCTCAACAAAGAGGTGGCCTGGCGCGATGACCTGATCCTGCTCGGGCGTCTTGAGCGCATGCGCGCGCTGCTCGACGACAGCAAGAGCATCGACGCGCTGCGTAGCTGGCCACAGCTGTACGGCAACATGCTCGGCAACCGCGAAAGCCTGCTGTGGATCATCGACGAGCAAGGCCAGGTGCTGATCGAGATCAACCAGGCGGGCTTGCCGGTTCCCCAGTTGCCCGAGGGTGACATGGTCAAGTTGACCGACAGTCTGGGTAAAACACCGGCGCGGCTGGCCTGGGTTTCGGTGTATCGCGGCGAAAAAAGCGTCACCCTGGTCGCCGGCAAATTGCTCGACGAACGCAACCAGATGCTCGCCGCTTATCGCATCAAGCTCGCCCTCGCCCTGCTGATGGGGGCGCTGCTGGCTTTTATGCTGGGCTGGTTGGTCAGCCAGCGCGGCCTGCGCCCGGTGCGCCAGCTCGCCGCCCGCGCCGCCGACATCGATGTGCAGCACCTGCATCTGCGCCTCGATGAGACTCAGGAGGTCAGCGAGCTACGCACCCTGAGCCATGTGCTCAACCAGATGTTGGCGCGCCTGGAAGACGGCTTTGCCCAGCTGTCGCGCTTCTCCGAGGACCTCGCCCACGAAATGCGCACGCCGCTGAGCAACCTCATGGGCCACACCCAGCAAACCTTGCGTAAAACCCGCTCCATCGAGGACTACCAGAATCTGCTGGCGTCGAATCAGGAGGAATACGAACGCCTGGCGCGGATGATCGACAGCATGCTGTTCATCGCCCGCACCGAGCAGCCGAACACCTCGGTGAACCTGCAGCAGGTCGAGCTGCACCCGCTGCTGGAGCAGCTGTGCGAGTACTTCGAGGGCATGGCCGAAGAGAACGACATGCGCCTGGTCAACGAAACCGAGGGCAGCCTGCAAGCCGACCCGGACATGCTGCGCCGCGCTTTGGCCAATCTGCTGGTCAACGCCCTGCGTTATGGCGCGCCCGGTACGCCGATCCACATTCGCAATCAGCGCAGCGACGAAGGGCTGGAAATCAGCGTACACAACCAGGGCCCGCCGATTGCCGAGGAACACTTGCCCCGGCTGTTCAAACGCTTTTACCGCTGCGACCCCTCCCGCGCCCAGCCGGGCGGCTCCGGCGGGCTGGGCCTGGCCATCGTGCGCTCGATCATGCAACTGCATGGCGGCAGCGTGCGGGTGGAAAGTGGCGAGCAGGGCACCTGTTTTGTGTTGGTGTTTCCGCTGGGGGTGTAGGTGGGAGCATTTAAGCATTTGCTCCCTGACAGCGGCGCAGGGGAAGGTTCGTTATGGTGGACAGGTAAAGCGTTGTCCACCCTACGTGGCCGTAACGTTTTGCAGACAAGGTGAAGCCTTGGCCGACTTCAGCAGGGATACCTTCCGACCTCAGCATAATTCCGGTGGTTGTCTGGTCTAGGGGCCAGTTGAAAGGGATGTTGGCCCTCAGAGCAACCCCTGCAAGGTCGCCAGGGTATCGGCCTCCTCGACGCGCTTGTCGGTGCGCCAGCGCAGGATGCGCGGAAAACGCACCGCCACGCCGCTCTTGTGCCGCTTGGACAGCGCGATGCCCTCGAAACCCAGCTCGAAGACCATTGAGGGCGTCACACTGCGCACCGGGCCGAAGGTCTCGACCGTGGTCTTGCGGATGATCGCATCCACCTGGCGAATTTCCTCATCGGTCAGCCCCGAATAGGCCTTGGCGAAGGGCACCAGCACCCGTTCGCCGGGCGCCGAATCATCCCAGACCGCGAAGGTGTAATCGGTATAAAGACTGGCCCGGCGGCCGTGGCCGCGCTGGGCGTAGATCAGCACCGCATCGACGAAGAACGGATCGATCTTCCACTTCCACCACAGACCCAGGTCGCGGGTGCGCCCCACGCCATAGAGCGAGTCCTGGCGCTTGAGCATCATCCCTTCCACGCCGAGGGTGCGCGAGGCTTCGCGCTGCTTGGCCAACGCTTGCCAGTTCTCGCCGCTCAACCGGGGCGACAGGCGCAGGACTGGCGCGGCGATCTCGCCAACCAGTTGTTCCAGCACCGTGCGGCGTTCGGCTTGCGGGCGGCTGCGCCAGTCCTCGCCCTGGTATTCGAGCAGGTCGTAGGCCAGCAGCACCGCTGGCGCGTCCTCGAGCACGCGGCGGGTCAGGGTCTTGCGGCCGATGCGCTGTTGCAACAAGGCGAAGGGCAGAATGCCAAACGCCGCCGCGCTGCCGGCCGGGGGATCGCGCCAGGCGACGATCTCGCCATCCAGCACGCAGCCATCCGGCAGCCCCTCGGCCAGCGCCTGCAGCTCGGGAAAGCGCTCGGTGATCAGTTCCTCGCCTCGCGACCACAGCCAGGACTGGCCGTCGCGGCGAATCAGCTGCGCACGAATGCCGTCCCACTTCCACTCCACCAGCCAGTCTTCAGGCGGCCCGAGCAGCGCCTCGAACCGCTCCAGCGGTTCCTGCAGCGGATGGGCCAGGAAAAACGGGTAGGGCTGGCCGCCGCGTTGGGCGTGTTCGTCGGTGGACTCCTCGGCAATCAACGCCAGGTAACCGGCCGCCGTTGGGCGATGCGACAGATCGGTGTAACCGACCATGCGCTGGGCGACGCGCTTGGCATCCACCCCGGCCAACGTCGCCAGCGCGCGGGTCACCAGCAGCTTGGAGACGCCCACCCGAAACGCTCCGGTGATCAGCTTCAGGCACACCAGCAGACTCGGCCGATCCAGTTGCGCCCACAATGGGGCGAGGCGCTCGGCCAACTGCTCCGGCGGCAACCCGCGCAAGGGCAGCAATTGATGCTCCATCCACCAGGCCAACCCCTGGTCATTGCCGGTGCCGGCCTCAGGCAACAGCAACGCGATGGTCTCGGCCAGATCACCCACCGCCTGGTAACTCTCCTCGAACAGCCAGTCGGGCAGATTGGCCTGGCGTGTGGCCAGGTCGCGCAGCAGGCGGGTGGGCACCAATTGGCGGGGCTTGCCGCCGGCCAGAAAGTACACCGCCCAGGCCGCATCGGCCGGCTCGGCCTGGCTGAAATAGGCCTGCAGCGCCTGCAGCTTGGCATTGCTGGACGTGGTGGCATCCAGCTGCGCGTAGAGTGCGGCGAAGGCCTTCATGACGACTCCTCGCTGACCGGCGTGTCGTCCTCCTCGCCGTACTCGGTGGCAAAGGCCCGGGCATCCAGGCCTTGTTCGCAGAGGTAGCGCACCAGCGGTTCGACCTGGCCGTGGGTGACCATCACCCGCTCGGCGCCGGTCTGCCCGATGGCCCACAGCAGGCCGGGCCAGTCGGCGTGATCGGACAGCGCGAAGCCTCGATCCACGCCACGCCGGCGGCGCGTGCCGCGCAACAGCATCCAGCCGCTGGCGAAGGCATCGCTGCAGTCACCGAAACGGCGCATCCAAGTGCTGCCCCCGGCCGAGGGCGGCGCGATCACCAGCGCCTGGCGCAGCTCCGGGTCGTTCTTGCGAACGTCGCCGGCGTAGCGTGTGGCCGGCAGCGCCACGCCGGCGGCGCGGTACACCGCATTGAGCGGCTCCACCGCGCCATGCACCAGCAGCGGGCCGATGCTGGCATCGATACCGTGGAGAATCCGCTGCGCCTTGCCGAAGGCATAAGCGAACAGCACGCTGGCCCGCCCGGCCTCGGCATTGCTCCGCCACCAGGCATTGATGTCGGCGAAGATCTCCGCCTGCGGCGCCCAGCGGTAAATCGGCAGGCCGAAGGTCGATTCCGTGATGAAGCAGTCACAGCGCACCGGCTCGAAGGCCGCGCAGGTGCCATCCGGCTCCACCTTGTAATCACCCGACGCCACCCACACCTCGCCCTGGTACTCCAGGCGCACCTGCGCCGAGCCCAGCACATGGCCGGCGGGATGGAAGCTCAGGGTCACGCCGTGATGGTCGATGCGCTCGCCGTAGGCCAGCGTCTGCAGGTTGATGTCCTGCCCCAGCCGCGCCCGCAGAACGCCCTCGCCGGGCGCGGCAGCCAGATACTGCCGACTGCCCCAGCGCGCATGATCGCCATGCCCATGGGTGATCACCGCCCGATCCACACCGCGCCACGGGTCGATATAAAAATCACCGGCCGGGCAATAAAGGCCTTCCGGGCGGGCAACGATCAGGTCCATGCAGATACCTGGGCAAGAGGGTTCTGCAGGTTAAGAGTGGGGTAGGGCGGGGGAGGTTCGAACCTCCTTTTTGTTGAGTAACCAAGCCCCGCAGCAGACAAGAGCCGCAGCACATTATTTTGTGTAATAGAACGAAACGCTGACAAACGCCCTGTCGTTAACGGTCAGCTCACACAGGTCGCCAGGCCGCACGTAGTGCTCTTCTAATACAGGAATGGGCTCGCATTTGAGAGCGAGAGTAATGTTGTTAGACGGGTAGTGCCGGGTAAGACCGGTCTTGGTCGCGTTCTCTAGGTCGCCGAGCATATGTCTTCGGTCGTTAATCCAGACTTCCACCTGCGGCTTGAAACCGCTTAGAAGTCGGAAGCCATCGCCAGAGAGGTAGCAGATGTCAGCAGTGATGCGTTTTCCGCTTACGAGCTTGGCGTCCCCGTAACATGCGTTCTTGCGCGACGGGGTAGTGACAACACCATGGCCCCGGTCTACCCAGGTAGGAGCCGCTGGAGGTGTCTGTTGAGCGGTTGCACAGCCAGCGAGCAAGGTTGCGCCAATGGCTAAAATAAGCAGGCTTTTATGAGTCATGGTCAGGCCGATAAGGGAGTCGGACCACCATGATGTCAAAATAGAATTAACATTTCAGCAGGCATGACCCAGCAAGGGACAGCGCTATTTCATTCGCTAACTAAGACAGGAATAAATTTGCTCCTTTTGGTATCTGCCGGGTGGAATTGATGACTCATTTGAGCAGGGCTCTAGCCCTGCTCATCACATCTTCGCTGGGCAGCGTGGACACTTTCATCATCAAGCTCTTCAGCTCTACGTCGGGCCTCAAGCAGCCAATCGGAACTGAGTTCTGGATCTGATGGCGAATCCAGACTCAATACCAATCGCTGAATCAGCTGTGCTCGCTCTCTTCTTTAGAAAGGTGGAGCGCCTCTTCTTCAGTTTTTTGGAGATTCACGGGGGCAACCTCTCAATCACGGGGTCCCTGGACTCACGCATCTGCGCCGAGCCCCGCACGACAAGTTCATCTGATCGAGCCGTTACCCGAATCGCTTGCATGCTCAGTGCCGCCCGGCCACCTCTGTTAGCCACCGCTGCCCAACAAACCGCTCAAGCCGGCCTGATGTTCTGGTTCATCCGGAAGAAGTTGGTCGGGTCGTACTTCTTTTTCAGCTCCACGAGTCGGTTGTACGTATCGCCGTAGGCGAAGGCGATGCGGTCGGTTTCGTCCTGGGTCAGGAAGTTGATGTACGCGCCACCGCTGGCAAACGGCTGTGCCTTGGCGAAGAACTCGCGCGCCCAGGCGATGCCACGCGCGTCCTCGTCGGCGGACTCCCAGCGTCCATGCACATTCATCACGTAATTGGCGTCCCGACTCGAGTACGCCATCGCGCCGGGTGCCACACGCCCTGTCTGGCCGCCGATCGTGCCGATGAAGATCTCGCACTGTGCCGAGGGCAGCTTGGCGGCGTACTCGAGGATGATGGCGATGGCCTCATCGTTGAGCTGGGAAAAGTTATGCGACTTCCAGTAATTGCGCGCCCCAAAGGCCAGAAGGGGGTCGAATGCCTGCTGCCAGGCGCAATAGGGTTGTACGCCAATATGTTCGCCGAGCGGCGTGCCGAACCCGCGCAAGGGTTCAATCAGCTTCTGGCCCTCAGCGGGGTCCCCCGCATAGCACAGCGCCAGCGCGACCATTTCTTTGCCGTGGACCTCGTCGGGCAGGAAGGGCAGCGGGGGCGCCTTGCGTGTCACCATCCAGACGTTGAGTTCGTCCGGCATGGTCCGGGTGAAGTGGGCGAACTGCGTGAGCACGGCCTTCGCCTGGTCGAACGGGAAGACGATAAGCCCGCTGAGCACGTCCGGCCCGACCGGATGCAGCTGGAACTGAAAGCGGGTGACGACACCGAAGTTGCCACCGCCCCCGCGCAGACCCCAGAAAAGGTCGGCGTTTTCCGTTGCGCTGGCGTGCACCTGGCGGCCATCCGCCGTGACGACATCGGCGCCGAGCAGGTTGTCCACGGTCATCCCGTACTTGCGGCTCAGCCAGCCGAAACCACCGCCCAGAGTCAGGCCGGCTACGCCCGTGGTCGAGTTGATGCCCAGCGGCGTGGCGAGGCCGTGTGCCTGCGCGGCCTTGTCGAAATCAGCGAGGGTGCAGCCGGGCTCAACGCTCGCCTGGCGCGTGTCCGGGTCCACCTGCACGTTCTTCATCAACGACAGATCAATCATCAGGCCGTCGTCGCAGACGGCATTGCCGGCAATGTTGTGCCCGCCGCCGCGAATCGAGACGAGGAGGTTGTGCGTGCGCGCGAACGTGACGGCTTGGACGACATCTTCAGGCGACGTGCAACGGGCGATCAGAGCGGGGCGGCGGTCGATCATGGCGTTCCAGATCTCACGCGTCTCGTCATAGGTCGGGCTGCCGGGAACCAGCACTTCTCCGCGAAAGTGGGTTTTGAAGGCGTCGATATGGGTTTGCTGAAGCGGTTTCATAGGGACCTCCGCGAGTGGCGGCGAAGGAAAGGGTCCGCGAGTGCGTCAATGGAGGTCCCTGCTGCAGGATTCGGCGCTGAAGCACTCCGCAGTGGTGGTATAGCCCCACCTGCAACCCCCCACCAGATGGGCTGCCGTATGGTCACCAAGCGGAAATGCACCGAAGCGCAGTGACTCAGTACGGGCCGTCGCATAGCGGGCAGAGTCAGGTCGCGAGCGGTTTCATCGATGGCTGGTGAGGGTCCGTATTGGCTGAAAGCGACACGTCGGCTTACGAGTTGTGTGGGAGAGTTTTGTTTGGGGGGCGATAGCAGCTGTAGAGGCGGCCGGTTGTGCAGTAATGAGCAGAAAGGGAGACGCGTACAGAAACAATAAATCTGTCCCTTTTGAACTCAAGGCTCGATCGTCCATAGATACACTTAACGCCGCGTTAACGGGCCGAAAAAACGCGTAGCGTTTTGAAGGTCCGAGCCAGCTTGCTGGCTGAAGTTGAACGTTTTGTTATAGCTTTAGTAAACGTCATAAATTTGCCCCTGAACGAGCATTTTGTAGATGGTTACATCTTTACCCTTATACTTGATCGTAGAGCCAAGAATAATTGCTTTGGGCATGTAAGCATATTGATATCCATAGGAATTACAGGTAACCCCTGTACCATCGGTAAAAATAATTCGCGTACCATGATCGCAACCTTCAAAGTCGTCAGACTTTTCCCCGTTCTCATCAATGCGACCTTCAATCTGTTTGGAGGCAATGATCGTCCAGCCGACAAGTCCCTCCAATTGGTACTCGTCGATCATCGCGTATGTAGCAGAGGTTATTGAAAGTAGAGCGATGAAGGAAATTCGTTTTAACATAGATGCATTCCTTTGTTGCTATAACGTAGGAAGCTAAGCGCCGCTCGCGATTTTTGCGAGCGTGCGCTTCAGCGACTTGTTGTTCAGCAATACACACCGCTCTGCGCAGCAGAGTTGTAAATGCAACGAAAACTCAGGACGGAGGAAAATCGAAAAACTACGGCGTACCGCTGTATAGATACTCGGGCGGGCATAGCGGAGCTAATGCACGACCCGAGTATCTATACAGCGGAATAGTTGCTTTTTTGGCTTTCCGCCAGCCTGATTCCTTGCCATTTACAGTTCACCTACTACATTGCGTCTTATTGTCTGAAACAACAGTGATTAGATGGAGGTCTTCTGTAATGGAATTAGACCGAGGTCTACATAACTACGAAAATTAACCGTCACAGTTCTACTCCGATCCATTAAAAATCAAGGGGTTACGAGCCTTGATGCGGATTAGACCGAACGCCATTTAATCCCTGTAGGGCTAAACCCTGCGATGGCAGGACGCTACTATTTATTCCCTGCCGTTGTCCATCCACAAAAAAGCCCGACCTGAATTCCTCCAGGCCGGGCTTTTTGTCGCAGGCGCTGCTTACAGCGCCGGGTAGTCGATATACCCCACCGGCCCCGAGGCGTAGAAGGTGTCAAAGCGCGGCTCATTGAGCGGGGCGTTTTTCTCCAGACGCTTCACCAGGTCCGGGTTGGCGATGAAGGGCACGCCAAAGGCCACGGCGTCGGCTTTGCCTTCGGCCAGCCAGGCGTTGGCTTGGTCCTTGGTGAAGCCTTCGTTGGCGATGTAGACGCCGCCGAAGATCTGCTTCAGTTGCGGGCCGAGGCTGTCGGCGCCTTCTTTCTCACGGGTGCAGATGAAGGCGATGCCGCGCTTGCCCAGTTCGCGGGCGACGTAGCTGAAGGTTTCCGCCAGGTTGCTATCGCCCATGTCGTGGGAGTCGGCACGCGGGGCCAGGTGGACGCCGACACGACCGGCGCCCCACACGGAGACGGCGGCGTCGGTGACTTCCAGCAGCAGGCGGGCGCGGTTTTCCAGCGAGCCGCCGTAGGCGTCGGTGCGCTGGTTGGTGCCGTCCTGCAGGAACTGGTCGAGCAGGTAGCCGTTGGCGCCATGAATTTCCACGCCATCAAAGCCGGCTTCCTTGGCGTTCTCGGCGCCTTTGCGATAGGCCTCGACAATGGCGGGGATTTCAGCGGTTTCCAGGGCGCGCGGGGTTTCGTAGTCCTTCTTGGGGCGCAGCAGGCTGACGTGGCCGGCCGGCTTGAGGGCGCTGGGCGCGACGGGCAGTTGGCCGTCCAGATAGACCGGGTCGGAGATACGGCCGACGTGCCAGAGCTGCAGGATGATCTTGCCGCCGGCGGCATGCACGGCGTCGGTGACTTTACGCCAGCCCTGAATCTGCTCGGCCGACCAGATGCCGGGGGTGTCCGGGTAGCCGACGCCCAGCGGCGTGACGGAGGTGGCTTCGCTGATAATCAGGCCGGCGCTGGCGCGTTGGCGGTAGTACTCGACCATCAGTTCGCCAGGCACGCGGCCGGGCTCGGCGCGGCAGCGCGTCAGCGGCGCCATGATTACGCGGTTGGAGAGTTGCAGATCGCCGATTTGGATAGGGTCGAACAAGGTGGACATGGAGTAACTCCTGGGGTGATGAAAAACGCGAGGCGGATGAGCCAGGCGTTAAAGACTCTGTTCGATGCGCTTCAAAAAGCTCTCGATCTGCGCATCGTTGCGTTTGAAAAAGTGCCACTGGCCGACCTTGCGGCTGGTGATCAGGCCGGCGCGCTGCAGGGTGGCGAGGTGGGCCGACACGGTGGATTGGGAGAGCCCGGCGAGGCGGTCGATCTGGCCGGCGCACACGCCGATGTCCAGCGGGTGGTGTTCCTGCTCGGGGAAGTAGCGCTCGGGCTCCTTGAGCCAGCGCAGGATGTCCCGGCGCAGCGGGTGCGCCAGGGCCTTGATGATGTCGTCCAGTTCGTCGCTCATGGAATCGGTGCTCGTAACGGTATATCGCGATGGGGCGAACTTAATATCGTGTTGAGACGATATTGGGCTGAATCTTTCGACTTCAAGGGTTGAGTGATTCGGTGTGGGATTAGCGGTACAGGCAATTTTTTAGCGATGGGGACGTTTCAGCCGCAATGCAGGCGGGAGCATCGCGGCTGAGGGCGCGCTTCCAGGGGAAGCGGAAAGTGGCCGACCAGGGAAGGTCAATATCTGCGTTTACCGGCCCGTTTGGTCCAGAACTGCCGGGCCAGTTCATGCAGCCTGCCGGTGAGCTGCGCGACCTGCACGGCATAGTCGCGGTTGCGCTGCCCGGCTTCGACGCTCTCGTCAGCGGCGTGGCGAATGCTGGCGATACTGCGGTTGATGTCCTGGCTGACGCTGCCTTGCTGCTGCGCCGCCGCGGCGATGTGAGTGTTCATCGCGGTGATTTCATTGACGCGCCGGCTGATGCCCGCCAGCGCCAAGGCGGCCTGCTGAGCGTGGGCGACGCTGGCCTGGGCCTGCTCGCGGCTCTTTTCCATGACAGCAACGGCCGAGCGCGCGCCGTCTTGTAGCGTGCCGATCATTTGCTGGATATCGGCAGTGGATTGCTGAGTACGACCGGCCAGGCTGCGCACTTCGTCAGCCACCACGGCAAAACCACGGCCTTGTTCACCGGCGCGGGCGGCCTCGATGGCGGCGTTCAGGGCGAGCAGGTTGGTCTGCGCCGCAATGTTCTGGATGACTTCGAGCACGCTGGAGATTTCCTGGCTGTTGGCTTCCAGGTGGTGAATGACCTGAGCGGCCTGGTGAATCTCACCTTCCAGCAGATGGATGGACTCGCTGCTCTTGGCCACCAGGCTTTGCCCGGTGCGGGTTTCGTTATCCGCCTGCTCCGCTGCCTGAGCGGCGTTCTGAGCGTAGAGAGCAGCCTCCTGAATGTTCGCGGCCATTTGGTGCACGGCCGTGGCGATCTGTTCGGTGGCGCACTTCTGCTCGACGGTCAGCTGGCTGCTGTCATCAATCTCGCGCAGCAGGTTGTCGGCCTGCAAGCCGAGCTGGGTGGAGGCATCGCCGAGGCGGCCCAGCACGGCGCCGGTTTCCGCCTGGGCCATGCGCAAGGCAAATTCGATCTGACCGAACTCATCGGCGCGGCCGGTATACAGCGCCTGGCTCAGCGCGTTGTCGGCGATGTCGCGTGCGCGGGCCGTCAACTGGATCAACGGGGCCAGCAGCAGGGCGATGGCGATGGAGCTGGATGCAGCGCCGAGTCCGGCAATCAGCAGGGCAGAGACCAGCGGCAGGGCAAACAGGCTGGCCACGGCGAAGGTGCTCAGCCCGAGGCAGGCGCTGACCAGTAGCATCAGCTTGATGCGTAGCCCCAGTGGCGCGCGCAGAATGCGTGGCGATTGACCGGCGCGCAGTTGCTCGTACAGCTGTTCGGCCGCGCGTACGTGGGCAGGGTCGGGCTTGGTGCGCACCGACTGGTACTCGACGGTATCGCCATCTTTGCTGATGGGTGTGACGAAGGCGCTGACCCAGTAATGGTCACCGTTCTTGCAGCGGTTCTTGATCAGGCCCATCCACGAGCGGCCACGCTTCAACGTGGCCCACATCTGTTCGAAGGCAGCGGACGGCATGTCCGGGTGACGAACGATGTTGTGGGGCTGGCCGCGCAGTTCGGCCTCGCTGAACCCACTGATCTGGACGAATTGGGCGTTGACGTGGCTGATCAGCCCCTTGGGGCTGGTTGTGGAGAAAATGTTGGCGTGCTCGGGTAAATCAACATTTCGCCCCGTGACCGGAAGATTTTTTCGCACTGCTGGTTCTCTGGGTTTATTGCCTTGCGGCGTTGTGTGTGGAAGGGGCTTGAGCGTGACGCATGTTTCCTTCGCCTTCGTTTTGGTCAGGCTTAATCGCTACGCACGCGGGTGTGTACTAAAACACGCCAATATTTCAGCGCGGTATATCTTTTGATATTAATTTGATGTTTTTTTGACATCTATCAAGAGTGGCTTGCTAGACGCATTCCACCCGCACTGCGGCCACAACTGTGCCGTCCAAGCCAAATTGGGTAGGGCAGCATCAGGCATGACTGGATACCCGTGACGGCAGGTTCTGGAACGCCGCCAGGGCGCGTCCGCGGCTGCGGCGCAGGTCGACAATCGGACGCGGATAGTCGACGGCGCCGAACAACCCTCCCAGTGCGGACGGATCATGGATGTCGCGCGGGTTCAGTTGCGCCAGCTCCGGCAGCCAGTGGCGGATGAAGCGTCCCTCGGGGTCGAATTTATGCGACTGGCTGATGGGGTTGAAAATGCGAAAATACGGCGCCGCGTCGGTGCCGGTGGAGGCGCTCCATTGCCAGCCGCCGTTGTTGGCGGCCAGGTCCCCGTCGATCAGGTGGCGCATGAAGAAGCGCTCGCCTTCGCGCCAGTCAATCAACAGGTTTTTGGTAAGAAACATGGCGACCACCATGCGCAGCCGGTTGTGCATCCAGCCGGTGGCCAACAATTGGCGCATGGCAGCGTCGATCAGCGGGAAGCCGGTGCGGCCTTCTTGCCAGGCGGCTAGATCGTCGGGGGCGTGACGCCAGGGCAGCGCTTCGGTTTCCAGGCGGAAGGCGCGGTGGCGCGAGACACGCGGATAGCCAACCAGAATGTGTGTATAGAACTCGCGCCAGAGCAGTTCATTGATCCAACTGACGGCGCCCGGCAGGCCACCATCAAACTCGCCGCTATTGGCACGCAGCACGGCATGCAGGCACTGGCGCGGCGACAGCACGCCGGCCGCCAGGTACGGCGACAACTGGCTGGTGCCCGGCAGGGCGGGGATGTCGCGCTGTTGCGTATAGGCCTCGAGGCGTTCTTCGGCAAACAGCGTCAGACGTTCCAGCGCGGCATCCTCGCCGGCGGGCCACAGTTGACGCAGGGATTCCGCCGGCGGTGTAAAGCCCTGCACACTGGCCGGCACGGCATTGCTGGCAACGCTCAAGGGCGCTTGCGCGGCGGGCAACCACTGCAGAGCGGGCAGGGCTGCGTGCAAGCGCTGATAGCAGACCTTGCGGAACTGGCTGAACACCTGGAAATAGCCGCCGGAGCGGGTCAGCACGCTGCCCGGCTGGAACAGCAACTGGTCGAGATGACCGCGAAAGCCCACGCCCAAGCCATCCAGACTCGCCGCCACCTCGCGGTCGCGGCGGGTTTCGTTGAGACCGTATTCGTCGTTGACGTGCACGCAGCGGATGGCGTGGGTGCGGCAGACATCAGCCAGCACCTCGGGCGCGTCGCGCCAGTGCTCGGCGCGGCGGATCAGCAGCGGCACATTGAGGCGTTGCAGTTCCTGCTGGAGCGCGGCAAGGTTGCGCAGCCAGAAGTCGATCTTGCACGGCGCATCGTCGTGGAGTTGCCACTGGCCGGGGCTGAGCAGGTACAGGGCGATGGTAGGCCCCTCGGCCATGGCGGCACTCAACGCGGTGTTGTCATGTATGCGCAGGTCGCTGCGCAGCCAGATCAGTTGGCGCATGGGGAGGCTCATGGTGCTGAAGCTCCTTCGCGGTAGCTGCCCAGCAGGTTGAGCGATTGCAGGCAATGCAGGGCGTCGAGCGGGTCGTCGGTGAGGTACAGATCGGTGCTTTGCAATTGCTGACGGTGGATGCTGCTGGCCGGGCCGCAGAGCAGGGCCGGGCAGGCGATGCCCGGCAGCAGGCGTTGCAAGAGGGCGGGTTTCAGGCTCTGGCTGCCATACAGGAGTAAGCCGCGTGGCTGGATGCGCCGCACGGCGACCTGCAGCTCCGGGGCGGGGATGGCCCAGTCGAGCACTTGCACCGGGCATTCGGCATCGCTGGCCAGCCAGGCGCACAGCCACAGGCCGGGTTCCATCGTCTCGGGCGAGAGGTTGAGCAGCAGCAGCGGCGCGCTGGGGTGCAAGCGGTTGTTGTGGTACAGGCGCGCGCCCAGCTTGCTGCGCAGCCAGGACAAGAAGAACACCTGCTCCAGGCGGGCACCGGGCTTCTGGCGCCAGCGCCGGCGCAGTTCGTCGAGCAGCGGTAGCAGCAAGTGCCGGCACAGGGTGGCCGGCGGGTAAAGAGCCATGCTGCGATTGAAGGCATCATCCAGGGCGCGTTCGGCGAGTGCCTCGATGGCCTCCACCAATTGCTGTTGCGCGGCGCGCCAGGTCGAGTCGTCGCGGGTCGCCTCGGGCTGGCGCTCGCTGAGCAGCCCCTTGACCTGGCTGACGGCGACGCCGCGCTCCAGCCATGCCAGCACCTGGCGCACCTGATCGATCTGCGTGCTGGAGTACATTCGATGGCCCTTGGGCGTGCGCTGCGGCAGGATCAACCCGTAGCGGCGTTCCCAGGCGCGCAGGGTCACCGGGTTGACACCGGTCAGGCGCGCCACTTCGCGGATCGGCAGCAGGTCTTGGCTCGCGCCGTCATCGTCGGCCGCAGGCGTGAAGGTCTCGTTCATGGTCAAAGGGCGTTACGCAGGCTGAGGTCTTCGGGGTGCGGCTGCAGGTAGGCCTGGCCCGCGAGGTAGTCGTCCGGATGGCGGCGCAAGTGATGCTTGAGCAAGGTCAGCGGCACCACCAGCGGCACGATGCCCAGGCGGTACTGGTCGATTATCTGGCGCAGCTCCTGTTTGTCGTCAGGGCTGAGCGCGTGCTTCAGATAGCCGCTCAGGTGCTGCAGCACATTCGTGTGCGTGCCCCGACTGGCGGTGTGCTTGAGAGCGGCCATCAACTGGCTGAAGTAGCGCGGGGCGAACACGTCCAGCGGCTCGCGATTGTTCGCCAGCTGGCAGCCGAGGTCCTGGTACTGCGCGCGACTGGTGGCCATCAACTGATACTTGTAGCGGGCATGGAACTCATACAGCGCGCGACGGCTCAGCCTCTCGCGCAGCAGGCGTTGCCACTCGGCATAGGCGAACACGCGGGTAATGAAGTTCTCGCGCAGCACCGGATCGTTGAGCCGACCGTCTTCCTCCACCGGCAGGTCCGGGCGGGCCTGCATCAGCGCGGCGGCGAACAGGCCGCGCCCACCGCCGGGCACCGTGCTGCCGTTGTCCTGGTAGACCTTGACCCGCTCCATGCCGCAGGAGGGCGATTTCTGCATGAGGATGTAGCCGCAGATGTCGTCCAGCTGTTTGGCGGTGCGTTGGCCGAACGCCGTCAGCGCCTCGCTGACATCCCGCTCGCGATGCACGCTGCCCCGCGCACGCGGGCTGGCCGGATCGCCCACCAGGCGGATCGCCTCGCGGGGCGTGCCCAGACCAATCCCGACTTCCGGGCAAACCGGCACGAACTCGAAATGCCGGGCGAGGATCTCGCTGCACAACCTTGATTCCTTGTGTCCGCCGTTGAAACGCACCGGTTTGCCCAGCAAGCAGGCGCTGATACCGATCTTGAGGGGGGCGATGAATGTGCTCATGTGCGGTCTCTCATTCAGGGGCACGGGGTTAAGCTGTACAGATTTCTTAAATGTAGAGTTTTTCTTGTGCAAGTCAATGTGTTTGTATAAGTTTGCCGTGTGAAGCCAGGCTACGAATCGCGGCTCTTCGTAGGGTGGATGTCGTCGTCCACCATGGCCCCGCTCGGTGGGGCGCCACTCGGTGGATCGCCACCCGGTGGGTCGATAAAGCGCGATCCACCCTACGTCCGGCATCCACTCGCAAACCGAAAACCTCAACTCGCGGAGATCAGCGTTATGAATATGTGGAGCATCCGAAACGGGTCTCGCCGAATCCCGGCGGCTCTGTTGGCACTGGCCCTGCTGGCGCTGGGCGGCTGTTCGTACGCACCCCCTAAAGGCGTGGCGGTGGTGACGCCGTTCGAGCTGGAGCGTTACCTGGGCCATTGGTACGAAATCGCCCGGCTTGATCATTCGTTCGAGCGCGGCCTGAGCAATGTGAATGCCACGTACAGAAAGCGCGCCGATGGCAGCATCGAGGTGATCAACCGGGGTTACAACGATAAGCGCGGCGCCTGGCAGGAGGCCGTTGGCAAGGCCAAGTTCACCGGTGCGACGGACGTCGGGTCGCTGAAGGTGTCGTTCTTCGGTCCGTTTTACGGTGGCTACAACGTGGTTGCATTGGATCGGCAGAATTACCGTTGGGCCATGGTGATGGGGCCGGACCGCGACTACCTGTGGATCCTTGCCCGTGACAAACAATTGCCGGATGAGGTGCGCCAACAGCTGGTCAATCAGGCTACTGAACTGGGCATCGATGTGTCGCAGCTGATCTGGGTCGAGCACAACAGGGATGACGCCTGAGGCCTATAGGCACGAGGTGGGTATCGATTGATGTTTTTCGGGTGCGGGAGTGCTCAGGTGCAATCCATTACGGTGCAGACACATTAATCCTAGAGCGCTGTCGTGCCATGGATGGCGGCCGATATCGGCGTAATCGTCGCCCTGGGTGATGGGCGCATCGAATACGCCAACCCACTGGCGGAGCGCGTGTTGGGCGATGCAACGCTGACCAGCGCAAACGTGTACAACCTGGTCTGGCTGCTTAGCGAGGAATACCAACGGTTGGCCCGGCGTTGGATTGCCCGATTGGGCTCGCAGCCGGTCAGGAATGTGATGGTGGACGTGGAGCAGGCCTAGTGGACGGCGCCGGCTACGCATTGACGTGCTGGCTAACGGCGCCGTTGACGGTCAGCCGCGTTGGCTGCTGTTGCTGCTTGATCTGGGTCCCGTGGCGAAACCCCCGGCGAGCTACGCGCGTTGCAGGCCCTGGGCATTTACCTGTTCCAGGGTTACTTGTTAGTCCGTCCGCCGTTCGAGGCGCTGCCGGAGGTGGCCTGGCCCGCGCCCTGAAACCTGTGGGTCAGGGCGCGCTGAGCCGGGCTTAAGGCCGCGCGGGTTTGCGCTTGATGGTTTTCACCAGGTCTTCGGGGCTGATGAAGCCGACCATGCTGCTCGCGCTGCCCGGCTGGGGCTGGTTGAGAATGTGGCCTTTCATCTTGCCGATGATGTGCATTTCGCAGGGTTTGCAGTCGAACTTGAGGGTCAGCACTTCGTCCTGATGGATCAGCTGCATCGGCGCGACCTTGGTGCGCACGCCGGTGACACCCTTGGCCTGTTTCGGGCACAGGTTGAAGGAGAAGCGCAGGCAGTGCTTGGTGATCATCACCGGCACTTCGCCCGGTTCTTCGTGGGCCTCGTAGGCGGCGTCGATCAGCTGCACGCCGTAGCGGTGATAAAACGCACGGGCCTTTTCGTTGTACACGTTGGCCAGGAAGGTCAGGTGCGACTCGGGGTACACCGGCGGCGGCACGCTGACCGGCTTGCGGCTGCCACGCGGGTAGGCGGCCAGGCGCGCAGCCGTCAGCGCATCGATGGCGTCGCGGCGCAGGGTCTTGAGCTGGGAATTGGGTACGAAGAACGCCTCGGGTGCGTCGATGTCCACCTGTTCGGCGTGATAGATCGTGGTGCCGAGCTTGCTCAGGGTGTCGCGCAGTTGCTCATGAGCCTGCTCCGGATTCTTCGCCAGACCGAACGGCCCGGCCAGGCTGGCCGATGCGCTGATGCCTTCGGCGCTGGTCACGTGCAGGGTCAATGCTTCGTTGTCGAACGTAGCCTGGAAGCGCACGGGCACGCGGCGTTCGGCCGAGGTCTTGAGCAGTGCTTGCTGCCAGTTGTGGTCCAGGTTGCGGTTGAGCGCATGGGGCGTGCGCAGCTGTTTCAATTCCGCCGGCATTTCATTGGGCACGATGCGGTACTGCCGGCGGGTCTGACCGTCCTGTTCGAACTCCTCAAGCAGTTCCGCCGTGTTGGCGCGAAAACCCACCACTTCACGCTTGTACAGCACGTTCAGGCCATCGCCATTGCTCAGCGATTCGCTGGTTTCGGCGATGAAGTCGTGCTTGCCGACCTTGATGATGTCGCCCACCGGCAGGCCGACGAATTTCGGCGAATCGAAAGCGCCGATGTCGATCTTGCGATCCTGCACGAAGTAGTCGGTGCTGCCGCGGTGGAAGGTCTTTTCCACGTTGGGCACGAAGAAGTGTTCGCTGAAGCCGCTGGAGGCGCGGGCCAGGTCGGGGCGCTGGGTGAGGATCTTGTCCAGTTCCTGCCGGTAGTGAGCAGTGATGTTCTTTACGTAGCTGACATCCTTGTAGCGGCCTTCGATCTTGAAGGAACGCACGCCGGCCTCGACTAGATCCATCAGGTTGTCGGTCTGGTTGTTGTCCTTCATCGACAGCAGGTGCTTGTCGTAGGCAACGACGCGGCCCTGATCGTCTTTCAGGGTGTAGGGCAGGCGGCAGGCCTGCGAGCAGTCGCCGCGGTTGGCGCTGCGCCCGGTTTGCGCGTGGGAAATGTTGCACTGCCCGGAGAACGCCACGCACAACGCGCCATGGATAAAGAACTCGATGGTGGCGTCGACCTGGTGGCTGATCTGGCGGATCTCCTGCAGGTTAAGCTCACGGGCCAGTACCAGCTGGGAGAACCCGGCGTTGGCGAGGAACTTGGCCTTGTCCAGGGTGCGGATGTCGGTTTGCGTGCTGGCGTGCAGCTCGATGGGCGGCAGGTCCATCTCGAGGATGCCCATGTCCTGCACGATCAGCACGTCGACGCCGACCTCGTACAGCTGCCAGATCAGCAGCCGGGCGGGCTCGAGTTCATCGTCATGCAGGATGGTGTTGAGGGTGACGAACACCTTGGCGTGGAACAACCGGGCGAATTCCACCAGCTCGGCAATCTCCGCCACGCTGTTGCTGGCGTTGTGGCGCGCGCCAAAGCTGGGGCCGCCGATGTACACGGCATCGGCGCCATGCAGGATGGCCTCCTTGGCGATGGTGGTATCCCGGGCGGGGCTGAGGAGTTCGAGTTTGTTCGTGGCTACGGGCATAGGGTTCAATTCGTCAGGCAAGGCGGTTGTCGGGTGGCTACCGGTGATTCAGCGTGCATGCACGTTGCGTCTGCTCTGCGGCAGGTCGCTCACCCGGTGAATCGGTTGTTTCAGGAGTGGCGGTCGGCCAACTGGCGTTTAAGCTCGGCCACTTCGGCCTCCAGCTCGCGCACGCGTTCGGTGGCCTGAACTTCGGCGCTGACATCCTTCTGGATGCCGATGAAGTAAGTAAGCTGGTCGGCCTCGTTGAATACCGGGGTGATCGACAGTTCGTTCCAGAACGCACTGCCGTCTTTGCGGTAGTTGCGGATGATCTGCCGGCACGGCTGTTTGTTGCCCAGCGCCTCGCGGATCGCCTTGAGGCCTGGCTGGTCGCGATCGTCTGACTGCAGGAAGCGGCAGTCCTGATAGAGGATATCGTCGACCGGGTAGCCGGTCAGGCGTTCGAACGCCGGATTGGCGTAGATGAGAATATTGTCATCGCCTTCCTGTTCGGCCACCACGATGCCGTCATTGGAGGCTTCGACGACCAGTTGGAGCAGCTTGGCGTTGATCATGTTCTAAGGTCCGCGTGCAGGTTCGGGGCATTCTAACAGGCTGTGGGAAGTAGGCGATGCGGCACGACAAGACACAACGTTCAGCCGGCTCGGCTTTGCTACGGGGTGAGCCGCGCAATCCGTTGCCCCTGAGTTAGAATGCCGCCACTTGCATGACCTGGGCTGCTCCTGCCAATGACCGAATTCACTGCCGCTGCGCCGCGCGCATCTGACCCATCGGGCCAGGATGAGCTATTTCCGATCCGCGAGGTGGTGCGACTGACTGGCGTGAATCCGGTCACGCTGCGGGCCTGGGAACGACGCTACGGGCTGATCCAGCCGGTGCGCACCGAAGGCGGGCATCGGCTGTATTCCCAGGCGGATATCGAAGCGATTCGCAGCATCGTGACCTGGACCGAGCGCGGTGTGGCGGTCAGCAAGGTTGGCAGCCTGCTCGAACGCAGCGCGGCTAGCAAGGCTGAATCCCTACCGGTCGAAGCCGAGCCGGTGGAGGGGGAGTGGAGCGAATGGCAGACGCGGATTCGCCAGGCGGTGGGCGATTTCGACGACGTACGACTGGAGCAGCTGTATGGCCAGGTGTATTCGACGTATCCGTTGACGGTGGTATTCGAGGACATTGTCTTGCCGCTGTGGCACGAACTGCTGCACCGCAAGGGGTTCGGGCAGGCCAGCCAATGGCTGTTTTTTGATGCTTTCCTGCGCGCTCGGGTGTTGCAGCGCCTGCAACTGGCGCGCCGCCCGGACGATAACACCGTGCTGCTGGCGGCGGTTCCAGACCAGTGCCGTGAATTGGAACTGTTGGTGACCGGCCTGCTGCTCAACGGCGACAACGGCGCGGTGCGCGTGCTGGCCCTCGGTCAGCCGCTGGAAGAACTCAGTGTCATTTGCCAGGCCGTGCAGCCACGGGCGCTGGTGCTGTATGTCACGGCGCCGCCAACTGATTCATTGCTGGCGCAGTTGCGCAAGCTGGTGCTGGCGGTGGACTGCCCGCTGGCGTTGTGCGGCGAAGGCTTGGAACTGGCGCACGACCGCCTGGCAGGCACGCCCATCGCCCGACTGGGCAGCGCGGGGCGGCTGATGCAGCGGCGCCTGGCGCAATTTCTCAGTGGACATCTGGATACGTGAAGGCATGCCTTTGCCATTGATGACCCTGGATTTGTAGAGCATGTGGGAAGTATCCGGCTACCTCGGCCTGTTTGTGGCCGCATTTGGCGCCGCCACGCTATTGCCCTTGCAGTCGGAAGCGGTGCTGGTTGGCCTGTTACTGGCAGGCAAGCATTCAACGGTTGGCCTGTTGGCGGTTGCCATCGTCGGCAATGTGCTGGGGTCGGTGGTGAACTGGCTGCTGGGCCGCTCTATCGAGCGCTGGCGCCACAAGCGCTGGTTTCCCATCAACGATGCCCAGCTGCAGCGGGCCCAGCGCGGCTATCACCGTTACGGGCGCTGGTCGCTGCTGTTTAGCTGGTTGCCCATCATTGGCGACCCGCTGACCCTGATCGCCGGTGTGATGCGTGAGCCCTTATGGAGCTTTCTGCTCATTGTGCTGCTGGCCAAGGCAAGTCGTTATCTGCTGCTCGCGGCCCTGACGCTGGGCATCAGTCCGTAGGGTGGATGTCGCCTTTTACATCCACCAAAGCCCCGCTCGGTGGATCGCCACCCGGTGGATCGATGAGGCGCGATCCACCCTACGTCTGGCTATAAGCGAGTGGTCATTCAACCGGTGTGGCGCTGCGCCCGCTCGCGCAGGTAGGCGACCACCGTTTCCTGATTGCCCCTGAACTCGACACGGTCGATCTTGCTGGCGCGCGGGTAGGCGTACAGCGGATCGACGCGCAGTCTTGTAGGGTGGATGTCGCTTTTTACATCCACCACGAACACGCTCAATGGATCGCCACCAGGTGGATCGCCACCCCGGTGGATCGATGAGGCGCGATCCACCCTACGACTGGCTATAAAGGAGTGGTTATTCAACCATTGTGGCGCTGCGCCCGCTCACGCAGGTAAGCGACCACCGCTTCCTGCTCGCCCCGGAACTCGATGCGGTCGATTTTGCTAGCGCGCGGGTAGGCGTACAGGGGGTCGTAGTAGTCGCGAAGCAGCGCCTCGATCCAGTCGCGGTGCAGGTCCACCGCGCCGCTGCGCTGTTGTTCATCAAGTGCGGATTGCATCAGAGCCAAAAGGCTCTGGTAACGATCGCCGCCCAGGCGCTTGTGAATGTTGCCCAGGCTTTGCAGCAGGCGTTCAGCGAACAGACGAAAACCGTCTTCCTCACCATGCACCCTGTGGAACTCGGCGCATAGGTCAATTACGTAGTCGCCAAGGATACGCTCCACGCGACTGTCGAAACTGTCTTCCAGCCACACCAGCGGAAAGCGCTGCATGCCTTCGTGCAGTTCCAGCGGCACGGCGCAGCGACCGACCAGGCGGCTCTCATCCTCCAGCACGAACTGCTCGAATCCGGCTGCACGCTTTTTCAGGATATCGATGGCCAGGCGATTCTCGAAGTCGATCTGGGTTGGCTGCTCGGTGGCGTGCTTGCCGAAGCTCGATCCACGGTGATTGGCGTGGCCTTCCAGGTCCAGGCTGTTATCCAACCGGTCGATCACTTCGGTCTTGCCGGTGCCGGTGAGGCCGCCGACCAACACGAAGTCGCATTGGGTTAGGGCCTGCTGGGTGGTTTCCAGCAGCAACGTGCGCATCGCCTTGTAGCCGCCGACCACCCGGGGGTAATCGATGCCTGCTTCGCTTTTAAGCCACTGCTGGACGATCTGCGAGCGCAGGCCGCCGCGAAAGCAGTACAGATAACCGTCGGGATTGGCCTGGGCAAACGTGGCCCAGGCGGCGATGCGGTCGGCCTTGGTATGGCCCGACACCAACTGATGGCCGAGTTCAATAGCAGCCTTCTGGCCGTGCTGTTTATAGCAAGTGCCGACCTTCTGCCGCTCGATGTCGGTCATGAGCGGCAGGTTGAGGGCGGTGGGGAAGGCGCCCTTGCCGAATTCTACCGGGGCGCGGGCATCCATCATGGGCAGATCGTTGAGGAAGATGTCGCGGTAGTCGGTGCAGTCTTGCCGCATTACAGCACCTCAACCGCGTGGCGCTGTCGCTCCACCAATTGGCCGATGGGCTCGAGCGCCAGACCCAGCTCAGCCGCCACGGCGAGGAATTCCTGTTCGCCTTCCGGCGCCACGGCGATCAGCAAGCCGCCACTGGTTTGCGGATCGCACAGCAGCAGTTTGGTCAGTTCGGGCATGGGCGCGATCTTCTCGCCGTAGCTGTCGAAGTTGCGCAGGGTGCCGCCAGGTACGCAGCCTTCCGCCAGGTAATGCTCGACACCGGACAGGCGTGGCACGCGAGAGAATTCCACGCGAGCCGTGAGGCCGCAGCCTTCGGCCATTTCCACCAGGTGGCCGAGCAGGCCGAAGCCGGTGACGTCGGTCATGGCCTGGACCGCCTCAAGCTTGCTAAAGCGGCTGCCGGGTTTGTTCAGGGTGCACATCCAGTCGCGGGCCAGGCCGACGTCTTCGGCGCGCAGTTTGGCTTTCTTTTCCGCCGTGGTGAAAATACCGATGCCCAGCGGCTTGGTCAGGTACAGGTTGCAGCCGACGCGGCCGGTGTCGTTACGCTTCATGTAGCGCTTTTCCACCACACCGGTCACCGCCAGGCCGAAAATCGGCTCGGGTGCATCAATGGAATGGCCGCCGGCCAGCGGAATGCCGGCGGCATCGCACACGGCACGGCCGCCACGCATCACGTCGCGGGCCACTTCCGGTGGCAGGAGATTGATCGGCCAGCCGAGGATGGCAATGGCCATCAGTGGGTCGGCACCCATGGCGTAGATATCGCTGATCGCGTTGGTCGCAGCGATACGGCCGAAATCGTAGGGATCGTCAACGATGGGCATGAAAAAGTCAGTGGTGGACACCACGCCGCGCTCGTCGTCCAGGGCATAGACCGCCGCATCATCACGCGAAGCGTTGCCGACCCACAGCTTCGGATCAAGGTTCTGTGCACCGCTGCCGGCAAGAATCGTCTCCAGCACCTTGGGTGAGATCTTGCAGCCGCAGCCGGCACCATGGCTGTATTGGGTCAGGCGAATCGGATCACTCATTTCACATACCTCGCATCTGAGGGCGCGAATTCTAGCAAAGCTGCGGTGGCGCTCGCCGCACTATATAATCGCCTCGTTTTTACCGCCCATGCGGCTCACCACGTTTTTTCCGCTATTGAACCGGAGAACTCCATGCTTAAGCCCACCCTGGCGCTCGCCGCCGGTATTACGCTGTCCCTGTCCGCCCTGTTTGCCCAAGCCGCCGAAGTGCTTAGGGTCAGCGCCATCCCGGACGAAGCGCCCACCGAACTGCTGCGTAAATTCAAGCCGCTGGGTAATTATCTGGAACAGCAGCTGGGCATGCAGGTGCAATTCACACCCGTTGCCGACTATCCGGCAGTGGTCGAGGCGTTGGCGACTGACCGTCTTGATCTGGCCTGGCTGGGCGGTTTCACCTTCGTCCAAGTACACCAGAAGACCGGTAATGCCATACCGCTGGTGCAGCGCGAGCAGGATGCGCAATTCACCAGCAAATTCATTACTTCCGATCCGAGCGTGCAGTCGCTGGCCGACCTCAAGGGCAAGACCTTTGCCTTCGGCTCGGTGTCTTCAACCTCAGGCAGCCTGATGCCGCGCTACTTCATGCTGGGCGACGACATCAAGCCGGAAGAGTTCTTCAGTCGCGTGGCATATTCCGGGGCCCACGATGCCACTGCCGCCTGGGTGCAGGCGGGCAAGGTGGCGGGCGGCGTGCTCAATGCCAGTGTGTGGGACAAGCTGGTAGCCAATGGCAAGGTGGATACTAATAAGGTGCGAGTGTTCGCCACTACGCCGCCTTATTACGATTACAACTGGACGGTGCGCGGCACGCTTGACCCGGCTCTGGCTGAGAAGATCAAAACTGCGTTCCTGGCGCTTGATCCCGCCAATCCCGAGCACAAGGCGATTCTCGACTTGCAGGCCGCGAGCCGCTTTATCGAGACCAAGCCGGAGAACTATCAAGGTATCGAGGACGCCGCGCGCGCGGCAGACCTGCTGAAATGACCGTGCAGCTGGCTCAGGCCAGCCTCACGCACGGCAACGGCATTCATGCCCTGCGCAATGTGGATCTGCACATTGCCCAGGGCGAACAGGTTGCCATCATTGGCCCGTCTGGGGCCGGCAAGTCGAGCCTGCTTAACGTGCTGGGAACGGCGTTGCAGCCCAGCAGCGGTAGCGTGCAAGTTCTTGATCAGCAGCCCTGGCGCTTGTCTAGCCGTCAGCGGCAACAGTTACGCGCGCGCATTGGCTTGATCCATCAGGCACCGCCCTTGCCGCCGCGTTTACGGGTGATCACCGCCGTGCTGGCCGGCAAGCTGGGGCAGTGGGGGCTGGGCAAGAGTCTGCTCAATCTGCTGTATCCGCTGGATATTCCTGGTGCGCGGGCGGTGCTTGAACGACTGGATCTGGCCGACAAACTGTTTGCGCAGTGCCAGCAGCTTTCCGGCGGCCAGTTGCAGCGCGTGGGCATTGCCCGCGTGCTGTATCAGGCGCCTGATCTGCTGCTGGCCGACGAGCCGGTGTCGGCGATGGACCCGGTGCTCGCTGATCATGCATTAGGTGTGCTATGTCGGCACGCGGCGCAGGAGGGCGTCACCCTGGTATCCAGTCTGCATGCGGTGGAGCTGGCGCTGGCGCATTTTCCGCGCATCATCGGCTTGCGAGCCGGGCAGGTGCTGTTTGATTGCCCGGCGTCGCAGGTCACTCGCGAGTTGCTCGATGCGCTGTATGCCAACCAGCAATTGACCTTCGCGCCCGGTCCGGCCTCGGTCCCGGTGACGAGTGTGCAGATTTCACGATGCTGAGCCGCAATATCCGCGACCCGGCAGCCCTGCCGCGGCTGCTGCTAAGCCTGTTGGCCATTGCTCTGTTATGGCCGGGAATGCAGCTCAGCGAGCTAGACCTGGGCGTGTTTCTGGCCAAGGACAGCGCCAGTGATATGGGGCTGTTCGTGGCTGCCTTCTGGCCGCCTGCCCATGGCGAGGAGTTTCTCCAGCTCCTGTTCGATGCAACTCTGCAAACTCTGGCGATCGCGACCGCCGGCATGGCCTTGGCGCTGCTGTTGGCGATTCCGGCGAGCCTGCTGGCCAGTCGCGCGCTGTCGTTGTCCGCAGCGGCGCGTGGCGGGCGGCCTGGATGGTGGTCGCAACTGTTGCGCTGGCCGGTGCGCGGTCTGCTGATTTTCCTGCGCAGCGTACCGGAGATCGTCTGGGCGCTGCTGTTCGTGCGCGCCGTGGGCCTGGGACCTACCGCAGGCGTGTTGGCTATCGCGATTACTTACAGCGGTATGCTCGGCAAGGTCTACGCAGAAATCTTCGAGTCAGTCGACCAGCGTCCGGCCCACGCCTTGCTGCTGGCCGGCGGCGGCCGTTTTACCGCTTTTCTCTATGGCATCCTGCCCAATGCGGCGCACGAGGTGGTGTCCTACACCGTGTACCGCTGGGAGTGCGCAATCCGTGCTTCGGTGGTGATGGGCTTTGTCGGTGCCGGCGGTTTGGGTCAGCAGATCGACTTGTCCATGCGCATGTTCGCCGGTGATGAAGTGGCCAGCATGCTTCTTACTTTCCTGGGGCTTGTCATGCTGGCGGACCTGATCAGTCGGCTGCTGCGGGCGAGGCTGGTATGAGGCGCCTGATCAACGCGGGACTGATTCTGGCTCTGCTGGCGGCGGTAGGGCTGTCATTCAGCTATTTGGGACTCGATCTTGGCGCAGTATTTGGCCGCGACAACCTGGGGCAGATGGGTTCGTATGCCCAGCGTTTTTTTGACCCGGATCTGAGCGCTGGGCATCTGCAGGCCATCGGCCGTGGTGCGCTGGAGACCCTGGCAATGTCTGCCGTCGGTACGCTGTTGGCGGCCATTCTCGGTTTGCTGCTGGCGCTGCCCGCCGCCGGACGTTTTGGTTGGCCGCTGGCTGGCGTCGCACGCCTGCTGCTCAATGCCTTGCGCGCCATTCCCGAACTGGTGTGGGCCGCATTGATGGTGCTGGCAGCGGGGCTCGGCCCGAATGCTGGCACCTTGGCGCTGGCGTTGCACACCGCCGGAGTATTAGGGCGTCTATTTGGCGAGGCACTGGAAAATACCCCGGCGGGACCGACTGAAGCCATTCGTCTACAAGGCGGCAATCCGGTTGCAGCCTTCTGCTACGGCACCTTGCCCAATCTATGGCCGCAGTTACTGGCTTACAGCCTGTACCGCTGGGAGAACAATATCCGCATGGCCAGCGTGCTCGGCTTTGTGGGGGCGGGCGGGCTGGGGCAGATGTTGTATGTCAGCCTCAGCCTGTTCCAGGAGGCGCAAGCCAGTACGGTCATCATTGCCATGCTGGTGCTGGTGCTGGCGGTCGATGCGCTCAGTAGCTGGGTCCGGCAGCGGTGGGTGAGGGCTTGAGTATTCCAAGCCAACCAACATAACTGCCTTCCAGCATCGAACAACGCCAATCTACGACAGCAGCGCCGTCTTAAACTGGCACTCACCGTGACGAGCGAAGTGGCTGTGATCTGGCAGGTTTTGCTGCTTGCCGTTACCGATCCTATGCGGTCCTGATCAAAGCCGTTCTCGACCGCAGCCTTGCGTAGCTGGCGCTGATCGCTCTCAGCCCGCTGTGCTGACCGTTGCCTTGCCGGTCAAGCGCTCCTCGCCCGGCCCGGTCATCTTCAAACAGATACGCCATGGCTGGAACGACCAAGTGATCAAGCTCTACAAGTTCGTTCGACTACGATCTCTCTATATCAATAACTGGCGCTGTGGCCGGATCTCAAAATTCTGATCATCTACTGAAGACGTTCGACCCGAACACCGCCATTACACGTTAGCTTCAGGCAAGGAAGCCCATGAACATCTCAATTGCCGGCACCGGTTACGTCGGACTTTCCAATGCGGTACTGCTGGCGCAGCGCAACAAGGTGATCACTCTGGAGACCGCCCCGGCCAAGGTGGACTTAACCAACGACCGCCTTTCCCCTATCGAACACAGCGAAATCCAGCGCTACCTAGCCCCAAAAGACCTCGACCTCAGAGCTACCCTCGACAAGCGTGAGGCCTACCGTGATGCCGACTTCGTAACCATCGCCACTCCCACCGACTACGACCCGCAAACCAACTTCTTCAACACCCGCAGCGTCGAGGAAGTGATTGAGGATTTACTGGCAATCAATCCCAACGCAGTCATGGTTATCAAATCCACCGTGGCGCTCGGCTACATCAAGACCGTGCGCGAGAAGTACCGCGCCGAGAACAGTCTTTGCTTATCGGAATTCATCTGCGAAGGCAAAACCCTACTCGAGGTGGCGGTGTATGGACCGGCGCTTAATGAACAGAGTTTCTACAACTCGCGGGTAGCCGCCGATCTGGACGAGTTTAAGTCGACGCCGGGGTTAGTTGGCAGATGTGAAAGGCCGAATCTTTACGCGAGATTTGTTGGTAGCGCTTAAATATGCACGATATAAAAGACTCGAAAGTCAGTATTATCATACCCGTCTACAATGTGGAGAAATATTTGGCTGAATGTCTTGACTCAGCGGTGGGTCAGATACATCAGAACAAGGAGATCATCATCGTTAACGATGGTTCCACGGATGGCAGTGCAGCAATAATATCGGAGTATCAAGAGAAACATAGTGAGATCGTCTTAGTTGTCACGGAAAATTTTGGCCAATCATCTGCGCGTAATACAGGGATAGAGAAATCGACCGGTGACTACCTGATATTTCTGGACAGTGACGATTGGATTGAAAAAGAAACATTAGAGCGTTGCCTGTTAGCGCTAAAAGAACATAATGCGGACATGGTAATGTTTAATGCGTGCTCTTTCGCAGATGATGTCTCTGAGTTTGATATTGGGAAGTTAGATTACACTAGACCCTCATGTCTCGCTAATAAAAAGTTACTTTGCAGAGAAGTCTTTTCATTTTTCGTAAAAAATAAGTCCTATTTGGTGTCGCCTTGTCTGTATCTTTATAAGCGTAGTACATTCAATAAAAACAGATTTCGGCCAGAAATTATCCATGAGGATAACCTTTTTACAACTCAGCTCCTCATAAGTAGCGAAACTGCAGAAGTTATCTGCTTGCCCGACCGATTCTTTCATAGAAGAGTAAGGCCTGGCTCAATCATGACTCAAGAAAAAAGCATGAGGCATGTGAATGGCTATCTCGCTGTAGCTGAAGAGCTTTTGAAAAATGAATTAAAAAATCAAAACTGCTCTACAGCAATAGCACTCAACCAATTTATACAAAGCATTATTGGCAACGCGTTAGCGACAGCGCAGGCAGCCTTCAATAACAAAATTCCTCTCCATGTCAGAAAGAAATCCCTAAAGCTTTTTTTCAAGACAAATCTCAGGCACATAAAACCTAGAGCAGCTTTGATCTGCCTTTTGCCGGAAATAAAAGTTGTCAAAAGAAAACTACGCGGCCTTGTGAAGCATCCATGAAAAAAACCAGCAGCCTCTACCGCGCCATAGCCAAAAGCATGCTCGGCCGTTATGCCGTCTATGCGGTCAACCTTCTTTCGATGATGGTAATGGCCCGGGTATTCACGCCGGAAACCTTCGGCACGGTTGCAGCCATCATGGTCTTCTACGTGTTTTTTCAATTGATGGCCGAGGTAGGCTTGGGGCCTGCCATCATCAATCTGGGCCACCTGACAAGAGAAGATCGTGATGGCCTTTTTGGACTGACATTGACCATTGGCTTGCTGCTGGCCTTTCTGTTTACGGCATTGGCACCGCTATTCCTATCGTTCTACCAACTGCCCCGCGTCGATGAAGTCGTACCCTATATCGCCGTCAGCCTGCTTTTCTTTGCCGCCAGCATCGTGCCCCATGCTCTGCTGCTTAGAGAGCAGGCTTTTTACAGGATCGCCAATGGCGGGCTGGCTGGGGAGTTGCTTGGCACTATAGCCACCATCAGCCTCGCCCAGCTCATTGACCCGTTGCATGCCCTGGCAGCCAAGGGCGCCTTTAGTGCTGGCACGCTGTTCTTCGTTATCTGGTATTTCTCGGCCAATACCGAATTCGGCAGGCCGCTGCCGGGGCGGAAGTTTTCCGCCATCAAGCCGCTGCTGGGCTTCTCCGGCTATCAGTTCGGCTTCAACTTCATCAACTACTTCTCGCGCAACCTCGACAACATCCTGGTCGGTAAATACATGGGCGCAACTGCGCTTGGCAACTACGACAAGGCTTATCAGCTGATGAAGTATCCGCTGATGTTACTGACTTTTGCCATGACACCGGCCATCCAGCCAGTCATCCGCGAGCATGCTGGCGACCCTCGAAAGGTCGAAGAGATCCATCGTGACTTCACCTTCAAGCTTTCACTCCTCGGCGCCGCCGCCGGGCTGGCCATGTACGTGCTTGCCAAGTGGATCATCTTGTTTGCTCTTGGCGATCAATGGCTCGACGTGGTGCCGATAATCCGCATTCTCGCCATCGCGATTCCCGTACAAGTCGTGCTTTCGACCAGCGGCAGCTTTTTCCAGGCGATGAACAGAGCGGATTTACTATTTTTAAGCGGTAGCCTGTCGGCTGTTGTCATGGTTTCGGCAATCAGCGTTGGCATCATCGCTCGCAATATGGAAATTCTCTGCTGGGGATTGGTGGCCGCGTTCCACATCAACTTCGTGCAGGCTTATTACTACATGTATAAGAAGGTTTTTTTTGCGCCCTTGCACCATCACCTTGTGCGTATGACGCCGGCCGCAGGTGTCGTGCTTGGAATGGTTGCTTACTCGCTTCTACCGTCGCTCCTATAAGTGCGGCTTCACACCGATGTCATTGAAGGTCAAGCCTTGGTCGACTGTGCGGCAGCCCGCGCTGAGCGAGCAACAGGCCGAGCAGCAGCACCGTGGCCTTGACGCTGCGCTGTGGCATTAGTGGCACGCCGGTGCGTAGCCGGGCCATTGCCCACAGGGCTACCAGGATTCCAGCAAGGGTAACGAGTTCGTCGATCGCCCAATCGCGCTCTGCACTACGGCAGAGGGCAGTAACACCAGAATGAGCAGTACGAGACCTGTCAGGAGCCGCTCAAGCGATTGACGGGCGCCACCCAGGGCGAAAGGAAACGGGCGATTATAGGGCGTTCTAGAGGGGGTAACTATGATCGACGCGCCTACTACTCGCGCGAACACTTCTCTTATGGCAGTTGAGCTACTAGAATGCGTGCCCATTCTGGGGCCGGAATGCCGGCTTATGTCTGTGCAACGAGGAAAATACATGCAAGTTTCTGTTGAAAGCACCTCCGCTCTGGAGCGCCGCATGACCATCGGCGTACCGGCCGAGCGCATCGAGAACGAAGTCAACAAACGTCTGCAGCAGACTGCCCGTCGTGCCAAGATCCCCGGTTTTCGTCCCGGCAAGGTGCCGATGAGCGTGATCCGTCAGCGCTACGAAGCAGCCGCTCGTCAGGAAGCCCTGGGCGACCTGATTCAGGAAACCTTCTACGAAGCCGTGGTTGAGCAGAAGCTGAACCCCGCAGGCACTCCTGCCGTCGAGCCGAAAGTGTTCGAGAAGGGCAAAGACCTGGAATACGTTGCGACCTTCGAAGTGTTCCCGGAGATCCAGCTGGCCGGCTTTGAGAGCATTGCCGTCGAGCGTCTGCAGGCTGAAGTGATCGATGCCGATATCGACACCATGCTCGACGTGCTGCGCAAGCAGAACACCCGTTTCGAGAATGTTGAGCGTGCCGCCGAGAATGGCGATCAGTTGAACATCGATTTCGTCGGCAAGATCGACGGCGAAGCCTTTGCTGGTGGCTCCGCCAAGGGCACTCCGCTGGTGCTGGGTTCCGGTCGCATGATCCCCGGCTTCGAAGAAGCGCTGGTTGGTGTCAAGGCTGGTGAAGAACGCGTGATCAACCCGGTTTTCCCCGAGGATTACCAGAACCTCGACCTGGCTGGTAAAGCCGCTGAGTTCACCGTGACCGTGAACAGCGTTGCCGCACCGCTGCTGCCGGAGCTGAACGACGAATTCTTTGCTCTGTTCGGTGTGAAGGAAGGTGGTCTGGAAGCGTTCCGCGACGAAGTTGGCAAGAACATGCAGCGTGAACTGCGCCAGGCAATCAAGACCAAGGTCAAGAACCAGGTGATGGATGGCCTGCTGGCCGCCAATTCGGTCGAAGTGCCGAAAGCTACCGTTGCCAACGAAGTGAATCGTCTGCGCGTGCAAGCCGTTCAGCAGTTCGGTGGCAATATCAAGCCTGAGCAACTGCCGGCCGAAATGTTCGAAGAGCAAGCCAAGCGCCGCGTGGTGCTGGGCCTGATCGTCGCCGAAGTGGTCAAGCAGAACGAGCTGAAGCCCGACGATGCCCGCGTCCGTGAGCTGATCGAGGAAATGGCCTCCGCTTACCAGGAGCCGGAGCAGGTCGTGGCCTGGTACTACAAGAACGAGCAACAACTGGATGAGGTTCGTTCTGTTGTGCTGGAAGAGCAAGTTGTAGATACTGTCTTGCAGAAGGCCAACGTAACCGACAAGTCGGTCTCCTACGAAGAAGCTGTCAAGCCCGCGGAAGCTCCGCAAGTCGCCTGATTCTTCCCCCGTTCGAGCACACCATAAGCCAGCCTTCGTGCTGGCTTATGTGTCTTTGAAGACCCGTTCACATTGGGAGCGATCGCTGGATATGTCCCGCAATTCCTTTATGCAAATGCCAGAAATCCAGGCTGCCGGCGGTCTGGTGCCGATGGTTATCGAGCAGTCCGCTCGTGGCGAACGTGCCTACGATATCTACTCGCGCCTGTTGAAGGAGCGCGTGATCTTCCTGGTTGGTCAGGTTGAAGATTACATGGCCAACCTGGTGGTGGCGCAGCTGCTGTTCCTTGAAGCGGAAAATCCCGACAAGGACATCCATCTGTACATCAACTCGCCGGGTGGTTCGGTCACTGCGGGCATGTCGATCTACGACACCATGCAGTTCATCAAGCCCGACGTGTCGACGATCTGCATCGGTCAGGCCTGCAGCATGGGTGCCCTGTTGCTGGCCGGTGGCGCCGCCAACAAGCGTTACTGCCTGCCGCACTCGCGGATGATGATCCATCAGCCGCTGGGCGGCTTCCAAGGTCAGGCCTCGGATATCGAGATCCACGCCCGTGAGATTCTCACCATTCGTGAGCGTCTGAACCGAATTCTGGCTGACCATTGCAATCAACCGATGGACGTGATTGCCCGCGACACCGACCGTGACAATTTCATGAGCGGTGAAGAGGCGGTCAAGTACGGCCTTATCGATCAGGTGCTGACCCGCCGTCAAATGACGAGCTGATCATGCTGTCACGCCATGGCTGGGATTGCCGGTCGTGGCGGGGTTGAAAATGCCTGCAATTGCCTTCATCTTGTGTTTCAAGCCCTACCGTATTGGATTGATCGAATGACTGACACCCGCAACGGCGAGGACAACGGCAAGCTGCTTTATTGCTCCTTCTGCGGCAAAAGCCAGCACGAAGTGCGCAAACTGATTGCCGGCCCCTCGGTTTTCATCTGCGACGAGTGCGTCGACCTGTGCAACGACATCATCCGTGAGGAGGTGCAAG
>JADGMW010000093.1_pt1 | contig 80408 bp, 78 predicted proteins | sample 8641801 | NCBI WGS metagenome assembly JADGMW01 (sample SAMN16272018, study PRJNA661076) | feces metagenome | isolation source: fecal sample from diarrhoea affected cattle A | host: Bos taurus | place: South Africa: Lokaleng Village, Mahikeng | collected 2019-09
AGGACTTCGACGCCGACGCCTACTTCAACGGCAAGGGCTTCGGCTTCGTGCGCCTGCAGCAGCTCGCGACCGAGCACCTCCTTGGAGCACGCTAGGGATGCTGGTCGCAGGAGTCGACTCGTCGACCCAGAGCTGCAAGGTCGTCATCCGTGACGCCGAGACGGGGGCGCTGAAACGCTACGGGCGCGCGCCACACCCCGACGGCACAGAGGTCGACCCGGAAGCCTGGTGGCTTGCCCTGCGGCAGGCCATCACGGCGGCCGGTGGCCTCGCGGATGTCGCGGCAATCTCGATCGGCGGCCAGCAGCACGGCCTCGTGGCGCTCGACGCCGGGGGCCGCGTCATCCGCCCCGCCCTGCTCTGGAACGACACCCGCAGCGCCGACGCCGCCCTCGCACTGCGCTCGGAGCTCGGCGATGCCGAACTCGCGGCCCGCACGGGCAGTGTGCCCGTCGCCTCCTTCACGTCGACCAAGCTGCGCTGGCTGCGGGATGCCGAGCCGGAGAACGCGGCGCGGGTCGCCGCAGTGGCGCTCCCCCACGACTGGCTGACGTGGCGCCTGCGCGGTTTCGGGCCCGACAACCCGCGGCTCGACGAGCTCGTGACCGACCGCTCCGATGCGAGCGGCACGGGCTACTTCGATACGGCACGCGGCGACTATGACCGCGAGCTGCTGGCGGCGGCTCTCGGAAACTCAGGAATCACACTCCCCACGGTGCTTGCCGCGCACGAATCGCGGCCGGTGGCGGCGCAGATTCCTGAATTTCCGTTGCCCGAGTCGCTCATCGTGGGTGCCGGGGCGGGCGACAACGCCGCCGCCGCGCTCGGGCTCGACGCCCGGCCCGGCGACGTCGCCGTCTCGCTTGGCACGAGTGGCACGGTCTTCGCTGGCTCCCCCACGCCCGTCGCCGACGAGACCGGCACGGTGGCCGGCTTCGCGGACGCCACGGGCGAGTTCCTCCCCCTCGTCGCCACCCTCAACGCCGCGCGCGTGCTCGACGCGATCGCCGGGCTGCTCGGCGTCGACCACGCGGAACTCGGGGCCCTCGCGCTGCAGGCGGATGCGGCATCCGGGCCCGTACTTGTGCCCTGGTTCGAGGGCGAACGCACCCCCAACCTGCCGAACGCGACAGCGACCCTCAGCGGGCTCACGCTGGGCACGACGACCCGCCCCGCGCTCGCCCGCGCGGCCATCGAGGGCATGCTGTGTGGCCTCGCCGACGGACTCGACGCCGTGCTCGCGCAGGGCGTCACGGCGGAGCGCGTGCTGCTTATCGGCGGGGCGGCCGGCAACCCGGCCGTGCAGGCGATCGCGGCGCAGGTCTTCGGGGTCCCGGTCACGGTGCCCGTCGCTGGCGAGTACGTCGCCGACGGCATGGCGCGGCAGGCCGCGTGGGCGCTCACTGGGGCACGCCCCGAGTGGCCCGTCGCGATGGCGAGCGAGCTCGACGCCGACCACCGCCCCGTAATCCGCGAGCGCTACGCGCGGGCGCGGGACACGGCGGCCCGAGCGGTCTGAGGCACGAGCATCCCGGCCCCGAGTGGCCAAACTTTCGGCCAACGCGCCCCGGGAAGCCGAACTTTTGGCCCCTCATCGGGTTGGGGCGGCGTCAGTCGCGGGGCAGGTGCCGCTCAAGGAACTCGTTGCCGAACTTGCCTGAGGGGTCGAGCCGCGCCCGCAGCGCCGCGAAGTCAGCCGCCCGCGGGTAGCGTCCCGACACGTCGCCCGCCGCGAAGAGCTTGCCCCAGTGCGGCCGAGGTGCGAACGGTTCCAGCGCGGCCTCGATGACGGGCAGGAGCGCCTCGACCTCGGGCTGGCGCGGCTGCCACGTGAAGTGCAGGCCGAGCACGTCGCATCCGTAGGCCGGGCTCAACCACAGTTGATCGGCCGCGACCGTGCGCATCTCGGCGACCAGCAGGAGGGGCGCGATGCGCGAAGCGAGGTCGCGGATGGCGCGGATTGCATCGGCGGCGTGCACGCGGGGCACGAGGTATTCGCTCTGCAGCTCGTCGCCGTTGGAGGGCGTGAACGCGAGCCTGAAGTGCGGCAGCCGGTCGAGCCAGCGGCCGGGCGCGCCCAGTTGCGGCGTGCAGTTGACGGGCGAGATGCCGGGCAGCGGATGCCGCTCCCCGTCGGCCGGCACCCCACCGAAGGCGGGCAGGGGCGCGTCACGTTCGGGCCTTCGCTTGAACCAGCCCTGGCCGATCGTGTCGGGGTCCTGCCAGGTCGTGAAGAGGCTCACGCTGTAGGCGGCGGATGTCACGGCGTCGAGGTCGTCGAGGGCGGCGGCCAGTGGAATCCGTTCGATGACGTGCTGCTCGATCGCGTAGCTGGGCTCAATGTCGAGGGTGACGGCGGTCACGACGCCGAGCGCCCCGAGCGACACGACGGCGCCGTCGAAATCTGGCTCGCCCCGGCGAAGCCTGAGGAGCGAGCCAGCGGCCGTGACGAGTTCGAGCGCGGCGACAGCGGAGGCGAGGCTGCCGGTGCGGTCGCCCGAACCGTGCGTGCCGGTCGCAATGGCGCCGCCGAGGGAGATGTGTGGGAGGGAGGCGAGATTGCCGAGCGCCCAGCCCTCTGCCTCGAGCGCCTGGGCGAGGTCGCCGTAGCGCATGCCCGCGGGCACGGTGACGGTGCGCGCGTCGGCATCGATCGTGACCGGGCCCACGAGTGATGCGGTCGAGAGGAGCTCGTGCCGCGTGTCGGCCACGGTGTTGAAGGAGTGGCGTGTGCCAAGGGCACGGATGCGCTCGGACCCCTCGACGATGCGCCTCACCTCGTCGACGCTCGAGGGTTCGTGCAGCCGCGTCGCCGCGTAGCGCAGGTTGCCCGCCCAGTTGTGGCTCATGTGGGGCGCGAGCCTGCGTCGATCGTCTCCGCGAGCAGGAGGAGTGCCTTTACGACGGTCGCCCGCACGATCTCCACCGGTTCTCCCTCGAAGCGGTGGTGCTCGACACGCTCGCCACCCGGCCCGAAGATGCCGATGAAGACGGTGCCGACGGGCTGGCCGTCCTGCTCGTCTGGGCCACCCACTCCCGTCACGGCGACCGCCAGGTCGGCACCGGTCGCCTCGGCCACCCCGCGCGCCATCTCGGCCGCCGCGCTCTCGCTCACGACGGGCCCCGGCGTCACTCCGAGCACCCGGTATTTGGTCTCACGCTGGTAGGCGACGACGCCGCCGCGGAACCACTCCGACGACGACTCCCCCGCGCCGAGCGCTGTCGCGATCTGTCCCGCTGTCAGCGATTCGGCGCATGCGACCGTGCGGGATCCCACCGCCTCTCCCACGCGTCGCACAAGTCCCTTGATCTCGTCGTCATGATCCATCGGCATGACCCCAGTCTTCACTGCCCGCCCGCGTCGGGTTCCCAGCCAACGCTCGGCCAGCCCTCGGCCCATGTGATGGGCCTGATCACTCCAGGCCGACCGCAGCCCACGACACGGGCGGGAGGGTGACGGTGAGGATGCCGCCGTCGAGGGTCACGTCCTCGATCGCCCTGAGCCTGACACGCTGCTGCTGGGCGAGCGTGTTCTTCGCATAGACGTCGTCGTCGTGCAAGAGCTGCGTCTCGGTCACCCGGTTCACGCCGAGGTCGCGCACGTCGATCGTGATGGCGGCCGGCTCGCTCGTACTGCGGTTCACGAGGAACACGGATGCCGTGCCGTCGTCATCCACCGTCGCGACCGAGTCGACGACATCCGCCTCTCCGTAGACGGCGGTGTCGTAGCGGTCGGAGGCGATGGAGGGCCGGATGACGCTGCCCCGCGCCATCCGTGATGTCACCGAGAAGGGGAAGAAGGTCGTCTGCCGCCAGACGTCTCCGCCCGGCTCGGTCATGATGGGGGCGATCACGTTGACAAGCTGGGCGAGGGATGCGCTGGTGACGCGGTCGTGGTGCTTGAGTAGGGTGATCAGCAGGTTGCCGAGCACGACGGCGTCGGCCACGGAGTAGACGTCCTCCAGCTGGCGGGGCGCGACAGGCCACTCGGTCTCGCTCACCTCTTCGCTCTCCTTGTGCTCGTCGAGGTACCAGATGTTCCACTCGTCGAAGCTGAGCTGCATGGTCTTGTCGGAGCGCTTCTTGTGCTTGACGTGGTCGGCGGTCGCCACGACGGTCGAGATGAAGTACTCCATGTCGAGCGAGCTGGCGAGATAGCTGCCCAGGTCGCCGCCACGCTCTTGGTAGTAGGCGTGGCACGAGATGTAGTCGACGTGGTCGTAGGCGTGCTCGAGCACGACCCGCTCCCATTCGCCGAAGGTCGGCATCATCGAACCGGAGCTGCCACAGACGACCAACTCGAGGTCTTTCTGGGCCATCTTCATGGCCGCGGCGGTTCGCGCAGCGAGCTTGCCGTAGTCGTCGGCGCTCATGGCGCCGACCTGCCAGGGGCCGTCCATCTCGTTGCCGAGGCACCACATGCGGATGTCGTAGGGATCCTCTGCCCCGTTGGCGATGCGCAGGTCGCTCAGACGAGTGCCCGCGGGGTGGTTCGCGTACTCAAGCAGGTCGAGGGCCTCGAGCACGCCCCGAGTGCCGAGGTTGACGGCCATCATGATCTCGCTGCCGGTGAGTTTGGCCCAGCGCGCGAACTCGTCGATGCCGACCTGGTTGGTCTCAAGCGAGTGCCAGGCGAGGTCGCGGCGCACCGGCCGCTGGTCGCGCGGACCGATGCCGTCTTCCCAGCGGTATCCCGAGACGAAGTTGCCGCCGGGATAACGGATGGTCGTGGTGCCGAGTTCCTTGACCAGCTCGATGACATCGGCTCGAAAGCCATCTTCGTTCGCGGTTGGGTGGTCCGGCTCATAGATGCCGTCGTAGACGCAGCGGCCGAGATGCTCGACGAACGAGCCGAAGATGCGCCGGTTGATGCGGGTGACGAACGCCGATCGGTCAATGACGAGTGTTGCCTTGGCCAATATCCGCTCCTTCTGTCTCCTGTACCCAGTGTTGTGTCACACACCACCGCTGTCGCGGCGCACCTCGGGCGAGTCGCGATCCGCATGGCGCTTCGCGCCGGGAACCGCTGCAACTTCGGAGATTCGGCGACACACCGCGACGAGCGGATGCCGCGGGCGGCGTGTCGCCGAATCTCCGAAGTTACGCGGCATCCGTGCACGCATAACGGCTGACGCCGTTCCGCTACGGGACCCCCGGGCCGCCAGTCCAGGGCCGCAGCCACAGGGCGATGGCGGCGATGAGCGACGCCTGCCCCAGCAGCGAGTAGAACACCCAGAACGGCGACTGGCCGCCGCTCGTGCCGAAGGTGTCGGCGACGCCCATGCCCATCGCGAAGGTGCCCATCCACTGGAAGAAGATCGCAGCGGCGACGATTCCCAACGTGACCAGGAGCATCCGTCGGGCGGTGAGCCAGGCCGGCCCGATCAGGCCCAGCACCAACGGGGCAAGCGCCGCGAGGCCCCAGCACACCGCCCAGATCCGCAACATCACGAGCGCCCCATCGAGCTCCCCCGCATGCCCCATGCGCACTCGGATCTCAGCGGCCGTCATCCCCGGCATGAGCGCCTCGGGCATCCACACGTAGCCGTCAAGGAAACCGAGGGCGACCACCACGAGGAGGACAGCGGATGCCACGGCACCGAGCACGACGCGCGGCCCGCGCCCGAGCATCCGCTCAGCCACCTGCACCCCAGCAGCCCGCGGCCTCCGGCTGAAGAGCAGCGCCACTCCGACGACCGCCGCAACGAGCGCGACAATAGCGATCCCTGCGCCGACCCATGCGGAGCCGGTGAAGGCGTACAGGCCGGTGAACCAGCATCCGAAGAGCGCGACGCCCGCGCTCAGGATGAGCGTGCCTCCGAGACGCGGATGGTCGGGTGAGTGCTCGCGAGGGATGCTCATGCCGACAGTCAACAGGAGAACCGGGCGGGCGCGCCGGGCGACGCGGCAGACGGACGGCGTGTCGACCCAAATCTCCTGCGGGCGGATGCCCCGGGCGGCGCAAGCCGACTGCGCCACCCGCGCCCCCCGTATACAGGGTCCACGCGCCACGACACACGCTATGAGAACCCTCACATCGGGCGACGGTGCGCTTCCAACCCTCCCGCTCACCACGTTTTCTGGCCGTTATTGATCCGTGACAACTGACCATTGCAGCCCCGCAATGTGAACGCTAACATTCTGTCATCCAGAACGAGCTGGACACCCGGATGTCGCCCGCACCACTCGACACCGCGGGATCACTGAACAAGGGAGTTTGGGTTGATCAAGAAATTCACGGGTGTGGCCGCCACTGCCGCCATGCTCATTGCACTCACCGGCTGCGCCGGAGGCGGCGGCTCGGGCGCACAGGGCGGGGAGGGCGGCAGCGAGGACATCGTCGTCGGCTTCGCCCAGGTCGGCGCCGAGAGCGGATGGCGCACAGCCAACACGACCGACATCAAGCGCGCCTTCGAGGAGGCGGGCATCGAGCTCAAGTTCTCCGACGCCCAGCAGAAGCAGGAGAACCAGATCAAGGCGATCCGCAGCTACATCCAGCAGCAGGTCGACGTGATCGCGTTCTCCCCCGTCGTCGAATCCGGCTGGGACACCGTGCTCAAGGAGGCCAAGGACGCCGGCATCCCCGTCGTGCTGACCGACCGAGCGGTCGACTCGGAGGATGAGTCGCTCTATGTCTCGTTCCTCGGCTCAGACTTCGTCCTCGAGGGCGAGCGGGCTGGCGAGTGGGTCAACACCGAGTTCGCCGACGCCGACCAGGTCAACATTGTCGAGCTGCAGGGCACGACGGGTGCGGCTCCCGCCAATGACCGCGCCGAGGGATTCCGCAACGTCGTGACCGACCCGAAGTTCGAGGTCGTCGCCTCGCAGACGGGCGACTTCACGAGGGCCGGCGGAAAGCAGGTCATGGAGGCCTTCCTCAAGTCGAACCCCGACATCGACCTCGTCTACGCCCACAACGATGACATGGGCCTCGGCGCGATCGAGGCGATCGAGGCGGCCGGACTGGTTCCGGGCGAGGACATCAAGATCGTCACGGTCGACGCGGTCAAGGACGGCATGCAGGCCCTCGTCGATGGCAAGATCAACTTCATCGTGGAGTGCTCGCCGCTCCTCGGCGACCAGTTGGTCGAGATCGTGCAGAAGGTGGTCGCGGGCGAGGATGTCGAGAAGCGCATCGTGACGGAGGAGACGACGTTCACGCAGGAGCAGGCCGCCGAGGCCCTGCCCAACCGGCAGTACTAGGCACCAAAGGCTTTCAGGATTCAGGAGGGCGACCCTCCTGAATCCTGGAGGCGCCCGGCCGATTTCTCAATGAGGAGAGACATGAGCGAGACCAGCCCTGCCCCCGTCGTGGAGATGCGAGACATCTCGATCAGCTTCCCCGGCGTGAAGGCGCTCGATTCGGTGAGCTTTCGCATGTTCCCTGGCGAGGTCCATTCGCTCATGGGCGAGAACGGCGCGGGCAAGTCCACGCTCATCAAGGCGCTGACCGGCGTCTACCCCATCGATTCCGGCACCATCATGCTCGCGGGCGAGCCGCTCAGCGTGAACGGCCCGGCGCAGGCGCAGGATGCCGGAATCAGCACGGTCTACCAAGAGGTCAACCTGCTCTCCAACCTGTCGGTCGCCGAGAACATCATGCTCGGGCGGGAACCCCGCCGCTTCGGCCTGATCGACTGGGCGGCGACGCGGCGACGCGCGGCGGAGGTGCTCGCGGGGCTCAACCTCGACATCGACCCCGCCTCCCCCCTCAGCTCGCACTCGCTCGCGGTGCAGCAGCTCGTCGCGATCGCTCGTGCCATCGACATCCGCGCCAAGGTGCTGATCCTCGACGAGCCGACCTCAAGTCTCGACGCGGATGAGGTGGCCGAGCTGTTCCGCGTCATCCGCCGGCTCAAGGACGACGGCGTCGCAATCCTCTTCGTGAGCCACTTCCTCGACCAGGTCTACGAGATCGCCGACCGGCTCACGGTGCTGCGCAATGGAGCACTCGTGGGCGAGTACCGCACCGAGGAGATCCTCCGCATCGAACTCGTGCACAAGATGATCGGCAAGGACATCGAGCTGCTGGAGCGACTCGAGACCCGTTCGAAATCGCTCGACAGCACTGACTCCGCGGGGAGTGCGCCGTACCTCACGGCGCACGAGATCGGCCGCAAGGGTTCGATCGAGCCGACCTCGCTCACGATCCAGCAGGGAGAGGTCGTCGGCCTCGCGGGCCTCCTCGGCTCCGGCCGCACCGAACTCGCGCGACTCCTCACGGGCGCCGACCGTGCCGAGACGGGAACCCTGACGGTCGCGGGCAGCCAACGCCGCTTCCGCTCCCCGCGAGCAGCCCTCAAGCGGCGCATCGCCTACTCGAGCGAGGACCGCAAGCGTGAGGGCATCGTCGACGACCTGACGGTGCGCGACAACATCGTCCTGGCACTGCAGAGCGACCGCGGCTGGTTCCGCCCGATCCCGAAGCGCAGGCGAGACGAACTGGCGACGAGCTACATCTCGGCCCTCGGCATCCGCCCGGCCGATCCCGACGCGCTCGTGCGCAACTTGAGCGGCGGCAACCAGCAGAAGGTGCTCCTCGCGAGATGGCTCGCGGTCGCGCCGCGGCTCCTGATCCTCGACGAGCCGACGCGAGGCATCGACGTCGGTGCGAAGGCCGAGATCCAGCGACTCGTCGCCAACCTCGCGGAGGAGGGCATGTCGGTCGTCTTCATCTCGGCAGAGCTCGAGGAGGTGCTGCGCCTCAGCCACCGCATCGCCGTCATGCGCGACCGCCGCAAGGTCGCCGACTTCGTGAATGAAGACGTGACGGTCGGCGAGATCATGACCCTCATCGCGAGCGGCTCCGAAGACGACACGGATGCCGTCGCCACGACCGTGGGAGCCGGGGCATGAGCGGCGCGCAGGTCGGGGGCCGCCAGGGCCTCGCGAGCCGAGCACTGCACAGCCGCCTCTTCTGGCCGATCGTGACCCTGCTCGCGCTCTTCGCCCTCAACGTCATCGTGTCGCCGTCGTTCCTCGCCATCCGGGTGCACGACGGGCACCTCTTCGGCAGCCTCATCGACATCCTTCGCAATGGCGCGCCCACGCTGCTCGTCGCGCTCGGCATGACGGTCGTGATTGCGACCCGCGGCATCGACCTCTCGGTCGGCGCGGTCGTGGCGATCGCGGGCGCCCTCGCCTGCACGATCATCGCCGATTCGCCAGACCCCGGCAGCGTCGCGACGGTCGTGACCGCCGTCGCCGTCGCCCTCGGCTTCTCGCTGCTGCTCGGGGCGTGGAACGGCCTGCTCGTCGCGGCCCTCGGCATCCAGCCCATCATCGCCACGCTCATCCTCATGACGGCGGGCCGCGGCATCGCGATGCTCATCACGGAGGGCCAGATCATCACGGTCTCGAGCCCCGCCTACAAGGTCATCGGCGGCGGCTACTGGCTCGGCCTGCCGGCCTCGATCATCATTGCGGGCGGCATGTTCATCGTCGCGGCCCTCCTGACGCGTCGCACCGCGCTCGGCCTGCTCATCGAGTCGGTCGGCATCAATCCGGCCGCGAGCCGGCTCGCGGGGGTGCGTTCCCGCAGCATCACGTGGACCGTCTACGTCTTCAGCGGCCTCTGCGCGGGTGTCGCAGGCCTCATGATCAGCTCCAACGTCACGGCGGCCGACGCCAACAACGCTGGCCTCTGGATCGAGATGGATGCGATCCTCGCGGTCGTGATCGGCGGCACCTCGCTCATGGGCGGGCGCTACTCGCTCACGGGCACGCTCGTGGGCGCCTTCATCATCCAGACCCTCACGACGACGGTCTACACGGTCGGTATCGCCCCCGAGATCACGCTCGTGTTCAAGGCCCTCGTCGTGATCGCGGTCTGCCTGCTGCAGTCTCCCGCCATGCGGGAACGGATGCGCCGGCGCGCGAGAGCCACGACCCCAGCGACAGCAAAGGCGGTTGCGTCATGACCACGACCCTCCCTCCCGTCAAGGCGTTCTCGACCCGCAGTCGGCTGGCGCGCCTCATCCCGTCGTCGCGCTACACCTCGGTGCTCGTGACCCTCGTGCTGCTCGTCGCGATGTTCGCCGTGGGAGCGAGCCGCTACCGCGGCTTCGCCTCGGGCCAGGTCGTCATGAACCTCTTCATCGACAACGCCTTCCTCATCGTGCTCGCGGTCGGCATGACCTTCGTGATCCTCACGGGCGGCATCGACCTCTCGGTGGGTGCGGTCGTGGCCCTCTCGACCATGATCACGGCGACCCTGTTGCGCGATGGCTGGAACCCACTCGCCGTCATCGTGGTCGTGCTGCTCGCGACCTCGACCCTTGGCCTGCTGGTGGGCCTCGTCATCCACTACTTCGATATCCAGCCCTTCATCGCGACGCTGGCCGCGATGTTTCTCGCGCGGGGGCTCTGCTACGTCATCAGCCTTGACTCGATCTCGATCACCGACCCGTTCTTCGTCGGGCTCGCGCAGACCCGCATCCCGCTCGCCGACCGCCTCAGCATCACGCCGACCGTCATCATCGCGGTCGCGGTCGTCGTGATCGCCTTCATCGTGCTGCACTTCACGCGCACGGGCCGCACGGTCTACGCGATCGGCGACGGCGGCGCCTCGGCGCACCTCATGGGGCTTCCGGTCGTGCGCACCAAGGTGCTCGTCTACGTCATCAGCGGCTTCTGCTCGGGCGTCGCCGGCATCCTCTTCAGCCTCTACACGCTCTCCGGCTACAGCCTGACGGCCGTCGGCATGGAGCTCGAGGCGATCGCGGCCGTCGTCATCGGCGGCACGCTCCTCACGGGCGGCTACGGCTTCGTGCTTGGCTCGCTCCTCGGCGTGCTCGTGCTCGGCTCGATCCAGACCATCATCAGCTTCGACGGCACGCTCAGTTCCTGGTGGACGAAGATCGTGATCGGCGGCCTGCTGCTGCTCTTCATCATCTTGCAGCGCATCCTCACCGCCCGCCGGCACTGAGAACGGTCATGGCCGCGATGGACGGGCATAATTCAAGAAGGGCGGATGCTGGGGGCGTGCACGAGTGAGCGGTGAAGACAAGGCGCGGGCCGCCAATATCTTCGACGTCGCTCGGCTCGCGGGGGTGTCTCACCAGACCGTCTCACGGGTCGTCAACGACCACCCGAGCGTGCGCCCTGCGACGCGCAAGCGGGTCGAGGACGCCATCCGGCAGCTGCGCTACCGCCCGAGCACGAATGCGCGCGCCCTCGTCACCCGCCGCTCCCGCACGATCGGGGTCATCACGACGGGCAGCCCCGACTACGGGCCCTCCGCGACGCTGCAGGCCCTCACGGAGGCCTCGCGCAGCGCCCGCTACACCATCAGCATCACGAGCATGCTGCAGGCCGACCCCGTCTCGATGCGCGCGGCCGTCGAGACACTGCTCTCGCAGAGCATCGAGGCGATGGTGCTGATCGCCGCCCATCGTGGGGCGCTCGACGCCATCCAGGGCCTCGACCTCGGTGTGCCGCTCGTGGCGGTCGACAGCAGCGCGCGACCCGGCTTCCACAGTGTCTCGATCGACCAGTTCGAGGGTGCCCGCCTCGCGACGCAGCACCTCATCGAACTCGGCCACCGGGAGATCGTGCATCTCGCGGGGCCGCAGCATTCGATGGATGCCACGGAACGCGAGCGCGGCTGGCGTGCCGCGCTGTCGCACGCGGGCCTCGTCGCCCGCGCGCCGCTCGAGGGCGACTGGACCCCGCAGAGCGGCTACGAGATCGGGCTCCAGCTCGCGGCATCCCGGGGCTTCACGGCGATCGTGAGCGGCAACGACCAGATGGCGCTTGGTGCGATGTTCGCGCTCAAGGAGCGAGGCATCCGTGTTCCCGAGGATGTGAGCGTGATCGGCTTCGACGACATCCCCGAGGCCGCGTTCTTCACTCCCCCGCTCACGACCATGCACCAGGACTTCGCGGGCCTTGGGGGCGACATCATGACGAGGCTGCTCGAGCTGCTCGACGACGGCGACCTGCCGGATGCGCGGGCGCCCCACGTGCCGGGCCTCGTGCTGCGTCGCTCCACCGCGCCGCTGCTGCCCTGAGCTGCGGCCTGGAGCTGGGGCCGTTCGCTCAGTCCTCGAGCGGCGGCACCGAGCGTGGACGCACGACGGCCCACACGATCACGACGCCGAGCACCGCCGCGCCGCCCATGACGATGGCCATGGGCGTCGCCGTCGCAACCCCCATGAGGCCGACGAGCGGCGAGATGAGGCCCGCGGTTCCGAAGTTGAGGGCGCCGAGGAGCGATGCCGCGGTGCCGGCCTCCTTGCCATGGTGCGCGAGGGCGAGCACCTGCACGGCGGGAAAGCCGAACCCGCAGGCCGTGATGTAGAACCACAGCGGGATGAGCGTGCCCCAGAGCCCGGCACCCGCCTGGTCGAGCGACATGATCGTGATCGCCATCGCGAGCTGCACGCTGGTGACGCCCACGAGCACCCACTGCGGGCCGACGCCGAGGCGGGCCATGAGGCGCGAGCTCGTCTGCACGCCGAGCACGACGCCCACCGAGTTGATGCCGAAGAGCAGCCCGTACTGCTGCGGGCTGAAGCCGTAGACACCCTGGAACAGGAACGATGAACTCGAGAGGTAGGCGAAGAGCCCTGTGAAGCTCATCGCGCCGACGATCGCCGCCCCGACGAAGACCCGGTCGGTGAAGAGGGCGCGGTAGCGGGAACGCATCGTGCTGTGGCCGGGCACACGGCGGGCGGATGCGGGCAGTGTCTCGGTGATGAGCAGGAGCACCGCGCCGACAACGAGCACGGCGTAGCCGGCCAGCACCCAGAAGATGCCGCGCCAATCGGTGATGAGCAGGAGCTGCGAACCGATCACGGGCGCGAGGATCGGCGCGAGGCCGTTGACGAGCGCGAGGCGCGACAGCATCGTCACGAGCCGCTTGCCGCCGAAGAGGTCGCGCACCATCGCCATCGCGACGACGCCGCCCGCCGCCGCGCCGAAGCCCTGCAGCACGCGGAAGACGCCGAGCCAGGCGATGTCGGGGGCGAGCGCCGCGCCGACGCTCGCGGCGATGTGCACGGCCGTCGCGAGGATGAGGGGAAGCCTGCGGCCGACCTTGTCGCTCCACGGGCCCACGAGGAGCTGGCCGAGGGCGAAGCCGATGGTCGTGCCGGTGAGCGTGAGCTGGATTGCGGCCGCGCCGACCCCCAGGTCGCGCTCGAGGGCGGGGAACGCCGGCAGGTACAGGTCGATCGTGAAGGGGCCGAGGGCCGTGAGCGTGCCGAGCACCAACACGTAGACCAGCCGCTGGCGGGAGGTGAGCGCGTCACCGGGATGCGGACGTTTGTCCTTCAGGTCTCCCGGCGTGATGACGGGAATGGAATTGGTCTGGCTCACACGGTTCCTTGATCGATGGCAGAGGAGAAGCCTAACCCCCGGGAGCAACGATGCCGGCCGCCCCGAGGGACGGCCGGCATCGCGACGAGCAGCGGGTCAGTCGCCCGCGGGGCCCGCCTTGGTGTCGGCCTTCATTGCATCCGGCTTACCGGATTCGACGGTGGCCACACCAGTGGTCCGGTCGAGCACCGTCTTGTTCTTCGGGGCGGCACGGCGGCCACCCGAACGACGCTTGTTGAAGACGTCGAACGCGACGGCGAGCAGGAGCACCATGCCCTTGATGAACTGCTGGTAGTCGGTGCTGACACCCATGAGCGACATGCCGTTGTTGAGCACACCCATGATGAGGCCACCCGTGATGGCGCCAGTGACGGTACCGATACCGCCCGTGACGGCGGCACCACCAATGAAGGCTGCCGCGATCGCGTCGAGTTCGAACAGGTTGCCAGCGCCGGGGCCGGCCGAGTTGAGGCGACCCGTGAAGACGAGACCCGCGAGGGCCGCCAGCACACCCATGTTGACGAAGAGGTAGAAGTCGACCTTCTGCGTCTTGATGCCCGAGAGTTGCGCCGCGTGCAGGTTGCCACCGCGAGCGTAGACGTGGCGGCCGAAGACGCTGCGGTTCATGACGGCCGTGTAGATCACCACGAGGGCGCCGAGCACGATCAGCACGATCGGGGTTCCACGCGAGCCGGGCGCGATGCCGAGCAGGTAGGTGAGGCCGATCACGAGCACGCCAGTGAACGCGAGCTTGGCGACGAACCAGCTGAGCGGCTCGCTCTCGAGGCCGTGCTTGACGCGGGACATCCGCCCCTTGACCTGCGATGCGATGAGCATGATGAGGGCGAGGATGCCGAGGCCGACCGTGATCCACTCGGCAGGCGAGGAGCTCGCGGGGAACAGCTGCGGGAACACGTAGCCACCACCGAGCTGGCGGTACTCATTGGGGAACGGCGTGATGCGCTGGTTGCCGAGCACGATCTGCGTGAGTCCTCGGAAGATCAGCATGCCCGCGAGCGTCACGATGAAGGCTGGGATGCCGACGAAGGCGATCCAGAAGCCCTGCCATGCGCCGACAAGCGCGCCGATCACGAGCGAGGCGATGATCGCGACCCACCAGGGCGCGCCCCAGTCCTGGATCATGATGCCCGACATCGCTCCGACGAATGCCGCGACCGAACCGACGGAGAGGTCGATATGGCCGGCGATGATGACCATCACCATGCCGATCGCGAGGATCAGGATGTAGCTGTTCTGCACGATGATGTTCGACACGTTGCCGGCCGTCAGCAGGCGTCCATCCGTGAGGATCTGGAACAGCACCACGATCACGATGAGCGCGATGAAGATACCGATCTGGCGCATTCGGCTGGCGAGGAAGCCCAGCGATTCCTTGAGCACGCTCATCTACTTTTCCTTCTCTTTGGTCATGTACTGCATGAGAGCTTCCGGTGTTGCATCCTCGATGCTCATCTCACCCGTGATGTGGCCCTCCGACAGCGCGTAGATGCGGTCGGAGATGCCGAGGAGCTCGGGGAGTTCGGAGGAGATCACGATGACCGCCTTCCCCTCCGCCGCGAGCCTGTTGATGATCGTGTAGATCTCGTACTTCGCGCCGACGTCGATGCCGCGCGTCGGCTCGTCGAGGATCAGCACGTCGGGGTCGGAGAACATCCACTTCGAGAGCACGACCTTCTGCTGGTTTCCGCCCGACAGTTGGCCGGTGACGGATGCCACGGAGGGGGCCTTGATGTTCATGCTCTTGCGGTAGTCGGATGCGACGAGGTACTCCTTGTTGTCGTCGACCCAGCCACCCTTCGAGAGCTTGCCGAGCGCCGCCGCGGAGATGTTGCGCTTGATGTCCTCGATGAGGTTGAGCCCGTAGCGCTTGCGGTCCTCGGTCGCGTAGGCGATTCCGGCGTCGATCGCGTCGGAGACCGTGCGCACCTTCACCTCCTTGCCGCGCACGAAGACGCGACCCGAGATGCCGGAGCCGTAGGAGCGGCCGAAGATGCTCATGGCGAGCTCCGTGCGGCCAGCACCCATGAGGCCCGCGATGCCGACGACCTCGCCGGCCCGCGCCGTGAGGTTGGCACCGTGGATGACGACACGGTCGTGCTCGGTCGGGTGGTGCACCGTCCAGTCCTCGACGCGGAAGATTTCCTCGCCGATCTTGGGGGTGCGGTCGGGGTAGCGGTGCTCGAGGTCGCGGCCGACCATCCCCTTGATGATGCGGTTCTCAGAGATCTCGTCGCTGTTCATGTCGAGCGTCTCGATCGCGCGGCCGTCACGGATGATCGTGACCTTGTCGGCGATCGCCTTGATCTCGTTGAGCTTGTGGCTGATGATGATCGACGTGATCCCCTGCTTCTGCAGGTGCTTGATCAGGTCGAGCAGGTGGGCCGAGTCCTCGTCGTTGAGCGCCGCCGTGGGCTCATCGAGGATGAGGAGCTTGACCTCCTTCGACAGGGCCTTCGCGATCTCCACGAGCTGCTGCTTGCCGACGCCGATGTCGGTAATCTTGGTCGTGGGGTTGTCGCTCAGTCCGACGCGCGCGAGCAGTTTCGCGGCCTCGAGGTTGGTCTTGTTCCAGTCGATGAAGCCGCCGCGCTGGATCTCGTTGCCGAGGAAGATGTTCTCGGCGATCGAGAGGTAGGGGCTCAGGGCGAGCTCCTGGTGGATGATGACGATGCCACTCTTCTCGCTGTCACGGATGTCGCGAAAGCTGACCGGCTCGCCCTCGAAAAGGATCTCGCCCTCGTAGGTGCCGTGCGGGTAGACACCCGAGAGCACCTTCATGAGGGTGGACTTGCCTGCCCCGTTCTCGCCGCAGATCGCATGGATCTCGCCGCGGGCGACGGAGAGGTTGACGTCCTGCAGCGCTTTCACGCCCGGGAACGTCTTGGTGATGCTGCGCATCTCGAGAATGTTCGCGACCATTCCCTGCCTCTATTCGTTGTGGTTGTGACGGATGCCGGTGGGGCGCATCCCTGCGCCCCACCGGCTGGTGCGTGTCTTACTCGAAGGTACCTTCGTCGTAGTACCCGCTGTCGATGAGCACCTCGACGTAGTTGTCGGCGGTGACGATCTGCGACTCGAGGAGGTACGACGGCACGACCTTCTCGCCGTTGTCGTACGTCTCGGTGTCGTTGACCTCAGGCTCCTCACCGTTGAGCACAGCATCCACCATCTCGACGGCCTGCGCACCCAGCAGGCGCGTGTCCTTGAAGATGGTCGAGTACTGCTCGCCCGCGATGATCGACTTGATGGAGCCCTCTTCAGCGTCCTGTCCGGTCACGATCGGCAGGTCGCTGGCCGAGTAGCCACCGGCCGTGAGCGCCGAGATGATGCCGATCGAGAGACCGTCGTAGGGCGAGAGCACGCCATCGAGCTGCGTGCCGCCGATGATCGTCAGCAGGTCGTCCATGCGGGCCTGGGCGCGCGAGGCCTCCCAGCGCAGGATGGCGGCCTGCTCGAACTCGGTCTGGCCCGAGGGAACCGTGATGACGCCGCTCTCCATGTAGGGCTCGAGCACCGACATGGCACCGTCCCAGAAGAAGGTGGCGTTGTTGTCGTCGGGGCTGCCCGCGAAGAGTTCGACGTTGAAGGGGCCGGTCTCGCCGGTCTCCTCGCCGTTCTCGTCAAGCAGTCCGAGGCCCGTGACGAGCGAGGTCGCCTGCTGCACGCCGACCTCGAAGTTGTCGAAGGTCGTGTAGTAGTCGACGTTCTCCGAGCCGAGGATGAGGCGGTCGTAGGAGATCACGGGGATCTCCTGGGCCGCAGCCTGCTCGAGCACCTCGGTCAGCGCGGTGCCGTCGATGGCCGCGATGATGAGCGCCTCAGCGCCACCCGAGATCATGTTCTCGATCTGCGAGAGCTGCGTGGGGATGTCGTCGTTGGCGTACTGGAGGTCGACGTTGTAGCCGAGTTCCTCGAGTTCTGCCTCGACGTTGTCGCCGTCGGCGATCCAGCGCTCGGAGGTCTGGGTGGGCATCGAGACGCCGACGATGGCGCCCTCGGTGTCACCGTCTCCGCTGCCGCCCGTGCGGTCGCCGGAGCATCCGGCAAGGGTCAGCACGAGCGCGCTCGCGGCGGCGACGCCGGTGAGCAACTTGTTGGTCTTCACTGTGTCTTCCTTTTCTCTTGGGTCCCGGTCGGGGAACACTCCTGGAGCGTTCCCCGACCGAAGGGTTGGTGCGTGGTTACTCGAGGTCGGCTGGCTCGTAGTAGCCGCCGTCGATGAGTACCTCTTCGTAGTTGTCGATCGTCACGACCTGCGACTCGAGCAGGAACGACGGCACGACCTTCGTGCCGTTGTCATAGGTCTCCGTGTCGTTGACCTCAGGCTCTTCGCCGTTGAGGAGCGCGTCGACCATCTCCACGGCCTGCGCGCCGAGGAGGCGCGTGTCCTTGAAGATCGTGGAGTACTGCTCGCCCGCGATGATCGCCTTCACGCCGCCGACGTCGGCGTCCTGGCCGGTGATGACGGGGATGTCGCCCGCATAGCCGCCCGAGCTGAGCGCCGCGATGATGCCGGATGCGAGGCCGTCGTTCGGCGAGAGCACCCCGTCGAGCCTCGTGTCACCGATGATCGTGAGCAGGTTCTCCATGCGGTCCTGCGCGTTCTCGGCGAGCCATCCGGGTGTCGCCGCCTGCTCGAAGTCGAGCTGGCCGGAGGGCACGGTGAGCACGCCGCTCTCGATGTAGGGGTCGAGCACGGAGCGGGCGCCGTCCCAGAAGAACGTCGCGTTGTTGTCGTCGGGGCTGCCGGCGAAGAGCTCGATGTTAAACGGCCCCGCCTCGCCGGTGTCCTCGCCGCTCTCGTCGAGCACGCCGAGGCCCGTGAGGAGCGAGGTCGCCTGCTGCACGCCCACCTGGAAGTTGTCGAAGGTCGTGTAGTAGTCCACGTTCTCCGAGCCCAGGATGAGGCGGTCATAGGCGATGACGGGGATGTCCTGCGCCGCCGCCTGCTCGAGCACGCTCGTGAGCGTCGTCCCGTCGATTGAGGCGATGATGAGCGCCTTCGCTCCGCTCGTGATCATGTTCTCGAGCTGCGAGATCTGCGTTGCCGTGTCATCCGCCGCGTACTGCAGGTCTACCGAGTAGCCGAGCTCCTCGAGTTCTGCCTGCACGTTGTTGCCGTCCGCGATCCAGCGTTCGAGCTGCTGGCTCGGCATCGAGACGCCCACGAGGGCGCCCGAGGCGTCATCGCCACCGTCGCCTCCTGAGCGGTCGCCCGCGCATCCGCTGAGACCGAGCGCTAGCGCACTCGCGGCGGCGATGCCGACGAGGTACTTTCTCTTGTTCACAGTGCTTCCTTCCAGTGCGGTTGTTGGTGCTGGGATGGTGCCTGTAGTGGTGCTGGTCGTTGTTCGGGCTGCGCGGATGCCGCTAGAGGCCCTGCGCGAGCCGGTAGTAGGCGGCGTTCCAGCGCACCTCGCGCTGGAAGTCCCTCAGGGTGGTCTGCTCGTCGATCACGAGGAGCTCGGTGCCCGCGATCTCGGCGAAGTCGCGGAAGACGTCGACGCCCACTGCGGTCGTCATGACCGTGTGGTGGGCGGCGCCGGCCGTGAGCCACGCGGCAGCGGAGGTCGCGAAGTCGGGCGCGGGCTTCCACAGCGCGCGGCCCACGGGAAGGTTGGGCATCGGTTCGTCGAGTGCCACGTTCTCCACGACGTTCGCCACGAGGCGGAAGCGGTCGCGCATGTCGCTCATCGCGACGACGACGGCGGGTCCGGGGTCGGCCGTGAAGACGAGCCGCACGGGGTCCTCCTTGCCGCCGATGCCGAGCGGGTGGATCTCGAGGCTCGGCTTCTCGGTCGCGAGCGAGGGGCTCACCTCGAGCATGTGGGCGCCGAGGATCTTCTCGTCGCCCGGGGTGAGGTGGTAGGTGTAGTCCTCCATGAGGCTCGCGCCGCCGGGGAGGCCCGCGCCCATGACGTTGGCGGTGCGCACGAGGATCGCGGTCTTCCAGTCGCCCTCGGCGCCGAAGCCGTAGCCCTCGGCCATGAGCCGCTGCACGGCGAGGCCGGGCAGCTGGCGCAGCGCACCCAGGTCTTCGAAGCTCGTCGTGAAGGCGCCGAAGCCGCCCTCCTCGAGGAAGCTGCGCAGGCCGAGCTCGATCGCGGCGCCGTAGCGCAGCGACTCGTGCCGCTCGCCGCCCTTGCGCAGCTCGGGCACGACCGCGTAGAGCTCCTCGTACTCGGCGACGAGCGTGTCGATGTCGGCATCGGATGCCGCGTGCACGGCCTCCGCGAGCTCGTTGACGCCCCAGGTGTTGACCTGCACGCCGAAGCGCAGCTCCGCCTCGGTCTTGTCGCCCTCCGTGACGGCGACGTAGCGCATGTTGTCACCGAAGCGGGCGAGCTTGAGCGAGTGGGTGGCGGCCCAGCCCGCGGCGGCCCGCTGCCAGGTCGCGACCTGCGCCGTGACATCCGGGTTGCTGACGTGGCCGACGACGGTCTTGCGGGCGACGCCGAGGCGGGTCTGGATGTAGCCGAACTCCCGGTCGCCGTGGGCAGCCTGGTTGAGGTTCATGAAGTCGAAGTCGATCTCGCCCCACGGCAGCTCGACGTTGGCCTGCGTGTGCAGGTGCAGGAGCGGCTTGCGCAGCGCGTCGAGCCCGGCGATCCACATCTTGGCGGGGCTGAAGGTGTGCATCCAGGCGATGATGCCGATCACGTTGTCAGCCGCATTCACGTCGAGGGCGAGTCGGCGGATCGAGTCGCTCTCCTTGAGCACGGGCTTCCACACGACCTTGACAGGCACGTCGGATGCCGCATCCAGGGCCTCCGCAATAGCGCGCGACTGCTCGGCGACCTGCTGCAGGGTCTCCTCGCCGTAGAGGTTCTGGCTGCCGGTGACGAACCAGACCTCGTAGTGGTCGAGCGAGGTGGAGAGCTTGGGCATGTCTAGAGTGCTCCTTCGGGCTTCTGGCCGTAGACGTTCTGGTAGCGGTCGAACAGGGAGTCGATCGCCTCCTGCGGGATGGGGATGAGCTCCCCTGCCTGGCGGGCGATGTGCACCGTGCGCGCGACATCCTCGACCATGACGGCCGCCTTGACGGCGTCGCGCGGGTTCTTGCCGATCGTGAATGGTCCGTGGTTCTGCATCAGCACGCCCCGCGAGCGGTGGCCCTGCAGCGTGGCGACGATGCCGCGGCCGATCGAGTCATCGCCGATGATCGCGAAGGGCCCGACGGGAATCTCGCCGCCGAACTCGTCGGCCATCGCCGTGATGACGCAGGGGATCGCCTCGCCCCGCGCGGCCCACGCCGTCGCATAGGTCGAGTGCGTGTGCACGACTCCCCCGACCTCCGGCATGTTGCGGTAGACGTAGGCGTGCGCCGCCGTGTCGCTCGAGGGGCTGCGGCCGCTGCCGGGCGTGCCGGGGATGACGGTGCCGTCGAGGTCGCAGAGGATCATGTTCTCGGGCGCGAGTTCGTCGTAGTCGACGCCGCTGGGCTTGATGACGAAGAGGTCGGCGCCGGGAACGCGTCCGCTCACGTTGCCACCCGTCCACACGACGAGCCCGTAGCGGGTGAGCTCTGCGTGGAGGGATGCGACATCCGCGCGCACCTCGTCGATCGCCGCCTGGATCTCGGGCGTGAAGTCGTTCATACTCGCGCCTCCCGCTCGGCGTCGTCGTGGCTTGCGTTCTCGAGGTCCGACCCTGCGAGCGCATCGCGCCGACGCGCCTTCAGCCGCTTCATGACGTCGTTGGCGCCGCGACCGAAGTAGTCGTGCAACTGGGTGTACTCGGCGTAGAGCTCGTCGTAGGCATCCGCCGCGGCCTCATCGGGCGTGTACACGTTGCGGTTGACGCGTCCCATCGCCTCGCCCGCCGCGCGCACGTCGGGGTAGGCGCCGGCCGCGACAGCCGCGTGGATGGCGGAACCCAGCGCAGGGCCCTGCTCGCTCGCGATCGTCGAGATGGGCATCCGGAGCACGTTGCTGTAGGTCTGCATGAGGAAGGGGTTCTTGATGAGCCCGCCCGCCGCGATGAACTCCGTGACGGGCACGCCGCTCGCGTTGAAGGTCTCGACGATTGTGCGGGTGCCGAAGGCGGTCGCCTCGAGCAGCGCACGGTAGATCTCTCCCGGCCGCGTCGTGAGGGTCGCGCCCAGCACGAGGCCACTGAGTTCGTGGTCGACGAGCACCGAGCGGTTACCCGAGTGCCAGTCGAGGGCGACGAGCCCGTGGCCGCCGACGGGCTGCTCCTGCGCGAGTTCCGTGAGGTACTGGTGGATGCTGAGGCCCCGCTCGCGCGCCGCCTCGTGGTACTCCCCCGGCACCTGGTTCTTGACGTACCAGGCGAAGATGTCGCCAACGCCCGACTGCCCGGCCTCATAGCCGTAGAGCCCGCTGACGATGCCGCCGTCGACGACACCGCACATGCCGGGGACCTCGGCGAGCACATCCGCGTTCATGACGTGGCAGGTGCTCGTGCCCATGATGGCGAGCATCTGGCCCGGCTCGACCGCCTTCGCGGCGGGCGCCGTCACGTGGGCGTCGACGTTGCCGACCGCGACCGCGATGCCCTCCGGCAGGCCGGTCCAGGCCGCAGCCTCGGCGCTCAGCGTGCCGGCGGCATCCCCCAGCTGGCCGATCTCGTGGGCGAGCTTGTCGTCGACGAAGCCCGCGAAGTCGGGGTTGAGCGCCGTGAGGAAGTCGCGGTTCGGGTACTCGCCGTCCTGCCAGATGCCCTTGTAGCCGGCCGTGCAGGCGTTGCGCACGTAGCGGCCCGTGAGCTGCCAGACGATCCAGTCGGCCGCCTCGACCCAGTGGTCCATGCGCTGGTAGACCTCGGGGTCCTCTTCAAGCAGCTGGAGCGCCTTGGCGAACTCCCACTCGCTCGAGATGAGACCGCCATAGCGGGGCAGCCACGACTCGCCGCGCTCGGCCGCGATGCGGTTGATGCGGTCGGCCTGGCCCTGCGCCGCGTGGTGCTTCCACAGCTTGATGTAGGCGTGCGGGCGGTTCTCGAAGCCGGCGACCTCGTTGAGCGGTGTGCCGTCGGCGAGCACGGGCATGGGCGTCGATGCCGTGAAGTCGGTGCCGATGCCGATGACGGATGCCGGGTCGATTCCCGCGGCCGCGACGGCCTGCGGCACGGCCGTCTTGATGACGTCGACGTAGTCGGAGGGAACCTGGAGGGCCCACTCGGGCGGCAGCCGGTCGCCCGTCGCGGCGAGGGTCGTGTCCATGACGGCGTGCGGGTACTCAAGGGTCGCAGAACCCAGCTCTTCGCCATCGGAGACCCTGACGACCACGGCACGGCCGCTGAGGGTGCCGAAGTCCACGCCGATCACGTAGCGCTCGGCAGGGCTCGGGGTCTCTGGGAAACTCACCGGGTCGACTCCTTCGTCAACGCTTCCGGGGGAGAAAGCGGGCGGGGCACGGGTGGAACGAAATGTGACCGTTCGTGTGACCGTTCACAATTAGCCGCAATGGTACCCCCATCTGCGCGCATGGTGTCAACGCAAAACGAAATCGTGATTTGGCTACTGCGGCGGCGCTGTCGAGGCGCGCACGACGAGCTCCGGAACGACCTGCTCGTGGCTCGCATCCGACGACCCCAGCACCTCATCGAGGATGATCGCGAGCGAGCGCCGCCCGATCTCGGCGAAGTCCTGCCGCACGGTCGTGAGGGGCGGCCAGAAGTGGGCGGCATCCGGGATGTCATCGAAGCCGACCACGCTCACGTCCTGGGGAACCCGCACGCCCTCCTCATGCAGCGCGTGGATGAGCCCGAGGGCCATCTGGTCGTTGGCACAGAAGACGGCCGTGAAATCCGGATGCCGCAACAGCTCCCTTCCCGCATGGTGCCCGAACGCGGCCGTCCAGTCGCCGAGGATGGGCGGGCGGGTGGCGAGCTCGGCGTCGCCGATCTCGTGCAGGAAGCCCCGCATGCGGGCGTCCGCCTCGATCCAGTCCTGCGGGCCGGCGAGGTGCTCGATCTCGCGGTGCCCCAGGTCGATGAGGTGGCGGGTCGCGAGGCGCCCGCCCCTGAACTGGTCGACCGAGACGCTCCTGTGCGTGTCGCGCTGCGTCGAGTCGAGGGTCACGAAGGGGATCGTGAGGTTCATGTCGGCGATGGCGTCGAAGACGCGCACCTGCGGCGCGATGATCACGATCGCCTCGACCGCCTGTTGGCGGAGGAAGTCGAGTCCCGCGCGAATCGAGTCGTAGTCGCTCGTCGTGTTGGTGATCATGACGCGGTAGCCCGACTGGCGCGCCGCGATCTCGATCGCGTGCACGCTCGTGGTCGGCCCGTAGTGGGCCGTGTCGCCCGAGAGCACGCCGATCGTGCGACTGCGGTTGGTGACGAGGGTGCGCGCCGCCTGGTTGGGCTGGTACCCCAGTTCGTCGATGACCTCGAGCACCCGCTCCTTGGTGCTGGGGCGGATGTTGGGCGACTCGTTGAGCACGCGCGAGACGGTCTGGTACGAGACTCCCGCAAGCCTCGCGACATCCCGGATGTTCGGGGCGCGAACCTTCTCCGGTTCCATGGGATCCACCAGGCCTGTCGTGATGTGTACGTTCACATGCTGCGAGTCGCATCCATTATGCCGCCCGTGCGCTCGCGCGCATCCTCCGTCTCAGCGGAGTTCGCGCACGCGGGGCGAGACAATGACCGCGGCGAGCGCGAAGAGTGCCGCGAGCACGAAGACGGCCACGAACGAGACGGCGCCCCCGAGGGATGCGAAGTACACGACGATGACGCCCGTGATCGCGAGCGCGAGCGCAGCCCCCAGCGACTGCGCGATCGTGAGGGCCGCGGAGTTGAAGCCCTGCTCCCGGATCGCCGAGCGCGCGAGCGTCATGGTGTTGAGCCGCGGGAACGCGAGCCCCATGCCGGCCCCGCCGATCGCCCAACCCACCATGAGCACGGCCGGATGCAGCATCCAGACGGTCGCGACGATCACGACGCTGGTCGAGGCGAGCAGCAGGAGCGAGCCGCCCGTCAGGCAGGCGGCGTCACTCAGTCGCGCCGAGCCCTGCAACTGCGCGGCGGTCGCCCAGGTGAGGGTGCCGCCTGTCAGGGCGAGCCCCGCGATGGCCGCGTCGAAGCCGTACTCGGCCTGCAGCAGGTACGGGATATAGACCTCCGCGCCGAAGAAGGTCGCCGAGACGAGCCCGCGCAGCAGGATGATCGACGGAAGGCCGCGCCCCGCGAGGAGCGTTCCTCGCGGCACGAGTGTGCGCGCTGCGAAGAGCGCGACGGCGGCCGCGACGACGGCGAGCACCACGGGCACGGCCGATTCGCCGGCGGACTCCTCGCCTGCCTGCCCTGAGAGGCTGACCGCGAGCACGCCGGCCGCGGCAAGCACCGACCACGCGATGCGTCGCAGCGCCCACGGCGGGGCATCGCCCTCGGCCGGAGTGAGGGCCCGCACGCTCGGCAGGATGAGCCCCGTCGACCCGGCGACGAGCACGACGACCGCCAGGAACACCCAGCGCCACCCGATGCCCTCCGCGATGAAGCCCGCCGCTGCCGGCCCGACGAGTGCCGGCACGACCCATGCGGTCGAGAAGCCGGCGAAGACCTTCGGATGCAACGTGGCAGGGAACACCCGGGCGATCAGCACATACAGGGCCACCGTCACGGCCCCACCCCCGAAGCCGAGCACGAGGCGTCCCAGCACGAGCACCGCCATGGACGGGGCGACCCCTGCGATGACGAGCCCGAGCGTGAAGATCACGGCCGAGACGTAAAGGGGCGCCGCGGGCCCCACGCGGTCAGCCCAGTTGCCGCCGATGACCATCCCGACGACACCCGCCGCGAGCGGCGCCGCGAACGCGAGGGCATAGAGCTCCTGCCCATCAAGCTCGGCGCTGATGAGCGGCATGATGGTCGTCACCGCGAGGGTCTGGAAGGCGTTCAGGAAGACGAGCGCGAGCGCCCCGATGGTCGTCCAGCGGTAGCGGGCACTGTAGATGCCCTCACGCACGTCGGTCACTTCGCCTCCCGGGGCCGCTCCAGCGCGGCCCGAGCGGAAGACTACACGCGGTCGAGCGCCCCCGTGATGTCGGCGAGCAGGTCGTCGATGCCCTCGATGCCGACGGAGAGACGGATGACGTTCTCGGGCACCGCGAGCTCGGTCCCCTTGACGGATGCGTGCGTCATCTCGCTCGGGTAGCCGATGAGCGACTCGACGCCGCCGAGGGACTCGGCGAGCTGGAAAACGCTTGTGCCCTCCGCGACGGCGCGCGCGACATCCGGCCCGCCCTTGAGCGCGAGGGAGAGCATGCCGCCGAAGTCCGACATCTGCCGAGTGGCAATCTCATGGCCGGGGTGCGACTCGAGTCCGGGGTAGTACACGCGCTCGATCGCCGGGTGGTGCTCGAGGGTCGCGGCGATCGTGTGCGCGTTGGAGGAGTGTCGGTCCATGCGCACCCCGAGGGTCTTGATGCCCCGCACGGTCAGCCAGGCGTCCATGGGAGAGGAGACCCCGCCGGCGCCGAACTGCAGGAAGCCGACCTTCTCGGCGAGTTCGTCATCGTTCACGATGACCGCGCCGCCGAGCACGTCGGAGTGCCCACCGAGGTACTTCGTCGTCGAGTGCACGACGACGTCAGCGCCGAGCGAGAGGGGCTGCTGCAGGTAGGGCGTCGCGAAGGTGTTGTCCACGACGACGAGTGCGCCCGCCTCGTGGCCGATCGCGGCGAGCGCCGCGATGTCGGTGATCTTCATGAGCGGGTTGCTCGGCGTCTCGAGCCAGAGCACGCGCGTCGTGCCGGGCCTGATCGCCGCACGCACGGCATCCGCATCGCTCATCTCGACCGTGCTGAGCTCGACGCCCCACGGTACGTGGAGCCGGTTGACGAGACGGTGGGTGCCGCCGTAGACGTCGTTACCCATGAGCACGTGATCGCCCGGCTTCAGGATGGCGCGCAGCAGCGCGTCTTCCGCCGCGAGCCCCGAGGCGAAGCTGTAGGCGTGCGCGCCGCCCTCGAGCGAGGCGAGGAGCTCCTGCAGGGTGTCGCGCGTGGGGTTGCCGCCGCGCGCATACTCATAGCCGCCACGGAAGCCGCCGATGCCGTCTTGCACGAAGGTCGACGTCATGTAGATGGGCGGCACGACGGCGCCCGTCGTGGGGTCGAAGTCCTGACCGGCGTGGATCGCGCGGGTGTTGAAATCCTGCATGCTTGCTCCTAGACGGTGAAGTGGGCGAGAAGGCTGCGGCGCCCGAGGAGGCCGACGGGCTTGCCCTGGTTCATCACCATGAGCGTGCCGTGGTCGACGAGCCGGGACTCTGCGTCGTCGAGCGTCTCGCACGCGCCGACGAGGGCGAGTGGCGGGCTCATGACCTTCGACACAAGGTCGTCGAGGCCATTCTCTGACTTGAGCAGGGCGGCCACGAGCGAAGCCTCCGAGACACTGCCGACGACCTCGCCGAGCACGACGGGGGGCGCGGCCGAGAGCACGGGGATCGCCGTGTGGGGCGACTCCGTGAGCAGGCGTACCGCCTCGCGCACGGTGCTGTCAGTGCGCACGTGCGGCAGGTCCTCAGCGCTTCCCGTGATGACGTCGGAGACCCGCTGGTCTTCGCCGCCCTCGGAGGCGCCGAAGCCGTGGCTGTCGACCCAGCCGTCGTTGAAGACCTTGCCGAGGTAGCCGCGTCCGCCATCCGGCAGGAGCACGACGACGACATCGTCGGGGCCGAGTTCCTTCGCCGCCTTGAGCGCCGAGACGACGGCCATGCCGCTCGATCCACCGACGAGGAGGCCCTCCTCGAGGGCGAGCCGCTTCGTCATGTCGAATGCCTCGGCATCCGTCACCATGATGATGTCGTCGACGACAGAGGGGTCGTACGCGCCAGGCCAGAAGTCCTCGCCGACCCCCTCGACGAGGTAGGGGCGTCCCGTGCCGCCGGAGTAGACGGAGCCCTCGGGGTCTGAGCCGATGACACGCACGGCCCCGTCGGAGACCTCCTTGAGGTAGCGGCCCGTGCCGCTGATGGTGCCACCCGTGCCGACGCCCGCGACGAAGGCCGTGACCTTGCCCTCGGTGTCGCGCCAGATCTCGGGGCCCGTCGTCTCGTAGTGGCTGAGCGGGCCGTTCTGGTTCTCGTACTGGTTGGGCTTGAACGCGCCGGGTATCTCGCGGGCGAGCCGATCGGAGACCGAGTAGTACGACTCGGGGCTGTCCGGCGCGACGGCGGTCGGCGTCACGACGACCTCGGCACCGTAGGCGCGCAGCACATTGCGCTTGTCCTCGCCCACCTTGTCTGGGCACACGAAGACGCAGCGGTAGCCCCGCTGCTGCGCGACGAGCGCGAGGCCAACACCCGTGTTGCCCGATGTCGGCTCGACGATCGTGCCGCCGGGCTTGAGATCTCCGGATGCCTCGGCTGCGTCGATGATCTTCGTCGCGATGCGGTCCTTCGACGATCCGCCGGGGTTCAGGTACTCGACCTTGACCAGCACGGTCGCCGAGATCCCCTCCGTGACCTTGTTGAGCTTGACGAGGGGCGTGTTTCCGACCAGATCGAGGACGGTCTCTGCGTACTTCATGGTCGGGCCAATCTACCAGCGTCATTCGCCAGCATCCGAGGCAACTTCCCACCCGCAAGCGGGAATATGGCCGCCGCCTTCACGTTGCGCATAGGGAGCCCTCGATAGGCTCATGCCTGCAGCCCTTGCCGACCGACCCGACAGGACCACAGCAGTGTCACCTCGCGACAACACTCCCTCCGACGACGCCCCCGTGCCGCCCGCCGCCAAGAAGCTCACGGTCAAGCAGGAGCGCGAGCAGCGCCGCCTAGCCAAGGTCGAGGCCTTCAAGAAGCAGCAGGCGCGCGCCAAGCGCAACCGCATCATCGCCGTCACCCTCAGCTCGGTCGCCGCCCTCGCGGTCATCGCCGTCATCGTCACGATCGTCGTCACGAGCGGCACCCCCAAGCGCAACCCCGACGACATCACGGTCGACGGCGTGCAGACCTGGGCCGACATCGACTACCAGCACGTCGAGACGCGGGTGGACTATGAGGCGCAGTACGGCATGAACCCGCCCGCGGGTGGCAGCCACAGCCAGTACTGGCTCAATTGCGGCATCTACGAGGAGGAGCAGCCCGCTGAGAACGCGGTGCACTCGCTCGAGCACGGTGCCGTCTGGGTCACGTACAACCCCGACGAGGTCGCGGGCGACGACCTGCAGGCGCTGCGCGACTCGCTGCCCAGCACCTACGTCATCCTCTCCCCCATCGCCGACCTCGACGCCCCTGTCGTCGCATCCGCGTGGGGCGCCCAGGTCAAGCTCGACGGCGTCGACGACGAGCGCCTCGGCGACTTCGTCGAGAAGTACTGGCAGTCGGGTGACGTGCCCGAGCCCGGCGCGCGCTGCGACGGCGTGATGGATGGCCCCGGCAAGGTTGCGTGAGGCCTTTGGCACAGCGTGAACCGCGCCTCTCGACGAGGGCTCTCGTCGCCATCATCCTCGGTGGCGCGCTGCTCGCGGCCCTCGCGTTCGGCATCGGCCGCCTGAGCGTTCCGACGGCCTCGACGCCCTCGAACACGAGCGCGGAGGCGGGGTTCTCCCGCGACATGCAGGAGCACCACAACCAGGCGGTGCGCATGTCGATGATCGTGCTGCAGGCGACGGACGACCGCGAGATCACGACCCTCGCCTATGACATCGCGACGGCCCAGCAGCAGCAGGCCGGCCAGATGTTCGGCTGGCTCGAGGTGTGGGGCCTGCCGCATGCTCCCCCCGAGCCGTCGATGACATGGATGTCGCGGCCGACGCTCGACGGCGGCGACCACGACCACGGCGGCGAGGGCGAGTCGGGGCACAGCCACATTCCGGGTGAGCCTATGCCTGGCCTCGCGACCGCGGAGCAGATGGCGGAGCTCGAGACGCTCGAGGGACTCGAGGCGGAGGTCTACTTCCTCGAGCTCATGATCGAGCACCACATCGGCGGCGTCGAGATGGCCGAGGCCGTGCTGGAGCGCAGCACCAATCCCGTCGTCACGAAGCTCGCGAGCGGCATGGTGACGGTGCAGGACAAGGAGATCGTCTTCATGAACGAGCTCCTCGAGGCGCGCCGCTAGGAGCGCCCCGCGTCACCCGGCTTCAGCGGCGCGCGAAGAGTGCGCGCATCCGCTTCGCGACGCCCTCCATGGCGGGTTCCGGCTCCGCCTCGGCGAGGAACGCGATGTGCTGGCATCCGTTGCAGAGTGCGATCGTGCGGTGCTGCGCGAGCCCCGCGCCGTAGTAAGGGTTGGGCGTCGCGGTCATGCGCGAGCCGCACGAGGGGCACTCGAGTGCCGAGTCGGCATCGGCCGTGATGGCCGAGTAGTGCGCGGGCAGGGTGGTCTGAAGGGTCGCGACAGGCATGACAGTGCTCATTTCGGGTAAGCGTGCGCCCTCGCACCGTTTCGGGTGGCGCGCGGCAGCGGTTCGGGTCGGGTGTCGTGCGGGTGGAACTGCCTGGACCTCGGGAGCATTTCGGGTACTCCCCTGCAGTCTCATGATCTCTCCGGCGGGACCAACCGGCGAGTCCCCTAAGCAGGGGGCACGCGAAGAGGCCGCATTCGGGTCAGAGCGCCAGGTGTAACCTCAGGGCGTCATCCACGGCGCCCACCAGTTCGGCCGGCAGTGTCGCCACACGCCGGATGAGACGATCGGTGCTGATAGATCGCACTTGCTCTGCCTGTGCTTTGGAGTCCGCGGGAAGGCCCGTCTGCTCTCGCGACAAGAACACCTGGAAGGGATACACGTTCGCGACGTTCGTCGTCACCGGTACGACCGTCACTACGCCGCGACCGCGTCGATCCGCCGAGGAGTTCGCTGCGTTGTTGCTGACGATGATGACGGGGCGCACCTTCCCCTGCTCGTGCGCGACCGCGGGGTCAAGCGACGCGAGGTGGATCTCGCCACGAGCGGTCACTCCTTCTCACCGAGACCGTCGGCGAGCACGGAGCTCCAGAGCTCATCCTCGCCAGACGCTTCCCATTCCTGCCACGCTTCCGAATAGGAGTCGCTCATCGACGTCTGGCGCAGCGCTGTCACCGCCGCCCGAAGCACGGCGGAACGGGATTCGAACGCGCCAGACCGAGTCTGTTCATCGATGAACTCGACGACATCCTCCGGAAGGCTCACGCTGAGTTTCATGCCATCGATGCTACCCGAGGTAGCATCCCGGTGCTACCGCGCATGCTACGCGCCAGCCACCTGGCGCTGGAACAGTGTCGCGTAAACCCCGTCGAGGCCGAGCAGCTCATCGTGCGTGCCCTGCTCCACGACGCGGCCGCCGTCAATCACGAAGATCACGTCGGCGCCCACGACGGTCGAGAGGCGGTGGGCGATCGCGACGGTTGTGCGGCCTCGGGCCGCCTCATCGAGCGCCGACTGCACGATGCGCTCCGAGACGCTGTCGAGCGCGCTCGTCGCCTCGTCGAGGATGAGCACGGCGGGGTCCTTGAGCAGCACGCGCGCGATCGCGACCCGCTGCTTCTCGCCGCCGCTGAGGCGGTAGCCGCGCTCCCCCACGACCGTGTCGTAGCCGTCAGGGAAGGAGACGATCGTCTCGTGGATGTTGGCCTTGCGGGCGGCCGCCTCGATCTGTTCCTGCGTCGCATCCGGTCTCGCGTAGCGCAGGTTCTCGGCGATCGTCGCGTGGAAGAGGTAGGTCTCCTGGCTCACGATGCCAACGTTGCGCATGAGGTCCTCGTGCTGCAGGTCGCGCACGTCGACGCCCGCGAAGCGCACGGTGCCGCTCGTCGCGTCGTGCAGGCGGGGCACGAGGTAGGAGACCGTGGTCTTGCCCGCGCCGGACGGGCCGACGAAGGCGGCGTACTGGCCAGGCTCGATCGTGAACGAGACGTGCTTGAGGGTCGCGGGCGACGACTCGGGCGCGTCCGGGTAACGGAACACGACCCCATCGAATTCGATGCGGCCGAGCTGTTCGCGCGGCACTGGCTGAGCATCCGGAGCGTCCTCGATCGAGGGCTTGAGATCGAGGTACTCGAAGATGCGGGCGAAGAGGGCGGATGACGTCTGCAGGTCGAGCGCGACCCGCATGAGTCCCATGAGTGGCCACATGAGCCGGGCCTGCACGGTCGTGAAGGCGACGACGGTTCCCGCCGTGACGGGCACATCGCGCAGGATGAGCCATGCCGCGACGAGGTAGATGATCGCCGGGATGATCGAGAGGAACACCTGCACCGAGGCAAAGAACCACTGCCCGCTCATGGTCTGCCGCACCTGCAGTCGCGCCTGGCTGTGGTTCTCCTGCGTGTAGCGCTCGACCTCGGCGCGCTGTTGCGTGAAGCTCTTGGCGAGCAGGATGCCGCTGACGCTCAGCGACTCCTGCGTGATGGCGGTCAGGTTGCTGAGCGACTCCTGCGTCTGCGCCGCGATGCGCGCCCGCACGATGCCGATGCGTCGCTGCGCGACGACGATGAGCGGCATCAGGATGACGGTCGCAATCGTCATCTGCCAGCTGAGCAGCAGCATGGCGACGAAGGCCGCGATGACCGTCACGGTATTGCCGATGACACTCGAGACGGTATTGCTGAGCACGCCTGCGACGCCGCCGACATCGTTCTGCAGGCGGGACTGGATGACACCCGTCTTGGTGCGCGTGAAGAAGGCGAGCTCCATGCGCTGCAGGTGATCGAAGAGGCGCACCCGCAGTTCGGCCATGACCTTGTTGCCGACGGATGCCGTCAGCCACGTCTGCCACACGCCAAGAGCAGCGGATGCCACCCACAGGGCGATCATGATGAGCACGAGTTCCACGAGCACGGGCACGTCGGGCCCGCCGCCGCCCGGGAACAGGCCGCGGTCGAAGGCCTGCTGCGTGAGCAGCGGCGGCGCGACGCTGAGGCCGGCGCCGATCAATACGAGCGTGATCGTGAGGATGAGGGCGCGCTTGTGGGGCGCGAAGAGACGACCGATGCGCGGCAGGAGGTCGGGCACCTTGGGCGCCTCGGCGTTCTCCCGGCGCTGCGCCTCTGGGTCCCCAGCAGAGATACGGGTGCGCTGCTTCCCGTATCTGCCCGTGGGCCCGCCTGCGCTCATCAGGATCTTTCAACCGCCCGGGGCGCGGAAATATTCCGGATGCCGCGTTCCCCTGCCGCGGTCAGCCCTTGGTCGACCCGGCCATGAGCCCGCGCACGAAGTAGCGCTGCAGGCTGAAGAACACGATGAGCGGAACGATGATCGAGATGAACGCGGCGGCCGGGAGCCGGTGCAGGTTGCGACCGTAGTTGCCCGAGAGTTCTGCGAGGCGCTGGGTCAGGGGCGCGACATCCACGCCGCCGCCCGAGAAGACGAGCGCGACGAGCAGGTCGTTCCACACCCACAGGAACTGGAAGATCGCGAAGCTCGCGAGGGCCGGCATCGCGAGCGGCAGCACGATGCGGAAGAAGGTCTGGAAGTGGTTGGCGCCGTCGACCCGAGCCGCCTCGATGACATCGCCGGGGATTTCCGAGATGAAGTTGTGCAGCAGGAAGATCGCGAGGGGCAGGCCGAAGATCGTGTGGGCGATCCACACGGCGGGGAAGGTGCCGCTGATGCCGAGCGCGCCCGAGAAGATCTGCAGCAGCGGGATGAGCGCCATCTGCAGCGGCACGATCTGCAGCGCGAAGACGCCGATGAAGATCGCTGCGCTGAAACGGAACTTGATCCACGCGAAGGCGTAGGCCGCGAGCGATGCCAGCACGAGGGGGAACAGCGTGGCCGGTACCGCGACGACGATCGAGTTGATGAAGTACGAGGAGAGGTTCGCCGATGATGCGCCCTGGGCTGTCAGCACCTCGGCGTAGTTGTCGAAGGTGAAGCCCCAGTTCTGGAAGATGGTCCACCAGCCGGAGCCCTTGATCTGGTCAGCGGGGCGGAAGGAGGTGATGAAGAGGCCTGCTGTGGGGATCGTCCAGATGACCGCGATGATGATAGCGCCCGCCGTGGCCCACTTGGAGGTGAGCACCTTCTTGGCGCGGTCGGCCTTGCCTTCGGGGCGCTGGCGGCGCACCTTCTTGGAGTTCAGCGGGGAGTCGAGGGCCGCCTCGGCGGCGTCGGTGGCGCTCATCGGATCTCCCTCTGCTTTCGCATTACTCGCACGTTGTACATGATGATCGGCAGCACCATGATGAAGAGCACGACCGCCAGGGCGGCGCCCTGGCCCCATTCGGCCCGGTTGAAGGCCTGCGTGTACATCTCGTTCGCGACGACGCTCGTGCCGTAGTTGCCGCCCGTCATGGTGCGCACGATGTCGAAGACCTTGAGGGTCGCGATCGTGATGGTCGTGACGACGACCACGAGGGTGCTTCGGATGCCCGGCACCGTGACGTTCCAGAACTGCTGCCAGGCGTTTGCCCCGTCGAGCCGGGACGCCTCGATGATCTCGGTCGGCACCGCCTTGATGGCCGCCGACAGCAGCACCATTGCGAAACCGGTCTGGATCCAGATCATGACGATGATGAGGAAGAAGGTGTTCCAGGGCGACTCGATGAGGAACTGCCGCGGTTCTCCCCCGAACCAGACGATGATCTGGTTGAGGAGGCCGATCTGCTCATAGCCCTCGGCGCGGTACTCGTAGATGAAGCGCCAGATGATGCCGGCCCCGACGAAGGAGATCGCCATGGGGAGGAAGACGAGGGACTTGAGCACCTTCTCGCCCGCCGACTTGTCGATGAAGACGGCGTATGCGAGACCGATGGTCGTCGAGAGCGCCGGCACGAGGAGCACCCAGATGATGGTGTTGAGCAGCACCTGGAGGATCTCGTCCTGCGTGAACATCCAGACGAAGTTCTGGAAGCCGATCCACTCGCCCTGGCGGTTGGTGAACGCGAGGTAGACGGTCTGGATCGCCGGGTAGACGAGGCCGACGAGGAGAAGCAGGAGCGCGGGGGCCACGAACGCCGTGAGTTGCACGACGTCGCGCATCTTCTTGGGCGTGCGGTCGGCAAAGAACAGCACGAGGCCGATGACGGCGGCGAACGCGGCGAGCCCGATGAAGAGCACGCCGAACTTCTCGATCGTCGCCCCCCAGAAGTCTCCGCGTCGCGCTGTGGGCAGCACGTGCTGCACCGCCTCAGCGACCTGTGCGACCACCGGACCTACGCCCATGGTGCGCTCCTCATCTCTTCAGTGCCGCGTCGATGCCCGCGCGGATTGGATGTCGTTTCGGGATGCCGTCGGCCCGCAGACGGGAGTCTGCGAGCCGACGGCCGTGATGACGTGTCGCCTAGCGCGGGTAGCTGGCGTCGATACGGGCCGTGACCGACGAGGTGCTGTCGCCACCGACCCAGTCAACGATTCCCGTCCAGAACGAGCTCGTTCCGACTGCGGCGGGCATCAGGTCGGAGCCGTCGAAGCGGAAGACGGTGTCTTCGCCCTGCAGGATCTCCATCGACTGCGCACCGATCTCGCTGCCGGCGACCGAGGGGTCGACGCCGTTGTTGGCGCTGATCACGCCACCGAGACCGACGCGGATGTTTGCCCAGGTGTCGCTCGAGAGGTACTGCTGCACAGCATCCGTCTCTTCGTTGTCAGTGAAGGCAGCGACGAACTCGCCACCACCCGTGACCGAGTCGCCAGCGTCAGCGTCGACCTTGGGGGTGATGAAGGCCCAGACGTCACCGTCTTCTGCGACCTCGACGTCCTCGCCCCACTGAGCCTCGTAGAAGGAGGCCTGGTGGTGGAGCGAGCAGTTGCCGTCGAGGATCGCGAGGCCCGCGTCCTGGAAGGTCGTCGAGTTGATCGACTCGACGCCACCGAAACCACCGTTGACGAAGTCGGGGTTGAGGAGGATCTCACCGGCGGCATCGAATGCCTCCTGGATCTCCGGCGAGGAGAAGGGCAGCTCGCCCGCGACCCACTGGTCGTAGGCCTCCGGGCCGTGCATGCGCAGCACGAGGTCCTCGATCCAGTCGGTGCCCGGCCAACCGGTGGCGTCACCGGAACCGAAGCCGACACACCAGGGGCGGTAGGTCTGCGAGTCGTTGTTGTCGGCCATCTCCTCGGTGAGGGCGACGAGGTCATCCCACGTCTCGGGAACCTCGTATCCGTTCTCCTCGAAGTCCGCCGGGGAGTACCAGATGTAGCCCTTGACGCTCGCCATGAGCGGCGCGGCGTAGAAGGTGCCGTCGACCGAGCCGTAGCCCTTCCACGACTCCGACCAGAACTCGTCGACGTTTGCCTCGACCTCGGCGGATGCCGGCACGACCGCGCCGTCGCCGATGAGGCGCTGCAGCAGGCCCGGCTGGGGAACGATCATGATGTCGGGCGCGTCACCCGCGGCGACGCGCACGTTGATCTGGGTCTCGGCCTCCTGCGTGCCGACGTAGTCGATCGTGATGCCGGTGCATTCCTCGAAGTCCGCCCAGGACTCGACAAGCTGGTCGGCCTCGACGTCGATGATGGTCGCGTAGACCTCGACCGATGCGTTGTCGAAGGTGCCGTACTGCTCGTAGTCGGAGCAGTCGGCATCGCCGCCTCCCCCGGCCCCGCCGCTCGTGCAGCCGGCGAGAACCAGTCCGGCAGCGCCGGCCAGTGCCACGGCAGTGAGGCCGCGGCGTCGATGTGCTGTGTGCATTCGAATCCTCCTCGTTGAGGTCGCTCGCGCCTTGCAGTGCGGCACGCGCAGACCGCTGCGCCCCCGGTCCGGGAGCGCTCTCGATGTTGACCGTACGTCAGGGAACTGTCCTATGCAAGCGTTTGCGCTCGGATGCGACCCAGCCGTTACCGGCGCGCGGCGACACTCCGGTCGCGAGAGAAATTCGCCAATACATTGCGAACCCCCCTTTTGGGTGGCAGTATTTGAGACGCGTCCCGCCTACCCCGATATGCCGGCATCCCCCATGCCGCGAGCGTGACGCGATTACCCCGAATAGGAACGACCATGAAACCCGAATTCATGCGACTCCGGCGTGCTCTCGCGCTTGCCCTCGCAACCCTTCTGTCCGCAGCTGGCCTCGCTCTGCTCTCGCCCGCGAGTGCCGCTCTTGCCCATCACAACACCGTGTCGGTGTCTGCCGCGTGTGTCGACAACACCTGGACCATCACCTGGAAGATCACGAACTCGGAGCGCTACAAGAGCGAGACGATCATCACGTCGAACCAGCCCGAGATCGTGCCCGTCGGCACGAAGATCGGCGCCGCCGAGACCTTCGTTGCCACCGAGACTGTCGACGGCCCGACGTACAGGACCCTCACGGTGGTCGGCCACTGGTCCAAGGGCAACGTCACCGACAAGCCGCGATCCGCCACGATCACACCCAATGACTTCCGCGGAAAGTGCGAACTGCCGCCCGTCTACCCGCCCGTGGACCCGCCGGTCGACCCGCAGCCCCCCGTCACGCCCGAGATCGCGCTGACCGCGGAGCCCTGCGTCTACGCAGGCACCTCGACGACGGATGTCACGGCCTCCGTGAGCGGCCTGCCGAACGGCGCCACCTACACCATCCGGCTCTTCTCGGGCCCGACCGTCGTCGACTCGGCCACCGGCACGGCAGGAAATGGCACCGTGACGGCGACCTTCGCAGGCCTCGCGCCCGGCGACTACCGCGCCGAGGTCGAGGCGACGGGCAGCACCTCGGCAACGTCGTCGACCATCACGGCCGTCGACTGCGCACCCCAGGCGCCGCCGATCGATCCCGAGGAGCCGCTGCCCCCGGTGTCGACCCCGCGCCTCGTCATCACGCCCGTCGACTGCTCGAGCGACGTGACGACGCCCACCGTGTCGGTCTCCGTCACCGGGCTCGAGGCTGCCGAGGAGTATGAGGTCGTACTGCTCGACGAGGCCGGCGCATCCGTCGCCAGCCAGATCATCACGGGCGTCACGAATGACGAGGTCATCTTCCAGGGCCTCGAGGCTCCCGCCAGCTACGCGGCCGTGCTGCAGCTGCAGCCGGGCGGTTCGGTCGTCGGCGAGACGGTCGATCTCGCCGATGTCGTCCCCTGCATCGCGGAGAGCGTGACGCTGCCGACCCTGCCGCTGCCAGAGGCCGCGCCAAGCCAGCAGCTGCCGACCCTCCCCGTGACCGGTCCCGGTGAGTTCGCCGCACTCGCAGCATTCGCGGCACTCCTCATGGCCGCTGGCGGATTCGTCGTGACGACGCGCCTGCGCCGTCGCGCCGCGCTCGCACAGGACGCCTAGCCCGCGCGCACGAAAGAAGCCCCCGGCCAAACGGCCGGGGGCTTCTTCATGCAGCCTGCGCGGGAATCCCGCGCGTGCGACTACTTGAGCTCGACGGTGGCGCCAGCCTCTTCGAGCTGAGCCTTTGCCTTCTCGGCGGTCTCCTTGTTGACGCCCTCGAGGACGTTCGCGGGAGCACCGTCGACGACGGCCTTGGCCTCGCCGAGGCCGAGGCTCGTGAGGGCACGGACCTCCTTGATGACCTGGATCTTCTTGTCACCAGCAGCCGTGAGGACGACGTCGAACGAGTCCTTCTCCTCGACCTCTTCGGCGGCTGCGCCGCCACCGGCGGCACCGGCCGCGGCAACCGCGACGGGGGCAGCAGCCGTGACCTCGAAGACCTCTTCAAACTTCTTGACGAAGTCGCTGAGCTCGATGAGCGTGAGCTCCTTGAACGCCTCGATCAGCTCGTCGCTGGAAAGCTTTGCCATTGTTTTTCTCCTTGTGTGTACTTCTGAATGCCGTTTCGCCAGGACCCGTGAGGGTGACTAGCTCGCGGACTCCTGCTTGTCGCGCAGAGCGTCGACGGTGCGAACCGCCTGCGCGAGCGGCGCGTTGAACATGTAGGCGGCACCGAACAGCGAAGCCTTGAAGGCGCCGGCAAGCTTGCCAAGCAGCACCTCCCGCGACTCGAGTTCGGCCAGCTTGGTGACCTCGGCGGCGGTCAGCGGGTTACCGTCGAAGTAACCCCCCTTGATGACCAGCTGAGGGTTTGCCTTGGCGAAGTCGCGCATGCCCTTCGCAACGGCGACAGGGTCACCGTGCACGAAGGCGATTGCGGACGGACCGGCGAGCTCGTCGTCGAACGACGAGATGCCTGCCTCGTTGGCTGCAATCTTGGTCAGCGTGTTCTTCACCACGGCGTAAGACGCGTTCTCACGGATGGAGGTGCGCAGCTCCTTGAGCTGTGCCACCGTGAGGCCGCGGTACTCGGTGAGCAGTACGGCGGTCGAGTTACGGAACAGTTCCGTAAGCTCGGCGACCGAAGCTTCCTTGTTCGCCATGTGGCTCCTCAATTTCGTTGATGCGTTGCGGTGCGATGTGCACCGCACCAGACCCCGGGTCGAGACCCGACCCCGCTCACGAAAAAAGCCCCGGCGCAAGCGCACGGAGCTGGAGAATCCGAATGAGATCCGGATGTCTAACTTCACACACCTGCGCGGGCACCTGCTCGAGAGCAAGACTTCGATCGTCACGCACGTGTAAACACGCGCACGCCGATAACCAGCGGTCTTTGGCTTCGACAAGGATATGCCACGGGCCCCACTGAGGCAAATGCGCACCCGGCCACCGAACACCGTCAGGCCTTGGCGGATGCCCTGACTCGCGCTGAGCGCAGGAGCAGGCCTGCGGCGGCGGCGAAGGCGACGAGCAGCAGCATGGCCGGGACGGGCGTCACCCCCGCATCCGTTTCGTCCTGGCTCGGCCGTTCGAGCACGGGTGGCATGGCGTCGACCGGCACGGAGCCGGAGACCCCCGTCGTCCCCGTCACGATGGGGGTCGCGGTGTCGTCGGCGAGCACGAACCAGGAGCCGGTGGGCTGGTCGCGCACGAGCACCCCGCCCTCGGGGAGCGACTGCACCGCGGTCGCGAAGGCCGAGCCGGGATAGAACTCCGCGAGCTCGGCGCGGCCGGAGCCCGGGTTGACCCACACGAGGGCGGCGCCGACCACCAGCCCACGCACAAGCACGGGGGCGAGCCACTCGTTCACGACCTCGGCTGGCGGTTCCGCCTCGCCCCCAGCCACGAATTGGGCCGTCCAGGCACGAAGTCGCACGACCGCACCCACACGGGCCGACTCGTCGAAGTCGATTCCGGATGCCGCATCCTCGCCCGGCGCATACAGCTCCGTGAGGCGGGGCAGCAGACCGTGTTCGAAGTAGTGGGCGACCTGGTCGGGCATCCGCTCGTCCGAGTCGAGGGCATGCGTGGCCTGGCTCGTGGACACGACAAGACCGCTCGCGATGGCGAGCAGGAGGAGCGCGCAGAGGAGTCGGGTGAGTCCGCGCCACGGTGCCATGACCACAGATGGTCCTTCGGGTTTCGGGTGCGGCAATTCTCGCAGTGGAAGCGCTCAGACTGCGGGCAGGCGCACCGTGAACGTCGTGGAGCCCTCGGAACTGCGCACCGAGACGTGCCCGCCGTGGCCCTCAACAACCGCGCGCACGATCGCGAGGCCGAGGCCAGTGCTGCCGGCTGTCCGCGAGCGCGAGCCGTCGCCGCGCGCGAAGCGCTCGAACAGGCGGGGCAGGAGCTCGGGAGGGATGCCGGGCCCATTGTCTGAGACCGTGAGCACGACGGAGTCGTCATCGACCGCGAGGCGGGCCACGACCTCGGTGCCCGCGGGCGTGTGCACACGGGCGTTCGCCAGGAGGTTCGCGACGACCTGGCGCAGGCGGCTGTCGTCCCCCGACACCGTGACGGGCTCGTCGGGCATCTCGAGCGCCCATTCGTGATCGCTCGCCGTCACGGCCGCATCCCCCACGGCATCCGCGAGCAGGCGGGAGAGGTCGACGGGCCGTCGTTCGAGGTCGCGACCCTCGTCGAGGCGGGCGAGCAGCAGGAGGTCCTCCACGAGCGAGGTCATGCGCACCGCCTCCGACTCGACCCTGCCAAGCGAGTGGACCACGTCGTGCGGCAGCTCGTGTCCGCTTCGCCGCGTGAGTTCCGCATAGCCGCGGATCGAAGCGAGCGGGGTGCGGAGTTCATGGCTCGCATCGGCCACGAAGCGCCGCACCTTGTTCTCGCTCTCCTGCCGGGCCGTGAATGCCGCGGCGACGTGGTCGAGCATCCGGTTGAACGCGGCACCGACGCGGCCAACCTCGGTCTGCGGGTCGGCGTCGGCGAGCGCGACCCGCTCGGCGAGGTCGACGTCGCCGCGGTCGAGAGGCAGGTCGGCCACGGCGGAGGCGGTCGCGGCCACGCGTTCGAGCGGGCGAAGGGCGAGCCGCACGACAGCCCGGCCCGCGATCGCCGCCGCCGCGAGGGCGAGCAGGGCGACCAGCACGATCACGGCGACCAGTTGGCCGACCGTCTGGTTGACGTCGGCGAGGGGCAGCGCCGTGACGACGACGACACCGGCCGCGAACTCGTCACCCGAGGCGCGGTAATCGCCCAGGTCGCCGCCGAGGTTCACCGTGACCGGCTCCCCCGTCGCGGGCACCTCGAGGAGCGCTTCGGACGCCTCGGCTTCGAGGAAGCGGATGCGACCGTGTTCCGTCACGATGCCGGCCCGCGCCGAGTCCCCCACGACCACGCCCGTGACCGTGAGCGGCCCCTGCACGCCGAAGCGGAGCGTCGTGAAACCGCTCCCCGGCTGTTCTGGGGCGGGAGCATCGCCCAGCTGCCCGCTCGCGGCGAGCTGCGTGCGGCCTGTCGCGGAGGCGAGCTGCGCATCCACGCGGTCGAGCAGGAAGCCCCGCAGGGCGAGCACGCTCACGGCACCGATGATGACGCTCGCCGCGGCGAGGAGCGCGACGATGCCGAGGATGAGGCGTCGTCGCAGCGTCCAGCCACCCGGCGTGGTCACTCGGGTGCCTTGATCATGTAGCCGACGCCGCGCACCGTATGGATCATGGGCTTCTCGCCCGCGTCGATCTTCTTGCGAAGGTAGGAGATGTAGATCTCGACGATGCTCGCGCGACCCCCGAAGTCGTAGCTCCAGACGCGGTCGAGAATCTGCGCCTTGCTCATGACGGTGCGCGGGTTGCGCATGAGGAAGCGCAGGAGCTCGAACTCCGTGGCCGTCAGCTCGATCGCGCGGTCTCCGCGGTGCACTTCATAACTGAGCTCGTTGAGGGTGAGGTCACCGACGCGCACGATGGGGTCGGCCGCGCTCGGGACGAGGCGGGCCGAGCGGCGGATGAGCCCACGAAGCCTCGCGATGACCTCCTCGAGGCTGAACGGCTTGGTGACATAGTCATCCCCGCCCGCCGTGAGGCCGGCGATGCGCTCGTCGAGGGCATCCTTCGCCGTCAGGAACAGGATGGGCACGTCGTTGCCGCCCGCGCGGGCCCGCCGCAACACCTCGAGGCCATCGATGTCGGGCAGCATGATGTCGAGCACGACGACGTCGGGATCGAACTCGCGGATGAGCGTGACGGCGGAGTGACCGTTGGCCGCCGAACGTACATCCCAGCCCTCGTAGCGCAGCGCCATCGTCACGAGCTCGGCGAGCGTCGCCTCGTCGTCGACCACGACCGCCCGCACGGGCGAACCGTCGGCGTGGGTGAGGGGCGCAGCAGCATCGGCCATGCCTCAATCATGCCGACGAAACTAAGAGCCGCCTATGAACCGGCTGTACGCGACTGGAAAGGCTACTGGTTGCTGAAGGCCGCGTCGAAGGATTGCTCGGGCAGCTTCCACAACAGCGAGCGGATGAAGCCGAGCGCCTCTTGCGCCCCGTGGAGCCGGTCCATGCCCGCATCCTCCTACTCGATCGAGATCGGGCCGCGGTAGCGCGCGGCTCGGGCATCCCCTGCCACTGCGGCAACCGCGGATGCCTCGAAGCGCTCGCCTCCGGACCGGCCATCGCGCGGGCACTCCGCGAAGTCGGCGTGGAGGTAGAGACGGGGCAGGAGGTCGTCGACCTCGTCAAGCGCGGGAACATCGATGCCATCCAGGCCGTGCGGCAGGCCGGGCGCGACATCGGGGAGGTCCTCACGGCGTGCGTGAGCCTCATCAACCCCTCCGTCATCGCGATCGGAGGGTCGATGGCGCAGGCGGGAGAGCACCTCATCGCGGGAGTGCGCGAGGTCGTCTACGCGCGCTCGATGCCCCTGTCGACCGAGCACCTCTCGATCGTCCAGTCGAGCGCGGGGGCCAACGCCGCCGTCATCGGAGCGAGTATGCTCGCCATCCACCACGCCCTCTCGCCCGAGAGCATCGACATGATGACGCACTGACGCGCCGACCCAAGGCCAACGATGTCGCCCGCATCGGCGAGAATGGTCAGGTGACGATCGCCCAGCCCATGCTCCCCCTCTGGGACGAGCCGCCGGCGCGACCCGATCACACCTCACGCATCCTGGCACGGTCATCCGACCGCATCGCCTGGCTCCGCGCCCGCAGCCGCGGCATCACGGCAACGGATGTCGCGAAGCTCGCGACCGAGCGATCGGTGCAGGCCGTCGTCGACGAGAAGTGGCACGGCAGCCGCTTCTCGGGCAACGCCTTCACGGACCACGGTTGCCGGCGGGAACCCGAGATCGCCGCCTGGGTGCAGCAGCACTTCGGCATCGCGCCGAGCGACGCGCTCTTCCACGCCGCTGCCAACCGTCTGCACCTCGCGACGCCGGATGGCATCGCCGCGAAGTCCGGTGTCGTCGAGCTCGCGGAGATCAAGACGACGAGCTCGCCGTGGCGCTCGATCCCCCGCAGCTACCTGCGCCAGGTGTGGTGGCAGCAGTACGTGCTCGGCGCCGAGCGCACACTCCTCGTCTGGGAACAGCACAGCGAGTTCGTTCCCGTCGACGCCGAACCGCAGCACCGCTGGATCGACCGCGACGAGAACGAGATCCACATCCTCGTGCAGCTCGCCGACCGCGTCGTCGCTGCCCTCGCCGAGCGAAGCCGGGGCTGACCGTGGCCGTGCTGCTGCTCCACGGGCTCGGCACGAGCGCCGCGCACCTGCTCAAGCAGCTTGGGCCCGCACTGCCTGAGGGCGCAGAGTTCGTCGCGCCCGACGTCCGCGCGCACGGCGAATCGACGCTCATCGGCGACGCCGCCGACTTCTCCTTCGCCGCGCTCACGGCAGAGGTCGCCGACGCCGTGCGCGCTTCCGCCACGTCGGAGGCGCTCTCGATCGTCGGGGTGTCGATGGGGGCGGCACTGGGCCTCCGCCTCGCGCTCTCGGGCGAGTTCGAGATCGACCGGCTCGTGTTCATCCGCCCCTCCTTCACCGATCGGCCGCTCCCCCACAACCTGCGGGGCTTTCCCGTCATGGGCGAACTGCTCATGCGGCACGGCGCCGCCGCGGCCGAGCAGCGATTCAAGGCCTCGAGCCTCTACCACTCCATGACCCTCGTGACGCATGCGGGCGCGAACGCCGCCCTGCAGCAGTTCCGGGCCCCGGATGCTGCAGCTCGCGCCATCCGCCTCGTCGAAGTCCCGCGCAACCGGGCCTTCCGCGACGTCGAGGAACTGGCGACCCTGGATGCGCCGGCGACGGTCATCGCGGCACCCCGCGACCCCGTGCATCCGGTCTCCATTGCGGAGCAGTGGCACGCGGGCATCCGCGGTTCGACGCTCACCATGCTGCCCGCGCGCGACGACGGAATGGCCGCGCACCTGGCCGCGCTGCGGGCGGCGGTCAGCTCCGCACTCGCCTGAACGGCCCGGCGCCGGCGCGCTGCGCCACCAGCAGGCCCGCGAGCATGAGCGCGCCGCCGAGCAGTTCCGCCGTGTTGGGAACCTCCCCGAGCAACAACCACGCCGCAACGATGCCGACGACGGGCACGAGCAGGATCCACGGGACAACCGACGCCGCCGGATGCCGCGACAGCAGCGAATTGAAGATTCCGTAGGCGACGAGGCTCGCGATGACGGCCGTGTAGAGGGTCGCGAGGATGGCCTCCAGCCCGAGCCCTGACAGCGCCGTCGCAACCTCCTGCGGCCCCTCGATCAGGAGCGAGAGCGCGAAGAGCGGCACGGGCACGACCACCGCCGACCACACCGTCAACGACAAACCGCCCTTGGCGCCGGATGCCCGCGAGATGACATTGCCGACACCCCACGAGAGGGCCGCACCAATGCAGAGCAGGAAGGCGAGGAGCGGAACCTGTGCGTCACGCCCGAACGCCACGACGGCAAGCCCGAGCGAACCGATCAGCGCGCCCGCGAGCTGGGCCGGACGCGGGATCTCGCGGAGTGCCCCCGCGGCGATCAGCATCGTGAAGACCACCTGCGCCTGCAGCACGAGCGCGGCGAGGCCCGGCGGCATACCCAGGTGCATCGACGAGTAGAGCAAGGCGAACTGGCCGAGCGACATGAACAGCCCCACCCCGACGATGAAACGCCAGGGCACCTGGGGCCGCCGCACGAAGAAGATCGCGGGCAGCAGCACCACCACGAAACGGATGGCGACGAACAGCAGGGGCGGCACGCCATCCATGCCCCAGTCGATGACGACGAAGTTGAGGCCCCAGATGAGCGCGACGAGCGCTGCGAGGAGGCGATCGCGGGGCTTCACCAGCCCATCCTGCCGCACGCGAGCGCCCACGGCGCACACATGCAAGAAGGGGGCCCGCCGAAGCGGACCCCCTCCTTAAAGAGACAGATGTCAGATCGCGTTGACGTCCACGGGGATGCCGGGGCCGAACGTGGTCGTGACCGTCGCCTTGGTGATGTAGCGGCCCTTTGCCGAGCTCGGCTTGAGGCGCACAACCTCGTCGAGGGCGGAGCGCAGGTTCTCCTGCAGCTTCTCGGTGTCGAACGACGCCTTGCCCACGATGAAGTGCACGTTGGCGTGCTTGTCGACGCGGAACTCGATCTTGCCGCCCTTGATCTCGGTGACAGCCTTCGCCGTGTCGGGCGTGACCGTGCCGGTCTTGGGGTTCGGCATGAGGCCACGGGGTCCGAGGACCTTACCGAGGCGACCGACCTTGCCCATGAACTCGGGGGTCGAGACGGCCGAGTCGAAGTCGGTCCATCCGCCGGCCACGCGCTCGATGAGCTCGTCGCCACCGACCTCGTCGGCGCCAGCGGCGATGGCCGCCTCAGCCGCGGGGCCCGTCGCGAAGACGACCACGCGGGCCGTCTTGCCGGTGCCGTGGGGCAGGTTCACGGTGCCGCGAACCATCTGGTCGGCCTTACGCGGGTCGACGTTGAGCTTGAGCGCGACCTCAACGGTCGAGTCGAACTTCTTCGAGCCAGTCTCGCGGGCAAGGGCGACGGCGTCGGCCGGCGCGTAGAACTTGCCCTCTTCGATCTTCTCTGCTGCGGCCCGGTAGGCCTTGGACTTGGTTGCCATGCTTGTTCTCCTAGGAATGAGTTCGTGGGTAGCGAGCCAGGCGGGCTCTTCCACTGCGGCGACCGTGGTCGCCAAAAGACTGTGGTGACTTACGCGTCGATCGTGATGCCCATCGAGCGCGCGGTGCCCTCGATGATCTTCGATGCGGCGTCGATGTCGTTCGCGTTGAGGTCAGCCATCTTCTGCTCGGCGATCGCACGAACCTGGTCCTTGCTGAGCTTGCCCACCTTGGAGGTGTGGGGCGTGCCCGAACCCTTGCCAACGCCAGCAGCCTTCTTGATGAGCTCGGCGGCGGGCGGGGTCTTCAGGATGAACGTGAACGAGCGGTCCTCGTACACCGTGATCTCGACGGGGATGACGTTGCCGCGCTGCGACTCCGTCGCGGCGTTGTACGCCTTGCAGAACTCCATGATGTTGACGCCGTGCTGACCGAGCGCCGGGCCGATGGGCGGGGCGGGGTTGGCGGCGCCGGCCTGGATCTGCAGCTTGATCAGACCCGTGACCTTCTTCTTCGGTGCCATTGTTTCCTTCTTTCGTGTTCGAGCATCCGTGAACCGGATGTTCTTCCGCCTGCTCGGCCTATCCGAGCCGCGGTGGACTGTGGAGTGTTAGAGCTTGGTGACCTGGTCGAAGCTGAGCTCGACGGGGGTCTCGCGCTCGAAGAGCGACACGAGCACCGTGAGCTTGCCACTCTCGGGCTTGATCTCGCTGATCGAACCGGGCAGGCCCGCGAACGAGCCCTCCTTGATCGTGATGGTCTCGCCGATCTCGAAGTCGACTTCCTGCGGGATGCTGCGCTGCACGGCCTTGCCGCCCTTCGCACCAGCCTTCGCGGGAGCCTCGACGACCTGCACGAGGCTCTTCAGCATGTTGAAGGCCTCCTCGAAGCGCAGCGGCGTCGGGTTGTGGGCGTTGCCCACGAAGCCCGTCACGCCGGGGGTGTGGCGAACGACCGACCAGCTGTCCTCGTTGAGGTCCATGCGCACGAGCACGTAGCTGGGGATGCGCACGCGAGTGACGAGCTTGCGCTGGCCGTTCTTGATCTCGACGACGTCTTCCATCGGCACCTCGACCTGGAAGATGTAGTCCTCCATGGTCATCGACACGCGACGGTTCTCGATGTTCTGCTTGACGCGCTTCTCGAATCCCGCGTAGGAGTGCACGACGTACCACTTGCCCGGGAGGGAACGCAGCTCGGCGCGGAACTCCTCGTAGGGGTCGACCTCGGCCTCTTCGGCTTCTTCGGTCTCTTCAGCGGCGTCGGCGGGAGCCTCGTCGGCTGCAGCCTCGTCGCCGGGGGTCTCGTTCTCGGCGGCAGGGGCCTGCGCGTCGAGCGCGGCCTCGAGGGCCGACGCGGCGTCGGACTCGTCGACAGCGAACTCCCTCATGGAGGAGTGCTCGATCTCGTCGCGTTCTGTGTCAGACACTGATTCTCATTCCGTTGTTCTCAGGCGATCCGGCAGCACGTGCCGGCGAGGAGGGCGATGGCGTCAGCCGACGGGTCCGTTGCCGAAGACATACGCGACGACGAATCCGAAGAGAAGGTCGAGGCCGGAGACGAGCGCCATCATGATGACGACGAAGACCAGCACGACAGCCGTGTAGCTGATGAGCTCCTTGCGGGTCGGGGTGACGACCTTCTTGAGCTCCGCGATCACCTGGCGCAGGAACAGCGCAAGGCGACCAAAGGGGCCGCGACGGGTCGCGCGCTCCGCCTTGGCGCTGGCGACGACATCCTCACTCGGGTCGTCGGTCACGTTTCTCGCCACAGCTGATTACCTTCCGGACATGGACCGAACGGCCATCGGGCCGTCGGCAGGTGCCTGCCAGCGCACACGTGTGCGCTGGTCACGCTGCAGGGCGGACAGGACTCGAACCTGCAACCTGCGGTTTTGGAGACCGCTGCTCTACCAATTGAGCCACCGCCCTTCGGTGTGTGAACACACCAAGCTATCCTGCAGATCCGTTCGGGATGAGCGCCTCAAATGGGCATAGAAAAGCTTGGTGGATTTCAACCACCACGCTCCAGTGTAGGTCACGCCCACAGGGCTGTAAAGTTGAGCGCCCCGCGGCGGCCATCGTGGTGCCGGTGAAATAACCAGCCTGCCCGAAACACCTTCCACTAGCCTGAGAGGGTGACTGAACTCCCCAGCATCTCCCGCCGAATCGCCGCCATCGCAGAGTCCGCAACGCTCAAGGTCGACACCAAGGCCAAAGCACTGCAGGCCGAGGGCAGACCCGTCATCAGCTACGCGGCGGGTGAGCCCGACTTCAGCACTCCGCAGCACGTCGTGGAGGCAGCATCCGCCGCCGTGCTCGACCCCAAGAACTACCGCTACACGCCCGCCGCCGGCCTGCCCGCGCTGCGTGAGGCGATCGCCGAGAAGACCCGCCGCGACAGCGGGCTCGAGGTCGCCCCCAGCCAGGTCATCGTCACGAACGGCGGCAAGCAGGGCGTCTACCAGGCCTTCGCGACCGTCATCAGCGAGGGCGACGAGGTGCTTCTGCCCGCGCCCTACTGGACGACCTACCCCGAGGTGACGAAGCTCGCGGGCGGCGTGCCCGTCGAGGTCTTTGCGGGTTCGGAGCAGGAATACAAGGTCACGGTCGAGCAGCTCGAAGCCGCCCGCACCGAACGCACCAAGGTGCTGCTCTTCGTTTCACCCTCCAACCCCACCGGCGCCGTCTACACGCGCGAGGAGACGAAGGCCATCGGTGAGTGGGCCCTCGAGCACGGGCTCTGGGTCATCACCGACGAGATCTACCAAAACCTCGTCTACGACGGCTCGGCCCACGCCCCCTCCATCGTCGAGGTCGTGCCCGAGCTCGCCGAACAGACGATCCTCGTCAACGGCGTCGCCAAGAGCTACGCCATGACCGGATGGCGCCTCGGCTGGATGGTCGGCCCGGCCCGCGCGATCAAGGCGGCAGGCAACCTGCAGTCGCACCTCTCGTCGAACGTGTCGAACATCTCGCAGCACGCCGCGATTGCGGCCCTCACCGGCCCGCAGGACGACGTGCTCGCGATGCGCGACGCCTTCGACCGCCGCCGCCAGCTCATCGTCGCCGAGCTCAACAAGATCCCCGGCGTCGTCACGCCGACCCCGCAGGGCGCCTTCTACGTCTACCCGGATGTCACGGGGCTGCTGAACCGCGAATGGGGCGGCGTGACCCCCACGACCTCCCTCGAGCTCGCCGACCTCATCCTCGAGCAGGCCGAGGTCGCTGTCGTGCCCGGCGAGGCCTTCGGCCCGAGCGGCTACGTGCGCCTCTCCTACGCGCTCGGCGACGAACCGCTCCTCGAGGGCGTGCAGCGCCTGCAGCGCCTCTTCAGCTAGGTGAGCGCGACCGTGCGTGCTGCGCGGGCCACCGCATCCGACACCGCCTGCAGCAGGGGTGACCTCAGGTTCCACTGCTGCCAGTAGAGCGGCACGTCGAGCGGGCGCTCGGGCGTAAGTTCGACCAGGTCGGTGCCGCGCGTCTGCTCCGCGGGGAGCATGGCCCAGCCGAGGCCGAGCCGCACGTCCGCCGCGAACTCGGTCGACGCGGGCACGTAGTGGATGGGCGGGGTCGACCGCACGCGCAACGACCTGAGGAACGCAGCCTGCATGTCGTCGCGACGGTCGAAATCGATGCGGGGAGAGCGGCCCAGGGCGCCCGGGGTGACGCCCTCAGGCATCCACCGCTCGATGTACTCGGCACTCGCGACCGCCCGGTAGCGCACCGTGCCGAGGGGGGTCACGACGCAGCCGGGCACGCTCGTCGCCTGCGAGGTCACGGCCGCCATCACCTGCCCGGACTCGAGCAGGCGCGTCGTGTACTCCTCGTCTTCCCGGTGCAGCTCGAAGACGATCGGATGCTCGCGCGCGACCTCGGCGAGCGCCGGCAGCAGCCAGGTGGCAAGCGAGTCGGCGTTGACGGCGATGCCGATGGGGGTGAGCCGCTCCCCGTCATCATCGAGCCCGACCTCGGCAAGCGCCTCATGCTCGAGCAGGGTCGCCTGGCGGGCGAGGCGCACGATCGCGGCGCCGGCATCCGTTGCCCGCACCGGCTTGGAGCGCACAAGCAGCACGCGCCCGAGCCGCTGCTCGAGCGCCTTGACCCTCTGGCTCACTGCGGAGGGCGTGATGTGGAGCGCGCGGGCGGCGCCCTCGAGGGTTCCCTCGTCGACGACGGCGGCAACGGTCTTCGCGAGGTCGAGTGGGATCTGCATGAAGCAATGCTAATGCTGGCTAAGGAACATTAGCTTCCGTGAATATACGGGTCTCCCCTAGCGTGGACGGGTGATCTTCCCCGCCACCTTCGACCCGACCCTCGCGATCGCGCTCTCCGGCTTCGTGCTGGGCTTCGGCCTGATCGCCGCAATCGGCGCCCAGAACGCCTTCATCCTTCGCCAGGGCGTGCGCGGGCAGCACCTCCTCGCCGTGGTGCTCGTGTGCGCGGCATCCGACCTCGTGCTCATCTTCGGCGGCATCGCCGGGGTGGGCGCCGTGCTCGAGAACGCGCCCTGGGTCGTCACGCTGGTGCGCTGGTTCGGCGTCGCGTTCCTGACGACCTACGGGCTGCTTGCTGCCAAGCGCGCGTGGCGCCCCTCGGGACAGGGGCTCACGATCGAGGAGCCGGCGCCGAGCGCGGTGGACGCGGAAGTGGCATCCGAGGCTTCCCCAGCGTCGGGCGGTGGCGGCACGGCGACCCTCACCGTGCCTGTCGTCGAGACGCGGACGGCGACGCGCAGCACCCTCGCGACGGCCGTGCTGACGGCGCTCGCCTTCACCTGGCTGAACCCGCACGCCTACCTCGACGCCGTCGTCGTGCTCGGCTCGGTCGCGAACACGCACGGCGACCCGGCACGCTGGATCTTCGGCGCGGGCGCGATCCTCGCGAGTTTCGCCTGGTTCACGCTCATCGGCTTCGGGGCCAAGCTTCTGTCGAAGAAGCTCGCATCGCCCAAGGCCTGGCGCATCCTCGACGCCTCGATCGCCGTCATCATGCTGACGCTCGCGGCATCCCTCGCCTTCTCCCACTAGCGAGCCGCCCTTTCACAATTCAGGAGCGTGAGCTGGGACTCCTGAATTGGGAAAGCAAAGTCCTGAGTTGGGCAGGCAGGCGGGGCTAGAGGAGCTTGCGCTCGAGCGCCCAGGCGGTGAGCTCGTGCCGGGACGAGAGCTGCAGTTTGCGCAGCACGGCGGAGACGTGCGTCTCGACGGTCTTGATGGAGATGAAGAGCTCCGTCGCGACCTCCTTGTAGGCGTAGCCGCGCGCGATGAGCCGCATGACCTCACGCTCACGGGCGGACAGCCGGTCGAGCTCGTCGTCGGCCACGGCCTGCTCACCCGCGGCCGCCCCGAAAGCGTCGAGCACGAAGCCCGCGAGGCGCGGCGAGAAGACCGCGTCGCCGCTCGCGACGGTGCGGATGGCCGAGTTCACATCATCGGCAGAGCTGCCCTTCGTGATGTAGCCGCGGGCGCCCGCGCGGATCACGCCGACGACGTCCTCGGCCGAGTCGGAGACGCTGAGAGCAAGGAAGCGCACCGAGTCGAGGAGTCCGGCACAGCGGCGGATGACCTCCGCCCCGCCGCCACCCGCGCCGCCCGGCAGGTGCACGTCGAGCAGTACGACCTCGGGCCGATGCTCCGTGACCGCGGCGACGGCGGCATCGACGTCCGCTGCCTCCGAGAGCACCTCGACCGCGGCATCGAGCGACGCCTTGAGGCCCGACCGGAAGATCGAATGGTCGTCGACGATCACGACTCTTGTCATGGTTTCTCCACTCACGGTTCGAGGGCTCAGAGTTGCGAGCTCACAGGTCGAGGTGCAGGTGCACCTCGGTGCCGACACCGCCCGCGCCGCGCTGCACGGTCGCGGTGCCGCCGGCCCGCTGCATCCTGCCGATGATCGACTCTCTCACGCCGAGGCGGTCGGCGGGCAGTGCGTCGAGGTCGATGCCGGCTCCGCGGTCGCGCACGAAGACGTCGACGGCGGATGTCGCGGCCTCGACGTACACGGAGACCTCGCCTCCACCGTGCCGCGCGGCGTTGAGCATCGCCTCGCGCGCCGCCGCGACGAGCGAGGGATGCGCTGGCACCGACTCCCCCACCGTGACGACGTCGATGCGCGCGGGGTACTCGACCTCGATCGTGGCGGCATCCTCGCTCAGTTCGCTCACGAGGTCGGCGCCCGGGGCGCCATCGCCCGCGAAGAGCCATTCGCGCAGCTCGCGCTCCTGCGCCCTGGCGATGCGGGCGACATCACTCGAGGCGCCCGCGCGGTTCTGGATCAGCGCGAGGGTCTGCAGCACCGAGTCGTGGAGGTGCGCCGCGATCTCGGCGCGCTGTTCCTCGCGGATGCGGCCGGAGCGTTCCCGCATGAGCTCATTCCAGAGGCGCACGATGAAGGGCGCGACCGCTACGGCGAGGCCGAGCACCATCATGCCGACCGCGACGACGGCCGTCATGGCCTCGGGCCGCCAGTCGTTCGAGGCGAGGAGCAGGAGCCCGGTCGCGAGCAGCACGGTCGCACCCGCGCTGCGGATGATGAGGCGGTAGCGCGGTGAGCGGTCGGGGTCGTGCTCGTCGAGGGCGAGGCTCCAGACGACAGCACCGCCCGTGAGCGCGAGGCTCAGGCTGACGGCGGTCGATGCGGACCCCTCGACGTTGGCCTGCACGATGGCGGCGATCGCCGCGACGGCGCCCAGCACAAGGAGGATGGCGGCGATCGGTGCGCGCCTGCGCGGGGTCTCCTCCGCATCCCCCGTTTCCCCTGGGGCGAGGGGAACGAGCGCCCACAGCCAGCCGTAGAAGAGGATGCCCGCCCCGCCGAGCAGCGAGGCCACGACGAGGAGCAGGCGAACCCGGCGCACGGGCCAGCCGAGGTGCTCGCTGAGCCCGGCGGAGACGCCGCCGATGACGGCGCGACGAGGGCGCACGAGTGGCGGTCGCGCGCTGGTCTCGGTCTGGCTCACCCTTGAATCCAAGCAGAGGTGCGGGGCTTGGAGCGACCCGGATGCCATGAATCAGGGTCCGCTCAGGGACGTCCCCCATGGCCCGGGCCAGGCCATCCCGCCACGATGGGTGTCATGGACAACGACACCCCTCCCTCACCCACTCCGCCCCGCGGCGGAACGGCGGCCGACTCGGGCTTCTTCCCGTGGCTGCGCAGCCTCGGCCTCACCCGTGAGCCGGGATGGCTGGGTGGTGTCGCCGCGGGCATCGCACTCCGGCTCGGCATCGATCCACTGATCGTGCGCGGCATCCTCGTCGTGATCGGCATCCTGGGCGCGCCCGTGCTGTTCCTCTATGCCGCCGCCTGGCTGCTCCTGCCCGACACGACGGGTCGCATCCACCTGCAGGAGCTCTTCCGCGGCACCTTCGATCGTGCCCTCGCGGGCATCGCGGTCCTGTTGCTGCTCGCAATGCTGCCGGTGGGCGGCGGCACCGGCTGGTGGTTCACGGGTGGCTGGTGGGACGGCGACTGGTGGGGCGGCGGCTGGGGCGGCCCCGGCCTCGGCGCCATCATCTGGACCGTGATCCTGATGGGCGCGGTCGTCTGGTTCGTCGTCTGGCTCGCCAATCGCCAGGGCACCACGCCCCCGGCAACGCCCACGCCGCCCGCCGATGGAACTGCGCCGACCGCAACGACGGATGCACCAGCAACGACGGATGCACCGGCCATGACCACGACGGATGCCCTTGCCTCCGCGACCGCAGCGACCCTCCCGCTCGTCTCCGAGCCGACCGCCCCGCCGGCACCCCCGGCAACCGCGGGCGATGCGGAACTCGCCGCCTGGCGCGAGGGACAGGCCGAATGGAAGCGCGAGCACGACAACTGGCGCGCCCAGCAGTCCGCCTCGGAGAAGGCCGCCCGCGAGCAGCGCCAGGCGGAGGCGCGTCGCCAGCGCCAGGAGGAGGCCGCGGAACGTGCCCGCATCGCTCGCGAGAAGGAGCTCCGCACGCGCCCCAACACGGCCTTCACCCTCGTCGCGGTCGGGCTCTCCTTCGTGGCCGGCGCCGCGACCGCGCTCGTCCTGAGCGATAGCGACCTGTCGTTCGCGACGCTCGCCGCGGCATCCCTCGCCGTGACGCTCGCCGTGCTGGGTCTCGCGATCATCGTCAACGGCATCCGCGGGCGTCGCAGCGGCGGCTCGAGCGGTGTGGCGATCCTCGTCATCATCGCCCTGCTCTTCACGGGCGTGCTCGGATGGTTCCCGCGCCCGCTCATCTCCGACGGCACAACCCACTGGGAGCCGAGCGCGAGTGACCGCAGCGACTCCCGCATGGTCATCCGCGGCGACATGGTCGTCGACCTGGAGGACTACTTCGCCTCCGGCAACGCGCGCATCGGCACGGTCGACCTCTTCGTCGTCAACGGCGACGTCGAGGTCATCATGCCGGGCGAGGCCGACGGCCGGGTGGAGGTCGACACCATCAGCGGGAGCATCGAGGTCGATGGCGACATCGTCGACTCGGGCGGTTTCGCTTCCTCAGTCGCCAGATACGACTCGCCGAACGACAGGCGCGTCATCGTCGACGTCTTCGTCATCGCGGGCGACGTGACGGTACGGCGGGCCGACTGATGGCCGCGACAGACAAGCACGACGACGTTCCCCAGGAGGACCGGATGCACGCAACGAACGACACCGAACAGCTTCACAGCGACAGCCCCGCGACCGAGGACGCCGAGCGCAGGGCGCTCAGCGGCCCCATCGTATGGGGGACCATCCTCGTGATCATCGCCGCGCTCTACGCCGTGCAGGTCGCGGTCGACCTGGGCGCGATCGGCGGGATCGACATCTCACCCGCGTGGATCGTGCTCGGCGTCGGCGGGCTCCTCGTCGTGGGCGGCCTGGCCGCCGCACTCACGCGCCGCCGCTGAGGCCCGAGGGGGGCTAGCCGCGGTAGTTCGGCGCCTCCACGACCATCTGGATGTCGTGGGGGTGCGACTCCTTGAGGCCCGCCGCCGTGATGCGCACGAACTTGCCCTTCTCGCGCAGCTCGTCGATCGTGCGGGCGCCGACGTAGAACATCGACTGCCGCAGTCCGCCGAGGAGCTGGTAGGTGACGGATGCGACGGGGCCGCGGTAGGCCACCTTGCCCTCGATGCCCTCGGCGATGAGCTGCTCGTCGCTCGGCACGTCCGCCTGGAAGTAGCGGTCGCGCGAGTAGGAGGTCTTCTTGCCGCGGGTCTGCATGGCCCCGAGGGAACCCATGCCGCGATAGGTCTTGAACTGCTTGCCGTTGACGAAGATCATGTCGCCGGGGCTCTCGTCGGTGCCCGCGAGGAGCGAGCCGAGCATGACCGTCTCGGCTCCCGCAACGAGCGCCTTGGCGATGTCGCCCGAGTACTGCAGCCCGCCGTCGGCGATGACGGGAACGCCCGCCTCGCGCGCCGCGAGGGATGCCTCGTAGACCGCCGTGACCTGGGGAACGCCGACGCCGGCGACGACGCGCGTCGTGCAGATCGAGCCCGGCCCGACGCCGACCTTGATGGCATCCGCTCCCGCGTCCACGAGCGCCTGGGCGCCCGAACGGGTCGCGACGTTGCCGCCGATGATGTCGATGCCCGCGAAGGCGCTGTCGCCCTTGAGCCGGCGGATGATCTCGATCTCGCCCCGCGAGTCGCCGTTCGCGGTGTCGACGACGATGACATCGACGCCCGCATCGGCGAGCGCACCGGCCCGCTCCCACGCGTCGCCGAAGAATCCGACTGCGGCGCCGACCCGCAGACGACCCTCCTCATCCTTCGTCGCGTAGGGGTACTGCTCGGTCTTGTCGAAGTCCTTGACCGTGATGAGGCCGGTCAGTCGACCGTTCGCATCGATGAGCGGGAGCTTCTCGATCTTGTGCTCCGCGAAGATCGCGATCGCACCGTCGGGGTCAATTCCCTCGGGCGCCGTGATGAGCGGCATGCGGGTCATGACGTCGCGCACGAGCGTCGTCGCCTTCTCGAAGGGCGAGACGAAGCGCATGTCGCGGTTGGTGATGATGCCGACGAGCTTTCCGTCAGCCTCGATGACGGGGAGGCCCGAGACCCGGAACTGCCCGCAGACGGCGTCGACCTCAGCGACCGTGGCATCCGGAGTCGTCGTCACGGGGTTCGTGATCATGCCCGACTCGGAGCGCTTGACCTTGTCGACATACGCGGCCTGCTCGTCGATCGCGAGATTGCGGTGCAGCACGCCGAGACCGCCCTGGCGCGCCATCGAGATCGCCATGCGCGCCTCGGTGACGGTGTCCATCGCGGCAGAGATGAGGGGGGTGTTGACCCGGATGTTGCGGGTCAGACGAGACGACGTATCCACCTCGCTCGGGATGACATCCGTGTGCCCGGGCAGCAACATCACGTCGTCGTAGGTGAGTCCGATGAAACCGAAGGGATCCGGCTGGGTCATTGTTCCCCTTTTGTGAGAGTCGGCGAAAATGCCCGGAAATCCGGGCGAGGGGTGCCGGTGAAGCTGCGATGATTCCCGGTGCTCCATGCTAACCGGTTGGCGCTGACTGCTATTCCGCGACCATAATTACCCAACACCGATCGCTACCCGAGTAACACCGGCGACACAATCGGCCAGTAACGTCAGCGACGACGGTACGTGCGGGGGGATTGACCCGATCCCTGAGTGCACTGCCTTGGAGGTTCCATGAGCAACACCAGCAGGCTTCGACAGCGCCGCTCCCGATGGCACGCCGTCACGTTCGTCGCGATGGTCGGTGCATTCCTGATGCTCGGCTCCCCCGCCATGGCCGATGAGGTCGGCGAGGATGAGCCATTCAAGATCAGTGGCAACGTCAAGCTCGACGGCCAACCGCTCGAAGACGTTCGCCTCACGGTCACCGGCAACGGCGTCGACCTCGAGGTCGAGACGGATGCTGAGGGGCAGTGGCGCGCGGGCGTGCCCGAGCGCGACGCCTACACGGTCACGCTCGACGAGGAGACCCTCCCCGAGGGCATCGCGGTCGTCGACGAGACGGGCGAGGACGAGACCCCCAATGAGAAGGAGGTCGAGATCGGGCCCGGCGGCCGCGTCACGATGAACTTCTTCATCGGCGAGGGCGAGCGCAACACCGTCAGCTTCGTCGACCAGCTCGTCTCGCGCTCGATCGACGGCGTCAACTTCGGCCTCATGCTCGGCCTCGCCGCCGTCGGCATCTCCCTGGTCTTCGGCACGACCGGGCTCTCCAACTTCGCCCACGCCGAGATGGTGACCTTCGGCGCGGTGATCGCACTCCTCCTAGGGGTGACGATGTCGCTGCCGATGTGGATCGCCATCCCGCTCACGGTCGTCGTGAGTGCGGCCTTCGGCTGGGCGCTTGATGCGGGCCTCTGGAAACCCTTGCGAAGACGCGGGCTCGGCATCGTGCAGCTCATGATCGTGAGCATCGGCCTCTCCCTCGCGCTGCGGTACGTGTTCCAGTTCTTCATCGGCGGCGGCACCCTGCAACTGCCAGGCTCCAACGCGGCACAGATCCAGCTCTTCGGCAACGTGCAGTTGTCGTGGATCGACCTCGCGAGCATGGGCATCAGCATCCTCGTCATCATCGGCTTCGCCGCGTGGCTCATGCTCAGCAAGATCGGCAAGGCCACACGCGCCGTCTCCGACAACGCCTCGCTCGCCGCGGCATCCGGAATCGATGTCGACCGCGTCGTGCGCATCGTCTGGATCGTCGCTGCCGCAATGGCCGGCCTCTCCGGCGTGCTCTACGCCTACTTCCGTCCCGGCATCAAGTGGGACATGGGTGCCCAGATCCTGCTGCTCGTCTTCGCCGCCGTCACGCTCGGTGGCCTCGGCACCGCCTTCGGCGCCCTCATCGGCGCGATCATCGTGGGCGTCATGGTCGAGATCTCGGGGCTGTGGATTCCCTCGGACCTCAAGTACGTGGGCGCGCTCGGAATTCTGATCCTGGTGCTGCTCTTCCGACCACAGGGCATCCTCGGTCGCAGAGAGAGAATAGGTTAAGGGGCCCCTCATGGACTGGCTGACTATCTTCGGCAACACTGCCTCCTCGCTCATCTCCCCAGCGACCCTCGGCTACGCCCTCGCGGCGATCGGCCTCGCCGTGCACTTCGGCTTCGCCGGACTGCTCAACATGGGTATCGCCGCCTACATGGCCATCGGCGCCTACGGCTATGCCATCTCGATCCTGACCTTCGGACTGCCCTGGTGGGCCGGCGTGCTCATCGCCATGGCCTGCTCCGTCTTGTTCTCGCTCGTGCTGGGCATCCCGACGCTGCGTCTACGCGGTGACTATCTCGCAATCGTGACGATCGCCGCCGCAGAGATCGTGCGACTGCTCTTCCTGTCGACGACCTTCGACGAGTACACGGGCTCCGCGGATGGCCTCAGCGGCTACCACGCGAGCTTCCGTGAGTCGAACCCGCTGCCCGAGGGCACCTACGGCTTCGGCCCGTGGGAGTACACCGCGAATGGCTGGTGGGTGCGCATCGTCGGCATCCTGCTCGTCGCCCTCGCGCTGCTCATCGTGTGGGCCATCATGCGCAGCCCGTGGGGCCGCGTGCTCCGCGGCATCCGCGAAGACGAGGATGCCGTGCGCTCGCTCGGCAAGAACGTCTTCTCCTACAAGATGCAGGCGCTCATTCTCGGTGGTGTCTTCGGCTCCCTCGGCGGCATCGTCTACGCGCTGCCGTCCTCGGTCAACCCAGGCGTCTACGTGACCTCGCTCACATTCTTCGTCTGGACGGCGCTCCTCCTGGGTGGTGCCGCGACCATCTTCGGTCCCGTGCTCGGCGCGGTGCTCTACTGGGTCGTGCAGACACTCCTCAGCAATATCCTGCCCGCGCTCGTGACGGCGGGCATCCTGCCCTTCATGTCGACGAGCCAGGCCCAGACGCTTCGATTCATCCTCGTCGGTGTCGCCCTGATGCTCCTCGTCATCTTCAGACCGCAGGGCATCCTCGGAAACAAGAAGGAGCTGACCTTTGTCAAGTGACGCAGCAACGCCAGCAGCGACATCCGCTCCCGTGCCCCGACAGAAGTCGACCGGCCTGCACAAGGGCGACATCCGTCCCGGCGTCGAGAAGGTCGACCCCATCGTTATCGCCGACGGGGTCACGCGCACCTTCGGCGGGCTCACGGCCGTCGACGTGGACCACCTCGAGATCCCGCGCAACGCCATCACGGCCCTCATTGGCCCGAACGGTGCCGGCAAGACGACCCTCTTCAACCTCCTGACTGGCTTCGACAAGCCCGACAAGGGCTCGTGGACCTTCGAGGGCAGGTCGCTCTCGGGTATCCCCGCCTTCAAGGTCTCGCAGCGTGGGCAGGTGCGCACCTTCCAGCTGACCAAGTCGCTCGGCCTGCTCACGGTGCTCGAGAACATGAAGCTCGGCGCCAAGCACCAGCGCGGTGAGAGCTTCTGGGCCGGCCTCTTCCCCTTCCTCTGGCGCAAGCAGGAGGAGGAGTTCGAGGCCAAGGCACTTGAGTTGCTCGCCCGCTTCAAGCTCGACACGAAGAAGGACGACTTCGCGGCGAGCCTCTCGGGCGGCCAGCGCAAGCTCCTCGAGATGGCCCGGGCACTCATGAGCGACCCGACCCTCGTCATGCTCGACGAGCCGATGGCCGGCGTGAACCCCGCGCTGACGCAATCGCTCCTCGAGCACATCCTCGACCTCAAGGACCAGGGCATGACGGTGCTCTTCGTCGAGCACGACATGCACATGGTGCGGCACATCGCCGACTGGGTCGTCGTGATGGCGGAGGGCAAGGTCGTCGCCGAGGGCCCGCCGGACTCGGTCATGAAGGACCCCGCCGTGATCGACGCCTACCTTGGCGCGCACCAGGACGTCGACCTCGGTGTCGTCACGGGACGCATCGCTGGCGAGGTGCCGTCAGAGGCTGCCGAGGCCCTTGCCGCCGATATCGAGCAGGAACAGGCAGCGGATGCCGCGGCCTTCGAGAACCGAAAGGCCGGCGAATGAGCACCCCCACGACACAGCAGTCCAGTCCCACGCCTGCCGCGACGGGCACGCCGGTCGTCGAGGTCAAGGACCTGACCGCCGGATACCTTCCCGGCGTCAACATCCTCAACAACGCCAACCTCGTGGCCCGACAGGGCGAGCTGATCGGCATCATCGGCCCCAACGGCGCCGGCAAGTCGACCCTGCTCAAGGCCATCTTCGGACAGGTGAAGATCCGTGGCGGCTCGATCTCGCTCAACGGCGAGGACATCACGGGGCTCAAGGCCAACAAGCTCGTCGCCAAGGGTGTCGGCTTCGTGCCGCAGAACAACAACGTGTTCCCGAGCCTGACGATCGAGGACAACCTGAAGATGGGGCTCTTCCAGAACCCCAAGATCTACGACGAGCGCCTCGAGTTCGTCGTCGGCATCTTCGGTGAACTCGGCAAGCGCCTCAAGCAGCGTGCTGGCTCACTCTCGGGCGGTGAGCGCCAGATGGTCGCCATGTCACGTGCCCTCATGATGGACCCGCACGTCATGCTGCTCGACGAGCCGTCTGCCGGCCTCTCCCCCGTGCGGCAGGACGAGGCCTTCATCCGCGTCTCCGAGATCAATAAGGCGGGCGTCACGACCATCATGGTCGAGCAGAACGCACGCCGCTGCCTGCAGATCTGCGACCGCGGTTACGTGCTCGACCAGGGTCGCGATGCCTACACCGGCACGGGCCGCGAGCTGCTCAACGACCCCAAGGTCATCGGCCTCTACCTGGGCACGCTCGGGCAGGACTAGAAGCCCAACAAAGGGGCTCGGCATCCACGCGGATGCCGAGCCCCTTTGTTGTGGATTGAGGGACGCGAAGGGGCCCGGATGCCGTGGCATCCGGGCCCCTCCCTCAGTCGTTCGGCTTAGTACGCGGAGTACGTGTTGTCCGGGCCGAAGATGTAGGTGCCGATCACGGCCTCGGTCGGGTCGCCGACCTCGTCGAAGGTGATCGGGCCGGAGATGCCGTCGTAGTCGGCGACGTCTCCGTTGTTGATGATCTCGGCGCAGTCGGCGAAGGTCGTGCACTTCTCGCCGTCACCCGAACCACCCGAGACTTCCTGCAGTGCAGCGGCGATGTCCGCGGCATCCGTCGACTGGGCCTTGAGGGCGGCCAGTGCGAGCAGCATGACGGCGTCGTACGACTCCGCACCGTAGGTGAACTCGGTGAGCTCAGGCTCGCCCTGTCCGACCCAGAACTCGTTGAGTTCCTCGGTGAACGCCGCAAGGTCATCGACGTTGGTGCCGGGGAAGGTGCCCTTGGCGCCCTCGATCGGCGGAACGTCGTCACCGAAGTTGGCAAGGTTGCCATCGACGAAGTAGAGGTTCTCGGCGGGGAACGACGAGACGATGTCCGGAAGCATCGTCTTGACCTCCTCGAACGTGATCAGGGCGATCGCGTCGGGAGCGGCAGCGAGGACCTCGCTGATCTGGGCGCTGAAGCTCGTGTCACCCGTGTTGTACGACGACGTGGCGACAACCTCGCCACCGGCGGCCTCGAAGGCCTCCGTGACGTACTTCTGCAGGCCGGTGCCGTAGGAGTCGTTCAGCACGATCATGCCGAGCGTCTGGTGGCCGTCTTCTGCGATGAGGTTGCCGAGCACCTCGCCCTGCAGCACGTCGGACGGTGCCGTGCGGAAGTAGAGGTCGTTGTCGTCGTAGGTCGTGAACGCGTCGGACGTGTTGGCCGGCGAGAACAGGATCGTGTCGGCAGCGATGACCTGGTCGATGAACTGCAGCGAGACACCGGACGACGCCGCACCGATGATGGCGGAGACGCCCTCACCGAGCACGCGGGGAACCTCAGTCTCGTAGGCCTTGTTGTCGGTGTCACCCGAGTCACCGCGCACGTGCTCGACCGTGATGCCCAGGTCGGCCTCGTTGATCTGGGAGATCGCGTAGTCGACACCCGCGAACTCGGGCGGGCCGAGGAAGGCGAGGTTGCCGGTTGCCGGCAGCAGCGAACCGATCTTGAGCGTCAGGTCCTCCCCCGTGTTGCCACCATTGCCGCCATTGCCACCGTCGTCCGCCGCGCAGCCGCTCAGCACGAGTGCGACGGCTCCGAGACCTGCGACACCTGCGTAAAGGGCCTTGCGCCCGCGCGATCCGGCATTGGCCTTCGCGAATACGCTCATGTTGCTCCTTGCGTTCATGAAATGTGATAAAAACCACGGCAGGACACTGCCGTCTTGCAACGGTATTGCCCGGCACGCCCGCGCACAATACCTCCGTGTTACGGGGCGGTAACATGCGCGACGGCCCTGTCTACTCGACGAGTACGTCTCCCCCGGGCACCGCCCGGTTGTCGGCACCGTAGGTGAACACGCGGAACACGGCGACCGTCGGGTCGCCCGAATTGTCGAGCGCAAGCGGACCCGAGACGCCGTCGTAGTCGATGTCGGGGCGACTCTCGAGCACATCGAGGCACTCCCCGAAGCTCATGCACTTGATGCCCGCGCCAGACACGTCGATGGCCGAGTAGGCGAGCGATGGGCCGCCGTCATCCTCCGCCACGATCGCGGCGAGCGCCGCGATCACGGTCGCGTCGTAGGCTTCGGCGGCATAGCGCACATCGTTGATACCCGGGTCCATCGACTTGATCCTGGCCGCGAACTCCTCAGAGGGCTCCCGCCCGTCGAGCACCCCGCGCACGCCTTCGAGCGCGCCAGCCGGGAGCGCCTGCGAGTAGTCCGCGAGGCCGGCAGCGGTCACCCAGAGGGAGGTGGCGGGGACTCCCGATGTCACAAGGCCGTCGAGCAGCGCGGCAGTCGGCACCTCGGGCGCGAAGGGGCTCGACAGCACGATGGCGTCCACGCCCGAGTCGGCGATCTGGGCAGCGAGGGCCGCGGCATCCGTGTCGGCGGCGAAGGTCTCGGCGAGGGTGACGGCGCCATCCCCCATCGCCTCGGAGAGCACGGATGTCACGGCCGCCGATTCGGCGTCGTCGAAGGTCACGGTGGCGACCGTCTCGGCGTCGTCATCGGCGAGCAGCTGGGCGAGGGCGCGACCCTGCAGGCTCACGGGCGGCGAGGTGCGCAGCAGGAGTCCGGAGTCATCGAGGTCGGAGAGGGCGGATGCCGTCGCGGACGGCGAGATGACAGCGATACCGTCGGCGACGGCGAGCGGGAGGAGTCGCTCGGCGAGCACGGATGAGGAGGGCCCGACGATCACGTCGACGCCGTGCTCGACGAGCTGGGCATAGGAGGCCTCGAGCGTCTCAGTCGAGGCGTCGCCCGAATTGCGGTGGAACACCTCGACGGGGGCACCGAGCACGCCGCCGGCCTCGTTGATCTCACGCACCGCAAGCTCGACGCCCGCGACCTGCGCCGGCGAGAGGAAGGCCGTCTCCCCCGAGGTCGGCAACAGCGTGCCGATGCGCAGGACTCCGTCCCCGGATGCGGCGGGAGCGCTGGGGCGCGGTGAGGCGGAAGGAGTGACCTCCACCTCGGCTGTGCAGCCCGACAGCACAAGCGCTGCAGCGATCGCGACGGCAGTGACGGGGGCACGGCGCACCATGGCGTTCCTCTCATTCGGGGAGGCGCCGACGGGCGACGCCTCAGGAACCCTACCGAGAGATCAGAGCGGTTCCGGCAAGGCGCGGCGCGACATCCGCCCCTCGACGAGCATGTCGATCGTGAGCACGACGAGTGCGACCCAGACGAGCCCGAAGCCCACCCAGCGCTCCGGCGGCATGGCCTCATGCAGCACGAAGGCGCCGAGGATGAACTGCAGGATGGGCGCGAGGTACTGCACGAGGCCGATGGTCACGAGCGGCAGGCGGCGGGCGCCCGCGGCGAACAGCAGCAGGGGCACGGCGGTCGCCACGCCGGACATGAGGAAGAGCGCGAGGTGCACGGGCCCGTTCGCCCCGGCCGCGATGCCCGGGCCCGACGCGAGGACAAGGAGCACGACGACCGCGGGGACCGTCAGCCACATCGTCTCGACCGTGAGCCCCGAGACGGCACCCACCCGCGGGCCCGCCTGCTTCTTGATGAGGCCGTAGAGGCCGAAGCTGCCGGCCAGCGCGAGTGAGATCCAGGGGATCTCGCCGAGACCGATCGCCAGCACGATGATCGCGACGGCGCCGAAGCCCATTGCGAGCCACTGGAGCGGCCGCAGGGATTCGCGCAGCACCACGACACCAAGCAGCACCGTGAAGAGCGGGTTGATGAAGTACCCGAGGGATGACGCAAGCACCTGGCCGTTGAGCGCCGCGAAGACGAAGACGAGCCAGTTGACCGAGATCAGGGCCGCGGCGACCCCCATGATGAGCGCGAGCCTGGGCGACCTCAGAACATCGGCGACCGAACGCCAGCCGCGCGTGATCGTGAGGAGGAGGGCGCAGAAGGCGAGCGACAGGATGACGCGTCCCGCGACGACCTCGAAGGGACCCGAGGGCGCCAGGAGCAGGAAGTAGCCGGGGAGGAAGCCCCAGAGGCCGTAGGCACCGACCGCGTAGAGGAGACCGGCCCGCCGGTGCATCCGCACGTCTTCGAGTACGGGTGCTGGGCGGCTCATTCGAGAATGCTACAACCGAGAAACGAAAAGCCCGCCCTGCCGGAGCAGGACGGGCCTTCGAGAAATGGATGCGACTAGCGCACGACCACCGCGAGCACGTCGCGGGCCGAGAGCACGAGCAGGTCGTCGCCGCCGTACTTGACCTCGGTGCCGCCGTACTTGGAGTAGATCACCTTGTCGCCGACAGCAACGTCGAGCGGGATACGGTTGCCGTTGTCGTCGATGCGGCCGGGACCCACCGCCACGACCTCGCCCTCCTGGGGCTTCTCCTTGGCAGTGTCAGGGATGACAAGACCGGATGCAGTCGTCTGCTCGGCCTCGACCTGCTTGATGACAATGCGATCTTCGAGCGGCTTGATGGACACCGACACGGTTGACCTCTTTCTGAAGTGCGTGAAGAAACTTGGGGTTAGCACCCTCACGGGGAGAGTGCCAGAACAACTGTAGCGGGGTGATTGGCACTCTCGCAATCCGAGTGCCAATCACGGCGCGTGCGGCCATAATGGGCCGGATGGATTCCGCCGAGCTCACCCACCTGCTGACGCCCGAGGGCTTGCGGCTTCTCGACTCCCTGCCGCCCTACGACAGCAAGGGTGATGTCGTGCGCATGGTGAGCGAGCTCCGTGGTGCCGGTCATCCGTCCGCCCTCGTCGCCGCGGTGCTCACGCAGGCAAGACTGCGGCATCGAGCGCTGGCCAAGTTCGGCCCCTTCGCCGAGCGGATGCTCTTCACCGAGGCGGGGCTCGAGCAGGCCACCCGCCTGAGCGTCGCGGCGAGGCACGCGGAGCGCTTCCGCACCGCTGGCGTCACGCGCGTCGCTGACCTCGGCTGCGGCATCGGTGCCGACTCACTCGCGATGGCCGCGCTCGACCTCGGCGTGCTCGCGGTCGAGCGCGACGAGGTGACCGCCGCCATCGCCGCCTACAACCTCTCCCCCTGGCCATCCGTCACGGTCGAGCACGCCTCTGTGGAAGACGCCGACCTCGCCGAGACGGATGCCGCGTGGCTTGACCCCGCTCGCCGCAACGAGCACGGGCGACTCCACGACCCCGCCGACTGGTCCCCCAGCCTCGACTTCGCCTTCGGCCTGGCCGAGCGGATGCCCGTGGGCGTCAAGCTCGGACCGGGCGTCGACCGCGACGTGATCCCCACCGACGCGGAGGCCCAGTGGGTCTCGGTCGACCACGACGTGGTGGAGCTGGGAGTGTGGCTCGGCTCGCTGGCGAGGCCCGGCATCCGTCGCTCTGCCCTTGTCATCACGGAAGGGGGCGCCGCTGAGCTGAATTCGGCGGCCGACAGCGAGGACGCGGAGACGGGCGAGCTCGGAGAGTACCTCTACGAGCCCGACGGCGCGGTGATCCGCGCACGGCTGATCGGCGACCTCGCGCGCCAGCTCGGCGGGCGCATGGTCAGCCAGGACATCGCCTACATCACGAGCGACCGAGCACTCGACACGCCCTTCGCGTCGCGGTTTCGCATCATCGCGCAACTCCCACTCGACGAACGACGCCTCAAGCGCGAACTGCAGGTACGCGGGATCGGCCGTGTGGAGATCAAGAAACGCGGCGTCGACATCGACCCCGCCGCGTTCCGGCGCCGCCTCGCACCCCGCGGAGACGGCACCGCCACCCTCGTATTGACGAGGGTGGCGGGTCGACGCGTTGCGCTACTGGCCGAGAGGGCTGTAGTAGCCGCCCGAGGCTCCCGCCACGAGGAAGAAGAAGGCCGGGATAATCCAGATGAGGCCCCAGAGCAGGCTGATCGTCAGGCCTGAGTACCCCGTGATGATGCCCGTGAGCCAGAAGGGCTTGCCGTGGGGCTCGCGGCGCTGCGCGATGTGGCCGAAGATGACACCCGCGAGGGCGGGGAGGAACCCGAGGCCGCCGAAGAGGCTCAGGAAGGCACCCGCAATGCCGGTGATCATCGACGTGAGGCTGAGGCCCTTGGGCGGACCCGCCGGCGCCGACTGGTAGGGCGCTCCGCCGTACGGCTGCTGCGCTCCCCCGTAGGGCTGCTGGGCGCCACCATACGGCTGCTGGGCCGAGCCCTGCGGCGGCTGCTGGCCGGCTCCATAGGGCTGCTGCGGAACCCCGTAGGGCTGCTCGGGCTGCGCTGCCGCCGTCGCGTCGCTCGCCGTGGCCGCGGGGCCATAGGGCGAGGCGGCCGGGGCAGCATCCGCCGCGGGCGCGTCGGGTGAGGGCGCCTCGGAGGCGGCGACCTCTGGCATCGGCTCGGGCGCGGGCACCTGCTCGGCTGCCGGCTCGGCGGGGGGCGTGGGGACCGGCGGAACCTCGTCGGGGTTGTGAGTGCTCATGCAGCCATTCTGTCGGATGCCCGCCCCCGGCAACAGCGAAGGGCCCGAGTCGTTCGACTCGGGCCCTTCGGTGACTGCAACTAGTTGTTGAGCTCCTCGAGCTGCTGCTCGAGCTCGTACGGCGTCATGTCGCTGTACTGCTCGCTGATCGCACCGATGAAGGCGGTGCTCACGATGACGAGGAGCACCGTGATCGCGAGGCCGACGAAGCCCGTGATGATGCCCGTCAGCCAGAGGCCCTTCGACGCCTGCGGCTCCTTCGACTTGCCGAGGAAGCCGAGGATGATCGCGGCGATCGGCAGAATGACGCCGATGAGGCCGAAGAGCGAGAAGAGGCCGATCCACGACCCGAGGAGGCCCAGGATTCCGGCGATGAGCGCGATGATGCTCAGCACGGGCGCCTTCTTGGGCGCACCACCGGCGGGTGCGGCGGAGTAGGGGGTGGGCTCCGGGGCGGCAGCCGGCATGGATTCAGACACGGAAGTCTCCTTGATGAAACGTCGGATTGATGCGGTGCCTATGGTGGCAGCACCCCGAACAGGTGTCAACGAACGACACCCGCTTTCTTCGACGTTACGCCTGGATGCTCGTCACGGGGAGGGTCGAGTCGGCACCGAAGCCGAGCCCCGAGGGTTCCCGGCCCGCCGCGACGAGTTGCGCCCCGAGGGCCGCGATCATGGCCCCATTGTCGGTGCAGAGGGAGAAGGGTGGGATGCGGAGCGCGATCCCGGCCTCCGCGCACCGCTCCTCCGCGAGGGCTCGCACGCGAGCGTTCGCGACGACGCCGCCACCGAGCAGCAGGCGCGGCACACCGAGGTCGCGGCAGGCGGCGACGGCCTTCGTGATGAGCACGTCGGCGACGGCCTCGCGGAAGCTCGCCGCGACATCCGCCACCGGCACCTCCTCGCCGGCATCGCGCTTCTGCTCGACCCAGCGCGCGACGGCCGTCTTGAGGCCCGAGAACGAGAAGTCGTAGCGGTGCTTCGCCATGTCCTTGGGCAGGCTCAGCCCGCGAGGGAAGCGGATCGCCTTCGGGTCACCGGATGCCGCGGCCCTGTCGATCTCGGGACCGCCCGGGTAGGGCAAGCCGAGCAGTCGCGCGACCTTGTCGAAGGCCTCCCCCGCCGCATCGTCGATCGTCTCGCCCAGCATCTCGACATCGCTCACGAGGTCGCGCACGAGCAGCAGCGAGGTGTGGCCGCCGGAGACGAGCAGCGCGACCGTCGGGTACTCGACGTCCTCACCCGTCAGCACGTCGGCGCCCACGTGGCCCACGAGGTGATTGACCGCGTAGAGGGGCTTGCCCGTCGCCACGGCGAGCGCCTTGGCAGCACCGACCCCCACCATGAGGGCGCCCGACAGGCCGGGGCCGCTCGTGACGGCGATCGCGTCGAGCTCGGCGAGCGAGACATCCGCCCGCTTCAGCGCCTCTTCGAGCGTCGGGTTCATGGCCTCGAGGTGGGCGCGCGCGGCGATCTCGGGCACGACGCCGCCGTAGCGGGCGTGCTCGTCCATCGAGGAGGCGATGACGTTGGCGAGGAGCTCCGTGCCCCGCACGATGCCGACGCCCGTCTCGTCGCAGCTGGTCTCGATGCCCAGCACGAGTGGTTCGCGGGTCATGATGCTCCCTCCTCGGCAACGCCGGCGATCGGATGCTCCAGGGTCGCCCTCATGACGATGGCGTCGACCCCGTCGGGCTGGTAGTAGCGGGGACGCACCCCGAGGATCTCGAATCCGAGCTCCTCGTAGAGTCGCTTCGCCCCCGGGTTGTCGGCCCGCACCTCGAGGAACATTTCACGCGCTCCCCGCTGCCTCGCCTCGCCCATGAGTTGCAGCATGAGGGCGCGTCCGAGACCTCCGCGGCGGGCGGCCTCATCGACCGCGATCGTCTGGATGTCGCCCTGTCGCGACCCCGAGGGGGCAAGCAGGCCGGCGTAGCCCTGCACCTCCCCGGTGTCGTTGCGCTCCGCGACGAGGTAGTAGGTGTGCTCGCTCTCAAGCTCAGCCGCCATGGCCTTCTCCGACCAGGCGTCGTTCGCGAAGGTCGCGGTCTCGATGCGCATGATGTCGGCGAGGTCGCCGATGCCGGCGCGACGGAGGAACCAGGTCATCCCGTCACGCGCTTCGGGCCGGCGGAGAGGGTCACGTCGGGCGACCTCAGGTAGAGCGGCTCGGCACCCGCGAAGTCGCGCCCGTGGGAGTACAGCAACTCGGCCAGCATTCCGGCGGCACCGGCCGAAACCTCAGCGGCGTCGATGCGGGTCACCCCTGCACCGGTGGGCAGCTCCGAGGGAGCCGCGAGGGCCGGCTCGCCCGAGCGGACGGGCAGCCCCTCGGAGTCGACCCCCGAGTAGGCGGACCAGTAGACCTCGCGGCGGCGGGCATCCGTCACCACCAGGAGCGGCCCGGATACTCCCGCCGCATAGTGCTGCAAGGCGATCGCATCGTGGCTGACGACCCGCACGACCGGCTTGCCCGCGCCGAGTGCGAACGCCTGCGCGGCCGCGATGCCGACGCGAAGCCCCGTGAACGGTCCGGGCCCCATGCCGACCGCGACGCCGGAGAGGTCGGCGACCTGGACGCCCGCCTGCTCGAGGCAGCGTGCGATGAGTTCGCCGACGACCTCGGCATGGCGTCGCGTGTCACTCTCGCCCAGCTCGACGATGATGCCCCGGTCGCGGTCGACGATGGCGACCGAGGTGCCCGCCGAGGTGTCGATGGAGAGGAGCATCAGTCCAGCCTAATCTCGCGCCAGCGGGGGCCATGGCCCTCGATCGTCACCCGCCGCGGTTCGACCGGCTCCTCGCCCTCGACCGCCGTGTCGGCGCCCTTGGGCCGATGGATCGCGATCTCGAGCCATTCATCGACGACCGCGTCGAGCATGCCTGCCGCCCACTCCACGACGACGACGGATGCCTCGAAGTCGATGTCGAGGTCATCGAGCTCGGCGGGGTGCGAGAGCCGGTAGGCGTCGACGTGCACGAGGGGCGGGCCGTCGCCGAGGTTCGGATGCGTGCGGGCGAGCACGAAGGTCGGGCTTGTCACGGGGCCGCGAACGCCGAGGGCCTCGCCGAGCCCGCGCGTGAAGGTGGTCTTGCCCGCCCCGAGCTCGCCGTTGAGCGCGACGACGTCGCCCGCGCGCAGCTCGCGCGCGATCCGCGCCCCCAACTCACCCATCGCCTCGGGCGTCTCGATGATGCGCTCGATCACGGATGCCACGTCCTCGCCACTCGCGGGCCGATCCGTGTCACGACCTCGTAGTTGATCGTGCCCGCCGCCGCGGCCCACTCGTCGACCGCGGGCGCGCCATCCGCCGGGTCGCCGAAGAGCACGGCGCGGTCGCCGACGGCGACCTCCGTGTCGCCCACGTCGACCACGAACTGGTCCATTGCGATGCGGCCGGCCACCTGGAAGGTGCCGCCGTTGATCGCGACGGGGCCGAGGCCGGAGGCCTGGCGGGGAATGCCGTCCGCATAGCCGAGCGGCACGAGGGCGAGCGTCGTCTCGCGCTGGGCGCGGTAGGTGAGCCCGTAGGAGACCCCCGAGCCGGCCGGAACCCGCTTGACGGAGGCCACCTGCGCGGAGAGCCGCATCGCTGGCCGCAGCCCGAGTGATCGAGAATCCCGGTCGTCGAAGGGAGAGAGCCCATACATGCCGATGCCGAGCCGCACGAGGTCGAAGCGCGCCTCGGGCACATCGATCGCGCCGGCCGTGGCCGCCAGGTGCCGCCACCGCGGGTGCAGGCCGGCATCGCGAGCCGCTACCGTCGCCGCATCGAAGGCTGCGACCTGCGCGAGGTCCTCCTCACGGCCCGCGTTCGCGAGGTGCGAGAAGATCCCCTCGACGCGGATGCGCCCCTGCTGTTCCAACGTCGCCGCACGCTCGAAGAAGGCGGGCCATGAGGAACGCTCGGCGCCGTTGCGGCCGAGGCCGGTGTCGACCTTGAGATGGACGGTGGGTGTGGCATCCGTCGCCGCGGCCCGCTCCAGCTGTTCGACGCGGCTCAGCCCGAGCTCGATACCGGCAGCAGCCGCGGCCACGAAGTCCTCGTCCGGCGCGTGCAACCACGCGAGGATCGACGCCGTGATGCCGGCCTTGCGCAGCAGGAGTGCCTCACCGATGTCGGCGACGCCCAGCCGCTCCGCGCCGCCCTCAAGGGCAGCGCGCGCCACCTCGGCCGTTCCGTGTCCGTAGCCGTCGGCCTTGACGACCGCCATGGCCGGTGTGCCGCCCGCAAGCTCCCGGAGCCTGGCCACGTTGCCGCTGATGGCCGACAGCGAGACGGATGCCTCCCGCATCCGCCCACTCATGCCCGGCCCTCCGCGACGACGTAGGCGATCGCGAGACCGCCATCGTGGCTCATCGACAGGTGAAAGGTGCCGATGCCGCGCCGCTCGGCGATCTCGGCGATGCCGCCGTGCAGCTCAAACGAGGGGTTGCGCAGCTCGTTCGAGACGACGCGCATGTCGTGCCAGCGCATCCCGGTCGAATCTCCGACCGCCTTGATGAGCGCCTCCTTCGCGGCGAACCGTGCCGCGAGCGAGGGCAGCGAACGCCGACGGCCATCCGACCACTGTTCGCTCTCGGCGAACAGGCGGTCGAGGAGCCTCGGAGTCCGGCTCGCCGCCCGCTCGAAGCGGGCGAGATCGACCAGGTCGACGCCCACCCCGAGGATCACGGCCTACTCCACCGTGACGGACTTGGCGAGGTTACGCGGCTGGTCGACGTCGAGGCCCTTGGCCGAAGCGAGCTCCATCGCGAAGATCTGCAGCGGGATGACCGCGAGCAGCGGCTCGAAGAAGCGACCCGCGAGCGGGATCGGCAGCACGACATCCGCGTAGGGCAGCACTGCCGCGTCGCCCTGCTCCGCGATCGCGAGCACACGGGCGCCGCGAGCGCGGATCTCCTGGATGTTCGAGACGACCTTCTTGTGCAGCGAGTCGGGGTCGCGCGGGCTCGGCACGACGACGAAGACCGGGATGCCGGGCTCGATCAGCGCGATGGGACCGTGCTTGAGCTCACCGGCCGCGAAGCCCTCCGCGTGGATGTAGGCGATCTCCTTGAGCTTGAGCGCACCCTCAAGCGCGACGGGGAAGCCCACGTGGCGGCCAAGGAACAGCACGGAACGCGTGTCGGCCATCCAGCCGGCCATCTGCTTGATGGTCTCGTGCTCCTCGAGCACGGTCGCCATCTTGTCGGGAAGCGCCTGAAGCTCCTCGACCGCGGAGGCGACCTCCTGCGCCGACAGGGTGCCGCGGGCCGTCGCGATGTGCAGTCCGAGCAGGTAGAGCGCGATCACCTGGGCGACGAAGGCCTTGGTCGAGGCGACAGCCACCTCGGGGCCGGCGTGCGTGTAGATGACGGCGTCGGACTCGCGCGGGATCGTCGCACCCTGCGTGTTGCAGATCGACACCGTGCGCGCGCCGTTCTCGCTCGCGTACTTGACCGCCATGAGCGTGTCCATCGTCTCGCCCGACTGGCTGATCGAGACGACGAGCGTGTCGGGGGTGAGGATCGGCTCGCGGTAGCGGAACTCGTGCGCGAGCTCGACGTCCACGGGCACGCGGGCCCACTTCTCGATCGCATACTTCGCGACCATGCCCGAGTAGTTGGCTGTGCCCGCGCCGACGATCACGATCCGGTCGATGGCACGGAGCGCGTCGTCGCCGATGCCATCGAGTTCGGCGATGTTCACGCCGTCCTCCGTCGCGCGGCCGAGGAGGGTCTTCGCGACAGCCTCGGGCTCCTCGCTGATCTCCTTCGCCATGAAGCTCGACCAGCCGCCCTTCTCCGAGGCGGAGGCATCCCAGGCGACCTCGAAGGTCTTGGCTTCGACCGCGTGGCCGTCGAAGTCGGTGACGGTGACGCTGTCGGGGGTGATGATCGCGAGCTGGTCCTGGCCGATCTCCATCGCGCGGTGCGTGTGCTCGACGAATGCCGCGACATCCGAGCCAAGGAAGTTCTCGCCGTCACCGAGGCCGATCACGAGCGGGGAGTTGCGGCGTGCGCCCACGACAACGCCCGGCTCGTCGACGTGCATGACGAGCAGCGTGAAGGCACCGTGGAGGCGCGCGACGACCTCGCGAAGTGCCTCGGCGAGGTTGCCGGCGCGACGGTAGGCGCGGCCCACGAGGAGCGCGGCGACCTCGCTGTCGGTCTCGCTGAGGAACTCGGTCTCCGGGTCCTCGTCGAGCAGCTCCTGCTTGAGCTCGGCGAAGTTCTCGATGATGCCGTTGTGGATGAGGGCCAGGCGGCCGTCATCGCCGAGGTGCGGATGCGCGTTCGAGTCGGTGGGACCACCGTGCGTCGCCCAGCGGGTGTGGCCGATGCCGGTGGCGCCATTCGCGACCGGCTGCGAGACCAGTTCATCGGCGAGCATCTGCAGCTTGCCCGCCTTCTTGCGGGTGTCAAGGGTGCCGTCCGCACCCAGCACCGCGATGCCAGCCGAGTCGTAGCCACGGTACTCAAGACGACGAAGACCGCCCATCAGCACCTCGATGCTCTTGTCGGTTCCGACGTATCCCACAATTCCACACATGCGCCCGATTCTATGCCAGCGGTGCTGAGCGAAAATCCGCGCGCGCCGCGCGCGCTAGGCTTCTCAGCGATGTCCGACCCCACTACAGGCGCGCCAGGCAGCACGCCATTCGTCGAGATCGAGCGGGCCGCCTGGGCAGAACTCGCGCCAGCGACGAAGCTGCCGCTCTCCCAGGAGGAGATCGTCGGGCTTCGTGGCCTCGGCGACGCACTCGGCGTCGACGAGGTCTCCGACGTCTACCTGCCGCTCAGCAGGCTCATCAACCTCTACGTCGTGGGCGCCCGCGAACTGCACGCCGCGACGAGCGGCTTTCTCGGAGAACGCTCCCCCACGACACCCTTCGTGATCGGTGTCGCCGGATCGGTCGCGGTGGGCAAGTCGACCATCGCCCGCCTCCTGCGCGTGCTCCTGGCCCGCTGGGAGTCGACGCCGCGCGTTGCCCTCCTCACCACCGACGGGTTCCTGCATCCCAACGCCGAACTCGAGCGGCGGGGTCTCATGCAGCGCAAGGGCTTCCCCGAGTCCTACGATCGCCGCAGCCTCCTGCGCTTCGTCACACAGGTCAAGAGCGGTGTCGCGGAGGTGCGCGCCCCCGTCTACTCGCACCTCACCTACGACATCATTCCCGGCGCCGAGGTCGTCGTGCGGCGGCCCGACATCCTCATCGTCGAGGGACTCAACGTGCTGCAGCCGCCCCAGCCCGGGCACACCCTCGCGCTCAGCGACCTCTTCGACTTCAGCATCTATGTGGACGCGCGCACGAACGACATCGCCCGCTGGTACGAGGAGCGCTTCCTCAAGCTGCAGCGCGGGGCATTCGCCGACCCGGAGTCGTACTTCCACCGCTATGCGTCGCTCGACGAGCAGCAGGCGCGGGAGACAGCCTCAGGCATCTGGAACAGAATCAACCTGCCCAACCTGAGCGAGAACATCCTGCCCACACGGTCGCGGGCGACACTCGTGCTGCGCAAGGACGCCGATCACGCCGTGCAGAAGATCCTGCTGCGCAAGATCTGAGGGCCCTCGCGGCTAGTTCGCGAGCTGCTCACGCACGACGGCAGCGAGTTCCTCAGCTGCCTGCTGCGCGGTCTCGTGATCGGCCGCTTCGACCATGACGCGCACCATCGGCTCCGTGCCGGAGGGGCGCAGGAGCACGCGACCCGTCGAACCGAGGCGCTCCTCCCAGCCCGAGACAGCGGATGCGATGACCTCGTTGCCCTCGAGGGCCGTGCGGTCGACACCCTTCACGTTGATCATGACCTGCGGGTACACAGTCATGACCGAGGCGAGCTCTGCCAGGGACTTTCCGGTGCGAGTGACTTCGGCCGCCAACTGGAGCCCCGTCAGGATGCCGTCGCCCGTCGTCGCGTGATCGCTCATGATGACGTGGCCGGACTGCTCCCCGCCCAGGTTGTAGCCGTGCTCCTCCATCGCCTCCAGCACGTAGCGGTCGCCGACCGAGGTGAGCACCGTCGAGATGCCGTTCTCCTCCATCGCGAGGCGCAGCCCGAGGTTGCTCATGACGGTGGCAACGAGTGTGTCGTGCTTGAGCAGGCCCCGCTCCTTGAGAGAAACGGCGAGGATGGCCATGATCTGGTCGCCATCCACGATGGCGCCCGTGTGATCGACCGCGAGGCAGCGGTCAGCGTCACCGTCGTGGGCGATGCCGAGGTCTGCCTCATGGGCGACGACCGCCTCCGCGAGGCGATCGATGTGGGTCGAGCCGACGCCGTCATTGATATTGAAGCCGTCGGGATCGGCGCCGATCACCGTGACGCGGGCACCGGCATCCGTGAACACCTGCGGCGAGACACCGGATGCGGCGCCGTGCGCGCAGTCGAGCACGATGTGCAGCCCGTCGAGCCGCGCAGGAAGCGTCGACAGGAGGTGCAGCACGTAGCGGTCCTCGGCGTCGGCGAAGCGACGGATGCGCCCAACCTCCACGCCAGTCGGCGCGAGCTTGCGACCCTTCTCATAGGCATCCGCGATGCGGTCCTCGACGATGTCGGGAAGCTTGACACCGCCCACCGCGAAGAGCTTGATGCCGTTGTCGTCAGCCGGATTGTGCGACGCCGAGATCATGACGCCGAAATCGGCGCGGATGTCCTCGATGAGGAATGCGGCAGCGGGCGTCGGAATGACCCCCGCGTCAAGCACGTCGACCCCCGAACTCGCGAACCCAGCGGCCACAGCGGCCGAGATGAATTCGCCCGAGATTCGGGGGTCACGTGCAATCACCGCGACGGGACGGCGGCCGGAGGCCCTGCGGCCGTCAGCGACTCGGCCCTTGCCGAGCACGACGGCCGCAGACTGTGCGATGCCGAGCGCGAGTTCGACGGTCAGGTCGCGGTTAGCGAGACCCCGAACACCGTCGGTACCGAACAGCCGAGCCATTCCTTTGTCCGTCGCCGGAAAGGATTAGCGCTTGGAGAACTGCGACGCCTTGCGGGCCTTCTTGAGACCAGCCTTCTTGCGCTCGATGACGCGAGCGTCACGGGTGAGGAAGCCAGCCTTCTTGAGGGTCGCGCGGTTGTTCTCGCGGTCGACCTCGTTGAGCGCGCGAGCGATCGCAAGGCGGAGTGCACCGGCCTGGCCCGAGGGGCCACCACCCGTGATCTTGGCCGTCACGTCGTAGCTGCCGAGGAGGTCGAGCACCTTGAACGGGTCGTTGATGAGCTGCTGGTGCAGCTTGTTGGGGAAGTAGTCGGCGAGCTGACGCTCGTTGACCGTGAAGCTGCCGCTGCCGGGGACGATGCGCACGCGGGCGATGGCCTGCTTGCGACGGCCGACGGCTGCGCCGGAAACGTTGAGGACGGCACGGGGAGCCTTGGGCGCCTCCGATGCGGGGGTCTCAGTCGTGAAGCTCTCGGGAGCCTGCTCGATGGAGTCTGCGATCTTCGCCATAGTCTTCGAAATCCTTATTTCTTACGGCCGGCGCTACTGCGCGACCTGGCCGAGGGTGTAGGTCTTGGGCTGCTGGGCAGCGTGGGGGTGCTCCGGGCCCGAGTAGACCTTGAGCTTCGCGAGCTGGGCGCGACCGATCGAGTTCTTGGGGAGCATGCCGCGGATGGCCTTCTCGACCGCACGCTCAGGGCGCGTCTCGAGGAGCTCCGAGTAGCTCGTGGCCTTGAGGCCGCCCGGGTAACCCGAGTGACGGTAGGCCTTCTTCTGCGCGAGCTTGGAACCCGTCAGCGCGACCTTGTCCGCGTTGATGATGATGACGAAGTCACCCATGTCCATGTGGGGCGCGAAGGTCGGCTTGTGCTTGCCACGCAGAAGCGTCGCAGCGTGGCTGGCCAGACGGCCCAGCACGACGTCGGTCGCGTCGATGACGAGCCATTCGCGCTTGACGTCAGCGGGCGTGGGAGAAAATGTGCGAGTCACAATAGTGCTGCTTTCTGATCGAGTGAGGTGTTCGTGAATCCCACTCCGGTGGCGGTTGTCACATCGATGACGTGAGAACAGGCCGGTGGAGGGCTCATGATCGGGCGTGGCGCACGAGACGCACACACCAAGGGGAAACTCTATCCCACGGGCATCCGTCGGTCAATTTCACGTTCCCAACTCAGGAGTCACTGCACCGGCCGACCGGCACAGCCCGGGACTCCTGAGTTGGGAAAGCGGGGGTCAGTCGAGCGGGGCGCGTCGGGCACGCGTCTGCTCGGCACGCGCACCCAGCTCCTCGTCGCTCGGGTAGCCGACCTCGACCAGCGTGAGTCCCTTCGCGGGCATGACCTTGAACTCGCTGCCGCGCACGCGCTCCTCGAGGATCTCGCCGACGCGGGTCGCCGTGAGCACTCCGCGCCCCGCCGAGACACACGCGCCGACCAGCGAGCGCACCATGCTGTGGCAGAAGGCATCCGCCCGCACCTCCCCCACCAGCACGCCGTCGGCATCGCGCCGCCAGGAGAACTCCTGCAGGGTGCGCACGGTCGTCGCGCCCTCCTGCGGCGGGCGGCAGTAGGCGGCGAAGTCGTGCAGGCCAAGGAGCTCGGCCGCCGCCTCATTCATGCGTGCCTCGTCGAGGGGCGCCGGGTACCAGACCGTGTTGTGGCGCAGGAGCGGGTTCCTCGCCACCGAGGCGTCGCCGACCCGATAGACGTAACGGCGCCACACGGGTGAGAATCGCGCGTCGAAGCCGGTGGGCGCGACGGTGGTGCGATGCACGACGAAGTCACTGTCGAGGCCAGCGATGCCGTTGATGCGACGCGCCAGGGACTCTGGGCCGTCGGCATCCGTAGTCCTGTTCGCTGCCGCGCCCTTCGAACCAGGCCGTCTCCTGAGCGAGAGGGCCGCCAACTGATCGGCCGTGAGGTCGATGTGGGCGACCTGGCCCGTCGCGTGCACGCCCGCATCCGTCCGTCCGGCAACGACCAGCCGAGGGACGGGCGGATGCCGCTTCAGGAGCACCTCGAGTGCCGCCTCGATCTCGCCCTGCACCGTGCGCTGGCCCCGCTGCCTCGCCCAGCCGCTGAAGCCCGACCCGTCGTAGGCGATGTCGAGGCGGATGCGCGTGGTCGCCTCGCCGGCCACCGTCGTCTGCGAATCCACAGGCCGAGTCTACGAGGCCCGGCTACCATCGATAGGCCATGACCGCGACACCCAGCACGACCGAGCCTGCCCTCCGCGGCACCCCGGTGGCCGGTCGCTTCACAGGCCTCGACGGGCTTCGTGCCGTCGCGGTGCTGGCTGTCATCGTGTACCACTTCATGCCCGCGGCGCTCCCGGGCGGCTTCCTCGGCGTCGACATCTTCTTCGTCATCAGCGGCTTCCTCATCACCTCGCTGCTCCTGCGCGAACGCGAACGCGACGGCCGCATCCACCTCGGGCGCTTCTGGCTCCGCCGCGCCCGACGGCTGCTCCCCGCGATCGGGCTGCTCGTCATCACCTGCGGCGGCATCGCCTGGCTCATCGGCGGAGACGTGCTCATCGGGCTCGGGTTGCAGGTGCTCGGGGCGGCGACCTTCAGCAGCAACTGGATCGCCGTCGCGGCAGGCCAGAGCTACTTCGACGACTCCACACCCGAGCTCTTCAGGAACCTCTGGTCCCTTGCCGTCGAGGAACAGTTCTACGTCGTCTGGCCAGCGTTGCTGCTGCTCCTGCTGCTCGTGCCCGCGCGACGCGTGCGGATCGCCATCCTGCTTGCCCTCACCCTCGCATCCGCCATCGGCATGGCACTCACGGCCGACCCGGCGGGTGACGCGACCCGCGCCTACTTCGGCACCGACACGCACAGCTTCGGGCTCGCGCTGGGAGCGGCGCTCGCTTTCATCGCGCAGGCCGGGCCGCTTGGGCGTGCCGCGAAGGTCATCCAGGCGGCCGGTGTAGCCTCGCTCGGCCTCATCGGCGCCGCCGCCGTCGTGCTGCGCGACGACTCCGTGCTCACCTACCGCGGCGGTCTCGCCATCGTCGCGGTCCTCACCGCGCTCGTCATCCTCGCGGGGATCCAGCCGGAATCACGCCTCGGCCGCGCGCTCGACATCCGCCCCCTCGCGTGGATCGGCGAACGCTCCTACGGCCTCTACCTCTGGCATTGGCCGGCGCACGTGCTCACCGCCGCCGTCGTCACCGACCTCGCCCCCGGGCCGAGCGCACCGTGGATCACGGCGGGCATCGCCCTCCTCGCGACGGTCATCGCCGCGCAACTCTCCTACGCCTACCTCGAGCAACCGGTGCGACGGCTCGGCTTCCGCGGTGCGACCCAAGCGGGGTGGCGTGCCCTGAGCGGATGGCGCGGAGCCGCCGTCAACCCTGCAGCGACCGCGACCCAGCGCAGGGGCCGTGCCGTGGCATCCGGTCTCGCAGTCGCCTGCAGCATCGCCCTGATCGCGGGCACCATCGCAGGCATCGCGGCCGACCCCGGCACGGGAAGCGTGCAGCAGCAGATCCAGGCGGGCCAGGATGCGATCCGCGATGCCGCGACACCCGCACCCGACGCGCCCGGCGACGGTGGAGACGCGGAGGGAGCGGCACAGGCCGCCCCCGCGGAGACCCCCGGTGGCGACCAGATCACGGCGATCGGCGACTCCGTCATGCTCGCTTCCGCTGCCTCAATGCAGCAGGTGCTCCCCGGCATCGATATCGACGCCGCCGTCTCCCGGCAGTTCTCGAGCGCCCCCGCACTCATCCGCGCGCATCTTGACGCCGGCACGCTGCGTCCCGTCGTGCTGCTCGGCCTCGGCACCAACGGCCCGGTCGACACCGAGACGCTCGCCGAAGTTCGCGAGCTGCTTGGCACCTCGCACCAGCTCGTGCTCGTCAACGTGCACGCGCCACGCTGGTGGACCGACGGGGTGAACTCGACCCTCACGTCGTTTGCGCAGCAGTACCGCGATGTGGAACTCGCGAACTGGCGGGACTCCATCGCGCCCCAGCTGCGGCTGCTTGCTCGCGACCAGATCCATCCCGGCGACGCGGGCGGGCTCGTCTACGCGGCCGCCGTGCAGGATGCACTGCAGCGCCTCGCGGAACTGCCGCCCGTCGTTGGACCACGGGACTACGGCCTCGCCCCACAGCCCACCTGAGGTTCGAGTGACCCGCTTATGTTTTCAAGATCGGACGAGTTGCCCACTTCAGGGGCTCCGCGAACCCCTGAGCACCCGAACTGGGCAACTGAAGCTACACAAGCAAGCTGACGACACGTGAGCCCAGAAACGACGAAGGCCCCGCTCGATGAGCGGGGCCTTCGCGATGTTCCTTGCGGAACTAGTTCTTCTGCTGGTTGCCCGAACCCTCAGGGGCAGCGCCCTCGGGGGTGCCGGCGGTCGCCTCGACAGCGGCCTCGTTGGTCGCCTCGACCGACGCCTCGTCGGCGGGAACAGCGGTCTCCTCGACGGGGGTCTCGGTCGCGGGGGTCTCCTCCGTGACATCCGTCGTCTCGTCGGCGGCGGGCTCCTCGACAGGCTTCTCAGCCTTGGCGGGCTTGTCGGCCTTGGGCTTCGGCTTGGCGTTGACGGGCTCGAGCACGAGCTCGATCTGCACCATCGACGCGTTGTCGCCCTTGCGGAAGCCGAGCTTCGTGATGCGGGTGTAGCCGCCCTCACGCTCAGCAACGAGCGGCGCGATCTCGGTGAAGAGCTCGTGCACGACGCTCTTGTCGCGGATGACCGACAGCACACGACGACGCGAGTGCAGGTCACCACGCTTCGCGAAGGTGACCATGCGCTCGGCGACGGGGCGGAGGCGCTTGGCCTTCAGCTCGGTCGTCTTGATGCTCTTGTGGGTGAAGAGGGCAGCCGCCAGGTTGGCGAGCATGAGCCGCTCGTGCGCGGGACCGCCTCCGAGGCGGGCACCCTTGGTGGGCTTAGGCATTTTCTAGATCTCCAGTAATCAAAAAGGGGGTGTCAGGCAGGCAGACGGCCGGGGCCGAAGGCGCTAGTTGCCCTCGGACTCGTCGTAGCCGCTGTAGAAGTGAGCGCCGTCGAACCCGGGAACCGCGTCCTTCAGCGACAGGCCCATCTCCACAAGCTTGTCCTTGACCTCATCCACAGACTTCTGTCCGAAGTTGCGGATGTTCATGAGCTGGGTCTCCGAGAGGGCGACCAGTTCACTCACGTTGTTGATGCCCTCGCGCTTGAGGCAGTTGTAGCTGCGCACAGACAGGTCGAGGTCTTCGATCGGCATGCTGAGCTCGGTCGAGAGCACGGCGTCGACCG